>Ga0209758_1003072_pt1 | contig 15854 bp, 8 predicted proteins | sample AraplaMF_Col_mMF_FD_184258 | JGI IMG/M metagenome (GOLD analysis project Ga0209758, IMG submission 184258) | Arabidopsis root microbial communities from the University of North Carolina, USA - plate scrape MF_Col_mMF (SPAdes) (version 2) | ecosystem: Host-associated > Plants > Roots > Endosphere ... | reverse complement strand
ACTGTGGTCCTTCCGGCAGTGGGCCGACGCGCGGCCGGCCGAACAGGTCGAGGAGTTCGTACGGCGGGTGCGCGAGGGCAGGATCGAGCTCACCGCCATGCCCTTCAACCTGCACACCGAGACCTGCTCCACCGACGAACTGCACGAACTGCTGCGCACGGCCCATGAAGTGAGGGAGCGCTACGGCGTCGACTTCACCTCGGCCATGCAGACCGACGTGCCCGGATCGGTCGTCGGCCTGGTCGACGCGCTCAGTGACGCAGGCGTCAAGTACCTGTCGGTGGCGCACAACTGGGCAGGCCGCTCGGTACCGCACCTCGTCGGCGGGGAGAAGCTGCCGCGGCTGTTCCGCTGGCGCGCACCCAGCGGCAACAGCCTGTTGGTATGGGTCACCGACACCCCGCACGGCCTGGCCTACATGGAGGGCCCGCTGCTGGGCTTCGACACCGACTACGGCAGCGTCGACGATCTCCTGCCGTCCTATCTGACCTCCCTCGCCACCAACCCCTACCCCTATCGAGGCGGCATCTTCGGCTGGGCCATGGACCAGGAGGAGATCAAGCGTGAGCCCTACCCGTGGGACGTACTGCACCTGCGTGTGCAGGGCAAGTTCGGCGACAACGCGCCGCCACGCCGGATCATCGCCGACACCGTGCGCCGCTGGAACGAGACCTGGGCCTATCCGCAGCTGAGGCTGTCGCGCAACGAGGACTTCTTCACCGATGCCGAGTCCCGGCTGGGCGACGAGATCCGCACCTTCGAGGGCGACTGGACCGACTGGTGGGTCGACGGCGTCGGCTCGGGCGCCCACCCGCTGTCCCTGGCCCGAACAGCCCAGTCCGTCGTCACCGACGCCCAGACCCTCGGCACCTTCGCGGGTGTCCTCGGCGCCGCCGGGGCCGAGGACGACAGCCGCGACGCGGCCGGCGTCTACGAGGCGGTGTCCCTGTTCGACGAGCACACCTGGGGTGCCGGCGACCCCTGGACACACGGCGACCACGGTGGGCACTCCGGCGAACAGCAGTGGCACTGGAAGTACGGGCAGGCCCTGCGCGCCCACGACGACGGGCAGTCACTGCTGAACCGCGCCTCCGCGCGTCTGGGCCAGCGACTCGGCTCCCCGGCCGGCGTTCCCGCCTCCTACCACGTCGTCAACACCTGCTCCTGGGCGCGTACCGACGTCGTGCGCATCTTCGTGCCCGAGTCCAGCGTCCCGCTGGAACAACCCGTCGTGGTCCACGACGCCCGTACCGGTGCGCACCTGCAGCACGAGGAACGTCCCCAGGTCAACGACGACCACCGGGACGCCGGCCGCTTCCTGCTGGTGCGTGTGGACGACGTGCCGCCGGCAGGCTCCGTCCGCCTCGACATCCGGATCGCCGAGGAGGCGATCGGCGACGCGGCCGAAGAGGCCGTCCTCAAGGCCGCCACCGGCTGGAACCCCACAGGCGGCACCGAGCGGGAGGACCCGGCCGAGACCGCCGCCGCGGCCTACGCGCTGGCCGAACCGCTGCTCCTGGAGAACGAGCACCTCGCCGTCCGCGTGGACCTCGCCCGCGCCTGCATCGGCTCCGTCACCGACAAGGCCACCGGCCGCGAACTGGTCCGTGACGACGCCGTCACCGGCTTCAACGCCTACATCCACGACAGCTACACCACCGCAGGCGGCTTCAACCACAACTCCAGCCGCACCACCGGCTCCGACCGCCTGGAGCACCTGGGCGACCGCTCCGTGGCACCGCCGGCCGCCCTGATCGCGCGCCGGTCGACCGCCACGGCCGAGACGATCACATACGAGACCCGTCCCGCGGGCGCCAACCGGGTGCGCACCACTCTCACACTGCCGCGCGGTGTCGCCCGTCTCGACATCGAGAATCGCGTCGACAAGGACGCCACCACCGGCAAGGAAAGCGCCTACTTCGCCTTCCCGTTCGCCTTGGGGACGCCCACGGTGCGCATGGAGGCGTCCGGCGGTGCCACCGGCACCGGCCTCCCGGTCGTCCCGGGCTCCGCCTTGCACATGCGCGCCGTGCGCCGCTGGATCACCCTGCGGGAGGACGAGTTCACCGTCGCGTGGGCCAGCCAGGACGCGCCGCTGGTTCAGTTCGGCAACATCGCGCTGCCGTACGCCCCGTTCCCGAAGACCATGGGCCACGACGAGCCCGCCACCGTCTTCTCCTGGATCCACAACAACCTCTGGGACACGAACTTCCCCAGCGAGCAGGGCTTCGAGTTCACCTTCCGCTACAGCATCGCCTGCGGCGGCACGGACGCCGGTCTCGGCCCGAGCACGGCCGCCGCCTGGAGCCGACCCCTGCACGCCGTGCGCGCCAGAGGACCGGAGTCGGAGGCTGCACCCACCTCCCTGGCCTTTGCCGAACTGGGTGACCCCCGGGTGAGGTTGGTCGGCGCCACGACACCCGCACCCGGTCGGGTGCTGCTGCGGCTGCAGTCCTTCGCCGAGGAGCCGGTGGCCTGCCCCGTACGGGCCCGCTTCCCGGTCCTTGCCGCGCACCGATCGAACTACCTGGGTACCGCCTCCAGCCGGCTTCCCCTGCACGACGGCGAGGTGACGCTGGACATCCCCGCACTGGGCACGGCAGCGGTACTCCTCGAGCGCCACTGAATCTGCACGACAGTACGAAGGAGATTGCGTGTACCGGCTCGACCCCCGATACACCCCCGCACCGCGAACCGTCCTCGCCACGGGCTGGCAGGCGATCGCGGACCAACTGCCCCCCGCCGGAGCGGTCGTCGCCATTGACGGGCCGCCGTCCGTGGACTGGGACCTGCTGGCCGACCGGCTCGTGGCCGCCTGGCCGGGCGAGGCGGTGCGGCTGCTCGACGTGCGCGAGCACTACGCACCGCCCGCCGAGGTCAGGCGGCGCACCGTACGCCCGGAGGACGCCGCCGACCCGTACTACTGCAAGCTCGCCGAGAACACCTTGGACGACCTCTTCGGCGACGTGCCGCGGCCACCGGAAGGGGGATCGGCCGTGGTCTACGGGCCGGGCGCCGCCCTCGTCCGGCACGACGTCCTCTGGTACGCCGACCTCCCCAAGCGCCATGCGGAGGACGCCGTGGCCGGCGGACGGGGGGTCAACCTCGGGCTGCCCGGCGAACAGGGCGACTTCCGCCGCCTGTTCTACGTCGACTGGCCGATGCTCGACCGCCATCGCGACGCGCTCGCCCCCCGCCTCGACGGCTGGCTGGACGTCCAGGACCCGGAACGTCCGGTCTATCTGGACGGCGACGGTCTGCGGGCCACCCTCGCCACCCTGGCCCGCCGTCCCGTGCGCACCCGGCCGTTCTTCAACTCCACCCCCTGGGGCGGCCGTTGGGCACAGCAGGAACTCGGCTTCGACCCGGAGGCACGGAACACCGCGCTCGGCTATGAACTCATCGCCCCCGAGGCGGGCATCCTCGTCGGTGACGGGCCGCAGGCCCAGGCGGAGGTGCCGTTCCAGCTGATGTGCGTCCTGCACCCCGAGGACGTCCTCGGCGACGATGTGCACGCCCGTTTCGGCACCTCCTTCCCGATCCGCTTCGACTACCTCGACACGGTCGGCGGCGGCAACCTCTCGGTGCACTGCCACCCCAGGGAGCCGTACATGCGGGAGCGCTTCGGCTGGCCCTACACCCAGCACGAGACGTACTACATGACCCTCGGCGGCCCTGACAGCAAGGTGTTCCTCGGCCTGCGCGAGGACGCCGACGTCGACGTCTTCCGCAAGGAGGTGCTCAAGGCCGCCACCGAGGGGGTGCCCATGGATCCGGAGGACCATGTCCTGACCTTCCCCGCCGAGCAGGGCAGGCTGTTCATGATCCCGGCGGGCACGCCGCACGCAAGCGGCGCCGGCAACGTCGTACTCGAGATCAGCGCCACCCCGTACCTGTACAGCCTGCGGTTCTACGACTGGCTGCGGCCCGGCGTGGACGGCAGCCCCCGGCCGCTGCCGTACGAGCACGGCTTCGCCAACCTGGAGACGGGACGGCGCGGTGCGGCCGTCGCCCGTGACCTTGTGCAGGAGCCGCGCACCCTGCGCGAGGGTGCGGGCTGGCGCGAGGAGGTCATCGGCGCACTGGACGAAATGTTCTACGAGGTCAGGAGATATGTGCTCGACGCCGGAGCGGAGGCGGAGGATGCCACGCAAGGGCGCTTCCATGTGCTGAACGTGGTGGAGGGTGCGGGTGTGACGGTGCGGACGGCGGCCGGGGACACGCACGAACTGGCCTGTGCGGAGACGCTCACCGTCCCCGCCGCGGTCGGCCACTACACCCTGCGGGCGGCGGACGGCGGACCCGTCCGGGTGGTGAAGGCGCTCGTGCGTTGATACCCGTTCTGGAGATCGGCGGCACCCACGTCACCGCGGCCCTCGTCGAGCCGCGGGACGGCCGGGTCCTGGACCGCACCCGTATGCCGCTGGACGCACACGGCTCCGCCGAGGAGATCCTCGGCACCGTGCACGACTGTGCCGCCACCCTGGTGGTGCCCTCGGGGGCCCGCTGGGGTGTGGCGGTGCCGGGCCCGTTCGACTACGCGGGGGGCATCGCCCTCTTCGCGGGGGTCGGGAAGTTCGACGCCCTGTACGGAGTGGACGTGGGGGCCGCGCTGCGCGGCGGGCTGCGGCGTCATCCCGCCGACGTCGTGTTCCTCAACGACGCGCACGCCTTCCTGGCGGGCGAGTGGTCCGCGGGCGCCGCGCGCGGCCACCGCCGCGTCGTCGGCATCACCCTCGGGACGGGTGTCGGCTCCGCGTTCCTTGCCGACGGCCATATGTGCGAGTACGGGCCCGGCGTGCCGCCCGAGGGACGCATGGACCTGACCGAGGTGGGCGACGAGCCACTCGAAGACGTCGTGTCACGCCGCGCGATCCTGCTCCGGTACGGCGATCCGGCCCTCGACGTGCACGACATCGCCGAGCGCGCCAGGGCGGGCGAGGGGCGGGCCCTGAGGGTCCTGGGCAACGCCTTCTCGACGCTGGGTGCCGTGCTGGGGCCGCGGCTGGTGGCCTTCGGCGCCACGGCACTCGTCGTGGGCGGTTCCATGGCCCGTTCCTGGGATCTCGTCGCTCCGGCCCTGACGTCGGGACTCGAAGCCGGGGGCTGGGTGCCCGACGCCGGCGACGCCCCTCGTGGCCCGGTGTCCCCCGAAACCGCGGCCGCCACACGGCATACTCGTGCGGTGAAGCCCGCCCGTCTCGCCGGGGACGCCGCACTGATCGGCGCGGCGCGCGCGGCGGCCGACGGGGACTGACGAAGGGGACACGGCCGTGATGGCGGACACACGCGGACCGAGGGACGCGCAGCCGACCTTGCGGGACGTCGCCGAGCGTGCGGAGGTCAGCGCCATGACCGTCTCGCGCGTCCTGCGCGACGACCCCAAGGTGGCGCCGGCCACCGCGGCCCGGGTGCGCACGGTCATCGCGGAACTCGGCTACCGGCGCAACGAGATGGCCCGCAGCCTGCGACTGGGCAGCGGAACAGGACTCGTCGGGCTCGTCGTCACCAACCTCGCCAACCCCTTCTACTCCCGCCTGGCCCTGGGCGTCGATTCCGTGCTCGCCCAGCACGGTCTCAAGTCCGTCATCGGCAACACCGGACAGGACCTGGACAGCGAGCGGAGCCTCGTCCAGGACCTGGTGGCCCGCCGGGTCGACGGCATCATCGCCGTGCCCGCCGACGCCGACCAGCGCCATCTGGCCGCCGCCGCGGCCGAGGGTGTGCCGGTGGTGCTCGCGAGCCGCCCGCCGAGCGATTTCGCCGCCGACTGCGTGCTGGTCGACGACTACGGCGGGGCACGCTCCGCCACCGAGCGGCTGCTCGCCGCCGGGCACCGCAGGATCGGCTTCCTGGGCTCGCCGCCGACCGTCTACACGAGCATCGAGCGTCTGCGGGGCTACGCCGACGCACTGGCCGACGCGGGTATCGGCGCCGAGCCCGCCTACATTCGGCAGGGCCAGCAGCAGACCGGCGAAGCCGCCCGTGCCGCAAGCGAGTTGCTCGACCTCCCGGAGCCCCCCACGGCGCTGTTCTGCTCCAACAACCGCAACACCATCGGCGCCTTCCGCGCCATCCGCCGAGCGGGCACGACCACCGCGCTGGCCGGCTTCGACGACTTCGAACTCGCCGACGCGCTGGGGCTGCCGCTGACCATCGTCGCCTACGACAGCGACGAACTCGGCCGTGAGGCGGGCCGACTGCTCGCCACCCGTATCCGGGACGGCTCCGTGCGCTCCGCCACCCGGCGGACCGTCGTGCCGACCACACTCGTGCACTACGGCACCTCGGGGAGCACCGCACACTGATCGAGGGGCGCCTGCATCCCGCAGGACATGGATTCCGCGCCGCTCGGGCGGTGATCGGCCCGGACCGGGCGCGACTTGAGGCCGATGCCACCGGTTCACGGAGAGCCTTCGGCAGGCTGCAGGATCGCGTACTACGGCTGCGGCACGAGGTCGAGTCGGTACCAGGTGCCCGTCTTCCCGCCGAGGTCGTCAGGGCCCGCCGGGCCGACCGGGACGAACCCGGCCTTGGCCAGCACTTTCCGGGAGGCGTCATTGTCGTGTGCGGCGGCCGCCCGCAGCGTGCGCAGTCCGTGCCGCGCCACCGCGAGTCGGCACAGCTCCCGGACGGTCGCGGTGGCCACGCCGCGGCCCGCGATGTGCTGGGCGACGCGGTAGCCGAGTTCGGCGGTGCCGTCCTCGACGTCGTACAGATTGAACCGGCCCAGAATCGAGCCGTCCTCGGCGATCAGTACGTAGAACGCGTTGATGCCGGCGTCCTGCTGGGCCAGCATGGCGCTGAGCCGCTCCCGGAATCGATCGAAGAACGCGTCGCCCCGATCAGAGACGGCGGCGGCGAAGTAGGCGCGGTTCGCCAGCTCGAAGGCGAGGACCGCCGGACCGTGGTCGGCGTGCAGCAGCTTCAGCTCGGGCACTCTGCGAACCTACCCGGACAGTGCGTTCGGAGCACCTGGGTTTCCGTGGAGGCCGAGTCGGCCTGTCCGGGCGGCCGGCTGCGGGGCGTGCCCCGGGGGCCCGTGGTGAGTACGGGCCCCCGGGACAGAGGACGGGTCGCTCCGTCAGTAACTGAACTGCTGGATCTGCTGATCGTTCGGGCCGTACGTCCACCCGGTCCGGGTGCCGGGATCGAGCTGGAGCGCGTTCTCGGCCCCTCCGTGGGTGCCGATGGCGAAGCCGGTCAGCGTGCGGATCACCGTTCCCGTCGTGAGATCCATGACGACCAGCTGACTGGTGGCGTTGTTGTCCGGCACCCACATTCCGGCGCCGAAGTAGGCCTTGCCCTCCGGCGTCGCGTAGGACACCACGGCGATCCGATGGGTGCCGTCCACCGCGAGGGCCGAGGCCTTGCCCAGGCGCACGCTCATGACATCGGCCGACTCACCGCTGGTCTCGTCGATCGGTCCGAGCACACTCGTGGGAACGATGTTGACGCTGGGCACGGTGGCCGAGAGGTTGAACAGCGATCCGGCTCCGTCGGAGGCGATGCCGTGACTGCATCCGGAGGTGCTGCCGAGACCGGTCACCGTCCGCGTGACCAGGTCGACCTTGGCCGGCGTCACTCCGCCGAGGCAGTTGAAGGCCCCGGCGGCCTTGGCCAGGAAGACGGCACCGGTCGAGGAGTCGAGGGTGAGCAGACTGTAGGTTCCGGCCGGCACGTCGGTCGGGTCTGCCTGGATCGGATCGCCCGTGGTGCCCGCGCCGAGGTCCACGGGCAGGACCAGGTCGGCCTTGTCGGTCCCGTGCAGGAGCATGGCGCCCCTGTTGTGAACGCCGTCGATCCGGCCGGTGACGTAGCTGTACTTGTCGGCGGGCAGCACGGTGACGCCGGCGAGGGAGTCCGTCGTGGTGTTCCAGGTCTCGACCCGGACATCGCCGTCGGCTGCCGCCTTGTGGGCCAGCAGAACACGGTTCGCGGTGGCTCCCACGACCTCGTAGGACGAGCCGGAGCCCGGGTCGGAGGTGATGACGTCGCCGTAGCGTCCGGTCGCCGTCGAGTAGTGGCGGACCTCCGAGCCGCCCGAAGCCGTGGCCAGCGCCGCGACGGAGTGGGGACCGGCCGCGGCGAAGCTCTCCACCGACGCACCGCCGGGCGCCTGCCCGTCGTCGAAGGCCAGCGTCGACAACGGGGACGCCTGACCCACGACCTGGCCGTTGCGGCCGAGGGCGAGCACCCGGACGTTGTAGCTGTCCGAGCTGCCGAGGCCCAGTGCCGCGGCGTCCAGTCGCACCGAACCCGAGGCGGCCTGCAGCGTGCGGTGCAGTACCGACGGGCTGTTCACGCCGTCGTGGTCGAGCCGGGTGCCGTTGGCGTTGGTGAAGGTGTTGAGCGTGCCGTGCTGGGTGGGGGCCGGCGCGGAGAACTCCACCTCGGCGGCCCGCGCACCCGGGACGTCCCGCACGTCGTAGCGGAGCGTGAACAGGGAGGCGTCGCGGGATACTTCGGTGGTGTGGCCGGCGATGCCGTTGGCCCCGGTCAGGACCGGGGCGGCCGGACGGTTCGCCGCCGTGCCGCCGTCCACCCGGATCGGGGCGAACTCCCCGTAGGCGACGGACAGCGGGTTGCCGCCGAAGCCCCGCTGGGCGATGCCGATGCCGTAGAGGCCGCCGCCGTTCGCGAACGCCTCAGCGGGAATCGTCACCGTTCCCTTGGACGCGGTCAGCGCCTGATGCCAGCCGGCGGTGAACAGGGGAGCGAGGCTCGGGTTCCAGTGACCGACCGTGGACACCACGAGCTGCGGGTCGGAGGTCGACGCGACACCGGTGAGGTCGTACGAGACGGTGACCGGATGCCCGGCTCCGACCGTCGGCGGAGCGTCGGGGGCGGTGGCCTCCGCGTAGGTGCCGTCGCTGGGGCCGACGGCGAGGGTACGGGTGGTGCTCACGCGTGTGCGTCCGTCGACCAGGACGCGGTAGGTCACGGTGATCTGCCGGTCCGTCGTGGAGGTCAGGGGCAGACCGGCGGCGGTCAGGAGCTGGGCCGGTGTCACGCGTATCGCGGGGCTGTCGGAGGAACGGAAGACGGTCTTGCCGACAGTGAGGGTGTACTGGGCGCGGCCGGTCACCCCGGTGGTGTCGCCGGCGAAGGTCACCGGACCGACCAGGCCTTCACCGTTGCCGCCGGAGGATCGGTCCCCGAGGTCGATGCGGCCCGGGTCGCTGGTCTCCATGAAGGCGCCGCCGAGGTCGCCGATGGTGACGCGGTGCGCGACGGACAGGCGCACCAGTGACGGGGACCCGGAGCTGCGGCCCAGCGCCTTCTCGGTCGCCGCCGTCACGTCGATCTGCGGGCCCACGTGCAGCGCACGATCGATCTGCGGCGGGGTGGAGACCGCGCGACCGGTCTTCTCGAGGATGTCCCGTACCTGCGCGGGAGTCAGACGGTGGCCGCCGAGCCGTCCGGCCTGGAGTACGACCGCCGCTGCGGCGGCGATCTCGGGGGCCGAGGCGGACGTGCCGCCGTTGAGGGACACGGCGACGTCCTGCGCCCCGCCCTGGGCCTGGTGGGAGAAGGCCAGGATGTTGTCGCTGGGCGCCGAGAGGTCGACGCGGCTGCCGAAGCCCGAGGAGAAGGTGCCGAAGCCGCTGAGCCGAGTCTCGGCCGTGGTCGCGTCGCCCCGTGGTCCTGCGGCCAGGGTGTCGTCCAGAGTGGTGCCGCCCGCGGCTATCGCCCCGCTGTCCGGGACCCTCGAAGGAGTCGTGGACTCCGCGTCGTCGGCGATGGTGGTCGCGGAGCGGCTGTCGGGGGCGAGGTCGGTGGGCGTGCTGCCGCCGTCGGGGCCGACGGCGGCGGGCGTGTAGAGGCGCGTGCCGTCGTTGGAGGAGATGGACACCACGACACCGTCGTCATGGACGATGGACGTGACGACGGAACGGATGACCGGGTCGTCCTCGAGATAGCGGCCGGGGAAGCCCTCGGCGTCGGTGCCGAAGCCGAGGCTGGCCGTGATCACGTCGGGCTTGGGTGACTGGTGGGCGGCGGCCAGAAGGGCGCCCGCGATCCGGTCGGTGGTCGGCTGCTGCGGGACGACCAGTCGGTAGTTCGCGCCGGGGGCGATGCCCAGAAGGTCGGTGTAGCCACTGCCGGTCGCCTCGGGACGCTGCCGGTCATGGGCGAGCGGGGCCATGACGCCGAAGTCGAGCATGACTTCGTCGAGGGAGGGGTCCTGCTGTTCGGTCGACGCGGCCCCGTCCAGACCGCCGGAGTCCTTGGCCACATACGTCGGGATGAGCGGCATCGACGGCAGGTCGAGATAACGCTGTCCGTCCTTCAGGACGGTGGTCGGGCCGTTGGACCGCACGTACGAGTCGCCGTCGTCGGCCATCGACTGGTCGGTGAGGTCGCCGATCGACACGTTCGTGATGGTCTCGCCGGTTCCGGGCTGCTGGCCGTACCGACCCTGGAGCAGGGAGAAGGCGCCGATCGCGTTCACACCGCCGGAGTTGAGGAACGCCTGCGCGGAGGTGCTGAGGGTGTCGTTGGCCGGAACGGCGTCCGAGGGCGACGTCGATGGTGTCCCGCCGGTCCTGGCGGAACCGCTGGTGTGCACCGCGGGGAAGGACCGGACCGCCGTGGACGGCAGCGACCGGGCTCCGGTGTTCATGGTGTTGACGTAGCGGTTGGGCTCGGCGTCGACGACTCCTCGAGTGCCGCGCAGGGAACGGGCGACGGCATCGGAGTCGCGCCGGCCGGTGGAGAGGACGTAGGTCCGGGACTGCCCGGCGTCGTCCTTCCGCACGAGCGGGTGCAGTGATGTGGCGCCGACGGCCCGGAACTTGGCGTTGAGGGCCGCGCTGTTCGTCAGCGGGGTGCGGGCGGCGAGGCGAGTGCCGGGCAGGGGCGTTCCGGTGACCGAGGTCTGCTGGTCCAGCGTCACCAGGGTCTGGCCGGGAACGACACCGTGCCGCTGCTCGTCGGGTCTCGGTGACGCCTGCGTGGCGGGTGTGCGGACCGGGGGAGCGGGGGTGGTCGGAGGAGCGGCGGATGCGGGCAGTGCCACGGCGGTCCCGGCGACGGTGAGGGCGAGGACTGCGCAGGCGCGCAGCAGCCGTAGGGCCGATGGTCGGGCTTGGGGCATAGGGGCACCTTCCGCTGTTGTTCGGTGTGCTGACGCACGACAGGGACGTGGGCCCGCGCAACACCGCAGGACAACGCCCCTTTTCTCCAGGGAAGATGTCAATGGAAGCGGACCGGGCGCAAGGACGCTGCTGTGGCCAACTTCCGCCAGGTGGCGACTGGCTGCCAGGAACGACCGGAGTGGAAATGGAATTTGACGTCGTCGGACTCAGCGACGAAACACAACTCGTCTACACCGCCCTGGTCGGGCTGCCCCGGAGCACCGCCTCGCAGGTCGCCGGAGCGTGTGGGATGAGCGTGCGCGCGGTGGGCAGGTTGCTGTCCGTTCTGGTCAAGGACGGCCTTGCCACCAGATCCGCGGGCCGTCCGCCGCACTTCACCGCGGCGGCTCCCGATGTGGCGGTCAGCGAGCTGATCCAGGAACGTGAGCGCCGACTCGACTCGGCCCGCTCCCTGGTGCAGCAGCTTGCCGAGAAGCACCGCGAGGCCCACCGGATCAGTGATCCGAACATCGCCGTGGAACTGCTCACCAGCCACGAGGACATCAGCGCGGCCGTGCAGCGGCTCACGCAGGGTGCCCGGCGCCAGGTGCGGGCCTTCGACCGGCCTCCCTATGTCGACCGGCCGGGGAGCAACCTGGACAACCAGCGCCGGCGGCAACGCACGGGTGTCGTCCACCGGGTGATCTACGATCGGGCCGCCGTGGACTGGCCGGGTCGGCTCCAGGAGGACATCCTGCCGAGCATACGCGCCGGTGAACAGGCCCGGGTGCTGCCGGAGTTGCCGCTGAAACTGGTGATCTCGGACGACAGGTCCGCGATCATCCCCTTCAGCCTCGCGCCCGGCGGCCATTCCGCCGCCTATCTCATCCAGCCTTCACCGATGCTCGTGGCTCTGGAGGCGCTGTTCGAGGTCGAGTGGGAACGGGCGACGCCGCTTCGGGACACCAGAGCCCCGGTCGAACGACCGGGCAGCCCCGATGCCGAAACTCTCGCCTTGCTGAGGCTGCTGTCCTCCGGTTGTGCGGACGCGGCGATCGCGCGAACCCTGGGCTGGAGTCAGCGCACCACCCAGCGCCGTATCCATCGCCTGATGGCCGAACTGGGCGCCGACACCCGCTTCCAGGCGGCGGCCCAGGCGGCCCGCCGCGGCTGGCTCGAGTGAATCGGCTCCGGGTCGCTCGCCCGTCCGCATCGGCCGCGGGTCTCGGCGGTGGTGCGGCCCTCGACCTGCCCGAGCAGCCCGCCGTGGCCGAGGGCGTCGACGAAGCTCGGTCTGCCACCGGTCCCGGGCGCCACTTACCGATATCCGCATTCTGTTCCCAGCGGGGCCGTCCGCGGCCGGTCTCGTCGATGCCCAGGACTGCGACCTGCGGCAGAGGTGCCTCGGTGACGTCGCGGACCTGCGTGCGGAAGGCATCCAGCACGGTCGGCCAGGACAGATGCAGATCCCGCGCGGCCTGGATGACCGTGGAGCCGGCATCCCGCATGTGGCGCCCGGCCGCACCCCGTAGCCGGGCGGTCAGTCCGGCACCGGCCGGGATCTGCGGGTGCTGCTCGGTGAAGGACGGCCGCGGACAGTCGGTCTCGCGGCCCCACCAGCGGCGCCTGTGCCGACGGAACTCCATTCCGCTCTCGCCGTAGACGAGATCGCGCGGCCTGGTCACCGCCGAGCCCTTCACCCTGCTGGCAAAAACCCAACAGGCCGGGCAGGCTCTGGCCCTCTCGTCGGCCGTGACCGGGTGAGCTCGGCGCTTCCGTCGGCCGGCCGCTCAACTCGCGCGACGGACCCCCGTCGAGGTCGAGCAGCAATGGCGTGTCGTTGAGCAGGTCCGTGGCTCCTGCATGATCGTTACCCGTCGAGAACAGAGATGATCACGCACTCCACGGGCATCCTGCATCCGGGGCCGTGCCCGAATGCGTCATGACAATCGGCCGGGTGTGGTTCGCTGCTGGGGTGACTCAGGACTTGGAGATCGTCGTATTCGAATCCGCCGAAGCGTTCGAGGCATGGCTCGGTGAGAACCACGCCGGCTCGTCGGGCGTCTGGCTCAAGCTTCGCAAGAAGGGCCCCGGAATCGTCGCGCTGGACTACGCCCAGGCGCTCGACGTGGCACTCTGCTACGGCTGGATCGACGGCCAGAAGGCCAAGTTCGACGACCAATGGTGGCTCCAGCGGTTCACCCCGCGCAAGCCGCGCAGCAAGTGGTCCAAGGTCAACCGGGACAAGGTGGCCGCCCTGATCGAGCAGGGCCGGATGCATTCGCCGGGGCAGGCCGAGGTCGACCGCGCCAAGGCAGACGGCCGTTGGGAGGCGGCTTACGACAGCGCGAAGACCGCCACGGTCCCGGAGGACCTCACTGCGGCCCTGACCGCCGACCCGGCCGCGGCGGAGTTCTTCGAGACACTGGACCGGCAGAACCGCTACGCGATCCTGTACCGGGTCCAGGACGCCAAGAAGGCCGAGACCCGGGCGCGCCGGATCGAGAAGTACGTAGCGATGCTGGCGAAGGGCGAGAAGCCGTATCCGTAGACACCGAGAGGGTCCGTGGCCGTGTGGTGGCCCGGGGCCCCGGCGCGCCTGCGGCCCCGGCAGCCGCCGGGCGCCCTCGCTGATCCTTCGCGGGCGCGAGGGGGGTGCCGGAGGCCCAGGCGTCCCGCTGAAGGGAGCCGGGCCGGGAGCGCCCCGCGCCATGGAGAGGTGCGGGGCGCCACGCCGGGTGTGCCTGTCAGCCGGCACTTCCCGCCCCGCCTGGCGCGTCGACCCCGACGGTGCAGGCACCGGCGTTCAGGGAGAGGGCCGCGAGGGCGCGCTCGGCCTTCAGGCAGTCGCCCGTTGGTGGTCCGCCAGCCGCTTGGCAGCCACTCGCCGGCTCTTGTCGAAGATGTCTTGCGGGGGCCCGCGCCCTGTCCGGGCGTTGCGGACCAGCGGTCGATCTTCTGTGGATCTTCTGTCGTCAGCCCTGTGCGGCAGGGCGCACGATCAGCTCGTTGACGTCCACGTGCATCGGCTGGTCGACGGCGAAAGCGATGGCGTCGGCGATGGCCGAGGCCGGGATCGCCAGTTGCTCGGCCGCCGCGCGCGCCGCCGCCCGGGCCTCGGCCGACCCACCGTGGTGGGTCAGCTCGCTCTGTGTGAACCCTGGACTGACGACGGTGACCCGGATGTCCCGGCTCTCCTGCCGTAGCCCTTCGGACAGTGCCACCACGCCGAACTTGGTGGCGCAGTAGACCGCTGCGGTCGGGTCCACCCGGTGCCCCGACGTCGAGGCGACATTGACGATGTGCCCGCCGCCCTGGTGCTGCATGTGCGGCAGTACCGCGGCGATGCCGTAGAGCACGCCACGCAGATTGACGTCGATCATCTGCTCCCACTCGGCGATACGCAGGTCGGCGATCGGCGACAGCGGCATCACGCCGGCGTTGTTGATCAAGACGTCGATACGCCCGTACTCCTCGATCCCGGCGGCGGCGAAAGCGTGCACGGAGTCGAGGCTGGTCACGTCCAGCTCGCGGTGGGCGACCGATGACCCGGCGGCACGCAGCTCCTCGGAGAGGGACGCCAGGCGTGCGGTTCGGCGTGCACCGAGCAGCAGACGGTGGCCGAGTCCGGCCAGCCGACGGGCGGTGGCCTCGCCGATTCCACTGCTCGCCCCGGTGACGAGGACGGTCTTCGATTCCGCTGACGTGGTCATGGTGCTCCTTCGGGATGTTCCGGCGGCGGCCGCCGCGCTCCCCACCTCAGTGCGCCCGACCGGATCCAGGAAGGCTGCGTGTACCTGGGTGTGCGGCACCCAGGTACACGCAGCCTTCCTGGTCTCCCGGTGGCGGTGCACGCTGGTGTCTCGTTGAGAACGGCAGGAGCCCGCGGGGACGGCGTCACTCATGGGGCCGCCGTCAGCCCCGAGTGCGGCGGATCGTCGGCACGTGCGTCACCGGGACCCGTCCGCGCCGCAGCCGCCGGTCGGGGCGATGTCAGCGGTCGGTCGTACGATCCGTCGGTCCGGGGGCAACGGCGAGCTGAACGGGAGACGAGGCATGATCACGCGTTTGACGGTCCCGAATCATCGAAGGGGGGATCCGGCGAGCGGTGCTGCCCTTGGGGGCACGGCGGCGGATGACAACGAACTCGGCGCGTTTCTCCGTGCCAGTCGCGCACGCGTGGAGCCCGCGGACGCCGGACTCGCCGGTGGCGTCTCCAAACGGCGCGTCCACGGTCTGCGGCGCGAAGAGGTCGCGGTGCTGGCCGGGGTCAGCGCGGACTACTACGCGCGCCTGGAACAAGGTCGCGAGCGCCACCCCTCCGCCCAGGTGATCGATGCCCTCGGGCGGGCGTTCCGCCTCGCGCCCGATGCTCGCGAGCATCTGCACCGGCTGGCGGGGCTCAACCCCAGGCTCGGGCCTGACTGCAGGCGGGAACTGGTGCATCCCGCGCTTCTGCGCCTGCTGGAAGCATTCCCCCGTGCCGCGTCCTATGTGCTCGGCCCGACCTACGACGTACTGGCGACCAATACGATCGCCGACGCGCTCCTGGCGCCGTTCGGAGACGAGCGGAACATGCCACGCATCCTGTTCACCCACCCTCGGGCGGAGACGGTGTTCGCTGATCGGGAGCTGCTGCGGCGCAGCACCGTGTACGCACTGCGCCTGAACGCCGGGCAGTTCCCGCACGACACGGGCATCAGCGGCCTGGTCGCCGAACTCAAGACGGCCTCAGAGGAGTTCCGGGTGCTGTGGGACGACCACGGCGTCGCA
>Ga0209758_1003057_pt1 | contig 15903 bp, 19 predicted proteins | sample AraplaMF_Col_mMF_FD_184258 | JGI IMG/M metagenome (GOLD analysis project Ga0209758, IMG submission 184258) | Arabidopsis root microbial communities from the University of North Carolina, USA - plate scrape MF_Col_mMF (SPAdes) (version 2) | ecosystem: Host-associated > Plants > Roots > Endosphere... | reverse complement strand
CCTTGGCGGCCTGAGCAAGCGCGGCGTGAGGCACGGCCGAGAGCACCGTAGCGCCGGCCAGCCCCTTCAAGATGTCGCGGCGGGCAACGCCCCTGCTCTGGTGCGGTCGCTGAGTGTCCTGGCTCATCATTCCCTCCCGGTTGGTGTTGTTTGCCCGACCTTCCTGGCCGTGTTGGCTTTATTGACTTGGTTTGGATTTGATATATCAAATCTTGTGATCGTCAAACAAGGTCTGTGTCGATCAGTCAGAAAAGATCGGGTCCACGGGAGTCCTCATGGAGAGCAGCGCGCCGCCACGGCTCCGGCCTGTCGACCCCGCTTATCTCAAAGGGCTGCGCGAGCACGTCCACGACCAGCTCCGCCGCGCCATCATCACCGGCGAGCTCCCCTCGGGGGCCATTCTCAATGAACGGCAGATGGCGGAACAGCTCGGGGTCAGCACCACGCCGTTGAAGGAGGCCTTGCGCCGTCTGGAAGGCGAGGGGCTGGTGGTGACCGAGGCGCGGCGCGGCATCCGCATCACCTTCGATGCCGCCCAGGCGGAGGAAATGGCGCTGGCCCGCGCCGCACTGGAAAGCATGATCGCCCGCATCGCGGCGTCGCGGATCGACGAGTCAGGGGTTCAGCGGCTGGCGGCCATCATCGAGAAGATGATCGAGGCCACCGACGCCAGCGCCACCGAGGATCTCATCGCCCTGAACGAGTTGTTTCACGACGCTATTCACGAGATCTCCCGCTGCAACTATCTGCAGCGCATCCTGGTGGGCCAGCGCGTCTATGTTCACACGGCCCGACAGTTCATCCTCAGCGACCCGGCCGAGCGGCTCCGCGCACTGCGCGAGCATCGCGCCATTTTCGATGCGCTCGCGCGTCATGACAGCGACACTGCTGAGCGGGAAATGCGCGACCATGTCGTCCGCTCGGGGCGGCAGCATGTGAAAGCCGCGTTTGAAAACCGCGTGCAGCCGCAAGCCGAGCACGCGGCTGTCAGCCCCATGATGCAGATTCGATAACGATCAGAGCCTGCGGATCACCCGTTGCGGAACGGCAGCGCCGGCCCTTCGAGTTTGCGCAGGCCCGGCTCGCGGCGTTCCAGCCACCAGCCGTACTGCTTCGGCCAGTCCGCGAATACCTCGCCGCTCGCGCCGCCGAGCGCCAGCTGCGCATGCAGCGGCCAGTTCGGATCGAACAACGCTTCACGGCCGATCGCGACCAGGTCCGCCTGTCCCCGCGCGACGATGTCCTCGGCCTGCTGCGGATGCAGGATCAGACCGACCGCCATGGTGGCGATGGCGGCTTCCTTGCGGATCGCTTCGGCATAGGGCACCTGAAAGCCGTAGCCGCGCGGAATGCGCGCCGCTGTCGCCGATCCCATCAGCCCGCCGGACGAGCAATCGATGATGTCGGCGCCCCGCGCCTTGGCTTCCTTCGCAAACGCCACTGAATCGGCGAGCTCGACGCCGCCATCGACGCCATCGACCGACGAGATCCGCACCGACAGCGGCTTGTCCGCGGGCCATGCCCGGCGCACCGTCTCGATGATCTCCAGCGGATAGCGCATCCGCCCTGCCCGATCGCCGCCATACACGTCGGTGCGCTTGTTCGACAGCGCCGACAAAAATTCGTGCATCAGATAGCCGTGCGCGCAATGAACTTCGAGGAATTCGAACCCTGCCTCGACCGCGCGCAGCGTGGCCAGCCGCCACTGCTCGCATAGCGTTTTCAGCTCGGCCTCGCTGAGCTCGTGCGGCATCAGCGAGACCTCGTCCATCGGGATCGCGCTCGGCGCCACGACCCGCCATGGCAGGTCGCCGCGGGCACGATCGGCGTCATTGAGCGCCGAGTTTCCGAACCAGGGCCGCTGCATGCTGCCCTTGCGGCCGGCGTGGGCCAATTGAATTGCCGGCACCGCGCCGTTGCCGCGAATGAACGCCGCGATGCGCCGCATCGGCGCGATCTGGCCGTCATGCCACAGCCCGGCATCGCCATGGGTGATGCGGCCCTCCGCCGCCACCGCGGTGGCCTCGGTCATGACGATCCCGGCGCCGCCTTGCGCGAACTTGCCGAGATGGACCAGGTGCCAATCGTCCATGACGCCGTCGGTCGCCGAGTATTGGCACATCGGCGAGATCAGGATGCGGTTCCTGGCGGTGACCCCACGAAGCGTGATCGGCTGGAAGAGCTGCGGCTGCGACATCGAAACCTTGCTGTGGAACGGAGAAAAGGCAGGCCTTACGACCTGTCAGCACGCCGCAAAGCCATCGTCAATCCGACGGCAACGCCGGCCTGCCAGACCGGATAGAGCACCCAGACCGGGTCCAGGTTGAGGGCGCTGTCCACCGCCAGCAATGCGCCGGCGAGGGTGCCGACGCCCAGCATCGGCAGCCAGGCGGTGGCCTCGCGCGGCCCCGCCGGCAGCAACGATATCCCGAGCGCCATGACCGCCGCGCCGACAAAGCCTCCGCCAAGGCCGGCGAACATGGCCCGGACCAGTTTTTCTGCGATCGGCAGTTGCCCGTCGACCCAGATCGCCGCGTTCATCGCGCAGACGAACGCCACCATGGTCGCGGCGGCTGCCACGACCATCGCCCAGGGCGGATTGACGGCGTTGCCTCGCACCAGCACGGACACGAGGATGGCAAACGGCAGCGCCAGCAGCGCAACCCGGAAGTTGCCGGGAGCGACCGCGAACTGGTCGAGCAGCGGCTGCCCCAGTGGCGTCAGAATGCCGGTCAGGACACCCCATGCGGCGACCTTCAGAGAGCCGGAGCGGCTGGTGGCGACGGCGGCCTGGCTAACCGACATGATGTTGATCTCACAGCGCCCGCGGGAACGGATGTCTAGCATGCGGAACTTCGGAGTTCCACAATCTCCCACCTCATCCTGAGAGCGTGTGAAACAATCTCAGACCTCATCCTGAGGAGCGCGTTCTTCACGCGCGTCTCGAAGGATGGCTGCGAGCCCGTGCGCCCTGGCCATCCTTCGAGACGCCGCGCCAAGAGGCGCAGCTCCTCAGGATGAGGTCACCTCGCAGACCAAATACCATCACGCCCAAATAAAAGCCGCGCCAACCCGAGGGCTGACGCGGCAATGAAGCTTCTGTTGCCAGGTGCTCCGGACCCCGAACAGGTTACGCCGCGAGGCGCACTTCGTTCAATGCAACGTTATCGTTTGCATTTAGGTTTTTGACCCGATAACGGCGGTATCATGCCGAGCACAATTCAGAGCTTCTTCGCGGCCATCGATCCTGTTTCGCCCCCGCCTTAGCAGCTTTGGGATTCGGCCTTGCGGCGGAATCGATCTCACCGGAATGAGACCTTTAAGCTCAAGCTGCTAAGGTGGAGGCGCCGGGTACTGCCCCCGGGTCTGCCCGCAGTCCACTCTAAGGTTCAGCGCCATCGTCTTGCGACGCGGCGATCTTACCCGCGATCGCCGGCGAAAGCCAGCGGCATGGTGACCGGCTGCTTGACAGTTCCGGACCCCGGCGCAACCATCCCAAAAAACACCAGGGAGCGCGCCATGAAACTGACTCCGCAGCAGATCGAGAGTTTCAATACCGAAGGCTGGCTGTTCCTGCCGGAATTGTTCAGCCCGCAGGAAGTCGCCTTGCTGCGCCACGAGGCGGAGGCGATCTACGCGGAGCAGCGCCCGGAGGTCTGGCGCGAGAAGAGCGGCGCGCCGCGCACCGCGTTTGCCGCGCATCTCTACAACGAGGCGTTTCGCCTGCTCGGCGCCCATCCGCGCATGATCGATCCGGTCGAGCAGATTTTCGGCGAAAAAGTCTACATGCACCAGTACAAGATCAACGCCAAATCGGCCTTCACCGGCGACGTCTGGCAATGGCACCAGGACTACGGCACCTGGAAGCGCGACGACGGCATGCCGCTGCCCAAGGCGATGAACATCGCGGTATTTCTCGACGAGGTGATGCCGATCAACGGTCCCTTGATGCTGGTGCCGAAAAGCCAGACCGCCGGCGATCTGGTGGCTTCGCACGACACCTCGACCACGTCGTATCCGCTGTGGACCCTCGACGAAGACACCGTGACCCGGCTGGTCGAGGCCGGCGGCATCGTCGCACCGACCGGCAAGGCCGGCGGCATGCTGATGTTCCATGGCAATCTGGTGCACGGCTCGGCCGGCAACATCACGCCCTATCCGCGCAAGATCGTCTACCTGACGCTGAACGCGGTCTCGAACTACATCCGCACGCCGACCCGGCCGGAGTTCATCGCGCATCGCGATTTCACGCCGATCCAGACCGTCGCCGATGACGCGCTGGCGCGCTACGCCTCTGGCCATCGCCAGGCCGCCGAATGAAGCCGCAGCGATGAACCTGCATCATCTGCTCGAGAAGCGCCGCGCCGCCGGCAAGCCGGTTCGCGTGGCGTTGATCGGCGCCGGCAAGTTCGGCTCGATGTTCCTGTCGCAGGTCCCGCACACGCCGGGGCTCGAAGTCCCCGTGATCGTCGATCTCGATCCGGACCGTGCCCGCGAGGCCTGCAGGACCGTCGGCTGGGACGCCGCACGGATCGATGCCACGCGCTTCACCGATGATGGAGCGGCCGCGACCGGCGGCAACATCGAGGTCATCGTGGAAGCCACCGGCCATCCCGCCGCCGGCATCAAACATGCCCGCGCGGCGATCGGCGCCGGCAAGCATATCGTGATGGTCAATGTCGAAGCCGACGTGCTGGCCGGACCGCTATTGGCAGACGAGGCCCGACGGGCCGGCGTGGTCTATTCGCTGGCCTATGGCGACCAGCCGGCGCTGACCGCCGAGATGGTGGACTGGGCGCGCGCCACCGGCTTTCGCGTCGTCGCCGCCGGCAAAGGGACAAAGTACCTGCCGGCCTATCACGACGTGACGCCGGCCGATGTCTGGCGGCACTACGGCCTCACCGCCGGCGAGGCCCAGTCCGCCGGCATGAACCCGCAGATGTTCAACTCGTTTCTCGACGGCACCAAATCCGCCATCGAGATGGCGGCGATCGCCAACGCCACCGGGCTCAACGTGCCCTCGGACGGCCTGTTGTTTCCGCCCTGCGGCGTCGACGACCTGCCGCATGTGATGCGGCCGGTCGAGGCCGGCGGCGTGCTGGAGAAATCCGGCGTGGTGGAGGTGGTGTCGTCGCTGGAACGCGACGGCCGTCCGGTGTTCCGCGATCTGCGCTGGGGCGTTTATGTGGTGCTCGAAGCGCCGAACGATTACGCCGCCGATTGCTTCCGCCAATATGGCCTCAAGACCGACGCCTCGGGGCGCTATGCCGCGATGTACAAGCCCTATCACCTGATCGGGCTCGAACTGAACATATCGATCCTGTCGGCGGCGCTGCGCGGCGAGCCGACCGGACAGCCGCACGGTTTTCGCGGTGATGTCGCGGCAGTCGCCAAACGGGATCTCCGCGCCGGCGAAATGCTCGACGGCGAAGGCGGCTACACCGTGTGGGGAAAGCTGCTGCCGGCGACGGCAAGCCTTGCGGCCGGCGCGCTGCCGATCGGCCTCGCGCACAAGGTACGGCTCAAGAGCGATATCGCGCACGGCGCCGTGGTTCGATGGGATGATGTCGAATTCAATGCGGGTGACGACGCCGTCGTGACCCGGCGCGCGATGGAAGCGGGATTCCGAAACTAGGCTAACGGCTCACAACAACAAAGACATTCGGGGAAACAAATGCGAACATCCAGCACAACAACGCCAGCGTCCTCGGTTCCTGTCTCAAATGCACGGAACGCTCTGCGATTCTGCCTTGCCGTTGCGGCGTTGATGCTGCCGGCGCCAGCCGTCGCCCAGGCGCAAGAGCGCACCATCGATGAAATCAAGGTCGAAGCTCAGGCCCGCGCCGAGCGGCGCAATTATCCCCTGATCGGGCTCGATCCCGCCGACGTCCGCGACGCCTTGGCGGGCATCAAGACCCGCGACGCCGACGAGTGGGCCGCCAACTGGGGCGCGGTCGCCGACCGCTACATCGCCAAGGCGGACGCGGCGGCCTCCGCCGAGGACAAGCGCGCCAACTATTTGCGCGCCTGGCGGCTGTATTATTTCGCGCAATGGCCGGTGGCCTCGTCGCCGGGCAAGAAAGCCGCCTACCAGAAGGCACTCGACGCCTTCGTCAAGAGCACGCAATCGTTCGATCCGCCGTTGGAAGTGGTTCGCATCCCGTTCGAGGGCAAGGAGATCACAGGCTATCTGCGGCTGCCGCGCGGCGCGGCGGCGGCGACGCCGGCCCCGCTGATCCTGGCCGTGAGCGGCCTCGACAGCCGCAAGGAGACCATGGCGGACAGCTACAATGCGATCATCGACCAGGGCGTCGGCTTCTTCGCCGTCGACGGACCCGGCACCGGGCAATCGCCGGTCAAGGTCAGCCCGAACGCGGAACGCGTGTTGTCGAAGGTGATCGACTATCTCAACACCCGCAAGGAGATCGACGCCAAGCGCATCGTTATGCACGGCGTCAGCTTCGGCGGCTACTGGGGCGCCAAGCTGGCGATCGTCGAACACGACCGGTTGCGCGGCGTGGTGGTGCAGTCGCCACCGGTCCACGCCGGTTTCCAGGCCGACTTCCTGAAGACCAACCTGCTCGGCAACCGCGAGTATCTGTTCGATGTCGTTCCAGCCTTCATGAACGTGGTCGAGAACGTTCAGACCACCGACGACCTGGCACGGGAATTTCCAAAGCTGTCGCTGCAGAGCCAGGGCCTGCTCGGCAAGCCGACGGCGCCGATGCTGGTGATCGGCGGCACCAAGGACACCCAGGTGCCGATCGCCGATCTCGAACTGCTGCTCAACACCGGCGACGTGCCGAAGGAGGCCTGGATCAATCCGAAGGGCGGCCATCTCGGCCGCGAAAGCGTCGGCTGGACCGACCCGGTGATCTTCCGCAAGGTCATCACGCCCTGGGAGATCCGGATGCTCAAGGCCGAGTGACGCCGCGCTACCTGCGAAAATCCAGCCGGCCGCCGGTCCAGCGGCCGTCGATACGCGAGGCGCTGACGATCAGGCCGATCCACGGCCGGACAATGTCCGGATTGGTCAGGTTGATGTACTTGCCGACCAGTGCGGTCGCGCCGTCGCGGCGCGCGTCGATCAGGCCCTTGCGTTTGCCGCCGTCCCAATCGAACAACAGATAGGCGCGATCGTCCTGCAGCTTTAATTCAGCCCGGCCCGGCTTCCATGCTTCGGGTGTATCGCCGGCCATCGTCGGATCCGCACCGCCGTTCCACCGGCTCGCCCACGGTCCCTCGATCTGCCCGAAACTGGCGGATTGCGAGAAACCACTCCACGCGGCTGCATTGGCATCGTCGTCGAGGCCATGAAGCACGGCGAGCGCGGCGAACTCAGCCACGTCGGCGCCGTTCGGCTCGGGAACGTCCATGGTGCCGAAGGGATTACGGGCGCTGCGGTTGAGGGTGTCTGCGGTCATTGAATGCTCCTGCTGTTGCACCTGACTAAAGCGGATCAGCAGCTGGCGCTGCCACCCGATTTCCGATGTCGCGGTGCAGTCGATCTCCGAGCTTGCGCCGCACAACAGATGCCGGCCGATCATCCGCCGCTTCATCAAGCCAATTTGATTGTGCGTTTTGAAGCGGAGCGAACCCGGCGATGACATATGCTCATAGCAGGCAACTGCATGATCGATTGCGCCAAAGGACTTGCAGAACTGACCCCTTACGAGGGGTATCGCTGCTTCGTCGACTCGCCCGACTGGCCCATGCTCGCCCACAATGCGCAACAGGCATGGTCTGCCCTGAGAAACTCGACATTCGAACAATGGGCAATGCCGATTGTGATGTTCGGCATCGTCATCCCAACCATGTTCATGAGCTGGCTGCTGACGTTCTCCTTCATCGCCTATCTGTTCGGACTGGTGAGGAATGCCCTGGCGACGAAAAGCCTGGGCGCGGCCGGGTTTGCGAGCTGGGACCAGGCATCGATCCCGATGCCGTCCGATCGGAAGGCTCAGCGCATCAAGACCGGCTGGGCCGTGTACATGCTCGCCGGCGGTGTGGCGTTCGCCCTCATCGATCTTTCAGGCGATCAACAGAGCCTTACGCTGCTGCAGGGTGGCTGGGAAATCGTCTGCGGACTCGCGGTCTATTGTCTGCCGCTGTCCTGGTGGAGTTCATGCTACCTGGTGACGGGAGAAGTTCATCCCTTCTGGCAGACGTCGGCGGACCTTTTCTCCTGGCTGAGGTGGCTTCGCGCCTGGGTCGACACCCTGTCGTCGCTCGGTTCGTGAGCACGGCCTGTTGCGAACGAGGGCTGGAGCGGGCGAAGGGAATCGAACCCTCGTATGCAGCTTGGGAAGCTGCCGTTCTACCATTGAACTACGCCCGCAACGCGAGATTTTCATCTCGTGAGCACCATCAGGCACCGGCACTGCCAGTTCTATAACACGTCGCGAATCCGTTCATCCAGCGCAATTCGGCGTCCGCGTTTTCAGCCGCCATTCCTTGCCCGCGCCTGCGACGAAAAGCTCGGCGGCACATCGTCGCAGGCGCGGGCCGATTCTGAATGTTTGTTCAAGCACTTATCGCCGATTTAATGTTCGGCGCCGGAACGTGCCTGACGCGCCGCGGTTGTCATTTTATACATCGAACAGGAGTGACGAGATGAAGAAGATGGTTATCGCAATGGCCGTGGGCGCAGCCGCGCTTCTCGGAGGCTCTGCGGCAAACGCGGGGACCAACGAGGTGAAGGCCAGGCCAGGCGTCGAAGCCAGCCGGCCAACGGACGTGAGCGCGCGCGGCCGACATCATCACTGGCGCCCCCACTACAGCCATCGCCAGCACTATCGTCACGGCTATTATCGGCCGTACTACAATAGCTACGGTGCTTATCAGCGGCCCTACGGCTATTACGGCGGCGGTCCGGGGGTTTCCTTCAGCTTCGGTTCCGGCGGATATCGCGGCTGGTAAACGCGAAGGTTAAGTAGCAAAATCAGGAGGCCCGCAGCACCGCGGGCCTCCTTCTGCATGCAACTGACCGTATCGATGCCGTGCGACGCGCGCGCCGACAGCGCGTCTGAAGCGCGATGGCTTAGAATTGAATCGGGATAGCTAACCCAGTCATTGCGAGCGAAGCGAAGCAATCCAGCTCTTTGCCTGGGGCACTGGATTGCTTCGCTTCGCTCGCAATGACGGGGCTGATGTCACCGATTGAGCCTAATCCCCAGCATGCTCTAGATGGCGCGTCTGCGTCCGGCGATCATGCTGTAGACGAAGAGAACGATGATCGCACCAACGACGGCGCCGACCAGTCCCGCGCCTTCTCCCGGCTGATACCAGCCCAGGGCCTGACCAAGGTAAGACGCAACGAAGGCGCCGACGATGCCCAGAATGGTGGTCAGGATGAAGCCCGACGGCTCGTTGTCGCCCGGCATGATGAACTTGGCGATGACACCGGCCAGAAAGCCGATGATGATGGTCCACAGAATACCCATGTTGGTCCTCGTTTGTTTGTTAAGCGGCGTTCGGAACGCGCCCGTCGGGCGTATATTGATCGACGGCATGGGGAAGCTCGCGGGATAGCCGTGCCAGCAGTTCGTCCTGCGACAATCCGGTCTGCTGCTGCAGCGCCGCCAGGACATCCGGCCCGATCGCTGTTTTGAGGTCCGGCGGCGAGATCTCCTTGTTGGGACCTTTGTCGACCCAGGATTGCGCCGTTTCGCCCTGCCCTGCCTCGGTGAACCTGTTCAGCAGTTCGCCCAGCCCGCCGCTGAGGAGGCCTCCGGCCCCGGCTCCACCTAGCGCACCGCCGAGACCGCCCAGCAGGCCGCCCAAGCCGGGCTGCGGTGGTCCGCCGGGTCCGCCGGCTTTGTTGGCGCCGAGACCGTTGAGCATCTCGGAAATCTTGTCGCGGTTCTGGTAGCCGGCAAGAGCCAGCATCCCCAGCAAGGCGGTCATGGATGGCAATCCGCGGCTCATCTTCGTGGTCTCCAGTGTGGCAGAGCACCGGCAACGTTCGCCGTCCCGTTCTGTTCCTGAGAGCCTGTGAAACAATATCCGACCTCATCCTGAGGAGCGCGTTCTTCACGCGCGTCTCGAAGGATGGCTGCGAATCCTGCGCTTGTGGCCATCCTTCGAGACGCCGCGCAAGAGCGCGGCTCCTCAGGATGAGGTCAACATTCCTTCACAAGCTCTGAGGAGTGGGCGGCGCCGGAAGATTCCCCGTGCAGGGCTTTTCTTTTTGATGTTATCATTCCGACACGATGGCGGGGCGGGGGTACAGCGTATTCGACACGACGGTTGGCCGGTGCGGCATCGCATGGGGCCACGCCGGGATCGTCGGCGTTCATCTGCCGGAAGCCCGGGAGATCGAAACCCGGCGGCGCATGCTGCGCCAGTATCCGGACGCCCGCGAATTGCGCCCGCCGCCGGAGGTCGAGATGGCCGTCGAGGGTATCGTCGCGCTGCTGCGTGGCCAGGGTGCCGAGTTTGCCGACATCACGCTCGATATGCGGGGCATCCCGCCGTTCAACCGCCGGGTTTACGACTTTACCCGCGCCATTCCGCGGGGCGAGACCCTGACCTTTGCCGATGTCGCCAAGCGGCTCGGCGCGTCGGGGGCGTCGCATGCGGTCGGTCAGGCGATCGTCCGGAACCCGTTCACCATCCTGGTCCCCTGTCATCGCGTGCTTCCCTCCGCCGGCGAGGCCGACGGCTTCTGCGCCAATGGCGGCGTGGTCAGCAAACGCCGGCTGCTGTCCCTGGAGGGGGCGCTGGCCGGCAAAGGACCGACCCTGTTCGACGTGCTGCTGTCCGCCTCCGTTGCTCCGCCGCGCCCGGCGGGGTAAAATCGGCCCATGGCCGCAAGGATCCTGCTGCAGCACGGCGCGATCACCATTTCCGAATACCGGTGCACGGCCGGGCCGGACGACGCGCCATATGTCGAGCTGCATTGCCGACATTCGATCTCCTATGTGCGCAAGGGCAGCTTCGGGCTGCGCACCCGCGGCCGGTCGTTCGAGCTGGTGGCCGGATCGATCCTGGTCGGCCATCCCGGCGACGAATACCTCTGCACCCACGATCATCATGTCTGCGGCGACGAATGCCTGTCGTTCTTCCTGGCCCCCGACCTCGTCGAGCGCATCGGCGATGAGCCCGAGACCTGGCACAGCGGCTCAATTCCGCCGCTGCCGGAATTGATGGTGCTCGGCGAGCTGGCGCAGGCGGCGGCGGATGGCCGCAGCGACGTCGGGCTCGACGAGGCCGGCCATGCCTTCGCCGCCCGTTTCGCCGAGGTGGTTTCCGGCCGCGGACAGAAGCCGACCCGGGCGCCGCCCCGCGACCGCCGCCGCGCGGTCGAAACCGCGCTATGGATCGACGCGCATTGCCATGACGCCATCAATCTGGAGCGTGCCGCGCGCGAGGCCGGGCTCAGCCCGTTTCATTTCCTGCGGCTGTTCACCGGCGTGCTCGGCGTGACGCCGCACCAGTACCTGGTGCGCTCGCGACTGCGCCGCGCCGCCCGCCTGCTCGCCGACGATGCGAGGCCGATCACCGACGTCGCCTATGATGTCGGGTTCGGCGACCTGTCGAACTTCGTCCGCACCTTCCATCGCGCCGCCGGCATCTCGCCGCGCGCCTTCCGTCAGGCCTCGCGTGGCGACCGCAAGATTTTCCAAGAACGCCTTCTCGTCCACTGACTAGGGTGATCCTCGAACCGCGGGCTTTACTCACCGCAACGGGAGATCATTGTCATGTACGACCATATCGGACTGAAAGTCGGCGACCTCGAGACGAGCGTAAAATTCTACAGCGCCGCGCTCAAGCCGCTCGGCTATGAACTCTGCTCGCGCGACGACAGCGGCGCCGGATTCGGGCCGCCCGGCGAACCGGCATTGTGGCTTTATGCGAGCAAGACAGCGGGCCCAGGTGCCCACGTCGCATTTCGCGCGCCCAACCACGCAGCGATCCGCACATTCCATGCCGCGGGGCTCGCGGCGGGCGGGCGGGACAATGGCGGCGCCGGCCCGCGCGCCGATTACAGCCCGACCTATTTCGCGGCATTCCTGATCGACCCCGACGGCAACAACGTGGAAGCGGTCTGCAGCTGAGCGACGCGTGCAGTGTTTTCATCACGAGAGGAGTATTGCCATGGCCTCAATCGACAAGGAGATTCGCCTCGATGCGCGAGCCGAAGATGTCTGGGACGCGGTGGCCGACTTCGGTGCCGTGCATCGGCGCCTGGTGCCGGGGTTCGTGCTCGACGCGCGGCTCGAGCACGATGCCCGGATCGTGACCTTCGCCAACGGCACGGTGGCGCGCGAGCTGCTGGTCGACTGCGATCACGCGAGGCGACGGCTGGTCTATGCCGTGGTCAGCGAACGGATCAAGCAGCACAGCGCGTCGGTGCAGGTGGTTGCGGATGGCGACAGCCACTGCCGGCTGCTTTGGATCGTCGACGTGCTGCCGCATGAGATCGCGCCCTACATCGCTGCGCAGATGGACCAGGCGGCGCTGGCCATGCAACGGGTGTTCACCGGCGACGCCACGACCGTGTGAGCGCGACCTCGCTCGCAGAACCCGGGCCTGCCGGCCGCCGATCCTGCCAGGTGCGTCGAGGGCGCTCGAAAGCGCTCGCGCCGAGGCCTGTCAGGGCGTCACGACACCGCCGGCCGCACCTGCGGAACGCGCGCGGAGCGGGCGCTCCAGTCGCTCCAGACCACGGTCGCCGCGGAGAGAACGCCGAGCATCACCATGGAGACCGCGGCCATCGTGAAGAAGCCGCCGGCGGTCGCGCCGTGCGCCGTCAGCCACCAGCCGCCGACTGCGATGAACACCAGCCGCGCGGTCTGCGCCAGCACCGGCCCGATCACCTTGGCGGCGCCCTGCGCCGAAAAATACATCGAGATGGATAGCCCGACGAAGGCATACATCGGCGCCGCAATCGACAGATAATGCCGGCTGGCGGCGCGCACGCCGGGATCGCTGGTGAAGATGTTCACCCACAGGTCGGGAAAGATCGCGATCAGCGTCCCGACCACACCCATCGAGGCAAACGAGACGCAACCGGCGGTCAATGCAATCCGGCGGGCGCGGGCGATGCGTCCGGCGCCGATCGCCATGCCGATCATCGGCACGGATGCGATGCCGATGGCGAAAGCGATCGAGGTCAGCATGAACTCGAGCCGGGCGCCGATGCCGTATCCGGCCAGTGTTTCGGTTCCGAATCGCGCCAGCATGTGGGTGAGGATGGTCACCGAGAGCACCGATTGCAGCGGCGAAAAGCAGGCGATCACGCCGACCTTCAGGATGTCGACGAACATCCTGCGCTGAATCTTGAGGCCTCTGGCACGCGGCGCGACGCGGGCGCGGCCGGAAAAGATGTACCAGATCATGATCAGTGAGCCGATCGAATAGGCCGTGATCGACCCCATGGCCACGCCGCGCATGCCGAGTTGCGGCACCGGACCGAGCCCGAGGCCAAGCACGCCGCCGAGCACGATCTGGCAGGCCGAGGACATCAGCATGATGGCCGAAGGCAGCTTCATGTTGCCGGTGCCGCGCAGCACGGCGCCCAGCGTATTCATCAGCCAGGGTATCACCGCGGCGCCAAAGAAGATCTGCACGTAGGCGATGGCCTGCGCCAGCACCCGGCCGCGACCGCCGAGCTTTTCGAGCAGCATCGGCCCGAACGTCAGCATGCCGACGGTGAACACCAGGCCGAAACAGATGCCGATCAGCAGCGCGTGCGAGGCCAGCGCCGAGGCCCGCTCGCGATCGCCGGCGCCGAGCGCGCGCGCGATCGCCGACGAGACGCCGCCGCCCATGGCGCCGCCTGACATGGTCATGGTCAGGATCACGAACGGAAACACCAGCGCCATCGCCGCCAGCGCCTCGGTGCCGAGCCGGCCGATATAGGACGTCTCGGCAATCACCACACAGGTGCCGGCGGTCAGCGCGACGATGTTGGGCCAGGCCAGCCGCAGCAACGTCGGCAGAATAGGTCCTTCGAGGAGGGGATTTTTGGTTGGCTGGACCAGGGACGGAAGCGGGGCTTTCTCGCCGTCGGCCAAGGGTATTTCGGCGACCCCGAGGTCGGACATTTCGTCTCCCTGAAAGATTTTCCGGCAAGAGGAATTCACCGGCGAAAAAAGCGAATTAATAGAGCCAATTAAGCCAGGCGGCGGCACTGAACATGCCAGACTTCCTATCACCGATCGACCGCAATGCCAGCCTGCCTCAGCGCATGACCGCCTCGGCGAAACCGCAAAGGCTCACCCGACCGACCAGACAAGGGACGGCGCGAGGTCCGCATCCGGCCGGGCGCGCACGGTGATGCGGCGGCCGCTGGCGGCGGCCAGCCCTTCGATCAGTCCGTCGAGGGCCCCGGCGCAGGCCGGATGATCGTCGGCGACATCGGCCATCAGTGCCGGCTGCGCTGCGCGATTTTCGCATTTGCCGGCAGACAAGCTGAGCTCGGCGATATCGCCCTGGGCCTCGAGGAACGCCCTCAAAAAATCGAGCGAAACCTTTCCCATCGCCGCGCGCCGCCGAAAAAGCCGGAGCGATCTCGTCGTGGGACTGCATGCCTGCCGGTCAGATGCAGCAGATACTCCGCATCCCGGCGGCCGAACAAGTGCACCGCCATCGGCGCTGCGGGCTTGCTCCAGCCGCGGCTTTGGCCAATGGGCCGTCGGCAGCGGATCATGCTCTAATTCCAGCCGGGAACACCGCGCATGTCAGGAAGGTGGTGGGCAATACCCTTGTGGCAATCGATGCAGGTCTTTTCACCCGTAAACAAGAAGCGCTGATGCGCCACCGAGGCGCGGGGCGACTGCCGGGTGATGTCCATCGACGCCGCGCTGTGACAGTTGCGGCACTCCAGCGAATCATTGGCCTTGAAGCGCGCCCATTCGTGAAGCGCGAGCTCGAGCCGGTTGTCGCGGAATTTATCCGGCGTGTCGATGCTGCCGAACAGATGGCCCCAGACCTCCTTGGAAGCCTGCATCTTGCGCGCGATCTTGTCGGTCCAGTTGTGCGGCACGTGGCAATCGGGACAGCTGGCGCGCACCCCGGAGCGATTGGAAAAATGGATGGTCGATTTCAGCTCGGCAAACACGTTGTCGCGCATCTCGTGACAACTCGTGCAGAATTTTTCGGTGTTGGTGACTTCAAGCGCGGTATTGAAGCCGCCCCAGAACACCACACCGGCGACGAACCCGGCCAGCACCAGCACGCCGAGCCCGAACACCGAACTCGGCTTGCGCAGCACGTCCCATAACTCGACGACGAACCCCCAGCTCCGCGCCAGCAGTGATCTGCGTGGGAGTTGCGACGGATCGGTCGCGGTCATCGCCGGCCGCCCGGCGTGGCACGGCTGAGCATGCTGTCGATATCGACGAAATCATTGTCGACCGGCGGCTTCGCCATGTTCTGGGGCACATGGCACTGCGTGCAGAAGAAGCGCCGCGGCGAAACCGACGCCAGGAACTGGCCGTCGCGATCCATGAAGTGGGTGATGCTCACCATCGGCGCCTGCGAATCGCCGGTACGGGCGCGAGCGTGGCACGACAGGCACTTGTTGCCGTTGATGTCGATCTGATAACCCTCGGTGGTGTGCGGGATCACCGGCGGCTGTTCCGGATAGTTGCGCACCTCCTTTTCGGCGGAGTTGCGCAATGGCGTCATCGGCGCGGCCGGCCCTTCGTCGTTCAGCGGCGTGGCGCCGCGCAGTCCGGAACTGAGGGTCTGCGCCACCAGCGAGGTCGAGGCCGCCGACAACGCAATCAGCAGGGCCAGGATGACGGATCTCTTGGTCATGAGTTCTGCACCCGCTCGATCCGCACCGCGCATTTCTTGTAGTCGGTCTGCAGCGAGATCGGGTCGGTGGCATCGAGCGTCACCTTGTTGATGAGCTGCGCCTCGTCGAACCAGGGCACGAACACCACGCCGCGC
>Ga0209758_1003053_pt1 | contig 15935 bp, 18 predicted proteins | sample AraplaMF_Col_mMF_FD_184258 | JGI IMG/M metagenome (GOLD analysis project Ga0209758, IMG submission 184258) | Arabidopsis root microbial communities from the University of North Carolina, USA - plate scrape MF_Col_mMF (SPAdes) (version 2) | ecosystem: Host-associated > Plants > Roots > Endosphere... | reverse complement strand
TTGGCGACGAGATAGGAGGCGATCACCGCCTTGCCGTGGCCGGGGCCGGCGGCGTGGAAGATGCCGTAGGCGAACGAGATGAAGAGCAGCGTCCACACCGCCGAGCCGTCGGATTTCGCGGCGCGGATTGTCGACGACATCTGCCGATAGAATTCCGACTGTTTTGCCAGCAGCCAGCCGATGAGGCCGCTGGCCTCGGGCTCGGCCGCCTGCGCCGGGCGCGGCGCGCCGAACGGATTCTGCGCGAGGAGATCGTGGAGCGCGGCATCGGCCACGCTGACCGCCAGCAGGACGGCGGTGCAGGCGAGCAGCCCGCGCGCAAGCGGGGAGAGTTGCGGCTTCAAGGGCAATCCACCGTGATCTTGTTGGCGAACATCATGCCGAAATTCGAGTTCTCGCCGTTCAGGAAGGTCTGCTCGTTCAGCTTCTGCGCGCTCGCGGTACCGTCATTCGGTCGCTCGAGCTTCATCTGGCAGCCGGCGGGCGCACCGACCAGCTTGACCGGATTGCCCTTGGCCATCTGGAAGTCGATGAAGAAGGAGCGGTCGAACACCTCCAGCACCAATTGCTTGGGCTTGACCGGGCTCTTCAGCGGCAGCGTGAAGTGCAGGGTCAGCACGGTGTCCTTGTAGTCGAGGAAGTAGTCGATCGGCTCCTGGAATCGCTCCTTCTTTCCGTCCGCTCGCGCGAAGGTGAAGTAGGCATATTCCTTCAGCGACTCGACATTGGTCTGCGCCAGCGGCCCGAGCTCCTCGCGGGTATAGGCGCCCTTGGTCTTGCTCTCGAGCCCCTGCACCGCATAGGCCGAGAACATGTCGTCAAAGGTCCAGGCGTGGCGGACGCCGGTGATCGTGCCGTCCGCAGCATAAAGCAGCTCGCTGGTGGCGGTGATCCAGACATGCGGATGCGCGCTCGCCGCGCCGGCGGCGAGCGACAGGCCAACGGCGAGCAGCAATCCAAACAGACGGCGCATCGTGCCCATCAGGCAGCCTTGGCGTTGTCGAGCAGGCCGCGCCGGCGCAGCAGCGCATCGGGTTCCGGCGGCCGGCCGCGGAAGGCCTCATAGGCGGCTTCCGGATCGACCGATCCGCCCGAGGCGTAGATATCATCGTGCAGGCGTTTTGCCACGGCGGGATCGAAGATGTCCCCGGCCTCCTCGAACGCGCCGAAGGCGTCGGCATCCATCACCTCCGACCACATGTAGCTGTAATAGCCGGCGGCGTAATGGTCGCCGGTGAAGATGTGGCCGAACTGCGTGGGACGGTGACGCAGCGCGATCTCCTCGGGCATGCCGATCTTCGCCAGCTCGCGTCGCTCGAAGGCGCGGACATCCTGCGCGGCGGCGGCCGGCTGGGTGTGGAATTCGAGGTCGATCAGCGCCGAGGAGACGAACTCGACCGTGGCAAAGCCCTGGTTGAATTTGCGCGCGGCAAGGAAGCGCTGGAGCAGGTCGTCCGGCAGCGGCTCGCCGGTCCGGTAGTGGCGGGCGAACTTCTGCAGCACCTCGGGCCGCTCCTGCCAGTGCTCGTAGAGCTGGGACGGCAGCTCGACGAAATCGGTGAACACGGATGTGCCCGACAGCGACGGATAGGTCACGTTGGAGAGCATGCCGTGTAGGCCGTGGCCGAACTCGTGGAACAGGGTGCGGGCATCGTCGGGCGACAGCAGCGAGGGCTCGCCATCGGCGCCCTTGGCGAAGTTGCAGATGTTGAGAACCAGCGGCGCGACGTCGCCGTCGAGCTTCTGCTGGTCGCGCAGCGAGGTCATCCAGGCGCCGGAGCGCTTCGACGGGCGCGCGAAGTAGTCGCCGTAGAACAGCGCCTTGTGCTTGCCGTCCCTGTCCTTCATCTCCCAGACCCGGACGTCGGGGTGCCAGACCGGAACGTCCTTGCGCTCCTCGAAGGTGACGCCGAACAGGCGCGTGGCGCAGTCGAAGGCGGCGGCGATCATGTTGTCGAGCGCGAGGTATGGCTTGATCGCGGAATCGTCGAAATTGGCGCGCTGAAGGCGCAGCTTTTCGGCATAGAAGCGCCAGTCCCAGGGGGCCAGCTTGAAATTGCCGCCCTCCGCCGTGATCAGCGCCTGCATCTCGTCGCGATCGGCGAGCGCCCGGGCGCGTGCCGGCTTCCAGACCCGCTCCAACAGGCCCCGCACCGCGTCCGGCGTCTTGGCCATGGAATCCTCGAGCCGGTAGGCGGCGTAGGTCGGATAGCCCAGGAGGTTCGCGCTCTCCTCGCGCAGCTTCAGGATCTCGACGATGGTTTCGTTGTTGTCGTTGGCATTGCCGTTGTCGCCGCGGGCGATGAAGGCCTTGTAGACCTTCTCGCGCAGGTCGCGCCGGGCCGAGCTCTTCAGGAACTGCTCGACCGAGGAACGCGACAGCGTGACAATGGCCTTGCCGTCCATGCCGCGCTCTTCCGCCGCAGCCTTGGCGGCGGCGACGAAGCTCTCCGGCAGGCCCTGGCGGTCGGCCTCGCCCAACTCCATGACCCAGTCCTGCTCGTCGCCGAGCAGATGATGGCTGAAGCCGGTGCCGAGCTGGGCGAGTCTCTCGTTGATCTCGGCCATCCGGGCCTTGGCCTCCTCGGACAGGCCGGCGCCGGCGCGGTGGAAGCGGGTATAGGTGCGCTCCAAGAGGCGGAGCTGCTCGGGCGAAAGACCGAGATCGGCGCGGTTCTCGTGCAGCTGGGCGATGCGACCAAACAGCACGGCGTTCATCATGATCGGATTCCAGTGCCGCGCCATCCGCAAGGAGACATCCTTGTCGATCTCCAGGATGGCCGGATTGGAATGCGCCGAGACCAGGTCGTAGAACACCGCCGCGACCTTGCTCAGCAGCTTGCCCGAACGCTCCAGCGCCGTGATGGTGTTGGCGAAGTCGGGCGCGGCCGGATCATTGGTGATCGCCGCGATCTCGGCGGAGTGGTCGGCGAAGGCCTGCTCGAACGCCGGCAGGAAGTGCTCCGGCTTGATCTCGTCGAAGGGCGGGGTCGCGAACGGCGTCACCCAGGCCTTCAGCAGCGGATTGGTCTCGGAGTCCGTAATTTGGCGGGGTTCTGACATTGCAAGTCCCGGTTTTCATGGCTCGATTGTTGCGGCCAGCTATAGCACGCGATGGGGCTTTTTTGGGCCATTTGGCCTTGCTCCCGGCCGCCTTTTCGGGGAGATTGCGGCCCTCGATGGACCACGGACCCCTTAAGCTCATGAACGCGCCTTCCTCGTCTTCCCGTCAGATCGTCTGGCCCAGCGTCATCACCGTCATCAGCGCCGCCATCCTGATCGGCGCCGAAGTGTTCGGCGCAGCGTTCGCCGGCGGCTGGGCGCTCGCGATCCTGTTCGGGCTCGGCGACCAGGGCACGCACATCCTGCAGGCCGTGCTGTTTGCACTCGGCGTGCTCGTGATGACGGCCTTCATCCGCGCGGCTCAGCGCGTCGAGCCCTTCACGAAGCGCGGCTGACGCCTCTCGCGCGCGAGAGACGCGCGCGCTGCCACAGAAACTTAACGCCCGTTCATCTTCCGCGTCGCTCGCGCAACACTGCGCAAGCAGATGTTAGGCAATTCTGTTCGCAGCCTAAAAAAATTCTTGCGAAGCCGAGTCAAAACACTTATGTGCGGACTTGCCCAATTTCGCACGTGCCTGTGGTCGTGTGTCAGTCGGTAGGTATCCGGACAAGAGGCCGGACAGCCGCCAAGGGGTGAAGAAGCCGAGGGGCTCTTCGGAAGTGCGGAAGTCGGAAGGCCAAGGTCGCAAGACTCGAAGGCCGGACGACAAAGCAAACCCGGAGTGCCCAGCATCTCTCTCAAAGAGATGCCTTGTCGAAGGTGACTTCGCTCTTTGCAACCGTGACTGGCAGCCGGAGGCGAACCGGCGCACCCCGCTCTCAACGGGGGACGCGACTTAAAGCAACGACGGATCGGGCTTTTTTGGTCTCTACCGGCATTCCAACGCCGGCGCGGGCTACTGAAAAGGCTTGTCCTTCATTGCCAGGTGTGCGGGCGGGAACACTCCCAACCAATCCACGGCAGCACAGTCTGGTTTGAGTCTTTTGGCTTCGTCGCGCCTCCATCGCGCGATCCGGCCAGAGCACTCTTATCCGACGTCATGTTTTGAACGGGCCCGTCGCTGGGCCGTTTGGGAGAGTGCCATGACCGAACGTATCCAGGAATTCCTGCGCAACCGGCGCAAGGATGGCCTCGACACCGAGCCGTGCCTCGTCGTCGACCTCGAGGTCGTGCGCGACAATTACCAGAGCTTCGCCAAGGCGCTGCCCGACAGCCGCGTGTTCTATGCCGTCAAGGCGAACCCGGCGCCGGAAGTGCTGGCCCTGCTCGCCTCGATGGGCTCCTGCTTCGACACCGCGACGGTTGCCGAGATCGAGATGGCGCTGGCTGCGGGTGCGACGCCCGACCGCATCTCCTTCGGCAACACGATCAAGAAGCAGCGCGACATCGCGCGCGCCTTCGCGCTCGGCATTCGCCTGTTCGCGGTCGATTGCGCCGCCGAGGTCGAGAAGGTCGCCCGTGCCGCACCCGGCGCGAAGGTGTTCTGCCGCATCCTCTATGACTGCGCCGGCGCCGAATGGCCGCTGTCGCGCAAGTTCGGCTGCGACCCGGAGATGGCGGTCGAGGTGCTCGACCTCGCCAAGCGCCTCCGGCTGGAGCCGTGCGGCATCTCCTTCCATGTCGGCTCGCAGCAGCGCAAGGTGAAGGCGTGGGATCGTGCGCTGGCGATGGCCTCGCAGGTGTTCCGCGACTGCGCCGAGCGCGGCATCAACCTGACCATGGTCAACATGGGCGGCGGTTTCCCGACCAAGTACCTGAAGGACGTGCCGCCGGTCGTGACCTACGGCCGCTCGATCTTCCGCGCGCTGCGTAAGCACTTCGGCAACCAGATTCCGGAGACCATCATCGAGCCGGGCCGCGGCATGGTGGGCAATGCCGGCATCATCGAGTCCGAGGTCGTGCTCATCTCGAAGAAGAGCGACGAGGACGAGGTGCGCTGGGTGTATCTCGACATCGGCAAGTTCGGCGGTCTCGCAGAGACCATGGACGAGTCGATCCGCTACGCGATCCGCACCCGCCACGACGGCGCGGACATGACGCCGTGCGTGCTGGCGGGGCCGACCTGCGACAGCGCCGACGTGCTGTACGAGAAGAACCCCTATCCGCTCCCGGTCACGCTCGAGATCGGCGACAAGGTTCTGATCGAGGGCACCGGGGCCTATACGTCGACCTACTCGTCGGTGGCCTTCAACGGCATCCCGCCGCTGAAGACGTACCACATCTGATCCGCCTCTTTGTCTGAGGCCTGACGAACCCGGGAGCCGGCTTGCCGGCTCCCTACCCAACATCTCGATTTCTGACGACGTCTTGGACCGGCGTGCTGCCCGCACGTCCGTTCAAGCGGGGACTGATGCGCCATGACTGCTTTTCGGAAGCCACAGATCGCCCTCACCTCGAAAGCCGCGCCGTTTGCGATCCGCAGCGAGCGTGCCGTCGACGTCGCCGCCCGTGAGGCGCTGCTGGATGCCAGCTTTGGCGAGGACCGCCATGGCCGCACCTGCCAGCGCCTGCGCGACGGACGCGCGCCTGCCGCAGGCCTCGCCCTGTCGGCCGTGCGCGAGGGCAAGCTCGTGGGAACCGTGCGGCTGTGGCACGTCAGCGCCGGAGGCAGGCCCGCTCTGGTCCTCGGACCGCTGGCGGTCGACCCTGCCTGCCGCGAGCTCGGGATCGGCGCCGCGCTGATGCATCAAGCGCTGGCCGCCGCCCGGGCGCGCGGGCATGAAGCTGTGATCCTGCTCGGCGATGCCTCCTATTACGCCCGCTTCGGCTTCTCGGCGGAGAAGACGGCTGGGCTTTCGCTGCCCGGCCCGTTCGAACACGACCGCCTGCTGGCGATCGAGTTCACCGACGGCGCCCTGGACGGCGCCGAGGGGATGATCGTCCCGACGGGCTCGGCCCTGCCCAAACGGAGGTCGGTTCGCGGACCTGCGGCGCGCGCGGCCTGAGGGATCGCTTTCATCGCGGCGACCCGAGCCGCACTGAGCGGCAACGCCCGGCCGCGCCTGCGTCACGCCCGCTCCTTTGGGGTTGCGCAGGCGCCAGAAACGCCCTTTAACCCCGCGAAACATCGTTCAGTCGAGGCCCCAAACCATGCCCCGTCGCCTGATCTCCACCGGCTCTCCGCTCGAGAAGACCGTCGGCTACAGCCGCGCCGTAATCGACGGCGATTTCGCCTTCGTCGCGGGAACCACCGGCTACGACTACAGCACGATGACGATGCCGGCCGACGTCACGAGCCAGTCACGCAACTGCTTCAAGACCATCGAAGCCGCCCTGAAGGAGGGCGGTTTCGAGATGGCCGATATCGTCCGTGCGACCTACTACGTCACCGACACCAGCTACATCGATGCCCACTTCGCCGTCTGCGGCGAGGTCCTCGGCGACATCAGGCCGGCCGCGACCCTGCTGGTCGTCAGCGCCCTCGCCAAGCCCGAGATGAAGGTCGAGATCGAAGTCACCGCCAAGCGCCGCAGCGTCTGACAAGCGCCGCAGCGCCTGATCCACCCACCCTTTGCCTGCCAGCACGTTCCGGAGAAACCGTCCCATGAGCCCTCCCTCGCAGATCTACGCGAAGATCACCGGTCCCATCGTCATGGTCGGCTTCGGCTCCATCGGCAAAGGCACGCTGCCGCTGATCGAGCGGCATCTCGACTACGACAAGTCGCGCGTCACCGTGATCGATCCCAAGGACGAGGGCCGCAAGGCGCATTGCGAGAAGCACAATGTCCGCTTCATCCAGAAGGCCGTGACAAAAGACAATTATCGCGAATTGCTGTCTCCGCTGCTCACCGAAGGCGGCGGTCAGGGCTTTTGCGTCAATCTCTCGGTCGACACCGGCTCGACCGATATCATGGAGCTCTGCAACGAGCTCGGCGCGCTCTACATCGATACCGTCAACGAGCCCTGGCTCGGCTTCTATTTCGATTCGTCGAAGGGCCCGGAGGCGCGCTCCAACTACGCCCTTCGCGAAGTGACGCTGGCCGCCAAGAAGGCGCGCCCCGCAGGCTCGACCACGGCCGTCTCCTGTTGCGGCGCCAATCCCGGCATGGTCTCCTTCTTCGTCAAGCAGGCGCTGCTCAACGTCGCCGCCGATCTGAAGCTCAATGCCCCCAAGCCGAAGACCAAGGGCGAATGGGCGGATTTGATGCGGCAGGCCGGCATCAAGGGCATCCACATCGCCGAGCGCGACACCCAGCGCTCCAAGAAGCCGAAAGAGCCCGACGTCTTCGTCAATACCTGGTCGGTGGAAGGCTTCCTCTCGGAGGGCATGCAGCCGTCGGAGCTCGGCTGGGGTACCCATGAGAAATGGATGCCCGAGAATGCGCATACCCACGAAGCCGGCTGCGGCGCTGCCATCTACCTGATGCAGCCAGGCGCCAATACGCGCGTGCGCACCTGGTGCCCGACCCGCGGCGCGCAATACGGCTTCCTCGTCACCCACAACGAATCGATCTCGATCGCCGATTACTTTACGGTGCGTGACGCATCAGGCACCGCGATCTATCGGCCGACCTGCCACTACGCCTATCATCCGGCCGACGACGCCGTGCTGTCGCTGCATGAGCTGTTCGGCCGCGCCGGCAAGATGCAGGAAAAGCACCACATTCTCGAAGAGGACGAAATCGTCGACGGCATCGACGAGCTCGGCGTGCTGCTGTTCGGCCACGACAAGAATGCGTATTGGTACGGCTCGCAGCTCTCCATCGAGGAGACCCGCGAACTCGCGCCCTACCAGAACGCCACCGCCCTGCAAGTGACCTCCGCCGTGCTCGGCGGCATGGTGTGGGCGCTGGAGAACCCGAACGAGGGCATCGTCGAAGCCGACGAGATGGATTTCGATCGTCTCCTGGAAATCCAGCTGCCCTATCTCGGCCCGGTGAAGGGCTTCTACACCGACTGGACCCCGCTGACGGACCGCCCGGGACTGTTCCCGGAGGACATCGACACCAGCGATCCCTGGCAGTTCAAGAACATTCTGGTGCGGTGAGGGCCCGTCTCTCTCTGCCCGTCATTCCGGGGTGCGCCACTTGGCGCGAGCCCGGAATCCATCGGGCGACAGAATCTGCGGATCAATGGATTCCGGGCTCGCGCTTCGCGCGCCCCGGAATGACGGAGAGACCTACTTCTCCTTGATCGGCGGCGCGATCTTTTCCGCCGGTGCCGGCGGCAATGCCGGCTTGGCCGCGCCCGCCGCGCCTTGCGTCTGCGGATCGGGGCGCGCGGGCTCAGGGGCCGGCGTGGTCGGCCGGTCGCCGCCGGGCTTGGCCTCCGCTGGCACCTTGCTCTGCTCGTCGGACGGAGTTCCCTGAAGCGGCTGCGTCGCCTGCGCCATCTGCATCCGGCTCTCGGCGCGGATCTGGGCGAGCGACATCACCGACACCGCGAGTCCCGCCGCGAACAGCGAGGCAGCGATTGTCAGGTCGAGACTCAGTCTGTGCTTGTCATGTTGGCCGGGCATGTCGATCACCGCCTTTATCCGCGGGATCAACGAAATCGACCGACCAGGGTTCCATCCTCGGCAAGGCGGCATCTGCCCGTCTGCGCGCCAAAACGACGCGCTTACTCGCCCGTGCTGGCTTCCCAGGTGGCATGGCGCACGCCGGGCAGATGCTGCAGATCGGTCGCCACCGCGTTCAGCTCGTTCGGGTCGATCGCGCTCGCGACCAGCTTGGCGACGATCTCCAGCATGTCCTCGCCGATCTCGACGACCTCGACACCCGCCACGGGATATTGCGCACCCTCGAGCTTCTCGACGAGGCGGTCGCGCATGTCAGGCAAGGCATCGGCCGCGACCGCGAGCTTGAATTAGTAGGTCGCCTCCAGCGCCTTCTCGTTCAGGGGGATGCGGTTGATGGCATTGACCAGCGGGCGCAGCATGGTGTTGCCGGCGATGACGAAGACCGTCAACGCGGCCGCCTGCGCGATCATGTCGGCACCGGCGCAGGAGCCGACTGCGGCCGAAGCCCATAGCGTCGCTGCGGTGTTGAGCCCGCGCACGTCCATGCCCTGCTTCATGATGACGCCGGCGCCCAGGAAGCCGATACCCGAAACGACGTAGGCGATCACCCGCACCGCACCGTCGGCGCCGTCCAGCTGCATGGCGAGATCGACGAAAGCGGCGGCGCCGACTGCGACCAGAACATTGGTGCGCAGGCCCGCGGTGCGCTGGCGATATTGCCGCTCGGCGCCGATCAGCGTGCCCAGCACGAAGGCCGTGGTCAGGCTGACCAGCGTGTCGGCGAAGTCAGCAAGCTGGAAAGTCGTGAGAAATCGCATGGCCCCCTATACGGCTGGAACCATGACAGATCAAAGCTCGAGCAGGCCGCCGTCCCCATTTTCGTCGGCAAACGCCAGCAGCGTGCCCTTGGCGTTCCAGCCGATGGCGGCGACGGGCGGCGTGCCGTTGCGGCGGACCAGGATCTCGGCGCCGTCTTCCAGACGCACCATCAGCACGGTGCCGTCGCTATAGCCGGCGGCGAGGATGTCGTTCTTCGGATGGCAGGCGACGACCGAGACGCGGGCCTGCAGCGGCGCCAGCATCGCGGGCTCCTTGCCCATCGGGCCGTCCTTGCTGCCGAACGGCCAGATGATGACGGTGTCGGCGCCCGAGGTGGCGAGGCCCTTGCCGCCCGCGCTCCACGACATCGAGCGGACCCGGCCGGGATAGCCGGTCATGCGCATGTGCCTGTTGTCGGCGAGCCGCCAGCCGTGCAGCGCCGGCTCGTGCATCGCGGTGACGAGGAACTTGTTATCCGGGCTGAAGGTGACCGCATGATGCGAACCGGCCCAGGGCAGGAATTCGGCCGACCCTTCCATGTTGGGAAACCACAGCGTCACGCCGTTGTAATGCGCGATCGCGAGCCGCAGGCCCTTGGGCGCGAAGGCGAGACCGCCGACGGTCGAGGGCACCTCGAGCGACTTCTCCTCGGCCTTGCCGCTCTTGACGGTCGCCGTCTTGCCGGCCGACCAGGCGAAGGCGCCGTCGGCGTGCAGCGCCACCGCGTCGATCCAGCGCCGCTTCGGGTCGGTGGCGAGCAGCGTTACCTCGCCCTTGGCGTCGAGCGAGACGACCTTGCCGTCGTCGCCGCCCATCACGATGCGCTTGCCGTCGGAGGCGGTGGAGAGAATGCCGCCACTGTGCACGGCGACTTTGGTGATCTCCCCCTTGGCGTCGACGAAGGCGACGTTCTCCTCGCCGCCGACGAAGGCGGCGCGGTCGCCCAGGAAGTGTGCCGAGGTCACCGCCATGCCGAGCGCAACTGGCTTGACGCGATCGGTGACGGAGACGATCGAGGCGGAATCGGGGGCCGGCGTAAACTCTTTCATCACGAGACGATGCAGCTCTCAAAACCCTTGCGAATGGCCTCTTCCGGCAATTCGCGGCCGATGAAGACGAGGCGGCTCTCGCGCGGCTCGCCCTCCTTCCACTTCCGCTGGTGGTTGCCCTCCAGCATCATGTGGACGCCCTGGAAGACGTAGCGGTCGTCGTCGTCGTGGAAGGCGAGGATGCCCTTGGAGCGCAGGATCTTGCCGCCCTCGACCTGCACCAGGTTCTGCAGCCAGGGCATGAACATATTGGGATCGAGCGGCTTGTCGGTCTTGAGCGACAGCGACTGCATGTCCTCGTCGTGATAGTGCTTCAGGCCGTGGCCGTGATCGTGGTGGTGATGATGGTCGTGGCCGTGATGGTGATCATGGTCGTGGTCATGATCGTCGGCCTCCAGGAAATCCGGCTCGATATCGAGGATGCGGTCGAGATCGAACGCGCCGCGGTCGAGCACGTCGGCCAAGGCCACCGAGCAGCGCTCGGTGCGGTGCAGTTTCGCATAGGGGTTGATGGCGCGGATGCGGGCCTCGACCTCGGCAAGCTCGCCCTTGCTGACGAGGTCGGTCTTGTTCAGAACGATGACGTCGGCGAAGGCGATCTGGTTCTTGGCCTCGGGCGCGTCCTTGAGCCGGTCGGACAGCCATTTGGCGTCGGCGACGGTCACCACCGCATCGAGACGCGCGTTCTTCTGCACGTCCTCGTCGACAAAGAAGGTCTGGGCGACTGGCGCGGGATCGGCAAGGCCGGTGGTCTCGACGATGATGGCGTCGAACTTGCCCTTGCGCTTCATCAGGCCATCCATGATGCGAACGAGGTCACCGCGCACCGTGCAGCAGATGCAGCCGTTGTTCATCTCGAACACTTCCTCATCGGCGCCGATGATGAGGTCGTTGTCGATGCCGATCTCGCCGAATTCGTTGACGATGACGGCGTATTTCTTGCCGTGGTTTTCCGACAGGATGCGGTTCAAGAGCGTGGTCTTGCCGGCCCCGAGATAGCCGGTCAGGACAGTCACGGGAATCTTTTGGGAGGTCGCTTCAGACATAACAACTCCGACTTCGGGCGATTTCCGCGCGACGCGAGGCGGGGTGGCCCCTGCCCTAATGGTCAAGCGCGCTGGTCAGGGCCTTTATATTGTGCCTGACCATGTCAATGTAAGTGGGTGCAGGCCCCTTTTCGCCGGTCAAACCGTCTGAAATCAGGGTCCCGCCGACCTTTGCCCCGGTCTCTGCCGCGATCCGCCGGATCAGCCGGTCGTCGCTGATATTTTCCAGGAAAACAGCCGGGATTTTCTGGGCCTTGATCTGGCCGATGATGGCCGCGATGTCGCGGGCGCTGGGCTCGGTTTCGGTGGAGACGCCCAGGGGGGCGACGAACCGGATACCATATTCGGCGGCGAAATAGCCGAAGGCATCGTGGGTGGAGATCACCTTGCGCCGCTCGGTTGGGATTTTGGCAACGGCCTCGCGGACCTCGCGGTCGAGCGCTTCGAGCTTTTCCAGATAGGCCTTGGCCTGGGTGCGAAAGAAGTCGGCTGCGTCAGGATCGGCCGCGGCCAGCGCGTTGGCGATATCAGCCACGTAAACCTTGGCGTTGGGGACGGACTGCCAGGCATGGGGGTCCGCGCTTGAGCCAAGCTTGAGCGGCGTGATGCCGGCGCTGGCGGTGACGATTTGCGCCTTGCTGCCGGAAGACTGCACGAGACGCGGCAGCCAGCCCTCCAGCCCGAGCCCGTTGACGATGACGAGCTTCGCCTCCGCGACGCGCTTCGCATCGGCGGGCGGCGGCGTGTAGACGTGGACGTCGCTGTCGGCGCCGACCAGCGTGTTCAAATTGATCCTGTTACCGCCGACATTACGAACGAAATCGGCGAGGATCGAGAAGCTCGCGACGACGTTCAGCCGCTCCGCGGCCTGAAGTGGCGAGGCGATCAGCAGGAGCACGCAAAGCAGGATGGGCCGCATCGTCACGCTTCCAGATGCCGGCCGGGAAACAGCTGCCGGACGATGCCGCCGACGCGGCCGAACAGGACGGAGACCACGTAGATCACGGTCGCGACCAGGATGATCGCGGGGCCCGACGGCACGCGGGTCTGGAACGACAGCACGAGGCCGGCATAGCCGGAAATTGCGGCGGCGACGACCGCGATGCAGATCATCGCGGTCAGATCGCGCGACCAGAACCGGGCGATGCCCGCCGGCAGGATCATCAGGCCGACCGCAAGCAGCGTGCCGAGCGCCTGGAAGCCGTTGACGAGGTTGATCACGACCAGCGCGAGGAAGGCGAGATGCGCGGGGCCGCCGGCACGGCTGACCGTGCGCAGGAACAAGGGATCGACGCTCTCGATCACAAGCGGACGATAGATCACGGCGAGCACCAGCAGCGTCACGGTGGCATTGAAGGCCACCACCAGCAGGGTCTGGTCGTCCATCGCGAGGATGTTGCCGAACAGCACGTGCAAGAGATCGATATTGGTGCCCTTGATCGAGACGATGGTGACGCCGAGCGCCAGCGAGGCCAGATAGAAGGTGGCGAGCGAGGCGTCCTCCTTCAGCCCGGTCGAGCGCGCGACCACGCCGGCGAGGATCGCGACCGCAAAGCCTGCGATCAGGCCGCCGGCCGTCATCGCGAACAGATTGAGACCGGAGAGCAGGAAGCCCACCGCGGCGCCCGGCAGGATCGCATGCGCCATGGCATCACCGACGAGGCTCATCCGCCGCAGCATCAGGAACACGCCGATCGGCGCGCCGGCCAGCGCCAGCGCGATCACGGCGGCGAGCGCGCGCCGCATGAACTCGAATTCGGTGAACGGGCCAATCAGCGCGTCATAGAGCATCGGATATCAGGCCGCCCGCGAGCTGATATCATCGGCGGCGCAGGCCGCGGCGCTGTCGTCGAAGGCCTCGCACATCCGCATCGCGACCAGCAGGTTTTCCGGCGTCAGCACGTCCGCGGTCGGTCCCCACGCCACCGGGCCACGCGCCAGCACCAGCGTCTCGCTGAAATGGTTGCGCACCATCTCCATGTCGTGCAGCGCGGCGAGCACGGTGCGGCCCTCGTTGTGCCATTGCTTGACCAGCGCGAGCAGGTCGGCGGTGGTCTTGGCATCGATGGCGTTGAAGGGCTCGTCCAGCACGATCAGGCTGGCGTCCTGGAGCAACACGCGGGCGAACAGCACGCGCTGCATCTGGCCGCCGGAGAGCGTGCCGATCGGGCGATTCTCGAAGCCGTTGAGGCCGACGGACGCGATCGCACGGAGAATCTTTCCGCGCGCGGCCTTGCCGATGCCGCCGAACAGGGAGGTAGCCCGCCACAATCCGGTGCCGACAAAATCGAACACCGAGATCGGGAAGCTGCGGTCGATCTCCGCGCTCTGCGGCAGATAGGCGACGTCCCTGGCGTCGAGGCCGCCGAGATGGATGCTGCCGTCGAGCGGCTTGAGAATGCCGACGATGCCGCGCAGCAGGGTCGACTTGCCCGCGCCATTCGGGCCGATCACGGCGACCAGCGCACCTCGCGCGACTTCGCCGCTCAGATGGTGCACGGCGGGATGCCGGTCATAGCCGAGCGTCACGTTGTGAAAGTGCAGCGCCGCCATCGTCACCTCATCGCCAGCAAGACCACGCCCCAGAGCACGGCACAGACGGCGAGCGCAGCCGCAAGGCGCGCGGCCATGGTCATGCGCAGGATCGACCAGGGCGCCGCCTGGGCGGGATGCGGCGAGGCGGCATCATGGACATGGGCGTGGCTGTGGTCGTGCCCGTGCCCGTGCCCGTGGGAATGGGAATGGCCGTGGGCATGGTCGTGATGGTGGACGGGGGACGCGGCGGGAACCATGCAGACATGTTATATTATAACATTACTGCTGTCCATGACCCAGCCGTCATTCCGGGGCGATGCAGAGCATCGAACCCGGAATCTCGAGATTCCGGGCTCGGCTTCGCCGACCCGGAATGACGGTGCTAGCTCAGGGCTTGCCGATCACCATCGCGATGGCGGCGGCCACGAAGGGGAATGGCACCGAGACGGCACAGCGGAACCAGACGAAGCGGGCCGGCATGAACGGGATTTCCCACAAGATCACCCGCTGGAAGGCAAACAGGGCCCAGGCAACGACATAGGCCACCACCTGCGGCACCCCGCCGCCCGACTTCAGCGCCACGGTGCCGATGGAGAAGCCGATCACGGGCCCGCCGGGCGTCGCAGCGCCGGCGACCACGGCGGTCGCAACCCCGAGCCAACCGCTGTCCGGCCCGAGCCAGCCGGTGATCACCTGCTGCGGGATGATGGCAGCGATGTAGCCGGAGCCGATCACCCCCAACGCAATCCGCGGCACGATGTTGATGAAGTCCATCGAGCCTTCGCGCAACGAGGCTTTGAACACCGGTGGGCCGCGGCGAAAGGCGATCAGCCCGACGCCAAGCACCGAGCCCCACAGCAGGATGTCGATCAGAAGCGCGGCGCTCATGTCGCGTCCTCGTCGCTGGCGCGCTTCGGATAGAGCCGGACATAGACGAAGCGCCCGAGCGCACCGGCGAGCACCGGCAACGGCAGCGAGATCACGATCCGCCACAATGTGAAGTCGGTGCCCATGATCGGGATCTCCCAGGCCACCGCCCGGCCATAGCCGATCAGGGTCCAGCTCACGACCATGGCGATGGTGGCGCCGAAATCGGCGCCGACCGCGAGCAACGCGCTCGCCACGGGATAGGCGGTGAACGGCCCGCCCGGCAGGATCGCGCCGAAGGCGGTGCCGATCAGAAGCCCCATCAGGCCGGATTTCGGCCCGAGCGAACGCGAGACTTTTTCGTGCGGCAGGATCTCGGAGATGAAGGCCCCGAGCAGGCAGCCCGCGAGCACGCGCGGCAGGATGCCTGAGAACAGCGAGAGATCGTGGGTCAGGATGTCGAGAACGCCGTCGGTGCCGTCACGCCGCCAGACCAGCGCTGCGCTCACCGCGACCAGAACTGCGATGATGATGGTCGACCAGCCGATCGGCTTGCGCACCCGCCCAGGCCGCGGCTCGGAGTCTGCGTCCTCGGCAGGCGCCGGGTCTTTCGGGGAAGGTTCTGACAACGGGCTCGGGCCGGATCGAGGGGATGCCCGTTGTGATTAGAAGCGCTGGCCGCTCGATGCAAACGGAACGATCACAGGCCCATACGCGCACCGTGCAGGGCAATTCCGCACAGCAAAAAGGCGGCCGCTGATGCGACCGCCTTTTTGTCATTCCGGGGCGGCGCATCAGCGCCGAGCCCGGAATCCATCGGGCGTCACCCGAACGGATAAATGGATTCCGGGGTCGCGCTTCGCGCGCCCCGGAATGACAGGCTCACGCCTTCTCGAACAGGGACTCCACGTATTCCCAGTTCACGAGGTTCTCGACGAACGCCTTGAGATAATCGGGACGGCGGTTGCGATAGTCGATGTAGTAGGAGTGCTCCCAGACGTCGCAGCCGAGGATCGGGGTGGCGCCATGCACCAGCGGATTCTCGCCGTTCGGGGTCTTGGAGATCTCGAGCTTGCCGTTCTTGACCTGGAGCCAGC
>Ga0209758_1003046_pt1 | contig 15955 bp, 11 predicted proteins | sample AraplaMF_Col_mMF_FD_184258 | JGI IMG/M metagenome (GOLD analysis project Ga0209758, IMG submission 184258) | Arabidopsis root microbial communities from the University of North Carolina, USA - plate scrape MF_Col_mMF (SPAdes) (version 2) | ecosystem: Host-associated > Plants > Roots > Endosphere... | reverse complement strand
GAGGAAGGCGTCCTCCGAGGCGACGTCCTCGTCGAAGGAGGAGCGCAGCTCGGCGGCCAGTTCGGGGTCGGTGTGCCGATGGGCCGAGCCGGAGCGCGCCCACAGGGCGTCGAGCAGCAGCTTGCGGGCGCGCGGGCGCAGCAGGTTCACCGGGGCGGTGCCGCCCAGGGCGGTGCGCCGGATGCGCTCCAGTTCCTCGGCTTCCAGTTCGAGGCGGCGGCCGAATGCGACGACCCGCAGCCGGGTGGGTGCCTCGTTGGTCTCCAGGGCGCCGCGGGCGGCCTTCCGCAGCACCTTGAGCATGCGGTACGAGCCCTTGGCACGGGCGACCGACGGGGAGTCGTACAGCGTGGCCTGCACCCCGTCGACGAGCGAGCCGATCGCCCGGATGGCGACCTGGCCCTCCTCGCCCAGCGAGGGCAGCACTCCTTCGGTGTACGCGACCAGCAGAGGCGTGGGCGAGACGATCAGGATGCCGCCCGCGTATCTGCGCCGGTCCTGGTAGAGGAGGTAGGCGGCCCGGTGCAGGGCGACGGCCGTCTTGCCCGTGCCGGGACCGCCCTCGACGTAGGTCACGGAGGAGGCGGGGGCCCGGATCACCAGGTCCTGCTCGGCCTGGATCGACGCCACGATGTCCCGCATGGTGTGCGTGCGGGCCTGGCCGAGGGCCGCCATCAGGGCGCCGTCACCGATCACGGGCAGTTCGCGGCCGTCGAGGGTCGCCGTCAGCTCGGGCCGCATCAGGTCGTCCTCGACGCCCAGCACCTGGCGCCCCTTGGAGCGGATGACCCGGCGGCGGACCACCCGCCCGGGGTCGACCGGTGTGGAGCGGTAGAAGGGAGCCGCGGCGGGCGCGCGCCAGTCGATGACCAGCGGCGCGTACTCCTCGTCGAGGACTCCGATACGGCCGATGTGCAGGGTCTCGGCGATGTCGGCGGTGTTGTCCGGCCGCACCGCGCCCTCGGCGGGCTCGACCGCCGTGTACGCGCCGTCCGGGCCCTTCTTGCCGTCCCTGCCCCGCAGCAGGTCGATGCGGCCGAAGAGGAAGTCCTCGAACTCGTTGTTGAGCCTGTTCAGGTGTACGCCCGCGCGGAAGACCTGCGCGTCCCGCTCGGCCAGGGCTCCTGGTGTGCCGACGTGCCCGCGCTGGGCGGCGTCGTGCATCAGGAACTCCGCCTCGTGGATCTTCTCCTCCAAGCGCCGGTACACCCGGTCCAGGTGTTCCTGTTCCACGCTGATCTCCCGGTCGCGGAGCGAGTCGTGCGCGGACTTGCCGACCGGGCCGAGCGCGGTTTCCTGTTGAACCTGAGCGGCCACCGGGCCCCCTTCTGACGTGCTGGGCAGCCGTCTACCGTACGCGAAGGGGGCCCGAAGAGGCTACGGCCTGCTCCGGACCCCCACACGAGTCGGCCCGCGGCGTCCCTCGTTCGTACGCCGCGGGGTTGCTCAGGCAGGTGTGCGAACGCCTACGCGTCCACCTCCACCAGTTTCTTCCCGTCGAAGGTCATGACCTCGAAGTGGTCGATCTCGTTCGGTGTGAAGGCGGCGCCGCCGTGGACGTAGAGGGGCTCCTTGGCCTGCTCGGTCTTGGCGTTCGTGATGCCGTAGCCCCACTTCGGGACGGCCCACGAGGTGACCGTCTCGCGCTCGCCGTTCTTGCCGACGGCGATCAGCGAGCACTTGAGCGGACCCGTGACGTTCTTCAGCTGGAGCACCGCGTGCGTGCCCCAGTCCCTGGGCTCCATCGCGACCACGGCGTTGACCTTGGTGCTCGGGTCGGTCCCCGCGTGCTTGTCGCTCATGACCTGGAAGGCCTGCTGGGCGGGGCCCATGGCCATCGGATCGGTGGCGCCCTGGTCACTGCCGCCGTTCACCGCCATCACGGTGAGCGGACCGCCGATGATCAGGGCGGCCGCCGCCGCGACGAGGTAGAAACCGCGACGGCGCTTCTGGGCCCGCCGTTCGGACACGTCGTCGATCAGCCGCTCGACCAGCCGGGGGCTGGGCCTGGCCGACAGGGACTCGCCGATGGCCGGAGACCCCTGGCTGCCGGGCAGATCCGCGAGGGCGGCCAGCATCGGCTCCATGCCCGCGAGATCGTCCAGTTGCTGTGCGCACCAGTCGCAGGTGGCGAGGTGGGCCTCGAAGGCCGTGGCCTCGGCGTCGTCCAGGATCCCGAGGGCGTAGGCGCCGACGGTCTCGTGGATGTCGCCCTGTCCCTGGGGGCCTTGTGGACCTCGCACGGCCCCAGGGCCGCCGGTGCCGAACCCCCCGTACACATTGCTCATGCCGTCACCCCCCGCTCCTCCAGTGCCAGCTTCATGGACCGCAGGGCGTAGAACACCCTTGAGCGCACCGTTCCGCTGGGGATGCCGAGCGTTTCGGCCGCCTCATTGACCGTACGCCCTTTGAAGTACGTTTCGACCAGGACCTCCCGGTGGGCCGGGGTCAGGTCGTCCAGCGCGTCCGACAGTGTCATCAGCCACAACGCCTTGTCGATCTCGTCCTCCGCGGGGATGACCTCCAGCGGCGACGGGTCGACCTCCTGCGGCCGGGCCTGCCGGCTGCGGTGACCGTCGATGACGATGCGCCGGGCGACCGTCACCAGCCAGGGGCGTACCGAACCGGTTGCTCGATTGAGCTGACCGGCGTTCTTCCAGGCACGGATGAGTGTCTCCTGCACGACGTCCTCGGCGCGCTGCCGGTCGCCGGCGACCAGGCGCAGCACATAGGCGAGCAGGGGTCCCGCGTGTTCCCGATACAGGGCACGCATCAGCTCCTCGTCGGGTTCCGGCGAGGAGGACGCCGCGGACGAGGTCATGCGATGTCGGGCCCTTGGCCTTCGTTCATCAGCCACGGCGGAATCCTTGCGCACGCCTACCTCCGGTGTCCGGGGGTTCCCCCAGTCGGTCGCTCGCATCGGGATACGGGAGCGGGCACCACCGTGTTCAAAGTGAGACCAGAATTTTCTTGGGCGAGGTGTGGGAGGCCACACCGCTGGGCACTCATTTCTCCCTCAAGGGGACATACGGCCGCTACGCCCGAGAGACGCAGGTCACAGCGGCAGCGGGCTTCACTCCCGCGGCACGCCGGATCATCCTGTGAAAATTTCCCTTGACTTCGATGGAGGAATTGTCGAGGTCTTCACGGTCCGTTTCGGATTCGGCCACCATTTGCCATGACTCGCCCGTTTCCAGCGAGTTCCGCGAAAGCCTCTTTTTCTGCGACAGAAGGTCTACTTTCGGCGACGGTCCGATCCCTTTCCGTCACCATTCCGCTTTCTCCCCCTCCGCGGTCCCGTTCCCGCGGCAGGCTCCGGGCGCCGCGGGGTTCAGGCCCGGGCGAGCGCGGCCCGCCGGCGGTGGCGGGCCACGCGCTCCCGGTTGCCGCACACCTCGCTCGAGCACCAGCGGCGACGGCGGCCCCGGGACGTGTCCAGGTACACGATGGGGCAGTTGTCGCCCTCGCACTGCCGCAGGCTCGCCCGGGCAGCGGGGTCCGTCAGCAGTTCGATCGTCTCGCGGGCCACCACGGCGAGCAGTTCCTCGCAGCGCGGCACCGTACGCAGCGCACGCACCAGCCCGCCGTCCGCCGCCCGCATCGCGCACGGCGCAGGCGGTGCTCCCCGTGCCACCGTGTTCACCCGCGCCAGCGCCCCGTCGGCCGGCCGGCCCTCCAATTCCCCGCGCACCAACTGGCCGATGTGAGCACGCAGTTCGAGGAAGGCCGACAGCCAGTCCGGGTCCACCTCGGCCAGCGGCGTGCCCGCCGGGACGAGCCCGGCACCGGCGATCCACGCCCGCAACCGTTCCACCGAGTCGAGCCGTTCCTCGGGATGCGTCGTCGCCAGCAGGTCCAGGCAGATCCGCCCGGAGTCGAACCGCAGCTCGTAGGAGGCCGTGGCGCCGGTTGCCATGTGCCTGTCACCGCCTTGGGTTGCCGCCGTGGGCGGCCGGTGAGGTCCACCGGGCGGACGTGTCCGCTCGAGGGCGCTGCCGGGAGAGCCGTACCGGAGGTCGTACCCCCGTTCGTACCCACTACGATGCCCGTCCGCACCCGCCCCGGAAAGGCCCCGTTCGCCCCGCGTCCGACGAGGACCGCGCACGCGCCCACGCGCCCCGGGGCCGGTCGCCCGGCAGGACGGCTCACACGTCGGCGTACTTGGACTCGGCCGCTGGGTCGAGCGCGAGCCGGTAGCCGCGCTTGACCACGGTCTGGATCAGCCGGGGCGCCCCCAGGGCCGTGCGCAGCCGGGCCATCGCCGTCTCCACGGCATGCTCGTCCCGCCCGGCGCCCGGCAGTGCCCGCAGCAGCTCGGCCCGGGCGACCACCCAGCCGGGGCGCCGGCACAGGGCACGCAGCAGGGACATACCGGCGGGCGGCACGGGCCGCAGCTCCCCGTCCACCACCACGGCATGCCCGCGGATCTCCACCCGGTGGCCCGCGACGGGCAACGCACGGGCCCGGCCGGGCAGTTCCTGGCACAACAGCTGGACGAGCGGGCCCAGCCGGAAGCGTTCGGGCTGGATCGTGTCGAGGCCCCGCGCCTGGAGCGGAAGCGCGGTGACGGGGCCGACGCAGGCGGGCACCACGTCGTGGTGGAGGGCGGCGAGCGTCGCGGACAGCAGCCCGCGTTTCTCGGCCCGGGAGAGCAGGGACGCGGCGGCGGGCGCACTGGTGAAGGTGAGGGCGTCGAGCCCCCGTGCGACGGTCGCGTCGAGCAGCCGGTCGAGGGGCGCCGGGTCCTCCGGCGGCATCCACCGGTACACGGGCACCCCGACGACCTCGGCACCCCCTTCCCGCAGCGCCTCCACGAAGCCGGGCAGCGGCTCGCCGTGCAACTGGACGGCGACACGGCGCCCTTCGACGCCTTCGTCCAGCAGCCGGTCCAGTACCTCGGCCATCGACTCCGAGGTGGGCGACCACTCCTCGGTCAGTCCGGCGGCGCGGATGGCGCCCTTGACCTTCGGTCCGCGGGCCAGCAGTTCCACCTCGCGCAGCCGGGCGATCAGATCCCGCCCGAGACCCCAGCCGTCGGCGGCCTCGACCCAGCCCCGGAAGCCGATCGCGGTGGTGGCGACCACGACGTCCGGCGCCCGGTCGATCAGCTCCTCGGTGGCGGCGAGCAGTTCGCCGTCGTCGGCGAGCGGAACGATGCGCAGGGCGGGGGCGTGCAGCACCGCCGCACCGCGCCGCTGGAGCAGGGCGCCCAGCTCGTCGGCCCGCCGCGCGGCCGTCACCCCCACGGTGAACCCCGCGAGCGGGCCGTGTTCGGTTCGGTGCTGGTTGTCGTCCATGGCTGTCGTCCCGCACTCGAGTCGTCGTAACTGCCTGCCTGCCTGACGTACCGGGGTACCCGGATGCCGACCGAGCCTGTCAACGGCGCGTGACGGGCCCGGTTCGGCTCCATGTCGCCGGTGTTACGTCACACCTCGGCATAGCCGAGCTGCGGCTTCGCCTCCGAGGCAGCGACGTCGGCCCGGGGTTCGGCGGCCGGACGGCGAAGGTATACGGCCCACGTCACCGCGAACGCCGCGGCGTAGAAGGCGAGGAAGGCCAGGAACGCGCCCGTCCCCGATCCATGGGAGAGGAAGGACTGCCGGAAGGCGAGGTTGATGCCCACGCCGCCGAGCGCGCCCACCGCCCCGATCAGCCCCATGGCGGCACCGGACAGCCGGCGGCCGTACGAGACGGCCTCCTCCCCGGTGAGCCCCCGGGCGGCGGCCTTGGTCCGGAAGATGCCGGGGATCATCTTGTACGTCGATCCGTTGCCGAGCCCGCTGAGCACGAACAGCACCACGAAGACGGCGACGAACAGCGGCAGCGACTTCCGCGCACCGGCCACGACCAGCACCGCGGTGGCGGCGGCCATGGCGATGAAGTTCCACAGGGTGATCCTCGCACCACCGTACCGGTCCGCGAGCCGGCCGCCCACGGGGCGGACGAGGGAGCCGAGGAGCGGGCCGATGAAGGTGAGGTAGGCCGCCTGCAGCGGAGTCCGTCCGAACTCGTTCTGGAGCACCTGCCCGAAGGCGAAGCTGTAGCCGATGAAGGACCCGAAGGTGCCGATGTACAGGAAGGACATGATCCAGGTGTGGACGTCCTTCGCGGCCTCGAGGGCGGCGCCGGTGTCGTTCCTGACGGACGTGATGTTGTCCATGAACAGCGCGGCGAGCACGGCGGCCACGACCACGAGCGGGATGTAGATCCCGAGCAGCACCCGTGGCCCACCGCTCGCGCCGATGACCGCGAGCGCGACGAGCTGGATGACGGGCACGCCGATGTTGCCCCCGCCGGCGTTGAGTCCGAGGGCCCATCCCTTCTTCCGCAACGGGAAGAAGGCGTTGATGTTGGTCATGGAGGAGGCGAAGTTGCCGCCGCCGATTCCGGCGAGCAGCCCGACCCACAGGAAGGTGGAGAAGGAGGTACCCGGCTCCATGACGGCAAACGCGGCGACGGTCGGGATCAGCAGCAGACCGGCGGAGACGACCGTCCAGTTCCGCCCGCCGAAGGCGGCCACCGCGAAGGTGTAGGGCACGCGGACGACGGCCCCGACGAGCGTGACCACCGAGGTGAGCAGGAACTTGTCGGCGGGAGTCAGGCCGTACTCGGGTCCCATGAAGAGCACGAGCACCGACCACAGGGTCCAGACCGAGAAGCCGATGTGCTCGGAGAGGACCGACAGGACGAGATTGCGCCGGGCGGTCCTCTCCCCGGTCTGCCTCCAGAAGGTCTCGTCCTCCGGGTCCCAGTGGTCGATCCAGCGGCCTCCCCCGCGCGGTGGGGGAGCTGTGTTCGGGGCTGACATGGCGCCTCCACGGTTCTCCGGTGCCCTGACGTCGTACGCGCTGACGAGACCCGAAGGTAGGAACAACGCGTTTCCGCGCTGTGGCCCCGGGTGACCGGAAGGGAACGTTGCTCTCACGCGCTGCGAAGGGACACGGTGAGGCGGGCCGCCGCCCGGTCGTCGAAACGCCCTGGGCACAGGGCTCTGCCGGCGGCGAAGGCCTGACCGGTGCCGCGATTCGACCTCCGGGCCCGGCCCCGGACTCAGCCGGCGCCCATCACAAGTGCGTCCGCGGCCGGAAGCCATGCCCCGTCCGCGGGGCGCAACCACCGCTCCTCCGCACCCAGTTCGACCGCAGACCGTCGAAGCGCATCGATTCCGGGATGGGCCACGCCCTTTCGCCACACCAGGGACACGGGTGACAGGGGAACCGGGTCGACCAGCGGCCGCAGCACCATCCGCGGCAGGGGTGGGAAGTCCACCACGGCCAGGATCGGGTCTCCCCGCTTCGCCATGATCCGCTGGAATTCCTCCGCGCCCACGGCGAGCGGAGCGGGGGGCGCCAGCCGTATGCCCCGGTTCTCGAAGAGGCGCCGCGCGAGGTCCGTCCACTCCGGGGTCCTCGGGTTCCCGGCACCCGCGTACACGGTCTCACCGGCCAGTTCGGACAGCGGCACCTCGGCCAGGGGCGCAAGCCGATGGTCCTCGGGCAGGACGATCGCCATCCGCTCGTAGCGCACCGGCTGCTGGTCCAGCCGCGCCCGGACCGCAGGGTCCAGTCCCGCGAACCGCCCGAAGGACACATCGAGGCGTCCGGCCAGTATCTCCGCGGCGGCCCCGGTCAGCCCGCTTTCGTAGCGCGCCATCAGGTCGATGTCCGGGACGAGTTCACGAGCCCGTTCGAGGACCCGGCCGCCGATCAGACCGGGGCTGTTGACGTCCACCAGCAGGGGCCGCTCGGGCTCCGCGGCCCGCCCGAACGCGGCGAGCAGCGCACTCTGCGCCTCCAGGACCCGGCGCGCGTACGGCAGCAGGCGCGCGCCGTCGGGTGTCAGCGCCACCTGGCGGGTGGTGCGGACGAACAGCTCGGCGCCCAGTTCCCGTTCCAGCCGGCGGATGTCGCGGCTGAGCGCCTGCTGGGCCACGTAGAGACGGCTCGCCGCCCGGGTGAAGTGGAGCTCCTCCGCCACGGCGAGAAACGAGCGCAGGAGGCGGGTGTCGAGGCCGGTGGCGGGCATCCGGGAAACCTACAACCCAGGTGCGTCAATCGCCATGGATTTCGGTGTTGGACGCCAGGTCAGAGCCTGGGCGAGGGTTGATCCATGTCGCAGGCAGCCTCCGCAGCAGATCCGTCCAGGAACCCCTACCGCCGTCTCTTCGCCCTGCCCGGCACGCTTGCCTTCACGATCGGGAACCTCGTGGCGCGGCTCCCCATGGGCATGTTCAGTGTGAGCGCGGTGATCATGATCGCGGGGGCGCGCGGCTCGTACGCGCTCGCCGGCGCCGTCACCGCCACCGGTCTGCTGGCCACGGCCGTCGTCGCGCCCTGGGTCGCGCGCCTGGTGGACCGCCACGGCCAGGCCCGGATCGCCGTACCCGCGACGGCGTTCGCCCTGCTCGGCGGCCTGTCCCTGCTCCTCTGCGTGCACTACGACGCCCCGGACTGGACCCTCTTCGCCGCCTATGCCGCCACGGCCACCACACCCAACATCGGCGGTATGTCCCGCGCTCGCTGGGCCCATCTCTTCAAGAGCGAGCCCGAGGCCCTGCACACCGCGAACTCCTTCGAACAGGCTGCGGACGAACTGTGTTTCATGCTCGGGCCGGTGCTCGCCGCCTTCCTGTGCGGCACGCTGTTCCCGGAGGCGGGCACCCTGGCCGGCGGGATCCTGCTGATGGCGGGCATGCTGCTCTTCACCGCGCAGCGGGCGACGGAACCGCCGCCGAGCCGGGGCACCGGAGCGGCTCCACCGCTCCGCGCCCCCGGCATGCCCCCGCTCCTGCTCGGTCTTCTCGCCACCGGCGCGGTCTTCGGTTCGATGGAGGTCGTCACCATCGCGTTCGCGGACGCGCAGGGGCACAGGTCGGCCGCGGGTGCCGTACTCGCCCTCCAGGCCGCGGGGTCGTGCGCCGCCGGCCTGCTGTACGGCGCGCTGAAGCCGACCGGACCCGCCGAGCTCCGCCACCCCTGGTGCCTGGCCGCCATGACGGGCCTGATGGGCCTGCCCCTGCTCGCGGCCCGTACCACCGGCTCGCTGACCGCCCTGGCACCGGCCCTCCTGCTGGCGGGCATGGCCACCGCCCCCACCATGGTCACGACGATGACCCTGGTCCAGCAGCGCACCCCCGAGGGCCGGTTGAACGAGGGCATGACCCTCGCGGTCACCGGCCTGCTGGGCGGCGTCGCCGGTGGTTCCGCCGTCGGCGGCTGGGCGGCGGAGCATCTGTCCCCGGCCACCGGCTTCGCGGTACCGACTGCCGCGGCGGCCCTCGCTCTGCTGATCGCGACCGGCCACACCGCCGCCACCCGCAACAAGCGGCGCACGGCGGCCTCCCGGCGCCCCTGACGAAACCCGCACCGGGCCGCTTCCCCACCTGGACGACCGACCACCGGCCTCGCGTGACGACGCCCCCGGCGGCCCCGCCCCGCTGATCGCGACGGTGTGCGGGCCGGGTGTTCACCGTCCCGTGGACTCCCGCCGGCACTCCCCGACGGCGCTCGGCGGCGCGGCGAATCTCCGCTGATTCGTGCGCCGCCCATTGACGCGCCCGAAGCCCCCACATACCTTCCCCCGTCGAAGCGCTTCGACGTCACGCATCGAAACGATTCGACGACGGTTGCGTGGCACCCCAGACCCCCATCCGACTCCCCTGGAGGCACTGGATGTTGACGGCACGAAGGCGTGTGGTGGCGACGGCGGCGGCGGTCCTGACCGGATCCCTGCTCCTGGCCTCCTGCGGCGGCTCGGACAGCGGATCCTCCGACGGCAAGACGCTGAGACTGTGGCACTACGAGGCCCCGAACAGCGCGATGGGCATCGCCTGGAACGAGGCCATCAAGGAGTTCGAGGCGAAACACCCGGGCGTGAAGGTGAAGTTCGAGGAGAAGGGCTTCGAACAGATCCAGAAGACGGCGCCCATGGTCCTCAACTCCTCCGACGCGCCCGATCTCATGGAGTACAACAAGGGCAACGCGACGGCGGGCCTGCTCTCCAAGCAGGGGCTCCTCACCGATCTGACCCCCGAGGTCACCGAGCACGGCTGGGACAAGATGCTCAGCGCGGGCGTCAAGACCACCAGCCGGTACGACGCGAACGGCGTCATGGGGTCCGGGAAGTGGTACGGAATACCCAATTACGCCGAATACACCATGGTCTTCTACAACAAGGACCTCTTCAAGAAGTACGGCATCGCCGAGCCGAAGACGTTCGACGACCTCACGGCCGCCATGGACACCTTCGTCGCCAAGGGCGTCACCCCGCTCGCCAACGCCGGCGCCGAGTACCCGGCCCAGCAGTACCTCTACCAGCTGGCCCTGTCCAAGGCCGACCGCTCCTGGGTCGACTCCTACGAGCTCTACCAGGGCAAGCCCGACTTCCACGACGCCGCCTGGACGTACGGCGCCATCACCTTCGCCGACTGGGTGAAGAAGGGCTACATCGGCAAGACGTCCAGCGGCGCCAAGGCCGAGGACGCCGGCGTCGCCTTCATCCAGGGCAAGAACCCCATCCTGTTCAGCGGGAGCTGGTGGTACGGCCGCTTCAAGGCGGAGAACAAGTTCGACTGGGGCACCGTGCTGTGGCCCGGCTCGAACCTGACCCTCGGCTCCGGCGGCAACCTGTGGGTCGTCCCCAAGGGCGCGAAGAACAAGGACCTCGCCTACGACTTCATCGACATCACCATGTCGAAGAAGATCCAGAACCTGCTGGGCAACAAGGGCGGTGTGCCCGTCGCCGCAGACGCGTCCGCCATCACGGACCCGCAGGCGGGGACCCTCATCTCGAACTTCAACACCCTGTCCGACCGTGACGGCCTGGCCTTCTACCCCGACTGGCCCGTCCCCGGCTTCTACGACGTCCTCGTCTCCGAGACACAGAAGCTGATCACGGGCAGCGAGAAGCCGGACGACTTCCTCGACCATGTGCAGCAGGCGTACGACAAGGGCGTGCCGCAGCAATGACGGTCACCGTCGAACGGGGCGCGCGGGCCGTCGGCAAACAGCCGCACACCGGCCCGCGCCGCCCGCGCACCTCGTACGCCCTCTTCCTGCTCCCCGGCGTGCTCACCTTCCTCGTCGTGGTAGTCGTCCCGTTCCTGATGAACACGGGCGTGAGCTTCACCGAGTGGAGCGGCGTCGGCTCGCCGAAGTGGTCCGGGCTCGCCAACTACCGCGAGCTGATGGACGACAGCGAGTTCTGGGCGTCCTTCCGGCACAGCCTGTTCATGGTCGTCGCCATGGCCGTCGTACCGACGGTGGTCGGACTCGTCCTGGCCGCGGCGCTGTTCGACTACATCGGCAAGCATTTCGGCACGAAGATCGCCGCCGTGCTCCGCGCCTGCTTCTATCTCCCGCAGGTGCTGCCCATCGCGGTCGCCGGCATCGTCTGGAGCTGGATCCTCGCACCCGACAACGGCGCCCTGAACGCGCTGCTGAAGGCGATCGGGCTCGGCTCCTGGCAGCAGGACTGGCTCGGTGACCCGGACATCGCCCTCTACAGCGTCATGGGGGTGATGGTGTGGGTGCAGATCGGCTTCCCGCTCGTCGTCTTCATGGCGGGTCTCCAGCGCGTCGACCCGCAACTGTACGAGGCGGCCGAACTGGACGGCGCGGGCTGGTGGCGCCGCTTCTGGCACATCACGCTGCCGCAGATCAGGCCCGAGATCTCGGTGGTGCTGACCTGGTGCACGATCGCCGCGCTCAAGGTCTTCGGGGCGGTCTATGTGCTGACCAAGGGCGGCCCGGGCGGCGCGACCGACGTCCCGTCGTACTTCTCCTTCACCACGTTCTTCGAGAAGACCCAGGTCGGTTACGGCGCCGCGATCTCCACCGTGCTGACCGTGATCATCCTGCTGCTCTCCCTGGTGGGCCTGAGGCTTCAGACCCGCGCCGAGGACGCCGAGGAAGGGGCCCGCGCATGACCACCGCCCTACGCCGCTACCCCGTGCTCGTCGCCCTCTGCCTGGCGGCCCTGTTCATGGTGCTGCCGTTCCTCGTCGTCGCGGTCAACGCCTTCAAGTCGCCCGCCGAATACTCCCAGCACGGCCCGCTGAGCCTGCCGGGGGGCTTCTACGTCGAAGGTCTCGAGGACTTCTGGCAGCGCGTGGACTACAGCCAGAAGCTTCTCAACTCGGTACTGATCAGCGGCTGTGTCGCGGTTCTCGCCGCGGTTCTGTCGATCCTCAACGCCTATGCGATCGGCATCGGCCGCATCAGGGGCCGCACCTGGGTGCTGGCCTTCTTCGTGCTGGCCAACGTGCTGCCGCAGGAGGCGCTGGTCTATCCGCTGTACTACCTCAGCAAGCAGGTCGGCCTCTATGACACACGGCTGAGCGTGATCATCGTCTTCACGGTGATCCAGTCCGCCTTCGGCACCTATCTGCTCTCCTCCGTCCTCGGGCAGTTCCCGCGCGAGATCATCGAGGCGGCCCGGATCGACGGGGCGAACCGGTGGCAGGTGCTGTGGCGCATCGTGGTCCCGGTCAGCCGCCCCACCATCGGCGTGCTGCTCGTCTTCTTCTTCATCTGGACGTGGAACGAGTTCCTGCTCCCGCTGGTCATGCTGATCTCCAACGACAACCAGACGGTGTCGGTGGCGCTCGGCGTGCTCCAGGGCCAGCGGCTGATGGACGCCACGATGACCAATGCGGCGGCCCTGCTGGGCGTCCTGCCCGCACTCGTCTTCTTCCTCGTCTTCCAGCGGACTCTCACCCGCGGCATCGCCGTGGGTGCCGTCAAGTAGGGGGTACGCGCTTGAAGTTCACCGACGGCTACTGGCTGCTGCGCGAAGGCGTCACCGCGGCCCACCCGGTGGAGGTCCTCGATGTGACCGCCTCCCCGGGGGCACTGGAGATCCACGCGCCGACGCAGCCCATCCGCCACCGCGGCGACCTGTTGAAGGGACCGGTCGTGACGATCAGCGCGCACGCGCCGATGCCGGACGTCATCGGCGTCACCTTCACCCACTTCGAGGGCGAGCAGCCCCGCGGCCCCCGTTTCGAGGTACGGGGGGAGGACGGCTTCACACCGCACACGGAGTACGACGAGGACCACGCCACCCTCACCTCGGGCGCCCTGTCGGTACGGGTCGCCCGCACCGGCCGCTGGCAGATCGACTTCCTGGCCCACGGACACACCCTGACCACCAGCGGGCCCAAGGGCATGGGCATCATGCGGGACCCCGGCGGCGCCCACTATCTGCGCGAACAGCTGAATCTCGGCGTCGGGGCCTCGGTGTACGGCCTCGGCGAACGCTTCGGGCCGCTGCGGAAGAACGGCCAGGTCGTCGACATGTGGAACGCCGACGGCGGCACGGCGACCGAACAGGCCTACAAGAACGTCCCGTTCTATCTGACGGACGCCGGCTACGGGGTCTTCGTCGACCATCCGGGCAAGGTGTCCTTCGAGGTCGGCTCGGAGGCGGTGTCCCGGGTCCAGTTCAGCGTGGAGGGCCAGCAGCTGACGTACTACGTCGTCTACGGCCCCACTCCGAAGGAGATCCTGCGCAAGTACACGGCCCTCACCGGCCGCCCCGCCCTGCCGCCCGCCTGGTCCTTCGGCCTGTGGCTGTCCACGTCCTTCACCACCTCCTACGACGAGGGCACCGTCACCTCCTTCATCGACGGCATGAAGGAGCGCGAACTTCCGCTGTCCGTCTTTCACTTCGACTGCTTCTGGATGCGCGAGTTCAACTGGTGCGACTTCCGGTGGGATCCGCGCGTGTTCCCGGACCCCGAAGGCATGCTGTCCCGGCTCAAGGACAAGGGCCTGCACATCTGCGTCTGGATCAACCCGTACATCGCCCAGCGCTCGCCGCTCTTCGCCGAGGGCAAGGCCCTCGGCCATCTGCTGCGCCGCCCGGACGGCAGTGTGTGGCAGTGGGACCTGTGGCAACCGGGCATGGCACTCGTCGACTTCACCAGCCCGGCCGCGCGCGACTGGTACGCCGCCAAACTGGAGGCACTGCTGGCGCAGGGCGTGGACTGCTTCAAGACCGACTTCGGCGAGCGCATCCCGGTGGACGTGGCGTACGCGGACGGCTCGGACCCCGAGCGGATGCACAACTACTACACGTACCTGTACAACCGCACCGTCTTCGATGTGCTGCGCAAGCACCGCGGAGAGGGCGAGGCCGTCGTCTTCGCCCGCTCGGCCACGGCGGGCAGCCAGCACTTCCCCGTCCACTGGGGCGGCGACTGCGAGGCCACGTACGAGTCGATGGCCGAGTCGCTGCGCGGCGGGCTCAGTCTCGGCATGTCCGGCTTCGGGTTCTGGAGCCATGACATCGGCGGCTTCGAGGGCACGCCCACCGCGGCCCTGTTCAAACGATGGCTCGCCTTCGGGCTGATGTCCTCGCACAGCCGGCTGCACGGCTCCTCCTCCTACCGGGTGCCCTGGCTCTTCGACGAGGAGGCCGTCGACGTCCTTCGCCTGTTCACCCGGCTGAAGCTGCGCCTGATGCCGTATCTGTACGAGACCGCGCGCACCGCGCACACCGACGGCGTGCCGATGATGCGGGCGATGGTGCTGGAGTTCCCGGACGACCCCGGGTGCGCGCATCTGGAGCGGCAGTACATGCTCGGTTCCGACCTGCTGGTCGCGCCCGTCTTCAGCGACGAGGGGGACGTCTCGTACTACGTGCCCGAGGGCGAGTGGACCCATCTGCTCGACGGGCGGACGGTCACCGGGCCGCGCTGGGTCCGCGAACGGCACGGTTTCTCCAGCATGCCGCTGCTGGTGAGGCCCGGTGCGGTGATCCCGATGGGCGCGGTGGACGACCGGCCCGACTACCCCTACGCGGACGGGGTCACCCTGCATGCCTACGGCCTCGGGCGCGGGGCACGGGTGACGGTGCCGGTCGGGGACGTGACCTTCACCGTCGTCCGGGAGGGTGACACACTGCGGGCCTCCAGCAGTGATCCGGCGGCCCCCTGGGCGCTGGCCTGCGGGGACCGTGTCGTACGGGCGGCCGCGGGCACCGGGTTCCTCTCCCTGGAACTGGGCTGACCATGGTGAAGATCACGGATGTGGCGCGGCACGCGGGTGTGTCGCCCAGCACCGTCTCGTACGCGCTGAGCGGCAAGCGCCCCATCTCGCAGATGACCCGGCAGCGCATCGAGTCGTCCATCCGCGAATTGGGCTACCGCCCGCACGCCGGCGCGCGGGCGCTGGCCAGCAGCAGGTCGAACGTCCTCGCGCTGGTCGTCCCCCTGCGGGCCGGCATCCATGTCCCGGTGGTGATGCAGTTCGCGGTGTCGGTGGTGACCACGGCACGCGGTCACGACCACGACGTGCTGCTGCTCACCCAGGAGGAGGGCGAGGAGGGGCTCCGCCGCGTCGCGGACACGGCGCTTGTGGACGCCCTGATCGTCATGGACGTCCAGCTGCGCGACCCCCGGCTGCCGTTGCTGCGGTCACTCGACCGGCCCTCGGTGATGATCGGGTTCCCACAGGAGCCCGACGGTCTCACCTGCATCGACCTCGACTTCAGGGCGGCGGGCGAGCTGTGCGTGGAGCGGCTCGCCCGGCTCGGCCACCGGGTCGTGGCGCTGGTCGGCTCGCCGCCGGAGGTCTATGTGCGGGAGACCGCGTTCGCCCAGCGGGTGGTGCAGGGGTTCACGGCAGCTGCCGACCGCAACGGGATGTCGTCCTGCGTCCGTCCGTGCGAGGCGGCGCCGGGTGCCGCCCGCCGGGTCGCCGAACGGCTGCTGAGCGAACAGCCCGCGCTGACCGGGGTCGTCGTCCACAACGAGGCGGCCCTGGAGCCGCTGATCGAGGCCTTCGAGCAGCTGGGACTGCGTGTCCCGGGCGATCTGTCGGTCATCGCGATCTGTCCCGACGAGCTGGCCGAGTCCCTGCGCGTCCCGGTCACCTCGGTCGCCCTGCCGTCCGCCGAGCTGGGCGCACGGGCCGTGGAACTGCTGACGAAGAAGCTGGGCGGCACGGCCGTC
>Ga0209758_1003043_pt1 | contig 15968 bp, 7 predicted proteins | sample AraplaMF_Col_mMF_FD_184258 | JGI IMG/M metagenome (GOLD analysis project Ga0209758, IMG submission 184258) | Arabidopsis root microbial communities from the University of North Carolina, USA - plate scrape MF_Col_mMF (SPAdes) (version 2) | ecosystem: Host-associated > Plants > Roots > Endosphere ... | reverse complement strand
GAACTTGTTGATCCCCCTGATATCGGGCATCCGCGCGTTCGACAGGCAGCCGGTGGCGAGCACGACGAATTTTGCCGTCACCGTCTTGCCGTCGGATGCCGTAACCGACCACAGCGCCGTGGCCTCGTCGAATTCAGCGCTTTCGACGCGGGTATCGAACTGGATATCCTTCCGTAAGTCGAAACGGTCGGCGACATGGTTGGCGTACTTCAAAATCTCCGGCTGCGGCGCGTAGCGCTCGCTCCAGTCCCATTCCTGCTGCAGCTCCTCGGAGAACGAATAGGAGTACTGCATGCTCTCGACGTCGCAGCGTGCGCCGGGATAGCGGTTCCAGTACCAGGTGCCGCCGACGCCCGAGCCCTGCTCAAAGACCCGCGCCGTCATCCCCTGCCCGCGCAAGCGGTGCAGCATGTACATGCCGGCAAAACCTGCGCCGACCACAACGACGTCGTAGGTGGCAGGCGGTTTGGCGGTAACGGAAGACGTGGCGGACATGAAGGCGGGCTCCCTTGGATTCTCTTTGATTTGAGAGCAGCATTCCTTCCATAGCGTCAAAGCGCAAGACGCAAATCGGCGGCATGGCATTGCATATTTTGCGAGGTGGAATGTTCGTCCCTCGTGGTGAGGAAGCGCGCAGTGCCGTCTCCGGACGATGCTGCGCATCGCCGAGCGAACCATGAGGCCACAGTCGGGCCTGCATCCTTCGAGACGCCGCTTCGCGGCTCCTCAGGATGAGGGGAGAGGTCGTGCGCTCCGCTATATCCACGTCATTGCGAGCGCAGCGAAGCAATCCACGTCTCGGCTCGGGGTAGATGGATTGCTTCGCTACGCTCGCAATGACAGAACTGGATAGATTCACTGGCTCTCAGGATGGGGGTCGAGAGTGCTTGGCATGCAGGGCCTCGATGCGCTAGCGTTCGTTCAACATGTCCAATCAAGAACCAAGAATGAGCCGCCGCCGGGAGGACACACCATGAAATCGCCGATCTGCGACATGCTGGGCATCGAGTTTCCGCTGGTCGCCTTCAGCCATTGCCGTGACGTGGTTGCGGCCGTCAGCCGCGCCGGCGGGTTTGGCGTTTTGGGCGCGACGGCGCATTCGCCCGAGACCATCGAGCAGGAACTGAAATGGATCGACGATCACACCGACGGCAAGCCGTATGGCCTCGACGTGCTGATCCCCGAGAACATTTCGACCGCCGGTGAGAAGGACGTCACCTGGAAGAGTCTTGAAGCGCGGATCTCGCCGCAGCATCGCGACTTCACCCGCAACTTGCTCAAGAAATACGGCATCGAGCTGACGACGACCAGCGTCGCCGACAACCAGCCGCAGCCGTTCGATGCGCAGCGCGCGCTTGACGTGCTCGAGGTTTCGTTCCGCCATCCGATCAAGCTGATTGCGAACGCGCTCGGCGTTCCGCCGAAGCAGATGATCGACATGGGCCGCAAGCACGGCGTGCCGGTGGCGGCGCTCGTCGGTTCGAAGGAGCACGCGCTGCGCCAGGTCGCCGCCGGTGTCGATATTCTGGTGGCGCAGGGCACCGAGGCCGGCGGCCATTGCGGCGAGGTCTCCACCATGGTGCTGGTGCCCGAGGTGATCAAGGCGATCAAGCCCGTCAGCGACGTGCCGGTGCTGGCGGCGGGCGGCATCATGACCGGGCGCCAGATGGCGGCCTGCATGGCGATGGGCGCGGCCGGCGCCTGGACCGGATCGGTGTGGCTGGCGACGGTGGAATCGGAAACCACCGAAATCTTCCGCGAGAAGATGATCGCGGCCTCCTCGCGCGACGCAGTGCGCTCCAAGGGACGTACCGGCAAGCCGGCGCGGCAGTTGCGCTCGGTGTGGACCGATGCGTGGGACCGCGGCCCCGACAGCCCCGGCGCGCTGCCGATGCCGCTGCAAAGCATCATCTCGCGCGATGCCTTCAACTCGATCGACCGCGCCGCGGCCGCCGGCAACACGCAGGCGCGCGATCTCGTGACGTATTTCGTCGGCCAGGGCGTCGGCCTGATCGACAGCGTCAAATCAGCCGGCGCCGTGGTACAGGAATTCAAGGAGGATTTTGCCGATGCGGTGGAGCATATGAATATGCTGATGGAGGAGTGATATCTATCCCCTCATGGTGAGGAGGCGCGAAGCGCCGTCTCGAACCATGTGGCCCGTGGCCCATCCTTCGAGACGCCGCTTCGCGGCTCCTCAGGATGAGGTCTGAGTACATTGAAAAAGCAAAGCAAGAAAAAATGTCGAATAACTCTTCCCTCCCCGAAGACCGCATTCCCGTCATCGTCGGCGTCGGCGAAATCGTCGATCGTCCCAAGGACATCGCCGACGGGCTCGAACCGCTGGCGCTGCTTGAAGAGGCCGTGCGGCGCGCGGAGGCCGATAGCGGGGCAAAGCTGCTCGGCGACCTCGGCTCGCTCGACGTCGTCAATTTCCTGAGCTGGCGCTACCGCGATCCGGAGAAGCAGCTTGCCGCAAAACTCGGCGTCAATCCGGCGCATTGCTATTACGGGCCGGTCGGCGGCGAGAGCCCGATCCGCTACATCCACGAAGCGGCCAAGCGCATCGCGCGCGGCGAATGCAGCGTCGCCGTGGTGTGCGGCGCGGAGGCACAGTCGACCGCGACCAAGGCCGAGCGCGGCGGCATCACGCTGCCCTGGACGCCGTTCGCCCACGACGTCGAGGAGCCGAAGCGCGGCGCCGCGTTCCAGAAGCCGATGGCGGTGAAGCTCGGCGTGTTCAGGCCGATCACCGTCTACCCGCTCTATGAATCCGCGACGTCGGCGCATTGGGGCCAGACGCCGCGCGAGGCGCTCGCCGAGTCCGGTGCGCTGTGGTCGACCTATTCGAAGGTGGCCTCGGAGAATCCGAGCTCCTGGCTGAAGAAGCATTTTGCGCCGGAGGAGATCACGACGCCGACGCCGGAAAATCGCCTGATCGCCTGGCCCTATACCAAACTGATGGTGGCCAATCCGACCGTGAACATGGGCGGCGCGGTGCTGCTGACGTCGCTGGCCAAGGCGCACGCGGCCGGCGTTGCCGAAGATCGCCTGATCTACCCGATCGGCGGCGCCTCGGCGGAAGAGCCGCGCGACTACCTCGTGCGCGACCAGTTTTATGAAAGCCATCCGCAGAACGCGGTGCTGAAGGCGGTGATGGATCTCGTCGAGGGGGATGGCAAAAAGTTCGACGCCATTGAGCTGTATAGCTGCTTCCCCTGCGTCCCGAAGATGGCGCGGCGGACGCTCGGCCTTGGTGCCGACGTGCAGCCGACAGTGACCGGCGGCCTCACCTTCTTCGGCGCGCCGCTCAACACCTACATGACGCATGCCGCCGTTGCGATGGTGCGAAGCTTGCGCGAACGCGGCAAGCTCGGCCTGCTCTACGGCCAAGGCGGGTTCGTCACCAAGCATCATGGCCTGGTGCTGTCGCGCGCGGCGCCGAAAGGCGCGCTCGCGCAAGATACCAGCGTGCAGGCCGAGGCCGACCGCAACCGCCGCAAGGTGCCTGATTTCGTCGCTGAGGCCTCAGGCAAGGGCAAGGTCGAGAGCTTTACCGTGATCTACAAGGGCAAGGGCGAGGTCGAGCACGGCGTGGTGATGCTGCGCACCGAGGCCGACGCGCGGGCGCTGGCCCGTATTCCGGCCAATGATGCGGCGACGCTGAAGCATCTGCTGAACCTCGACCGGACGCCGGTGGGATCGGTCGGCACCATCGTCATGGCCGAGGACGGCGTGCCGGAGTGGCGGGTGGGGTAACCTGGCGAGGGCGCAGGGCTTGACGGGGGCGGCAACAGCGGCGAACCTCGCTGCATTGTTTGCGATATTTTGCCGATGGGTCCGGTCATCAGGCCCCTGTCATTGGAAACCCTGTCATTGGAAACCAGTGTATCTTGGCCAGCATCATTCGACGTCTGAGCAAAGCCGCCCTGCTGTCAGCCATAGTCGCCATCGTCGCCCTGCCCGGCCTTGCGCGCGCGCAGTCGGGGAGCGCCGGCGGCAACATCGGCAATGACGAAAAGTCGCTGTCCGGTGCGCGCGAGACGCCGCGCGCGGCCGAGCCCTCAAAACCGGCACGACGCAGCCGAACCGAAACCGAAACGCCGAGCCGCGCGCCGCCGAAGGGCGGCGGAGGCGGCAACATCGACGGCGCGTGGATTCTCACGAGCGTCGGCACGCCCTGTGGTAGCTCCACCGATACGGTGGTTATCTCCGGCAGCAAAATGGTGGGGCAATATGGCACCGCTCAAGTCAGTCCGAACGGCGGCGTCTCTGGGGTCGGATCCGCGGGGAGCCTGAGCTGGACCATGTCCGGCCGCTTTTCCGGCCGCCGCGGATCCGGCACATTCCGGCGATCCGATGGCTGTGCCGGAAGCTGGACCGGGTCAAAACAGTAAATGCGGCGGTTTCGCAGCATCGGCGGGGTCCCCCGCGCCTCCAGGCGAATATGAACGGCGGCGAATGCGGCAGCGAGCCACACTTCGCCCCGTGCGGACTGTCGTGTATGAATGAAACGAAGCACGGGCAGGCATTTCGGACCAGGACATGACATGGCAAATCGATCCAGGACGGCGCGGACCACTGTGGCGGCGCGACGTTGGGGTCCTCCTGCCATCCTGATGCTCGCGGCGATGTCCGCGCTGACGGCGCTGACCGCCGGCGCCGCGGCGCGAGAGGCGCGCCCCGCCCCGATCAAGGAGGCGACAGCGCAGCGCGATACGGGCGAGCCGATCATGGCCATCGTGTCGATCAGGACCCAGCACGTCACTTTATACGATGCCGAAGGCTGGATCCTGCGCGCGCCGGTATCTACCGGCACCACGGGCCGTGAGACGCCGGCTGGCATCTTCGCGGTCGTCGACAAGGAAAAGGAACACCGCTCGAACATGTACGACGATGCCTCGATGCCGAACATGCAGCGCATCACCTGGAACGGCATCGCGCTGCACGGCGGACCCCTGCCCGGCTATGCGGCCTCGCACGGCTGCGTGCGGATGCCGTTCGGCTTTGCCGAGCGGCTGTTCGACAAGACGCGGATCGGAATGCGGGTGATCATCTCGCCTGAAAATGCCGAGCCGGTAGAGTTTTCGCATCCGGCGCTGCTGGTGCCAAACCGCGAGGCCATCGCCGCCGCGCCGGCCAAGGCGGAGGCGCTTCCCCGCGAGGCGGCCGAAGCCGCCAAAACGGCCGAAGCGGCAAAGAAGGCCGCAGCGACGGCCGCGCGCGAGACGGCTGCCCTGACGACGTCGCTGCGCAAGCTGGAGGGATTGAAAGCCCGCGCCGATGCGGAAGTCGCCTACGCCGAGAAGGTGCTCGCTTCCGCCAAGACCGACGAGGCCAAGGTGCGGGCCGAGGAGCAAAAGCAAAAGGCCGCCGCCAAGGCCGCGGAGCTGGCAACGCAGCTCGACACCGCGAGGGCCGACGCGAAATCGAAGCTCGACGCCGCGAACGCCGCCAAGGACGCAGCCAAGACGGCGCAGACGAGGAAGGCCGAAACCGCCAAGGCGGCGAGCGAAGCCAAGCTCGCGCTCGCGCCGGTCTCGATCTATGTCAGCCGCGCGACGCAGAAGCTTTACGTACGCCGCCCGACGGAAAAACCGGCCCCCGACGGCGGCGGCGTGGTGTTCGATGCAACGATCGAGGTTCCCATCAACATCCGCAATCCCGACAGGCCGATCGGCACGCATGTGTTCACGGCGATGGCACGGAGCGAAACGGGCCTGCGCTGGTCCGCGGTCACCATCGACAATGGCGACACCGCCAAGTCCGCGCTCGACCGCATCACCATTCCGCAGGAAGTGCTCGACCGGATCGCGCCGACCGCATCGCCGCGATCCTCGATCATCATCTCGGATGAGCCGCTGAGCAAGGAGACCAACTATCGCACCGAGTTCGTCACGGTGCTGAACAATCAGCCGCAAGGCGGCTTCATCACGCGCAAGCCCACGCCGCCCGATATGCTCATCGCTGGCCAGAACGACGACGGCTTCGGCTCGTTTTTCCAGCCCAGCTGGAACTCGCAACCCGTCAACACGCGACGGCGCGGCGCCCAGGACTATCAACCGATGCAGCCGCGCTGGTGGTAAGGCGCGGCACGCGTCTGCCGCTCAAGGTGAGGTCGAGGTCAATCCTACTGCGATATACCCGCTCCAACCCCTCATCCAGAGAGCCTGTGAAACTATCCAGTTCCGTCATTGCGAGCGCAGCGAAGCAATCCACGTCTCGGCTCGGGGACAGATGGATTGCTTCGCTGCGCTCGCAATGACGTGGATATGGCGGAGCGCACAATCACTCCCCTCATTCTGAGGAGCCGCCAACGGGCCGCGCTACGCGCGGCCCCGTTGGCGCTCCTCACCATGAGGGTTGTATGACGCAGTAGGACTAACGGGACGGCAGCTATCCCTTCACGTCCTGCTTCTCCGACGCCGTTGCGGGCTTGCCCTTGGCGTCGGCGCCGACGACGCGAACCTGATCGCCATCGGCGATACCGTCGGGTGGCGCGACGATGATGCGGTCCTCGGCGGCGAGGCCGCCGGCCAGCTCGATCTCCCTGCCGAGGTCGCGCGCGATGGTCACGGTCTTGAACAGCACCTTGTCGTCGGGGCCGACGGTGGCAACGCGCAAACCGTCCTTGTTGAAGATGAGCGCGCTGGCGGGAATATGCAGCGGCACGGCGTCGCGCTGCAGCGGCAGGCGGACATTGGCAAAGCCGCCGGGCATCAATTCGCCGCCCGCATTATCGAGCGCGAGCTGCATCCGCGTGGTCCCGGATGCGACATCGACCGACTGCGAGGAAGCCTCCACCGTGGCCGCAAACGTCCGGTTCGGATATTCCGGCATCGTCAGCACCGCCTTGGCCCCGATCCGGATCGCGGGCACGTAGTTCTGCGGCACGTTGACGTAGACGCGCAGCTTGGTGATGTCGGAGACGACGAACATCGCAGGGCCGGCGCCGCCGCCGGCATTGATCAGCGCGCCGACATCGGTCTCGCGCGAGGTCACCACGCCATCGAACGGCACCGTGATCTTCTTGTAGCCGGCCAGCGCTTCCAGCCGCTCGACATTGGCCTGGCCGGAATTGACGGCGGCCTTCTTGTTGGCGAGATCGGCGGTGCGCTCGTCGATCTCCTGCATCGAGACGAAGTTCGAGGCGAGCAGCGTCTTGCGCCGATTCAAGGTCGCCTCGGACAGCCGCGCGCTGGATTGCTGGCTGGCGAGATCGGCCCTCGCCTGCAGCAATTGCTGGTCGAGATCCGGCGCCTCGATTTCCGCGATCACCTGTCCCGCCTTCACTCTTGCGCCGATATCGGCGCTCCAGCTCTTCAGGTAACCGCTGACGCGCGCGAAAATCGGCGCGCGCGAATAGGCTTCCAGCCGGCCCGGCAGATCGATGGTGGGATTGAGCGCCCGCCCGCTGGGAAGCGCGACGGCGACCGATGGGATCGCCTGCGCGTCGGTCCACTCCTTGAGCTTGGCGCTGGAATCCTCGCGGGCGCGAATGCCGGTGGCGACGATCAGCCCTGCCCCGATCAAGGCGGCAAGCCCGAAAAGGCCCAGCTTGCGGCGCGAGACCGGCGGGCGCTGTTCAGTGGGCATGCGGCATCTCCGACGGGGCGGCGGCTTTGGCGCCCTGCTTCTTGTGTACCATGCTGAACACCACGGGAACAAACATCAGCGTCGCAATCGTTGCAAAAACCAGTCCACCGATCACGGCGCGGCCGAGCGGCGCGTTCTGCTCGCCGCCCTCGCCGAGACCCAGCGCCATCGGCGCCATGCCGATGATCATGGCAAGCGCCGTCATCAGCACTGGGCGGAAGCGGACGAAACCGGCCTCCAGCGCAGCGGCGACGGGATCGCCGAGCTGCTCGTAACGCTCGCGGGCAAAGCTGATCACCAGCACGCTGTTGGCGGTGGCGACGCCCATGCACATGATCGCGCCGGTCAGCGCCGGCACCGAGAGCGTGGTCTGCGTCGTGAACAGCATCCAGACGATGCCGGCCAGCGCGGCCGGCAGCGCGGTGATGATCACGAACGGATCGGACCAGGACTGGAAGTTCACCACGATCAGGAAATAGATCAGCACCACGGCGGCGAGCAGGCCGAACAGCAGGCCGGAGAACGCGCTGTTCATGGTCTCGACCTGGCCGAGCAGCACCACGGACGAGCCCTTCGGCACGTCCTTCGCGGTATCGGCGATCGCGGCCCGGACATCAGCGGCGACCGCGCCGAGATCGCGCCCCTGCGTCGTCGCGAAGATCTGCACCATCGACTGGATATCGTATTGGGAAACGACGGCGCTCGACGTCGAGCGCCGCACATCGGCGATGCCGCCGAGGATCGGCGATTGCGGGTTGCCGGCGGCGGTGATCGGCAGCGCCTGCAGGGCGCTCAGCGAATCCATCTTGTATTGCGGCGTCTGCATCACGATCGAGTAGGACACGCCGTTATCAGGGTTGAGATAGAAGGTCGGCGCGACCTGCGAACTACCGGCGAGGTTGACGACGAGGCTGTTGGTGACGTCACGCTCGGTCAGCCCGACATATTGCGCCCGCGTGCGGTCGACATCGATGTTGAAGGTCGGATTGTTCGGCGACTGCTGGATGCGCGCGTCGGCTACGCCGGGAATCCGGCGTATGCGGCTCAGCAGCTTGTTGGCGTAGGCAAAATTGGCTTCGAGATTGGCGCCGCGGATCTGCAGGTCGATCGGCGCCGGCGCACCGAAATTCAGGATCTGGCTGACGATGTCGGCCGGCAGGAACGAAAAACTCATGCCGGGAAACAGCCGTGGCAGTTGCTCGCGCAGCGCCTGGACATATTCGTCCGTCGGCCTGTGGCCTTCCCGCAGCTTGATCTGGATGTCGCCGTCCGCCGGACCGATCACGCCGGTGTTGTTGTAGGTCATGTTGATGCCGGAGATCGGCATGCCGATGTTGTCGGTGAGCGTGTCGATCTCGCCCGATGGAATGATCTTGCGGATCGCCTTCTGGACGTCGGCGAGCTGGTTCGCCGTCTCCTCGACGCGGGTGCCGATCTGGGTGCGGACATGCATCAGGATGCTGCCGGCATCGACCGCCGGGAAGAAGTTGCGGCCGAGAAACGGCACCAGCAGGAACGACAGCGCGACCACGCCGAGGAAGCCGGCGACAAACAGCGGCCGCCGCCCGAGCGCCATCGACAGCAGGTCGTGGTAGGTGGCGCGAACCCGCTCGAACCGCGCCTCGAAGCCGCGCTGGAAACGCACCAGCGGATTGCGCGACGGCGGCGGCTCGCCACCATGATGGACATGCGCCTGCAGCAGATATTTCGCCATCGTCGGCACCAGCGTGCGCGACAGGATGAACGACCAGATCATCGCGAACATCACCGCTTCGGCCATCGGCACGAACAGGAAGCGCGCGACGCCCTGCAGGAAGAACATCGGCACGAACACGATGCAGATGCACAGCAGCGACACGAAGGCCGGCGTCACGATCTGGTTGGCGCCGTCGAGAATGGACTGCTCGACCGGCTTGCCCTGCTCCAGATGGTAGTTGATGTTTTCGATCGTCACCGTGGCGTCGTCGACGAGAATGCCGACCGCAAGCGCCAGCCCGCCCAGCGTCATGATGTTGAGCGTCTCGCCGATCGCCGACAGCATGATGATGGCGCCGAGCACCGACAGCGGGATCGAAACCGCGATGATGACGGTCGAGCGCCAGCTGCCGAGGAACAGCAGGATCATCACGCTGGTCAAGAGCGCGGCGATGACGCCTTCGACGGCGACGCCCTCGATCGCGCCGCGGACGAACAGCGACTGGTCGCCGATGAAGCCGATCTTCAGCGTCTCCGGAAGCTGGTCGCGGACGTCGATCACCTTCTGCTTGATGCCGGCGATGATGTCGAGCGTCGAGGTCGCCCCCGCCTTCAGCACCATCATCAGCACCGAGCGGTTGCCGTCGACGTGAACGATGTTGGTCTGCGGCGGGTTGCCGTCGCGCACCGAGGCGACGTCGCGGATATAGACCATCGCGCCGTTGACGGTCTTGATCGGCAATCCGCCGAGGTCTTCCATCCGCAGCGGCGAGTTGTTGAGCTGGATGGTGTATTCGAACTGGCCGATCTTCTGGGTGCCGACCGGGGTGATCAGGTTCTGCGCGGCCAGCGCGTTGGCGACATCCTGCCCGGACAGGCCGCGGGCCTGTAGCGCCGCCGGGTTGAGATCGATCTGAACCTGGCGCTGCTTGCCGCCGAACGGATAGGGAATGGCGGCGCCGGGCACGGTAACCAGCGGCGTGCGCAGCTGGTTGATGCCGATGTCGGCGAGATTCTGCTCGGTCAGCCCCTCGCCCGACAGCGCGACCTGGATGATCGGAACGGTGGATGCGCTGTAGTTCAGGATCAGCGGCGGCGTCGCGCCGGGCGGCAACTGCCTGATCATGGTCTGCGAGATCGCCGTCACCTGGGCGTTGGCGGTGCGGATATCGACATTCGGCTGGAAGAAGATCTTGACGATCCCGATGCCGTTATAGGAATTGGCGACGATGTGCTCGATGTCGTTGACCGTCGTCGTCAGCGCCCGCTGAAACGGCGTAATGATGCGCCCCGACATCTGGTCCGGCGGCAGGCCGGTGTAATTCCAGACCACGCCGATCACGGGGATGCGAATGTCCGGAAAGATGTCGGTCGGCGTGCGCAGCGCCGCCAGCGGCCCGATGATCAACAGCAGCAAGGCGAGCACGACGAAGGTATAAGGCCGGCTCAGCGCGATACGGACCAGCGCGATCATGTAAGCGGCATTCCCGGGGGCCCCGCGGCGGGATGGCGACCGGGCACTGCACAAGGCCCGGTCCGACTGCGCTGATTTAACTGAAACAAGCCGAAAAGGCCAATTCCGACAGCGCAGCCGCCCTTCACTTCCCCGGCATAGCTCGCGGCGTCACGCCGCGCGCACCGTATCCAGGAACTTGCCGACCTCCATCTTGAGGCGGTTGCTGTCGGAGGAGAGCGACTGTGCCGCTGAAAGCACCTGCGCGGAGGCGGAGCCGGTTTCGCCGGCGCCGCGCTGGACGTCGGTGATGTTGCTCGAGACCTGCTGGGTGCCTTCGGCCGCCTGTTGCACGTTGCGGGAGATTTCCTGGGTCGCGGCGCCCTGCTCTTCCACGGCGGCCGCGATCGTCGAAGCAATCTCCGCCAGCCTTTCGATCGTGCCGCTGATCTCCTTGATCGCGCCGACCGACTCCTGCGTCGCGCCCTGGATGCCGGTGATCTGCTGGCCGATCTCGCCGGTGGCCTTGGCGGTCTGCTCGGCCAGCGCCTTCACTTCGGAAGCCACCACCGCAAAGCCGCGGCCGGCTTCACCGGCGCGCGCCGCCTCGATCGTGGCATTGAGCGCCAGCAGGTTGGTCTGGCCTGCGATGGTGTTGATGAGCTCGACCACGTCGCCGATGCGGGCTGCCGCCTTCGACAATTCGCTGACGCGATCGTTGGTGATGCGCGCCTGGTCGACCGCCTCGCCGGCCATCCGCGCCGATTCCTGCACCTGGCGGCTGATCTCGTTGACGGAGGAGGACAGCTCTTCCGTTGCCGACGCCACCGATTGCACGTTGGTGGACGCCTCTTCCGAGGCAGCGGCTACCGTTGTGGTCACCTGCTGGGCGCGCTCGGCGGTCGCGGTCAGCGTCTTGGCGGAAGCCTCGAGTTCGGTCGAGGCCGACGAGACGGTTTCGACGATCTCGCCGACCGCCGCCTCGAAGGAATCCGCGAGGCGGACCATGTCGGCCTTGCGCTGCTGGGCGGCGATCTGATCCTGCTTGATCTTGGCTTCGGCTTCGTCCCGCGCCTTTTGCTCGGACACGACCTTGAATTTTTCCACCGCGCCGGCGACCGCGCCGAGTTCGTCCTTGCGTCCGAGGCCCGGCAGCACCACCGCGAAATTGCCGCCGGCGAGCTCTTCCATCGCGCTGCTCAGCGCGCGCATCGGGCGGGCGATCGTGAAGAAGGAGAATATGCTCGTTGCGATCAGCAACAGCATGGTGCCGATACCGATCGCCAGCGATTCCCATTCCGCCGCGGCCATTTCCTTGGCGGCCTGGGCCGCCTGCTCTTCAACACTGTGCTTGGCGAATTCGGCGATCTGATTGGCGAGCGGTTCGAGCTCGGCGGCAATCGGCAGCGTAACCTCACGGGCGATGCGCATGAGTTCTTCATTCAGCTTGGCGACCTGTGCTGCGGCCTCGGCGCCGCCTGCCGCGGCAATCGCCTGGGCACGAACGGCCGCGATCTGCTGGGCGCCCTTCGCATAATCCTCCGCCTTCGCCTTGAGCTTTTCAATGCGGGCGCGGTTCTCGGCCGACTTGGACAGTTTCAACATCTCATCGGCAAAATGGGTCACCGACTTCAGCCGTACGGCGATCTGTTCGTTCGCCTTTTGCAGGTTCGCCGCGCTGTCCGCGAGACGAAGATCGCGCATGCCGACCTGCATGCCGCTGACCGATGCCTTCGCTTCCACTGCATCGCGCGCGATCGTCTGCTGGCCGGCCATGCGGACGTCGAGATCGCGCATCGCCGCGTTGGAGCGGATCTGGACGATCACCATCGTGGCGACGAGCAGAACGCCAAGGCCCGAGGCGATGCCAAGCTTGGCGCCGATCGACAGATTGAGAAGGAGACGGGTGATGCTCGACATGGCTGGCGTCCTCAAGAAACAACAGGAATAATTGAACCGCGGAAAAGCCGTCTGTTCCCGATAGGCGGGATCACAGTGGAGCAGGCGCCGGGCCAATCGGGACGAGCCGGTTCGTTGCGAACGAAGAGCTCCTGCGGCGCATGACCACAGAGCGGCACCTATGACCGTCACGGTCCCATACGATGGTTAACCAGCATCTAAGGAGATGGCGTCGGGACGGCTGGTAGAATTACGGAAACGCCGTTCGCCTTGACGGCGTCACGACGGTACGCCCGGCGGCTTGCGCGCCGCCGACAATGTCTGCTGCGGCGTTTCGCCAAACAATTCGCGATAGAGCGAGGTGAACTCGCCCATGTGCCAGAAGCCATGCGTGAGCGCGACGGCCTTGATCGATTGCGGCGATTCTGTCCGCACCAGCTGCTGACGCACGTTCCACAGCCGCCGCAGCCGCATATAACGGTGCATGCTCATCCCGCGAATGGCAACCACGGCGTTATGCAGCGTCCGCACCGAAACTCCAAGCTGCCGCGCCACGTCGGCGCTGTACAGCGTCTTGCCGGCATTGACGGCGACGAACTCGTCGAATTTCCGTACCAGCACCAGATAATGATTCAGGCTGAGGCGCTTGCCTTCAGGCGCCGGCGATGCCGCAGCCATCGCCAGATCGACCGCCTGCAGCATCGATTCCTCGATGCTCTCGATCACGTTTGGCTGGGCGAACGTATCGGGGGAATGCGATGCCAGCATCAGCACATCGCGCAACGTGGTCCGGAGCGCATCGAACCTGGCGTGCTCCGCGTCGACCATCTGGGCACGGTCGACTTCACCCGGCCAGCCGCGATCGTCGACCGAATCGAAATTCATGAACGCGACGAGATTGGCCTGCTGCTCGACGATCTCGCATTTCGCGGTGCCCTTGACCAGCAACAGCACGGGCGCGCGCGCCTCCATCCCATTGAAGATCAGCGACGCCTCATCCTCCATCATCAGGCCGATGATCGCGCCGGTCGTGGAATATTGCACCTGAAGAATGCGCGGAAACGTCCGCTGCAGGTAGATCGTGCAGCTTTTCAGTCTCAGCGAGGCGAAGGATGCGGCGAAGTCGCGGACGCCGAGCGGAATGCTGCTCGCATTGCCCAATCCTTCGATACTCCGGAAATGATCGAAATCCGGAGACCGGCTGATCTTCACGAAGTCGGATTCAACTAATTCTTCAAGCAACGACACGCGGCGGTCATCCGAGCCGTCGGTAGCGATCGTCGCGACAACGAAAAAACGCTAGCCGGGATTGAGAGAGATCGAATGCGCAACTTGACCATGGCGGACGGGCGCCTCGATGCGCCCTGCCATCGGATGAAGCGTCTTGAGTCCTGAGCCGTTTTCATTGACGCAGCACACATGGCATCAGGATCCTGGCATCAGATCCTCACGATGCCCGTGCACATTACCAATTTTTCCCAATTTGCGGAAATTCGTTCGCCACATTCAGGCCCAGTTTCGCTCAGGGCGATTGGTCGGCCCGCGCCGCAATCGCATTTTTCGATCTAGGGATGTCTCCCGTGCCTCGTGCAGCCGAAAAACCGGATGCCCGTGGCAGTTCGCGTTCTTCGATTCGGCCCGCGAAGGCCGATGTGCAAATCAGGCGGCCCGTACTGAATCGAGGAACCTGCCGACTTCCTGCTTGAGGCGGTTGCTGTCGCCCGACAGCGACTGCGCCGCCGTGAGCACCTGGGAGGAGGCGGAACCGGTTTCGTTGGCGCCGCGCTGCACGTCGGTAATATTGGTGGAGACCCGCTGGGTTCCCATCGCGGCCTGCTGCACGTTGCGGGAGATCTCCTGCGTCGCCGCGCCCTGCTCTTCCACGGCCGCCGCGATGGCCGACGAGATCTCCGACAGCTTCTCGATGGTGCCGCTGATCGCCTGGATCGCGTTCACGGAGTCCTGGGTCGCCGCCTGGATGCCGGTGATCTGCTGGCCGATCTCGCCGGTGGCCTTTGCCGTCTGCTCGGCCAGCGCCTTGACCTCGGAGGCCACCACGGCGAAGCCGCGGCCGGCCTCGCCGGCGCGCGCCGCCTCGATGGTGGCGTTGAGCGCCAGCAGGTTGGTCTGGCCGGCGATGGTGTTGATGAGCTCGACGACGTCGCCGATGCGGGTCGCCGCCTTCGACAATTCGCTGACGCGCTCGTTGGTGGTGCGGGCCTGGCCGACGGCATCATTGGCCATCCGCGCCGATTCCTGGACCTGGCGGCTGATCTCGGTGACCGACGATGCCATTTCCTCGGTGGCGGAGGCCACCGACTGCACGTTGGTCGACGCCTCTTCGGAGGCCGCTGCGACCGAGGTCGTGAGTTCCTGCGCGCGTTCGGCGGTCGCCGTCAGCGTGCTGGCCGATACTTCGAGCTGGCTGGACGCCAACGATACGGTCTCGACGATGCGGCCGACCGCGGTCTCGAAATCGTCGGCCATCTTGTTCATGTCCGCCTTGCGGCTCGCCACGGCGCGGCTCTCGGCCGCGCGCTGCTCCACTTCCAGCGACTGGCGCGCGACAGCATTGCTCTTGAATACCTCGACCGCCTTGGCCATCTCGCCGATCTCGTCGCCGCGCCCGACGCCTGACACCTCGATGTCGAGCTTGCCGCTGGCCAGGTCGTTCATGGTGGCGGTCATGTCCCGCAACGGAGCGGTGATGCTCCGCGCCACGAAGATGGATACAGCCAGCATGAACAGCAGGATGACGCCGGCGACGATCAGGGAGCGCTGGGTCGATACCCAGGTCTGCGCCTTCAGGTCGTCGATGTAGACGCCGGTGCCGATGACCCAGTTCCACGGCGCGAAGCCGACCACATAGGACAATTTCGGCTGCGGCTTGTCGAAGCCGGGCTTGGGCCACTCGTAGCCAACGAAGCCTGAGCCGTCCTTTTTGACGGCATTGACGAAATCGACGAACAGCAGATTGCCGTTCGGGTCCTTGTAGCTCGACAGATCGCTGCCGTTCATTTCCGGCTTGATCGGATGCATCACCATTTTGGGATGCATGTCGTTGATCCAGTAATAGTCGTTGCTGCCGTAGCGGAGCGCCGAAATCCGCGCCATCGCCCGCTTCTGGGCGTCGGCCTCCGAAACGCCGCTTTTCTGAACCGCGGCGTGCTCTTCCTTGACGATGCCGAGCGCAAGCTCGCCGAGATGCTTCAGCTCGATCTCTTTCTGCTGATGCAGGCTCGCGGCCAGTTCGCGCGACTCCAGAAAGGTCACGCCGAGCAGCCCGGCGAAGCTCAGGCAGATCAGGGCATAGATCCTTCGGCCA
>Ga0209758_1003029_pt1 | contig 16021 bp, 17 predicted proteins | sample AraplaMF_Col_mMF_FD_184258 | JGI IMG/M metagenome (GOLD analysis project Ga0209758, IMG submission 184258) | Arabidopsis root microbial communities from the University of North Carolina, USA - plate scrape MF_Col_mMF (SPAdes) (version 2) | ecosystem: Host-associated > Plants > Roots > Endosphere... | reverse complement strand
CCACCGCCTGGCCGCGGAGCGGCCGACAGTGACCTCCACCCACCAGGCCGTCCGCCATGTGGTGATCCTGCTGCTCACCCCGCTGCTGATGTGCCTGGGTATGGGCATGGCCTACCTCGGGGCCTTCCACGCACCGCACGCGCACGGGCTGAAGGTCGCCGTCGTCGGCACCTCACCACGCCATCAGGTGCTGGCCCAGACGATCAAGGACAAGGCCGGGGACGCCCTGGACGTCACCACCGTGCCCGACCGGGCCGCCGCACAGCGCCAGATCATGGACCGGGACCTGGTCGGGGCCTATGTGCCCAGCGCCGAGCATCCCGAGCTGCTGATCGCCAAGGCCAACTCCGACACCTCCGCCACCGCCGCGCAGGCGGTGTTCACCACCGTGGCCGGCAAGCAGGGCGCACCCCTGCGCGTCACCGACCTGTCCCGGCTCGCCGACGGCGACCCGACCGGACAGGGCCTGTTCTTCCTGCTGGTCGCGCTGAGCATCGGCTCCTACGCCAGCGTCGCCGCGATCAGTGCGGGCGGTGCGGCCCTCGGCACAGGGATCCGGGCCGCCATCGGTCTCGGCACGTCACTCGTGGTCAGCGTCATGGGAACCGTGCTGGCCGGGCCCGTCTTCCACCTCGCCGACCACCACCTGCTCGGGTTGTGGGGCATGTCCTGGCTCTATTCGGCGGGGATCCTCACCATCGGCATCGCCCTGCACACCTTCCTCAAGCGCTGGACGACGCTGGCCCTGATGGTGCTGTTCGTGATGCTCAACTTCACCAGCTCGGGCGGCATCCTCCAGCCCGCGCTGCAGAACGGCTTCTTCGGCGCGCTGCACGCCTTCTGGAACGGCGCGGGCTTCGTCGAGGGCGCACGCAGCCTGCTCTACTTCGACTCGGCGGGCTTCGCCGGCCACATCCTCACGCTGGTCCTCTGGCTGGTCGCGGGACTGCTGCTGCTGGCCGCCGCCGCGGTGGCCGAGCGCCACGCCGCCCCCGCCCCGGCAGCGACCCCGCCGGCGAGCATCGGGCAGGACACCGCGGACGAGGCGGCCGAGGAGGAGATGGGCGAAGCCGTCGCGGTCTGACGGTGCCGTACGACGATCCCCCTGCACCCGCACGGCTCCGGCCGCCGATTGCGTGGCGTGCGCCGTCATGGCACCTGGATGTCCGGGACACCGTCCGGCAGCCGCCCGGGATCGCAATCCCCGTGAGAAACCGGTCCGTCGTGGTGAGCGCCGGGGGTCTAAGGGGTGATCGCCAGCTCCAGATAGGCCGCGAACACCACCAGGTGGACACCTCCCTGAAGTGGTGTGGCCCGGCCGGGTACCACCGTCAGCGAGCCCAGGACCACGGTCAGGGCGAGCAGCACCATATGGACGGAGCCGAGGCCCAGCACGAGCGGTCCGGAGAGCCACATCGACGCCAGGGCGACGGCGGGGATGGTCAGGCCGATACTGGCCATCGCGGAGCCGAGCGCAAGGTTGAGACTCGTCTGGACCCGGTCGCGGCGTGCCGACCGCAGGGCGGCGATGGTCTCGGGCAGCAGTACGAGCAGCGCGATGACCACGCCGACGACGTCCTGCGGCATGCCTGCCGCCGCCACGCCGGACTCGACGGTGGGCGACACGCCCTTGGCCAGTCCGACGACTCCGACGAGGGCGAGGCCGAGCAGCGCGAGGCTGAAGGCCGTGGCGCGGACGGAGGGCGGGTTGGCGTGGTCGTCCGCGGTGATCACCTCTCCCTGCCGGGTGATCGGGAGGAAGTAGTCGCGATGGCGCACGGTCTGGGTCGCCACGAACAGCAGGTACATGACCAGTGAGGAGAGCGCGGCGAAGGTGAGCTGCGTCGGGGAGAACTCGGGTCCGGGCCTGCTGGTGGTGAAGGTCGGCAGGACCAGGCTGAGGGTCGCCAGTGTCGCCACGGTCGCGAGGGCGGCTCCGGTGCCCTCCGCGTTGAACACCGCGATGCCGTGCCGCAGCGAGGCGACGAGAAGGCTCAGGCCCACCACCCCGTTGCAGGTGATCATCACCGCCGCGAAGACGGTGTCGCGAGCCAGGGTCGCGCCCTTGGCGCCACCGTCCGCCATCAGTGTGACGATGAGTGCCACCTCGATGACCGTGACCGCGACGGCGAGCACGAGTGAGCCGAAGGGTTCGCCGACCCGGTGCGCGACGACTTCGGCGTGATGGACCGCGGCCAGTACGGATCCGGCCAGCACCACCGTCACCAGGGCGACGATCCCGCCCGGCAGGCCACGCCCCCAGGTGAAGGCCAGCAGGACCACCGCGATCACCGGCACGGCGGCCGTCCACCCCATCGCGAGTGACCGGATCCCGACGATCATGCAGCGATCCTCGCAGACCCGCCCGGGGCCCGCATTCCATCGATGCGCGGTGGGGCACGTGCCGCGCGGCAGCGTCGGGTGCAGCCCGCACCCGTCGGTGCGGCATGTCGGCGACCGCGGCAGGGGGCGCATGTGCGCACCGCGACCGCCGTGTCGCAGGTCATCGGCCGGGGTCGGCCCCGAGTGGATCCGGGCGTGGCGCGGTTCCTCGGCCACACCCGGATCCCGGGTGCGATGCCGGACGGACAGGGGCGGCCGTGCCGGGGACCGGCCGCCCCCTGGCGGAAAGCCGCGACATCCGAGGTCCACCCCTGTCCCGTGCCGGACGTGCGGTCAGACCAGCAGCTTCGCCCGCAGGGCGTCGATGGTGGCGTCGTCCAGCATCAGGCCCTTGTGCAGATAGGTGTCGAAGTCGCCGTAGATGTAGTCGACCTCGGCGAAGGCCGCGCGCAGCCAGGACAGTTCCACGGCGTCCGGGTCGCCGGTGTAGGTGTTGCTGGCCAGGAAGTCCGCCTCCACGGTCGCCCGCGGCACACCGAGCAGGGTGAGAAGCACGGCGGTGGTCCAGCCTGTGCGGTCCTTGCCCGCGGTGCAGTGGTAGAGCGTCGCGCCCTGGTTCGCGGCGACGGCGGTCAGGGTGTCGTGGAAGGCGTAGTCCGCGCCGACGAAGTTCACCATGAACGGGTAACCGATGGACTGGCCCAGGTCGTCGGAGCCGCTGAACAGGCCCGCGGCGAGGGCTGCCGCGAGCGTCGCCGCGGCGTCCTTGTGGAACTTCAGGCCGTGGCTTAGGGAGGCGACGTCGGCGACCTGGTAGGTGACGCCGGCGGGGACGCGGTCCGGCTCGTCGCTGCGTTCGACGCTGTTGCGCAGGTCGACGTCGCGGGTGATGTGCTGGTCGAGCAGCCCACTTGTCGTGGGCGAGACAACCGGGCCACCGCCGGGCGAAGTTCAGGGCCTCGGGCACCGACGGCGGTCGGCTCCGGGGGGACCCTCGGCACGACGGGCCGCCGCCGGTGCGGCGTTCAGCTCTTCTGTGCCGTCCGGCCGCTGAGGGCATGTTCGACGGCGGTCCGTACGCGCTCGTCCTCCCGCAGCTTGCGGCGCTTGCGGTTGCGGCGGGTGAGGACGACGGCTGCGACGACCGCCGCGATCACCACGACGAGCAGCAGCAACAGCGTCCACGGCACCGCCCACCCGTGCGCGGTCGCCCGGACGGGCTCCAGTGAGGTGGTGGACCCGGAGGCGTCGGTGAGCCTGGGCGTGAGCGTGGCCGTGGCGGTCAGGCTGACTCCGGGCGCCACACCGTGGACGGGCACCGTCACCTTCCAGGTCTCGCCGGGCAGCAGCTCGGGCGACGGGGCGACACGGCCGGCCTCGGTCCGCAGCCCGCCGAACGGGCCCTCGACGGACACCTGCTGGTGGGCGGACAGAATGGCGTTGCCTGTGTTGTGGATCGTGTAGGTGACGGTGGCGTCGCCCTTGGCGAACGGATCGAACGAGCCTGCGTACCCCACATGGAGGTTCTCGATCGCGAGGCGCGGGCTGAGCTTGCCGCTGACCCGCAGTTTGATGCGGATGCCGAGGCGCCGGTCCACATTGACGCCCTCGGCATCGTCGGCCTGCCGCAGGGAGGTGAGAATGCCGCCCACGTAGTCGCCGGGCACGGCATGGTCCGGAACGGTGACCGTGAAGGGGATCTGGGCCGACTTGCCCGCGGGGATCACGACGCGGTCGCGGTCGGCGTGGACCCAGGCACCGATGCCGACGGACTTCTTGTCCTTGGTGAGCAGGTCGAGCCGGCCCGTGTCGGTGGTGAACCCGTCGGCGGCGTAGACCGCCAGGCTGAGGGGGGTCTTGCTGTGATTGGCGACGACCATGGCGTCCTTGACGTCGCCACCGGGGTTGAGGTCGTAGGCGAAGCTGGACCGGTCGTCGCCGTACCCGTTCGCGGCCGTCCTGACCGTCCAGGTGACGTCGCCGTCCGCGGCGCGAGCGGGTCCGACGCTCAGGCCGGTGATCGCGCATGCGACGAGCAGGGCGAGGACGGCGGTGCGGACGAGGGAGACGACGGTGGTCTTCCGGCGTGGTGCGAGCGCGTACATCTGGGGGTTCTCCTGGCACGGGAGGCGGGGCAGGCCGGCCCGAAGGGGCCTGCCCCGCCGGTGGAACGGGCTGGATCAGCTGCTCAGTGCGGTGATCGTCAGAGTGGCCCGGTAACCGCCCTTGGTGACGGTGTCCGGGATCTTCAGGTCCAGGTCGGCGCCGAGCTTGGCGGTGCCACGGGCGTGGCCCTGGTCCGCCGAACCGATGCCGCGCGAGATGGACAGACCCAGGCCGTGGTCGTCGTAGCCGGAGGCCACCGGGTCGCCGGCCTTGGCGCCCGCGCCACCGTCGAGGACGTACGGGGTCCAACCGAGGTAGGAGCCCGAGAACGTCTTGTCGGCGTCACGGAAGTCGCTCACGTTGGCCGAGACCGACCACGGTGCGAGCGAACGGCGGGTGTCCGACACCAGGATCGGGTTGATCTTGCCGCCGGCCTCGAAGTGGTCGCCGTTCTTCTCCGCCGCGGTGCCGAGGTCGACCAGGCCGTTGTAGCCGTCGATCGTCCAGCCGAACTCACCGGGAGCCGGGTTGGGGACGTTGACCTGGAGGTCCTGCTTGTCACCGTGGTACGGGTGCACCGACACCTTGTCGACGACCGAGCCCACGGGCTGGTCGGCGGAGCACGGCGCGGCATCCGAGTTCGGGGCCGCGCAGGTGCCGCTGCGGAGGTTCTCGACGACGAGCTTGTCGTTCCGCACCTGGACCTTCACGTAGGAGCGGACGTGCTCCTGGTTCTGGACCGAGTTGTACCAGTAGTTCTTCGGGTTGAGCGGGTCGGCGCCGTTGCCGGCACCACTCGTCCCGCTGCTGTCCGGCGTGGTGATGTCGTAGTACTTCGAGCCCGAGGCCGAGTTGCCCGTCACATAGAGGACACCGCCGGGACCGGGGTAGACATCGGCGGCGCCGGGCTGCTCGGCCGGGTTCGCCTTCTCGCCGTTCTTGATCAGGTAGCTACGGGAGTAGCTGTGGTCGTGGCCCTGGAGCACCAGGTCGACGCCGAGCTTGGAAAACGTTGTCGGGAAGTCGACACGACGCGTCTTGTTGTCGCCGTCCTTGGCGTGGCTGGCCGGCGAGTAGATCGAGTGGTGGTAGACGAGGACCTTCCACTTGGCCTCGTCGCCGTGCTTGTTGATGACGTCGGTTACGTAGTTGATGTGCGCCGCGTCGCCGCCGCCGTTGGCGGAGTTGTAGCTGTTGCTGTTCAGGTCGATGAACAGGACATCCTTGTAGATGTACCAGTAGTCACCGCCGGACTTGGTGCCCGCGGGGTTCCCGTTGTCGTAGTACGGGGCCGAGCGGTCGGTGTTCGGGGTGGTGAAGTGCTGCTCGTAGGCCTTGCCGCCGACGTCGTGGTTGCCGATGGTGGCGGCCCACGGGTACTGGCGCAGGCCGTCGGGCGCGAGGAAGGCGTTCCACTGGGACTCGGTGTTGGCCGTCTCGACCTGGTCACCGCCCGACACCAGGAGCTCGGCGTTGGGGTTGGCCTTCAGAGAGACGTCGACCGTGTCCTGTCAGCCGGCCTGGTCCTGGGCGAGGTCGCCGGAGGAACCGATCTGCGGGTCGCCGTAGAACAGGAAGTCGTAGTCGCCTTCGAAGTCCTGCGTCTTGAAGGAGTACGCCGAGGACCAGTTGCCCTCGGTGCCGACACGGTAGGAGTAGGCCGTGTCCTCCTTCAGACCGGTGATCGTCGCGTGGCGGTTGAAGCCGCCGCTGGTGGCGATGTTCGCCGCGCCGGAGGCGTCGAAGGTGGCGGCGCCGGCGGGGAACTCACCGTTGACCACCTGGGCGGTCGGCGCGACCTGGACGACCTGGGTGGTGTCCGCCGACGAGTACCAGGTCACGGTGCGCTGGGTCTCGTTGGCGCCCACCCCGAGGACGATGCCGCTGAGGGTGGCCGTGTCGGCGGCGCTGGCGGGAGCCGCCAGGGTGCCGCCCAGGGCTATGGCCAAGCCCAGGAATGCCGCTGCGGCCCCGGTGGCCGCGCGGTGCCGCGCAGGCCCGGAGGCCTGCGAGGAGGGTCTGGATCTCATCACTTTCGTTCCTTAAGAGGCACTGAAGTGCGTGATTGGAGGTCAAAAAGGTCTCTTGGGTCGGTAAACCAGATGTAAATGAGATCTTGGGGATTATTGAACTTCGAACGAGAGCTGCGCTCTTGTCTCAGATACCGAACACCCGTTGCACGAACCACACGAGCCCCATCACCGCCACACCCGCCGACAGCGCGCCGGTCACCCAGAGGCCGGCCGTCGGCGCCCGGTGGCGCAGCACGGCCAGCAGCGGGAACACCAGGGCGATGATGGCCAGTTGCACGGCCTCGATGCCGACGTTGAACACCAGCAGCGACCACAGAAGGGTCCACGACCAGGCCGTCTCGATCCCCAACGCGCCCGCGAAGCCGAGGCCGTGGACCAGACCGAAGCAGAACACGACACCGAGGCGGGTCCAGCCCGCGCGGTCGAGGCTGAAGTGGCCGCCACCGGCCTCCAGGTCGGTGGCGTGACCGCCGCGCCGCCGGATCCGCCACAGATGCCAGCCCGCGACCACGGCGATCGACAGCGCGATGACGGGCTCCACGACCCTGCCAGGCACATCGACCAGACCGAGGGCGGCGAGCAGGAACGTCACCGAGTGGGCGAGAGTGAAGCTCGTGGCCGCGAGCACGATCTCCCGCAGTCGGCGCGATCCCGCGATGAGCGCGAGCAGGAACAGGATGTGGTCGATGCCGGTCAGCAGATGCTCGGCGCCCAGCCGGAAGAACTCCCAGAACCGCTCGTACCAGGGCTGTTCGAGGGAGAAGGCGGGATGGGCGGCGTCGAGCGCGGCGCTGCCCGAAAGGCCGTCCAGCTGATAGGTGGCGATCGTCTTGACGCCCTTGACGTAACCCTCGGAGTCCGGGAACAGCGCGCTGCGCACCTGGCGTTCCCCGCCCCCCTGGGGGCAGGCCCAGTCGAGTTGCAGCACGGCGTACGGCACGCCCTCCCGCCGGCCCATCGTGAAGCCGCCCACCTGTGTCGGTGTGCAGTTCTCGGTGCCCGAGACGACCGAGAAGCGCTTGGTCGCATACGCGACGGCCGACCGCGCACGTGCGTTGAGCGCCGCGGCCTGCCCCGCGGTGTCGCCGGACTCGAACGCGGCGTCGCCGGTCCGGAAGAGGGTGTCGTCCTTCTCGTAGTCGGCGGCGGAGACGACGAACAGGTCGTACTCGAGCTCCAGCTTCGTGCGTATGCGGTCGTCCTCGCCCTCGTTGACATGGACATACACCGTCGAGGTGAACCCGTGGGCGGCCGCCGGCCCGGCCAGGCCCAGGAAGGTGAGCACCGCGACGGCGATCCCGATGACGGCGCGACGGAAGTGTCGTGACATGTGGCTCCTTAGAGTTGCCAGGGCACCGTCCATGTCACGGGTGAACTCGGCTCGGCTCGTCGACGAACCGTACGAAAACAGGTTCGATGAAACGCCCTTTCGGGACGACTTGTGAGAGCGGGCATCGCAGGATGGGGACGCACCGTTCACATCACTCGGAGGACGAACACCTTGCGCCCCCCGCTCAGGACTCTTGCCGCGCTCGTCGCGTCCGCCGCCCTGGTCACCGGATGCAGTTCCGCCGACGACTGGTCACGGCCGCACCCCGAGCCCACCGCCGTCGGCGCCCTCGGCGCCGGGTTCGTCGACGCCTCCTCCTCGCCCGTCCCGGAGTCGACGACCACACCCCGGCCGGGGTCGTGGACCGGCGTCCACCCGCCGAAGGACTACCGGGTGGTCCTCCTCACCGCGGGTGACGACCGGCCGACCAAGGCTCTGGTGAAGGCCGTCGAGGACTGGGCCGAAGCCGAGCACGTCGACCTCAGGACGGTGCGGGCCGAGGGCACCTCCGGCCTTCTTCCCACCGTGACCAAGGCCCTCGACATGGGCCCGGACCTCGTCGTCAGCGCGGGCAACGACCTCATCGACCCGCTCGCGACGGTCACCCCCAACCATCTGTCGCAACGGTTCCTCGTCGTCGGCGCGGAACTGGCCGAACCCACCTACAACGTCACGGCCGTCGACTGGTCGGGCGCCTCGTTCCGCGGTGAGGGCCTCGGCATGTCGTCCACCTACGACCCGGCCTCGTTCACCGCGGCGCGTTGTGCGGCCGCCATCAGGGCGGGTGTCGCGGCAGTCCTGCACGACCTGACCGGAATCGTGGTCTGGCTCGACGATGCGGGCACGCCCAGCGCCTGAGGAGACACCGCTGCCCCATGACGGGCGGATCGAACGGCCGGACCTCGGCTCCGTTCGCCCGGGCGGGATCCCGGCCGATGCGGCCGGCCGCGGCCGCGGACCGGGGCCCGCGGCCGGGCCGGCACGCGTCGTGTACGCGGATCCCTGGCCGAGTGGATCAACGGCGGCGCAGACCGGGGCGACCCGTCGCCTGCGGCCCGGTCGTCACGGGCCGCTCGGACCCTCGACGGCACCGCCCGTGTTCTTGACGATCACCGTGTCGCCGACCCGGCTGAAATCGTAGAAGCGCCGGGCGTCCGGCGTGTTCAGGTGGATGCAGCCGTGGGAGATGTCGGTCCGTCCGACGGCGTGGTTCCAGGGTGCCGCGTGGACGTACACGCCGCCGCCGGTCAGTCGCACCGCCCAATGGACCTTGAGGTCGTAGTAGTTGGGGCTGGCCGGATCACATGTGATGTGCGCGCTGCACGAGGTCATCTCGACGACCGACTCCTTGCCCAGCACGTGGAACGTCCCGGACGGTGTGCGGAAGCCGGGCTTCCCGAAGCTCACGGGGAAGGTCATCACCGTTCGGCCGTCCTCCCTGACGGTCATCCGGTGCGTCCCCGCGTCGATCGTCGTGACGCGGCTCGCGGAGGCCGCCCGGGCGGGACCGGCGACCAGCGTCAGGACGGCCACCAGTGCGCCGACCAGTGCGAGCAGTCCGGCGTCACGAAGGTGTGGGCGTGGGCTTTGGCGGTGGTGGGCCATTTCTGATCACCGTCGCTCTCCTGTGCGCAACAGAACACTCCGGCGCCCCTCGCATACCGAGGCAAATTTGCCCTATATCTGATGGTTTCCGCCATCCGGGGAGCTCGACCACAGGTCAGCGCGAGAAGCCCGGCGCCCGGCTCTCGCCCTAAAAATCGAACACATGATTGAATTCAAGGCATGGCGCACAGGACGTTCCCACCCGAGTTGATGCAGACCCAGCGCGACTGGAACCGCACCTACGAAGCGCTCGCGCGGCGGCCTCGACAGACCGCGGCGCTGCGCAGACGCCTGCGGGAACTCTCCGGCCGGCTCGCCGCCCATCCGTACTGGAACACCCGGGCCGGCCGATCACCGGCGGCCAAGGTGGAACTGCGCCTGCAGGTCCGGTCGCAGGAGGAAGCGGAATCCTCGTGAAGGACCACCTGACCGAGCGCCAGGAACGCATCCTGAAGTGCATCAGGGACTGGATCGCCGAGCACGGAGAGGCCCCCTCGGTACAGGAGATCGGCCGGGCCGTGGGCCTGTCGAGCAAGTCCTCCGTGGCCTACCAGCTCGACAGGATGGAACAGCTCGGGGTCATCGACCGGAGTGTGCGCCGCGGCCGGGGGCGGGGGATCGCGTTGCCGCGCTAGGCCGCGGCAGGTGTTCGCGCGGGCGGTCCGCGGGCGTACCTCGGACCGCCTGCGCGCACACCCGGACCGCGGCACCGACCCAACGCGGCGGGCCGTTCGCCCTCGCTCAGGCGGACGGAGGCCGCCACGGCGGGCTGTGGCTGTCGACGTACCAGTCGAAGCCCTCCGCCACCAGCGCGGTGATCTGCCCCATGTCGATCTCCTCGCCCGCGGGGCCGGGCTCGCGCAGATGGAACGGCGGTGGATAGAAGCAGTCGCCGAGGAGCATCACCCCGGAGTCGGGGACGGCCACGACCGTGGAGTCCGGCGCGTGCCGGCCGCCCACATGCCGCACCTCGATCCCGCCCGGGAGCACCAGCCGATCGGTGAAGGTGCGGGTCGGAGGCCGTACGGCGAAGTCGGCCCAGTCGCTCATGGCCCGTGCGCGGGCCGTGAAGCTCGGCCCCAGCCCGGGTTCGGCGGCCACCTGCTCCTTCAGGTAGGCATGGCTCCACGGACGGCGCGCCTCGGCGGACAGCAGTGCCGCACCCGACTCATGACCGACGATCTCCTCCGCCTCCCAGGCGCAGGCGCCCCAGGTGTGGTCCCAGTGGTGGTGGGTGTACACCAGCCGGCGGGCGGCCGGCAGTCCCGCGTCCGCCATGGCCGCCTTCACCGATCGGGCGTGCGCCGGGCTCTGACCGGCATCGACCACCGTGCTGCCCGCGTCGTCGGCGATCACGGCCACACAGGGCTTGACCGCCTCGGGATCCGGATCGCCGGGGTGGATCCACACCCGGCCGGACAACCGGCTCAACGAAGTTGCCATCCCCGCAGTCTGTCAGCAGCCGTCGCCGCGGCACAGGCCGTCCACGGCGGCACGTCGGCCCCCTCCCGGGGCACACGGACGAGCGGGACGCCGCACCCCCGCAAACCCGCCAAGGGGCTTACTTTTTTGTAGGTACTTACTGATCCACGGGGCTGCGGTCTACGGTGACGTCATGACCGACAACACGACCCACACCCGCCCCGACCTGCCCTTCGAGCAGCGTCTGCAGTACCTGGCCGACCGGGTCGAGATCCAGGACCTGATGGTGCGATACGCCCTCGGCCAGGATCTCCACCAGGCCGGGGACAACGGTGTCCTCGAGCAGTGGGACACCGTCTTCGCCCCCGAGGCCACCGTCGACTACTCGGCGGCCGGCGGTCCCCCCTTGAAGGACATCCACTACCGCGCGCTCGTGGACGTGATGCGCGGATCGGACGGGTCCATGAGCGGGCTGCTCAAGTGGCAGCACTTCCAGGGGGTTTCCGCGGTCGACATGGACGGCGACACCGCCGTCGCACGCACCCAGCACCTGCACACCCACAAGGGCGGCACCGACGGGCAGGGCTGGAACCTCATCGAGACGGGGTTCTTCGTCGACCGGCTCGTCCGGCGGCCGGAGGGATGGCGCATCGTCCACCGCACCCTGGAGATCATCTGGATGGACTCCTTCCCCACCGTCTGACTCAGCCGGACCGGTCGGGCCCGGGGACATCACCCTCCGGCCGACCGTCCGCCCGGCACGTCTGCACCGTCCAGTCGTGCAGCGCCGCGAGCGCCGTGGCGAGCTCGCGTCCGGCCGCGGTCAGTTCGTACTCCACACGCGGCGGCACCTCGGGGTGGACGATGCGGCGCACGACGCCGTCGGCCTCCAGGGCGCGCAGCTGCTGGATGAGCATCTTCTGGGTCACCTGGGGGATGGCCCGTTCGAGGCCGGAGAAACGGCGTGGCTGCTGCGCCGCCAGGTGGTGAATGATCAGCACTTTCCACCGGCCCCGGATGATGCCCGTCGCGTGCTCGACCCGGCCGACGGAGCAGTCCGGGCCAGGCGCGTCGGCGGAGTTCACCGCGCGATCCCCCGCCACCGAGGTGTGCCGTCGGTGTCGCGGGCGCCATCGGGACGTCCGGCCGTGAGCGCCGACATCAGCCGGCGGTTGGCCTCCTGCGCCGTCATGCCCCAGTCCCATTCGTCCTTGTGCAGACGCAGCGAGACGACGCCGTGCCAGACCGACCACAGCAGGAGGGCTGCGGGGAACGGGGCGTCCGGGTCGACCCTGCGGGCGAGTTCCACGATCCGCCGCTGCAGCCTGGGGCCGTGCTCCGCCCTGCCGGCCGGGAGTTCGTCGCCGCTCTCGAAGAGGAGCTGGTAGGCACCCGGGTGCCCGAGCACCCATGCGACATAGGCGTCACCCGCGACCACCAGCGCGTCGGCGCCCGCTCCCGCCGAGTCCAACGCCGTTTCGACGGCGTCGATCAGAGAGGTGTACTCGGCGTCGAGCACGGCGGAATGCGGCCCTGCCCCAGGTACGGGAGTACGTGCAGTACTACCTGTCGGACTCCGGTGGAGACGGAGCGGAGGAACCCATCGACGCCATCGTGCGGATCAGTTTCGATTCGGAGGCGGCATTGCTGGAGGCTCTCGCGACGGAGGAGTACCGCAGGGCCCACGGCCTGCGGCAGGCGTACCTGCGCGTCACCTCGGCCGGCATCCACTCGGCCGTGCTCGATCGGCAGGTGCGGCTGGTCTAGGAGAACGGCGCCGGGCGGGCGCCGGGCCCCGGGGTTCCGGACGGTTCAGCCGGCCTGGGCGAGCAGTTCCCGGGACAGAGCCCACAGGCGACGGCCGTTGTCCGGGTCGACGGCGTAGCGGGCGACGCCGTCGAGTGTGCCGGAGCGGCGGTCCACGACCTCGCTCTCGTTGCAGTCGGCGAAGTACCGGCCGCCGACTCCCTCGAGAAGGGGCGAGGTGGCGAGCAGGACGGAGGTGGCGGCGCCCTGTTCGACGGTCTTGATCAGATGGGCGGGGACCCGTCCGCTGCCGCGGCCGCCGGTGTGGCGCTGGAGGTTGGTGTGGACGGCCCCGGGCATCAGGGCGTTGGCGGTGATGTTGTCCTCGGCCCAGCGGCGGGTCGCCTCCACCGCGAAAAGGACGTTGGCGGTCTTGGACTGGCCGTAGGCGAGCCATGGGTCGTAGCGGCGGAAGGCGAAGTCGACGTCGTCCCACACGATCGGTGACTGCTGGTGGCCGGTGGAACTGACGACGACGATGCGGGCGGAGCCGTCGGCGGCCAGCGCCTTGTGCAGGCCGGTGGCGAGGGCGAAGTGGCCCAGGTGGTTGGTGGCGAACTGCAACTCCCGGCCCGGTTCGGTGTACTGCTCGGGGCAGGCCATGACGCCGGCGTTGTTCACCAGGACGTGCAGCGGTCCCCGCCACGTGGCGGCGAAGGCAGCGACGGACGGCGGATCCGCCAGGTCCAGATGCGCTGCACGCACCTCCTGGTTGCCGGTCGTCGCGGTGATCTCCTTGGCGACCCGCTCGCCCGCCGTCGTGTCCCGCACGGCGAGGGTGACCTCCGCCCCCGTGCCGGCCAGGGCGCGGGCGGTCTCCGCCCCGATACCGGAGGAGGCGCCGGTCACCACGACCCGGCGTCCCGTGAGGTCGATCCCCTCCGCGACCTCGGCGGCCGTGCTGGAGAAACCGAACGGGGTGGTGATGGCACTCATACGTGAACTCCTTGCTGTGTGCGGAAACCTGCCTGACGACCCCGCGCTTCAGGGCGTGACCAACCCGTCCTGCTCGACGAGGGGTGTGCCGTCGTGCCACGGCAGGGCCTTGCCGAAGCGGACCAACTCGCCGTACAGCGCGGGATCGGCGTGCTCGGCGAGGACGAGGTCCAGCACGGCGCGTGCGGCCTCCGAGGGGGACTGAGCCTGGCTGAAGTCGCTGAACCAGGGGCGCGAGGTGTCGGTGTCGACCATGCCCGGGCAGACCGAGGCGATCAGGATGCCGGCGGCCAGGTCGTGTTCGCGGCGAGCGGCGGCGACCGCGCGGACGGCGGCGACCTGGGCCACCTTGGAGGGCACGTTCAGCCAGACCGGCCAACCCGCCTCCACGGCGGTGCCGTTGTGGACGGCGCTGCGCCAGGACTCGACGGCGTATTCGACCTGGTCGAGATCGGCGCCGTCGAACAGCCGGTGCAACCGCGGATCGAGGTGCCCGAGGGTGCCGAGGCTGCTGGCCACGACGAGCAGTCGTCCGCCGGGGCGCAGGACGGGACCGAAGGAGCGCAGGATCGCATGGGTGGCCGTGTTGGAGACGTCGATGAACTCGTCGGCCCGCTCGGCCTGTGATTCCCCGGGCAGCAGGCGGGCGACCGCGTTGGAGACGACGATGTCGACCCCGCCGTACCGCGCCCCCAGTTCGTCGGCGAGGCGGGCGACGGCATCGGCGTCGGTGACGTCGAGGACCCGGCCCTCCACTCGGGCGCGGGTGCCCCGGAGCCCGGTGACCTCGTCCGCGGCGTCCGCCACGCGCCGTTCGTGGCGTCCGGTGAGCAGGACCAGGTCGTCCGGGTTCATCCGGGCGGCCAGTCCTTCGACGAGGGCGCGGCCGAGCCCCTGGTTGGCGCCGGTGACGAGGGCGATGCGTGAAGCGTTCATGCATGCCACGCTAGGAACGCCCGGGGCCATGAGTCCAACGAAAGTTACGCACGGCTGGTATGCGAGATCGTCATGGACTTCACCGATGTGTCGCTGACCGCGTTGCGGGTCTTCCGGGCGGTGGCCGAACAGGGGACCTTCACCGCGGCCGCGGCGACGCTCGGCTACACCCAGTCGGCGGTCTCCCGGCAGATGGCCGCGATCGAGCGGGCGGCGGGCTCGGAGCTGCTGGAGCGGCGGCGCGACGGGGTGCGGCTCACCGCGGCCGGCCGTGTGGTGCTGCGTCGAGCGACGATCGTGCTCGACGAGATCGAGGCCACCGCACGGGAGTTGTCCGGACTGCCCGGGCAGGCCGGGACGGTGCGGCTGGGCTGGTTCCCCAGCGCGGGTGCCGTCCTGCTGCCCCGGGCCCTGACCTCGCTGCGCGCGTCGGACCCCGGCCTGTACGTCGCCGGACGGGAGGGCAGTACGCCCGCACTGGTACGCGCCCTGCGGGCAGGCAGTCTGGACCTGGCCCTGCTCGCGTCGGCGCCGCCCTTCAGGCCGCCGGACACCGAGTCTCCCCCGCTCGCGCTGCAGACGCTCACCGAACGGGCACTGTGCCTCGCCGTACCCGCCGTCCATCCCCTTGCCCGCGGTGACTTCGTCGATGTGGCCGACCTGCGCGGGCAGCGCTGGATCGCGGGCTCCTCCTCCGGCGAGGACCGGCTGATGGGTGTCTGGCCGGGTCTGGACGAGCGTCCCGAGATCGCCCACACCGCACGCGACTGGCTGGCCAAGCTCCATCTGGTCGCCGCCGGCTTCGGGTTGACCACCGTGCCCGCGACCCTCGCCGCCGCCGCGCCACCCGGCGTCCGCATCCTCCCGGTCCGCGGCGGCCCCCAGGAACAGCGGCGACTGCTCCTGGCCCGGCTCCCCCAGCCACCGAACGAGGCGGTCGTCCGGGTGGCGGCGGCCCTCCGCGCCGCGGCCCTCGACACCGGCACCCGCTGACCGCACCGGGCGCCGGCGCGCCTGCCGACGGGCCGGCGGTGCGCCCGCCCGTCGGATCAGCGCGACCGGGCCGGACCGGCGAGCGCTCGGCGGTGGTGCACCGACGGACCTCCCCCGGACCACGGCACCACTGCCCACCACCGCCTCCGTCACCGCGACGGCAACGACTGAAAAAACGCGGCTCAGAGCCGCGTCGGCGGCCAGTCGCGAGGCCGGGGTACACACAGCGACTCCGCCCGGACCGGCGTGTGCTCGGCCGCGGCGTGCAGGCGGCCGTCCCGCAGCACGATGGCGCCACTGCGCAGCATCGCGTCGATCAGTTCGACGGCCAGCGTCTGCGGCGTACGGCCCAGAAGCCGTGCGGCGTCGCGCAGCCAGGCCCGTGCGTGCAGATAGGTCTCGGCCCGGTCGGCCGGGATCCCGTCACGGATCATCAGGGCGAACGCGAAGATCCGCCTGGCGCCGTACCAGACCCCTCCCTCCGGGTCGTCCACGAACCGCCGGGCACGGC
>Ga0209758_1003027_pt1 | contig 16028 bp, 20 predicted proteins | sample AraplaMF_Col_mMF_FD_184258 | JGI IMG/M metagenome (GOLD analysis project Ga0209758, IMG submission 184258) | Arabidopsis root microbial communities from the University of North Carolina, USA - plate scrape MF_Col_mMF (SPAdes) (version 2) | ecosystem: Host-associated > Plants > Roots > Endosphere... | reverse complement strand
CCGTCACTCATCTGCTTCGCGCCGCCGATTATGCTAGAAGGGTACAGTATTCTCTATGGTAGCGAGCGAAGAGCCGATTGCCACGCCCTCCCGCCTCAAGCCAGTCCTTGTCATCCTGTGGCTGCTGCTGATTTCGGCTCCCATTGTGGAAAGCGATATCTATCGCTATGCGGCACTGCTGCTGATCGGGACAACCTATGCTTACTTCAGGCCGAATTTTCGCCTGTTGAAGGGTGACTGGCTGGCGAATGCCTGTCTTGCCTGGGGTGCCTATGCGCTGCTGCGCTTCCTCTTCGGCCTGATCGTTTACGGCGAGAAGGGTGCGTCCGATTGGCTCTACGCCTTTACGCTGTTTTTCCCGGCTGTCGGCATCGCGCTCTACTCCAGCCGGAAGCATGTTGAAACGGTCTTTGCGATCTATTTCCCCGTGGCACTGGCCGCCCTGCTCATCTCCACCGACTACGGGCTGATCCTGGAAGGCGACGCACGCATTTCGCCGCTCTTCCATAACAACCTGATCCATGGCGCGATCGGCTGCGGCTTCCTGATGATCGGCGCCTTCTACTGGCTGTTGCACGCCTGGGAGACCGGCAAGCTCGCGCGTCGTTCCGGCAGCTGGATTGTTGCCGTCGCAACGTTCGTCATCGCGCTCTGCCTTTTCAACATCTACGGCTCCAAGGCGAAAGGCGTCTGGCTGAGTCTCGTCCTCGTCGGGCCTCTCATGCTCGCCTCACTATTGCTTTACGCAAACAGGCGCCGGGCCGCGTTGGCAGGGGCTGTTGTCGTCGCTCTCGTCGCAGCAGCGCTTTTTGTCGGCAGCGATGATATCTGGAGGTTTGCCGGCCCGACCTACGAGGCCACCGCACGGATCGAGACCGAAATCTCTACGCATGGCGCATGGGATGCTGTCGCTGCTGCGATCGCGTCAAAGGATACGCCGGAGTCGATGAGTGAACGGCTGCAGCTCTGGGCGAATGCTTCGGAAGTGATTGCCCAGGCGCCTCTCTTTGGTGCCGGCAACCACTGGCTGACGCTCTGGAACTCGACCACCTATGCCAGCGTGCCCTATACGCTGCTCCATAACGGCTACTTCGAGATGCTTGTCCGTCACGGGCTGTTCGGCATTATCGTTTTCGCCATATTGGCAGCAGGCATGTACAGCCGGGTTTTAGCGGCCTGGAGAGCCAAGCTGATCAGCCTCAGCGCGCTACTTGCCTATAGCATGGTGACGCTATTCTTCCTTGGAACGATCCTGTCCAACTCCAACAATCGGCTGGCAATCGGCGAATCGTTCTTCTTCGTGTTCTCCGCCGTCGCGTTTGCCTGCGGGATCATGTTGAAGAAGGGGGAGGTCAGGCAGGAGGCCAGCATGGTCGCCGGTGATCGGAAGGCTGCCTGAGAGGGGGGATGAAACCCCGGCACAGAAGGGATTGCTGAGCGCTCCTGCGTTGGAGCGCCCGCGTTGTCAGATACCGAAATCGTCCAGAAACGAAGGATGGATGGCGGTCTTCCTTGCCTCGCGCGCATCACGATAGCGCTGCTGGGCAGAACCGAAGCCATTGACGATCCGTTGCATAAAGCCGCTTTTGCGGCGTTTAAAAATCAAGTGCATAGCAAGCTCACTTTTCTTATTTTTGTTAGCCGGCGAGCATATAATTTGTGCGTGATGCTGTAACAATGGGCATTTTGGCATGCCACCTATGCAGAATATGACAGTGATGTGACAGCGGCGCGGCCGCAGGCCCCGCAACAGGCTGAAGACCTTCCTCTCACCGTCGATGGTATCGGCTATGGCCGTACTGTAAGATGCTGCCGCTGTCGTCCTTTTGGGGAAGAGACTGACATGGAGCGGCGCCTTGCAGCAGTCCTGATTGCCGATGTCGTGGGCTATGGCCGTTTAAGCCAGGTCGACGAGGAGGGGACGCGTCTGCGTTTCCAGGCAGATCTGAGGGAGATTGTCGAGCCTTCGATAGCCGAGCACAACGGGCGGCTGGTCAAAACCATGGGCGACGGACTGCTGGTCGAGTTTCACAGCGTCGTCGATGCCATGCGTTGCGCAGTGGACGTGCAGAAGCTGAAGGCGAAGCATAATGCTGAGATCCCGGCCGATCGTCGTCTCGATTTCCGCATCGGCATCAACCTTGGTGACCTCATCGTCGAGGGGGACGATATTCATGGCGATGGCGTCAACCTGGCCGACCGCATGCAGTCGCTCGCCGAACCCGGTGGAATAGCGATCTCAGGCCCAGCCTACGATCAGGTGAAATCGAAACTCGACGTCGGTTTCGTCTCGCTCGGCGAGCAGAGGGTCAAAAGCATTGCCGAGCCCGTGCGAGTCTATCGTGTCGTGTTCGGCCCATTGGCGGCAAACAGAGCTGCCAACGCCCGCCGATATCCTGGCCGCTGGCGCATCGCAGCAATAGCCGTTGCGATCCTTCTCATTCCGGCGGTAGCGGCGCTGTGGTGGCAGCCATGGGTGCTGCTCGAAACCCCATCGATTACCGGGCGTTTTGCCTATCCTTTGCCCGACAAACCTTCCGTTGCCGTATTGCCATTCATCAATGTCAGCGGCGACGTCGAGCACGATCATCTTGCCGAAGGCCTGACCGACGATCTGATTACGGAATTGTCGAAAGTCTCCGGCCTCTTCGTCATCGCGCGCCACTCCGTCTTTGCGGTGGGCGATGATGGCGGCAAGATACAGGATGTGGCGGCCGAGCTCGGGGTCCACTACGTGCTTGAAGGCACGCTGCAGCGCGCCGGCTCGCGATTGCGTATCAACGTCAAACTGATCGATGCGCTGACCGGGCTTTCCCTCTGGGCTGAGCGCTATGACCGCGAATATGCCGACCTCTTCGCGGTCCAGGATGACGTGATCGGCAAGATCATCGCAGCGCTTGCCATCAGGCTGAGCGATGGCGAGCGCACGCAGCTGGCGCAGATCCCGACAGAGAATCTCGAGGCCTATGATTATTACATGCGCGCCGAGCAGGCGGGTCTCACCTATGGAGACGTGGCGACCTATCGCGAGGCGCTATCCTATTATCAGAAGGCGATCGATCTCGATCCGAATTTTGCCGATGCGCATGCGGGGATCGCGCGGATCGCCGTCGATGTCTGGCGCAACGATTACAATATCCTCTGGTCGGCCGCCGTAGCCCGCAAGATCGCCTATGACGCTGCAGGGCAGGCATTGAAGATCGATCCGAACAATGCGCGGGCGCATACCGTGCTTGCTCTGCTGCAATTGGTCGATGGCCGCCAGACGGAGGCACTGACATCGGCAAACCGTGCCGTGCAGGCGCAGCCGAGCGACGCTGAAGCCTATGGCAATCTGGCCCTCGTGCTCGCTCATATTGGCAATCATGATCAGGCGATCAGCGAAATGGAAAAGGCGCTGCGCTTCGATCCTTCGCCGTCACCCGGCTTCCAGTTGCTGGCCGGTGTCGTTTTCTACATTGTTGGAGACGAAGACCGGGCGATCTCGCTGATGGAGGTTGCCCGCGACGCGCTTCCCAAAGCGGAGGCTGCGCGCGAATTTCTCGCTGCAGCCTACATCGATGACGGCGATAAGACGCGCAGCCTGCAGGAGAAGACGAAGCTCCTGGAGCTCTTTCCCGAAAGCAATCTGACCTATTACAGCTATCTCTACGACTATTGGCGCAAGGACGATCTGAACAAGCACTTGAGCAGGTTGCAGAAGGCCGGAATTCCCGACTGGCCCTTTGGGTTTCAGGGCAAGAAGGACGACCAGGTCACCGGCGAGCAGTTGCGGGATCTCATCAGCGACAAGACGTGGACCGGCAAACACCGCAACGGCACACAATTCGTGCAGTTCTTCGACAATGCCGGCAACACGGCCTATCGCAGCGCCAATACCAACATAACAGGCACCGTCGAAATTCAGGGAGACTGGCTCTGCGAAAAGTTCCCAGGCTATTTCCTGGATCGGATGGTCTGCGGGAACGTTTATCGCGATCACGCCGCGGAAGAACCCGGCGCGACATATGTTCATGTCACGCCGCAGGCGCTGAAATTCTTCTCAATTGGGCGCTGACGGCAAAGCCGGGATTGTCAGGAGACCGGCGGCCAGCCGTCTATTGAGCGGACGGATGCTGCCAGTCTTTCTGCGCCTTCTCCGATATCAGGATATTCTGCACTTGCGACCAGTGCTTCTGGGAGTCGACCACCTTGGTGGGGTTCTTCACCAGTCCCTCGGCGGCACCTGGATCATAGCTGATATAGAGCTTGCCTTCGATGATCCGCCAGGCATTCGGATCGATATTGGTGGTCACCGTTCCGGAGGAGACGCCATCGGCGCAGTAGCCGCCATATTGCGGGGCATATTTGCCGGGATCCTTGACGAACATGTCACGATGCTCGGCGCTGGCGAAATACCAGGTCGCGCCCAGCCAGTGATGGGAGTATTGCGGCGATCCTTCCACGGCTTTATCATCGGTGAAATAGGCGACCGGGTCATAACCCTTGATCGCCACCTCCCCGAAATAACCCGTATTGATGAAGTCTTCCGCTGCGGCCTCGTTTGACAGCAGCAGGACGGAGATGCCGCCAATAGCTGCAGCCTTCAGAAATCCATTCCAGTGAGACATTTCAAAGCTCCCGTTTTCAGGCGCGCACGCTCATTTTCGCTTCGTGCATTCGTCATAGAGCCACTGACCCGTAAGGTCCGCTCCCTGACAGGCGGCGCCCGCTTTCAACAACAGAGTGACGGAATCCCAGTGCGATCGCCATCCGGCCTGGGTCACCGGCGTGTAGCCGTTTCTTTCCTTCGGCTCGACATCGGCCTTCTGCGCAAGCAGGAAAGCGATGACATCGGCATGGCCTTCCTCGGCGGCCGCATGCAGCGGCGTCATATGATAGAAGTTCTCGTGATCGTTGACGGAGGCGCCTCTTGCCACCAGCAGCTCCACGATATCGAGATGGCCGCCATAGGCTGCCGCATGCAGGGCCGTCAGCCCGCCCTTGTTGCGGATTTCGATGTCGCAGCCGCGATCAAGAAGAAGAGTGACGACATCGGCCTTGCCGGAGAGGGCCGCAATCAGCAGCGCCGGTTCGCCGGTATCGTCAGGTTCAGAGAGGTTTGCGCCCTGATCCGCAAGCTGCTTGACGCGCTCGACATTGCCTTCGCGCGCGGCATCGTGCAATGGGCCTGCCGAAGCGGCGGAAATCCCAAGACCGAAACAGATGAAGCTGACGCAAAAGACATTCATCGCGCACCCCCGTCTTGCCATTACTGGCTTCACAAGCGCGAAAGCGTGGTTAAGCTATCATGAATATGCGGGGGGCGGCAATAAATGGAGACGCTATCGACAGGCTCTGAAGGTGAGAGCCTTAAAAGGGCAAGATAATCACAGGACGTGAACCGCGCCGGGTTTGCCGGAGGCTCCAACTTCTGAGAACGTGGAGCCGATATGAGCAAGACAACAAACAAATTTTCACCGGAAGTCCGCGCCCGCGCAGTGAGGATGGTTTTGGATCACCAAGACGCATGTTCCTCGCGATGGGCAGCGGTTTCCTCGATCGTCGCGAAGATCGGCTGCACGGCGCAGACGCTCAATGAATGGGTGAAGAAGGCGGAAGTGGACGATGGTTCTCGGCCTGGACTCCCAAGCGAAGTGGCCGAGAAGATGAAGGCTCTGGAGCGGGAGAACCGCGAGCTTCGGCAAGCCAATGAGATACTGCGCAAAGCGTCCGCTTCTTTCGCGATGGCGGAGCTCGACCGCCCATTGAAGCGATGATCTCCTTCATCGACGAACATCAGTCGGTATTCGGGGTCGAGCCGATCTGCAGACTGCTGCCGATTGCCCCATCAACCTATTACGAGGACGTTGCCAAGCGCCTCGACGTGGACCAGTTGTCGGTCCGCGCCCGCAGCGACATTGCGTTGAAGATCGAGATACGCCGTGTGTTCGAGGCGAACTTCCGCGTCTACGGCGTGCGCAAGGTCTGGCGGCAATTGAAGCGGGAAGGCTTCGATATAGCCCGCTGCACCGTCGCCCGGCTCATGCGATCGATGGGACTTCAGGGTATCATCCGGGGCAAGCCGATCCGCACGACGATCCCGGACAAGACGGCTCCCAGCCCGCTCGATCAGGTGAACCGCCAGTTCAAGGCTCCCGCGCCGAACAGGCTCTGGGTTTCGGATTTCACCTATGTCGCCAGCTGCCAAGGTCTCGTCTACGTGGCCACGCGACAAATGCTGCGCATTTGCGCGGATGGCGCCGCTGTTGGAGGATGTTCACGAGCGCCTCGCCGGCGTCGTCATTGAGAACCTGGACTGGCTGAACTTCATCGATCGCTACGATCGGGCGGGGACGCTCTTCTATCTCGATCCCCCGTATTTTGGGAGCGAGGGCGACTATGGAAAATGCCTGTTCGGTCGGGAGCAGTTTGAAGTCATGGCGGAGCGTTTAGGGGGGCTTAAAGGCCGCTTTATTCTATCGATAAACGACCGTCCGGAGATCCGCGAGACCTTCGCTGCTTTCCAGTATCACGAGGCCGAGTTGACATATTCGGTGGCTGGCGGCGAAGGTGTTCCGGCAAGAGAGCTGATCATAACCGCATGAAAAGATTTCCACCCGTTCCCGACTACCTGACGTTCTGTGTTTGGATCGCCATCGCTGACGGCGACACGGTGACGGGTGGAACTGACGTGTGCCTCCAGTTCATTACGTCTATGACCGATTTGACCTCTGACGAAGCGACGAGCGCATTATTCGACGCCATTATTTTAAGGCAGCCGTATGAGGACGCCGCGCGTGCGCTGCATATTGAGCTGATTGACTAGCGCCTTGGCTGATCGGACATATTTGGGCTCGTTCGATGGCGAAGGCACCAAGCGAGGCGAACAACGGTCTCGACAAGAATCGAAAAGGGCGACTCCTGGACGGAGAGAGCCACCCTTTTCTTCCCCCATGGCGCCAGCAGCACTGTAACTAGCGGACGGACCGGGGTCTGCAATCGGACCAAAGTCCCACGTCCTTTAGAGATTGCATATCCCTTTTCGGTAGACGCTTCCGCTGTTATGCGAAATTGTATGGAATTGAATCTGTTATAAAATTGCCGGTTCGTGTTTGGAGCAGTGCCATGGAGCTGGTCGAATACTGCCTGCACAAGCTTGGAAGTTTTTTTTACAACACTTACTATCTGAATGGTCGGGCAATGGCGCTCAGTTTCGCCATTTCCATTGGCCTGGTTCTGACGGTTTTCGCGGTGGAACTCACCTATGTGGGGTTCGGCAATTCCGGGTTCCGGCGGGTTTTCTTCGAACGCAGCAAATCCACAATCACCGACATCGTCTATTTCGTCCTTCAGGCGACGGGAATGATTACGCTATTCGCGGCGCTCGCGTCATTTGGTCTGTCCTATGCCATCACCCGCGCGGCTCAGGATGCCCCCCACCTGGACCTTGCCCGGAGGCTGCCAGGCTGGGCACATGTTCTCTTGTTCCTAGTGCTGTCAGACTTCTTGAGCTACTGGCAGCATCGGTTGATGCACCGGCTGCCCGTACTATGGCGGCTGCACGAATTTCACCACGCAGCCGAAGAGTTCAACGCGCTGACTTCGTCGCGGGAGCATCCGCTGGAGAAGGCCATAAACATGGCCATTATGGTCGTTCCGGCGGTGCTTATCGGCCTGCCAACGGCCGAATTCGCCTTCGTGACCATCACCTTTGGCGCTATTGGTCTGGTCAAGCACAGTGCCATTCCCTGGCATGGCTGGTTTGGCAAATACGTGATCCAGTCACCACGCGACCACTTCATCCATCACTCCCGAGTGCGGGAACATCACGACAAGAATTTCGCCAATTATTTCCCGATCTGGGATCATTTGTTCGGCACCTATTACAAGGGCGATGCAGACGGTGCAAAGCTCGGTCTGGACCGCGACTACTTCAACCAAACCGATCCGTTCCGCGAAAGCATCGCCACAGAAATCCGTTTCTTCCAACGCGCGTGGCAAGCTGCCAAGGCCATAAGCCCCATAAGCGGAAAAGCTGCCTCGCCGCAGGGGCTGTCGGGCTCGGGACAGCGCCGGTAGCGAAGCTGGCATCGCTCTGTTGTGATAAGCGGCAGCTTTCTGGAATCCACGAACTAGCTCCGATTGACAGAAATGGGTCGATTCCAGCCGCCGCTTCCGCTCCAACAAACCAGCCAATATCAGCAATCGACGGAGGTTTTGACGCGCCTTCGAGAGCACTTTGAAGGGCCTTCAAAGGCTGACGACAGCGATCTTTTCAGAGCTAAAAATTCCGGAACCTGGTGTCTGTTGTCTGACACCAGTATCCGGAATATGTGGGAATCTCTGGGATTATCCGGGAAAACGCGCGAAGACGGCTGAATTCAAGCTCTTAATCCGGGCCGAGCGAGAAACTTCGTGAACTATCTTTGACAGTTCGAACTATTAAAAAGGCAGCGTTATCACGAGGTCCGCCTAATTTGGTGTTTGCATTCGAAATGCGTTCGAGAAAACCCGCATCGTTTTCAAGTACCCTTCGAGGGCTACAAACAAGGGCTTTGAAGTCGGTTGCCACACAATGAGCAACTGCGGCCATAGGGGCTTTTGATCCTTCTTTCCAAAGAAGATTTCCACGTTGGCGCGGAAATTTTCTTAAATCAGCATTTAACCAAAGAAATGAAGTGAATGGCCGGCTTTTCGAAGCCGGGGAGATTCCCACATTGCTTCCCGTTGTTATAGGATCCGCAGCGTAGGTACAGAGTTGGCAATAATGCGCCAATTGTAGAACTGGCAATCAAACTGAGAGCGATAACACCCGGCGCGTGCACGTTCGCTCGGATTTTGCAGGGGGCGCACAATGCAGGATGATGATCACGGCCCTAAACACTGCACCAAACTCGTCTTTAGCCTGCTTGTGATGTTGATGTCCGCCTCAGGAGTTATGGCTAATAGCGAGTTTGAAGCGCGTTGCAAGGCACTGCTACCAGCTGCAGACAGCTTCTATCAACGATGCGAGAAAAAGGGTGTGCCATTCGGCCAGACATTCTACCCAAGTGGCGGAAGCCGTGGGGAGGATGAGAGATACCGAGTTCTCTTCTTTGACGACGGAAGCAGATCGCACTTCATCTTAGGTTGTGTCCTTGCCGGCTCAGGCGTGAAGATGGTGAGTATATATTATAAGAGCTCCGTCGATCCGCTGCCGCCCCTCAAGCCAGAGCATATCCGATACGCCGATCTGCAAGGGCATGTTGGTCTAAGCGTTGATGGCGAACGTCGTATTCTACTCGCGATAAGGCAGATTGTTACTGACAAGATCCCGGCGCGCTACGAGTGGAAAACAAGCAACTGCGGGGCGAGCGATGTCGATGGGAATCCCCCGGATTTCAAAGGGCCTCATCTGGTTAGAAACGAGAAGCATCAACCAATTGGATACTGCTACGTGGCGGACGCGCCGTGCGCTATGGAGCCTTACGTCACACTTTTCGGAATCGGCATCAATGAGTTTGCGTTCAAAGCCGAGGGGCTGATTTTTGTCGACGTTGACGGGTCTCTTATGGTGCCGCGCGCTTTTTACGCGGCCATTTGTCAGACTAGGAAAGACTTTTATGGACCGAACTCAGTGATACTGGAAAGCTGCCCATAAATATCGATTAAAACTGCGTTGATCTGGGTCACTATCTGCTCATTAATGGCCCTATCCTGAAGGCTCTTCGAAGAAGTTGTTCAGAAGGTGAAAAACCGGCCATGCTGATACTTGAGGAGGGCAAAGCGTCGAGGATCGAAATCGCTCACGTAGAAAAGGCGTTGGCTTGGCGAGTGATGAACAAAATGAACCCTCCTTGCTGATCGTCTGACCCGGCAGCCAGTTCTTCTCGATCAAGCGAGATTTCCACAACGTCCTTGACTAAAAGCGAGGTCCTTTCAGGCTCGCCAGGCTCAAGTCCCGCGCGTACACGCCGAGATGCGTACCCCAACCCCGTACGACGATGTGGCTGCCCCGTGAAAGGCTCGATCTGATGCTCTCAGGGACGTGACACACTCGGCCGATAAGAAAGGGCATATCTTCCAATATGACCGGAGAGTGGCAGTTCTTTCCACCAAGATCAGTTGCTCGCAGTACCGTAAACGGAAGCGCAACTTCATGGCCTGTGATCAGTGGGAGCAGCAACGGCCAAATGAACAGAAGGCTGCCACCCATAAAATAACCGGCAAAAGGGCTGACTGTAACAGCGATGATACGCTTCAGTTCGCTCATTTGTTTGCCACCTCTCCAGACGACCCAGACAAGAAGTGCCGCATACAAGAAGCCCGCGATAATTCGCAGAAGATTTGTCTCTGCCATCCACTCGGCAGACGGTATGAAATTGAAACCCACTAAGGCAAACGACGAAACAGAGCCGAGCAATAACAATGAAACAAGTGGAATCGCCAAGAACTTTGGGAGCTGCAATTTCTCTGGCTTAATCGAACTGTCCATGAATGCCGCCAAGAAGGTCTAGAAGGTAAGGCGCTAGTCTGATCAGGTCTCGAACACGTCCTTGTGCAGCTGGGAGTAAACAGCCATGCCAGGCTTTATCAACTTTGACAGCGTGTTCCGTGCGAATGCGGGGGCGTCGTTGCCTGCCTGCGTCAGCGAAAGCATCTGCTTAGCCGCGTTGTAAATGGCGCCCGCGGCCTTCTTGATATCGTCCGCGGGATGGCCCGCCTTCACAACGTCCTGAATAGCGGCGGCCTTAGCGGCGATCAGATCTGACGCCTTCTCGGGCTTTCCAACCGAAGCACACAGGGCGGTCAGTACCTCGTCGTCGTACAGATAGACCTCAAGATGCCGGCGGCTGAGCACATGTATGCCCTTTTTTTTGAATTCCGCCACGTCGTCAGTGGCGTGATCGTCCAAGTCGATCAATTTAATAATCTCCATACCCGACGCCAACTTTGGTAGCACGGTCGCCAGTCCGATGAAGTCGTTCTGCACTTCCTTTGAGTTTCCAGCGGAGATAAAGGTTGTGTCTGGCATTTCGTCTCTAAAGATGGATTCATATATTTGAGCGTCGTACTCGGTCTTCTTTCCGGGCACCGCGCCCCGCGGATTGCCCTCGCAGATGACCAGCTGCTTTGGCGCCACTAGTGCGGCGAGGTCATCGAGAGCTACGTGCATCACCCCTTGCCAGAAGGCACGGGTAGGCTTGCTCGGCGAGAGCGTGACCGGTTGGTCGAAATCGTGACCGCTGAAGTCTATGAAGGCCACGGATGCCGGGTCTGCGTCATACATTTCGCGCGCCTTCCGCATCATTCCAATCGAGTGCGACGCGATCCACAGCTGAGAGTCGCCCGGAAGCAATCCAACGAGTTCATCGAGGAGTGCGCCCTGCAGACGCGTGTTCATGTGGGCTTCGGGTTCATCGATGCAATAGATGGCATTCGCATAGCTGCGCCGTTTCACAACGAAATCAAGTATCAGGTCAAAGGAGGCCTTCTCACCACCGGACAGGTTCTTGTAATCGAAGCCCTTCGTGGCACCCTTGTCGAACTGGAAAGTTCCCTGATCGAGTGGATTGCCGACCCCCGCGAAGGTCAGATCGGGGAACAGCCGCTTGAGCGGCGATCTGATTTCTCCGATAAGCTTCTCACGGTAGGCGCCCATCGTCGTCGCCTCCTCCTCATTGACGAAGACGTCCTCCATGGCTTGGGAGGCAAGGCGCTGATAGTTGATACTTACTGTGGCATCGGGTTCGATCAGCCGATGCAAGGCTACATTATCGAGGACGGCACCTTGCCGAGAAAGGTAGCTAGTGGCGAACTCATGATCGTTCCGGTACGCCGTTCGAACGTAGAAGTTGCCCCTAGCGAACATGTCCCCGACATCAGTCGTGATAGAGATTCTTGAATTCAAATCGGCGACTGTTTCCGGCTGCCGATCGTAGTACTTGCTGTCGCCGTTCCAGCCGTATCCAGTGTTGATCCGGTATTTCACAAGCAAAGCGTCGAAGAACGAGGACTTGCCTGATCCATTGGGGCCGGCCAGCGCGACCAATTTGGCGCTCGCGGGGATGTCCTGAATGGTCAAATCAGAGAACCGGCGGAACCGGATAATATGGGCTTTGAGCAGACGCACGGCTGACCCCCTTGAATCAATCCGAGGAGTAGAGCAAAGGCAAAGTGGTTTGACTAGACCGTCGGGCGCGCGTCACCTTGACTGGCTTTCGCACCGCGCAATGGTCGCTGGTGGATTAAGTAATCGGTCGATTTGCTACCAATTTTCCGCATTGCTCAAGGGCGTCTTCACGCCCTCGGCTTTTTCAGTGACAGGTTTTTGCCTGCCTGCTGGTTCAGGCCGCGAGATCCGCGATCTCGCCGTAGTGGCAAAGTACACGCGGACTGCTCATATCGCCGCTTTCCATATCGACCATCACAGCATAAGCAGCCACGCCGACGAACCTCGCCGCCATCGCGCCGGCGAGCCGCTCCGCTGCTGCCGAATTGGAAGCTTGACGCACCTCACCGGGAGCCTGGACTGGCGGGACTTCGTCGATCGCTACGATCGGCCGGGCACACTCTTCTATCTCGATCCGCCCTACTTTGGCAGCGAAGACTATTACGGCAAAGCGCTCTTCGGCCGTGATCAGTTTGCGGCCATGGCAGAACGCCTCTCCAAACTTAAAGGCAGGTTCATTCTCTCAATTAACGATGTTCCAGAAATCCGGGAGCTTTTCGGCGGATGCCAAATCCAGCCTGTTGAATTGCCCTATTCGGTCGCCGGCGGAAAAGGTACGAATGCCCAGGAGTTGATTATTGAGGGGTGAGCGGGTGCGTGTTTTACAAATCAATTTAGCCGTGGCGATGGTGGTGATCGTTATGGCATCGGGCCTCCCGGTCAAAGCCGATGACACTGGAGCCAGTACTGTCCGCTCACTTGGTTCGTTCGACTGCATCCCGATTGCGATGAAGGAGAATTTTTCCGCCACCAGTGAAGGCATTCGCGTAGGAAGTTTGTCGATAAATGAGCAGCCCTTAAGGAGCGAGAACTCTGCGGCACTGAGTGTAAGTTATGCTGTCGAGAACCGGAGTTCATTGCCGCTTTTGGTCAATATCGATTTCTTGTTGGTAGATGCCGCCGACCATCCTCTGGCGGCTCTAACGGCAGGACCACCCAACATGCGGATTGCTGCATTAAGATCTGAAATCGGTCGGGATTGGACGCCGGTCAAGCCGGGAACGATGGCGACCGCCAGCAGTATTTGCACAAGGGTATTTTACAGAGCCTATGAAGGCGCTTCAAACGCGCCTTGAGATGCCTTCGAGGCGATCCTCTCAAATTCGAAAATTCCGGAACCTCGTGTCAAAATTCCGGAAAATCGCGTCCGGCTACAATGGGCGCCTTTTTCCTGTTGGTTTGACGAGGCTTTAAATGGTCTTTGAAGGACCTTCGAACGGGATTTCAAAATTCCGGAAGTCCGTGTCAAAATTCCGGAAAATCGCGTCCGGCTACAGTGTCAAAATTCCGGATTTTCGCGTCCGGCTACAACCTATGTCTCCGGGTCGGACATTGAAATGAGTGGTGGGCCCGGAGGGACTCGAACCCCCAACCAAGCGGTTATGAGCCGCCGGCTCTAACCATTGAGCTACAGGCCCGGCACCCATGGTGCGGTCAGCCGGGGCAATGGCACCCGCGGCTTTTGTCCGCTTAACGCAAATCCGGGACAGCCACAAGCCATGAGCGCAAGCATCTGTGGACGATGCATATTTCCGGTTTGCCCTCTGGAACCTTCGCAAGAGGGCTACATTTACTCCTGTCAGGCTGGATCTGAAGAGGGGCAATCGCAGAATGGCGGCTTCCCAGGGTACAGTGGTGCTCATCGTCGAAGATGAGCCGCTGATCAGGTTCAATATTCTGGATGTGCTTGAAGAAGTGGGGCATGTGGCGCTCGAGGCGGGGAACGCGGATGAGGCAATGGTGCTTCTGAAGGCCCGTAACGATGTCGATATTCTCTTCACCGACGTCAACATGGCCGGTTCGATGGATGGCATTCAGCTTGCCAAGCGGGTGAGGGCGATGCGGCCGAATATCGGCATCATCATCACCTCAGGCATGGTGCGGCTCGATCCCATGTCGCTGCCGGCCAACACGGCTTTCCTGCCGAAACCCTATCTGCACGAGGCGTTGATTTCGGCGATCGCTGCCATGACACGGTAGCTGCAGCCAGAGCGGTCAATCGGGGCTTGCCATCGACGGCGGCGGGATAGGGAGGCCCGTTGCCCTGGTCGCGGCTTCGGTTTCTTCGAGCTGCTTGCGCTGCTCGTTGGCCCTTGTTGTCTCGTCGCCGCGGAGTTCGGCCTCGGCAGCGCTCCAATGGCGCAGATCTTCGCCGTCCGGCCTGCCTTCCTCTTCCCAGATTGCGTAGGCGCGCTCGCGCACGTGGTCCTCGTTCCGGTCCGTCATGCTATCTCCCCTGGTTTTTCGACTATCGCAAAACCGGCCAGGGAGCGGAAAGTTCCGACGAGGCGCCAGATATCGGGAGGCGCAGCCGGGCCTGAAGGGGAGGTCTGCTTCAAGGCCCGGCCGCTGCCCGGGGGAACAGTTCAGTTGTAGCTGCTCTTCAGCAGGTCGTTTTCCTGATGCGCCTTCTTCTCATAGATCGTGAAGAGAGCCATCGAGAGGAGATAGGAGAGGAAGGGGTCTCCCATCTGCGTGGCGATATCGCGGGATGCGAGGATATGTCGTTCCAGCGCGCCGATATCTTTTTGCACGGTGGTTTCGCTCAAGCGGTTCATGCTGCCATCTCCAGGAATTGGGTCACGACGGAACGTGTCGGGACGTAGCGGGTATAGAGGGGGGTATCGATGCCGAGGGATGCGCGCATCCTGTCCAGCACGTGCTCGGAAACTTCGAAGGCGCCGCAGCAGACCGGATACTTGCCGTAGCCATCGGCGCGGCCGAGTTCATCGACTTCGGCGCCGGCGCGCCTGTAGACGCGCTTCAGATGCGGCTCATAGTTTGAGATCATCGTGTGGATACCGTGGTCGAGGGCGCATTCGCAGAGCGCGAGCAGCAGCATGGAGAAGGCGCGGCCGGCATCGACATCGGGAAAATCATCGGCGATTGCTTCCTCGTCGATGCACATGCGGGTGCCTTCCCAGATGCCGGGGGCGATGAGATTGGCTGCCTGCGGGAAGGTTGCACGGAAGACGTCGTAAAGGAGGGTCGGTCCGGTCGTCGGCATCAGGCGCATGCCGCCGTAAAGGCGGGTGCGGGTTTCGTCGCACCAGACGAGATAGGCCGGGCAGAGCGAGTCATAGCTGTCGCGCTCGAAGGGGCCGATTACCGGAACGTTCCAGCCAAGGGTATCCGCAAAGACTTTCTTGCGCAGGCGGAACATCTGGTCGAGTATGAAAGCGTATTTCTGATACTCATGTGCCTGAATGATAACGAACATTTTTCCCTCCAGCGTGTTGGGTTCGTGAGGGCAGAATGGTTCAGGACGGCGGGATCGGAAATTCCCTCATATGGGTGCCTACAGATGAGCCCCCGCATATGGGGGGGTCCATGGACAGGGGCATCAACAGGTTGTGCCCGGTCTTGCCGGGCGCAACTCTTGAAAGGCCGAATTTCGAGGCAGGTCAGGGGTTGATGATGCGCAATTGCACGGCCCGCGAGGCGGCTGCGGAAATGGTGGCGCAGCCCAGCTTGAAGCGTGCGGTTTTCAGGTAGTCGCGGGTCGTATGCTCGGAAATGCCGAGGATGACAGCTATGTCCTTGTAGTCCTTGCCGAGTGCCGTCCAATGCAGGCATTCGATTTCGCGCGGGGAAAGTGCCGGCACCGGGTCGTTCTCGCCGTGAAGCTCGTAGATGGCCTTCCGATGGACGAGATGGGCGATCTCGATCCACTCATTGCGATAGGTCTTGACCATGGCGGTCCAATCATCGAGCGGAATGCGGGCATTGATCGACAGCAGCGCCCGGCGCTGCGCCTTGTCGGCAACGGGGATCGAATAGCCGTTTCCGCCGATCCCGTGCTTCTGGGCGTCGACCAGCATGGCATAGGCTTCCG
>Ga0209758_1003026_pt1 | contig 16041 bp, 17 predicted proteins | sample AraplaMF_Col_mMF_FD_184258 | JGI IMG/M metagenome (GOLD analysis project Ga0209758, IMG submission 184258) | Arabidopsis root microbial communities from the University of North Carolina, USA - plate scrape MF_Col_mMF (SPAdes) (version 2) | ecosystem: Host-associated > Plants > Roots > Endosphere... | reverse complement strand
TGCTGGCGCTGGCGCGCCAGCAGAAGGTGGACCTCGCCAAGATCTCGATCCTGGCGCTCGCCGATCAATATCTCCACTTCATCGAAGCTGCGCGAAAGATTCGCCTGGAGCTTGCCGCCGATTATCTCGTGATGGCGGCTTGGCTCGCCTTCCTGAAATCGCGCCTGCTGCTGCCGGAACCGCCCAGTGCGGAGGGGCCGAGCGCCGAGGAAATGGCGACTGCGCTCGCTAACCGTCTGCGCCGTCTCGAAGCCATTCGCGAAGCGGCCAACCGGCTGATGAACCGGCAGCAATTGCTGCGCGACATTTTTCCGCGCGGCGAGCCCGAGCAGATCGCAGAGATCAAGCACCCGAAATACACCGCGACGCTGTACGACCTGCTCACGGCCTATGCCTCGCAGCGCCAGTCGCGCGTGCTGGCCAGCGTGCATCTGGCAAAGCGCACGGTGTGGTCGCTCGCCGAGGCGCGCGCCACGCTGGAGCGGCTGGTCGGTAGCATCACCGAACAGGATGATTGGGGCGTGCTCGACGATTTCCTGATCCGTCACGTCGCCGATCCGACGCAGCGCGCGACGGTATTCGCCTCGAGCTTCGCCGCCGCGCTCGAGCTCGTGCGTGAAGGTCAGCTCGAGCTGAACCAGAAAGAGGCGTTTGCGCCCATTTACTTCCGCAAGGGGCGCGGGAAACCGGTCGTGGACGCAGCTCCTGCGCCTGATGCGCCGGTCGGTTAAGTGCAAGAAGGAGAAGCTGCCATGGCAAGCCTGGCTGAAGTGCGGGTAGAAGAGGCCGAGCCGATGGAGAACGAATCCCAGGCACGTCCCGAGGAATTGCGGCTGCTGGAAGCGCTGCTGTTCGCCTCGAGTGAACCGCTGGATACCGCGACGTTGGCCAAGCGCATGCCCGAGGGGGTGGACGTCAAGGCTGCGCTCGAGCAGCTCCAGGCCGACTATGCCTCGCGCGGCGTGAACCTCGTGCGGGTCGCTAACAAGTGGACGTTCCGCACCGCCGGCGATCTCTCCTGGCTGATGACGCGAGAGAGCCACGAGACCCGGCGGCTGTCGCGCGCGGCGATCGAGGTGCTGGCGATCATCGCCTATCACCAGCCGGTTACGCGTGCCGAGATCGAAGAAATCCGCGGCGTCGTGACATCGAAGGGCACGCTGGACGTGCTCCTGGAAACCGGTTGGATCAAGCCGCGGGGCCGCCGCAAGACACCCGGCCGTCCGCTGACTTTCGGAACCACCGAGGAGTTCCTGTCGCAATTCACCCTGGAGCAGCTTGGCGATCTTCCGGGGCTTGAGGAGCTGAAGGGCACGGGCCTTCTTGATTCGCGTCTACCGACTGGTTTCAGCGTACCGACTCCCTCGGATGACCCGGCGTTGCGTGAGGACGAGGATCCCTTGGAACCCGGCGAGGAGCTCGATCTGGCGCTGGCGCCTGCGGTTGAGCCCGAGACGCCGCCGGAGGGCGGCAATGAAGGCGGCGAGGGCGGAAGCGAGGAGTGATCCTCCGGCCTTTTACGGGTCCTCTGCGACCGATTAACACTAGCAAGATTGCGTAGCGCCAACAGCGAATTGGCGCTGCCTTGGTCCTTGTTTTTGAGGCCTGCGAAGCCTACGTTCCGGTCAAGATCGGCCGGGGCCCCGGCCATGCGCGTTTGGAGGGTTGCAGGATGGGTTCACTTAGCATTTGGCACTGGATCTTGGTGATCGCAGTGGTCCTGCTGCTGTTCGGCCGCGGCAAGATTTCGGATCTGATGGGCGACGTGGCGCAGGGCATCAAGGCCTTCAAGAAGGGCATGCAGGACGACGACAAGCCTGCCGAGAAGCAGGAGCCGTCGAAGTCCATCGAGCACAATGCGGCGCCGACTGCGGCGCGGTCCGACGTCGGCAGCAAGGCCGTCTGAGCCAGGAGCACACGAGACGCCGGAAGCGGACCGATCCTGCGCGTGAGGGATTGGGCCGATGGGTGACTTCGCGTGAACGGAAGACGTCATGTTCGACATCGGCTGGAGTGAGCTGGTTCTGATCGGGGTCGTGGCCCTGGTCGCCATTGGCCCGAAAGAGCTGCCGGGTGTGCTGCGCATGGTCGGACAGTGGATGGGCAAGGCTCGCAAGATGGCCGCCGAATTCCAGGGCCAGTTCCAGGAAGCCATGCGCGAGGCGGAGATGGCCGACCTCAAGAAGAGCTTTGACGAGGTCAAGGAGGCCGCCAGCGGTTTCACAAGCGGTGGTCTGATGACCTCGCTCCAGAAGGACGTCAGCGACGCGCTGCGCGTCGATGCGCTCGACAAGCCGGCCGAGACTGCGACGGCGGCTGCTGTCGAACCGCCTGCGACTTCAAGTGAAGCGCCAGCAACCCCGACCACGCCTGAAGCACCGACGCCGGAGACCTTCGTGGAGGCCGAGGCGCATGCAGCGATGAACGAGCCGCTCGCCATCACCCGTGAGGTCGAGCAGACACCGGTGACGCAGGACACCGCGCCATCCGAAGCGATCAAGGACGCCAAAGCGTCATGAGCGACGCCGATATCGAGGCCAGCAAAGCCCCGCTGATGGACCATCTGATCGAGCTGCGCTCGCGGCTGATCAAGGCGCTGCTCGGCTTCGGCGTGGCGTTCATCTTCTGCTTCTTCTTCGCCAAGCAAATCTACAACGTGCTGGTCTGGCCCTTCGTGTGGGTCGCAGGCGCGGAGAACTCGAAATTCATCTACACGGCGCTGCTGGAATATTTCATCACGCAGCTGAAGCTCGCACTGTTCGGGGCCGGCTTCATCTCGTTCCCGATTGTCGCGACGCAAATTTACAAGTTCGTCGCGCCGGGCCTCTACAAGCATGAGAAGCAGGCTTTCCTGCCGTATCTGATCGCGACCCCGTTCTTCTTCGTGCTGGGCGCGATGCTGGTCTACTTTGTCGTGCTGCCAATGCTGGTGCGCTTCTCGCTTGGCATGCAGCAGATGGGCGGTGACGAGACCGCGCAAATCCAGCTCCTGCCCAAGGTCGGCGAATATCTGTCGCTGATGATGTCGCTGATTTTCGCCTTCGGCATCGCGTTCCAGCTCCCGGTGATCCTGACGCTGCTCGGGCGGGTCGGCATCATCACCTCGAAGATGCTGCGCGAGAAGCGCCGCTATTTCATCGTTCTGGCTTTCATCATCGCGGCGGTCCTGACGCCGCCTGACATCCTCAGCCAGTGCTCGCTGGCGATTCCGCTGCTTGCGCTCTATGAGGGCTCGATCATCTCGGTGGCGATGGTGGAGAAGAAGGCGGCGGCTTCGCAGGCAACTACCAGCACCAACGTCTCGACGCCGGCCAATCCGGCAGAGTAGGGTATTTTCGCCCTATCATGCGCGGCAGAGCCGATGATTCGTCATGCCCGGGCTTGACCCGGGCATCCACGACTTGATCTAAGGCGGCAGATACGTGGATGGCCGGGATAAACCCGGCCATGACGGGAAAACAGCCATGCACGACATCAAATCGATCCGCGACAATCCGCAAGCGTTTGACGCAGGCCTCGCCCGGCGTGGCTTGAATCCGTTGTCGGCCTCGCTGCTCGCGATCGACGAGAGGCGCCGGGCGGCGATCCTGGCCTCGGAGCAGGCGCAGGCGCGGCGGAACGCGGCATCCAAGGAAATCGGTGACGCCAAGAAGGCCAAGGACGAGGCACGCGCGGCCAAGCTGATGGCCGAGGTCGCCGAGCTCAAGACCACGATGCCGGAGCTCGAGGCCGCTGCAAAAGCTGCCGACGAGGAGCTGACCAAAGAGCTGTCCGCGATCCCGAACATTCCGTTCGATGAAGTGCCCGATGGTGTCGACGAGCACGGCAACGTCCAGCACCACGTGTTCGGCGCCAGACGCAATTACGGCTTCGCACCGAAGCTGCACGACGATCTCGGCACGGCTCTCGGCTACATGGATTTCGAGGCGGCGGCAAAGCTCTCCGGTGCGCGCTTTGTCGTCCTGAAGAAGGGGCTCGCGCGCCTTGAACGCGCGATCGGCCAATTCATGCTCGATTTGCACACCACCGAGCACGGCTACACCGAGATCAACCCGCCGCTGCTCGTGCGCAACGAGGTGATGTTCGGCACCGGGCAGTTGCCGAAATTCGAGGACGATCAGTTCTGGGCGATCAAGGGCGAACTGCTCGCAGAGCCCGATCATGAGCGGCTGAAGACCGAGCGCCTCGGACTGATCCCGACGGCGGAGGTTTCGCTCACCAACCTCGTTCGTGAATCCATCCTCGACGAGAAGCAGCTGCCGATGCGCTTGACCGCACTCACGCCGTGCTTCCGCGCGGAGGCGGGCGCGGCGGGACGCGATACGCGTGGGATGATCCGCCAGCACCAGTTCACCAAGGTCGAGCTGGTCTCGATCACCACGCCCGAGACCAGCAAGGACGAGCTGGAGCGGATGTTGTCCTGCGCCGAGCAGGTGCTGCAAAAGCTCGACCTGCATTATCGCGTGATGACTCTATGCGCAGGGGATATGGGGTTCTCGGCGCAAAAAACCTATGACATCGAGGTGTGGATGCCCGGGCAGGGCGACGGCGGCATGTTCCGCGAGATCTCGAGCTGCTCGGTCTGCGGCGACTTTCAGGCGCGGCGGATGGATGCACGCTCGCGCGGCCCGGACGGCAAGCCGCGTTTCGTGCACACACTGAACGGCTCGGGCACGGCGGTCGGTCGCGCGTTGATCGCCGTGATGGAAACCTACCAGCAGGAAGATGGCTCGATTGCCGTCCCCAGCGCGCTCCAGCCCTATATGGGCGGGCTGAAGGTGATTGCGCGCGAGTAGGGCGATTGCCGGCCTGAACGTCAAAACGTTTGGTTGCGAAGATCGGGCGGCCGGTTATCCTGCCGGCCAGCCGTCAACGCGGACCGACCATCCATGGCCTTGCATCGCGACATCTTCTGGGTCGGCCGACAATGGGCGGTGACCGGCGCCGGCATCCAGGCGGTCGACCAGCGCTTGCGTGGTGTGCTGGACATCGACATTGCGCGTCTTTGGGACGATAGCCTGGTGCAGAGCCGGCGGGCGAAGCCGGGGGTCAATGCCGAGGACTTCGACAAGGCGCTGAAGCTGGCGCGCGAGCGTTTTCCCGAGACCCCCGTATCGGCGCCGTTTCTCGCACAGCTGAAGGCGCTCGGTGTGATTGAGGCCCCCGTCGTGAGCCCGGCCTTCCCTGCGATGCAGCTGCGAGCCGAAGGCAGGCTCGCGCGCTTCCTGCCACAATGGCGTGTCCGCCGGTAAGGCGCGTGGCATCTATTGCTGCGTTGCGGGATCGCGGGTGGGAATCGAAGCCGGTTTGCCTGATCGGTCCCAGCCGGATAAGACGGCCTGGCATCACTTCAGGAATCGGCCACCGGCATGCGCATTCTCTGCACCAACGATGACGGCATCCACGCTCCCGGCCTCAAGGTCGTGGAGGAGATTGCACGCGCGCTGTCCGACGATGTGTGGGTGGTGGCGCCCGAGCTAGATCAATCCGGCGTATCCCACTCGCTGTCGCTGAACGATCCCCTGCGCCTGCGCGAAGTCGGGCCGCGGCACTTCGCGGTGCGCGGCACGCCGACCGATTGCGTGATCATGGGCGCAAGCCATATCCTCGGTACCAAGCTGCCGGATGTCGTGCTCTCCGGCGTCAACAAGGGCCGTAACGTTGCCGAGGACGTGGTCTATTCAGGCACCATCGCTGGCGCGCTCGAAGGCACCATCCTGGGGATCCCATCATTTGCGCTGTCGCAGGAATTCAGCGTCGAGACGCGCGAGCGGCCGCCGTGGGACACCGCGCGCAAGTTTGGCCCCGACATTCTGCGCAAGGTGATCAAGGCCGGCATCCCCAAGGACACCGTGATCAACGTCAACTTCCCGTCTTGCGCGCCGGAAGACGTGCTTGGCATTCGCGTGACACGGCAGGGCAAGCGCAACCTCGGTTTCCTGCGGATCGACGAACGCAGGGACGGCCGCAACAATCCCTATTTCTGGATCGGCTTCGAGCGCGCAGCGATGATGGACACGCCGGCGGACGGCACCGATCTCGCAGCGCTGCGTGACCGCTATGTTTCAGTCACGCCGCTTCGGCTGGATCGCACCAATGAAGCGTTTTCCGAAGAGTTGAGCGCGACACTCAAGTAGGAGCTAGTCGCTGCGAAGCGCGGCTTCGATGGTCTTGCCGAGCGCGTCGAGCTGAAACGGCTTCTGAAGGGCAGGCCGGTCGCGATACTGCTCGGGCAGGCCCGACGAGCCGTAGCCGGTTGCGAAGATGAAGGGGCAACCCTTGGCCTTGATGACGTCGGCAACGGGGGAGATGACCTTGCCATTCACGTTGACGTCGAGGATGGCGATGTCGAAGTCGGTGACCTGGGCGAGCCGCATTGCCTCGGTGATGTCTCCCGCTTCGGCTGCGACCTTGTAGCCAAGCTCTTCCAGCATATCCGCAACCATCATTCGGATCATCACCTCGTCCTCGACGAGGAATACAGAGCGGCCAGAAAGCCCTGTGGCGGTCATTGTCGTTGAGTCCTTGCCCATTCCCGAAAACGTTCGCAGATAACACGAATCGAAGCAATGTGCGTTTCGGCCGACCGACACTTGAAAAGGCTGCAGTGGCGCCTCCGCCGCAAGCCGTTTTGTGGTCAAATGCCAAGTCGTGAGGCTATCATGGGTTCCGGAACGGGAACAAGATTCCGGGTCTGGGTATTGGTGCTGAAGACGTCGATGCCGCCCCGGATAAGACGACATAAGCAGAGCGATGATCTCCAACCAGCCTCCACCGGAAAAGATGATGTTTCAGCTGACGCTGAGGCGTCGTGGAATCAGCGATCAGGCCGTATTGCGGGCCATGGAGGAGGTGCCGCGCGAGATGTTCGTCGAGGGCTCCGATCGCGACAGCGCGTATCGCGACAGTGCCTTGCCGATCGCCTGCGGGCAGACCATCAGCCAGCCCTTCGTCGTTGCGTACATGACCGAGCAGCTCCAGCTCCAGAAGCAGCACCGTGTCCTCGAAATCGGTGCTGGCTCGGGTTACCAGGCCGCCGTTTTATCGCGGCTCGCGGGCCAGGTGCTGACGGTCGAGCGCTACCGCAAGCTTGCTGACGCGGCACGCGCCAGGCTTGAGAAGCTGGATTGTCACAATGTCGAGGTGATGCTCGGCGACGGTCTCAATTTGCCGCCGAACATCGGCCCGTTCGACCGCATCATCGTCACCGCCGCGGTAGAGCAGATTCCGCAGAACCTGATCGAGCGGCTCGACATCGGCGGCATTCTGATCGCTCCGGTTGGCCCGCATCAGGGCGTGCAGATGCTGACCCGCCTCAGCCGGACCGAAGCCGGCATCGAACGCAAGGAACTCGTCGAGGTCCGCTTCGTGCCGGCGCTGCCCGGAGTGGCGCGGGAGCTGTAGAACTCCGGATTGGTTGCACATCCAACATCTTATTGGGAGGGTTAAGCCGTTATTTACTCGGCGCGTGTTTACTTAAAACACCAGTTTTGTTGCGTACGAGTGAGTAACCATGTCTGTTGTCGCCGAGTTGCTTTACTCGCGCCGCGTACCGCAGGTCGCGGTGCTGGCGCTGATCTCCTTCAGCTTCGCAGGGTGCAGTGCCGACATGTCGTCGCGGCTGTCCCAGTCGAACTTCTCCAATCCCTTCTCTGAATCGACCGGTTCGGTGCAGCAAGCTCCGCCTCCGCAGCGTGAGCTGCCGCAATATGCGCGGCCGCAGACCCAGCCCGGCTATTACCAATCGCAGCCCTTGGCTCCGCCAGCGGTTGCCGCACCGCAATCCTATCCCGTCGCCGCGGGTGGGGGCGTCTCGGGAGGCGGGCGTGGCCTCGGCTCCTACACGCCGCCGGCCCAGCCGCATCTTGAAGCCACCGGCACTGTGCCGCCGCGCTCGGTCGCGGCCGCCCAACCGGTCGGGGGGACCAAGATCATCGTCGGCACCAGCGACACGCTCGATGTGCTCGCCAAACGCTATCACGTCACGCCGCAGGCAATCATGGCCGCCAACGGCTACAAGGGCCCGCGCGCGCTGTCGCCCGGACAGCAATTGGTCATCCCGCATCCGGGTGCACCTGCTCCGGTCGCTGCGGCTCCCGCGGTGGCGCCGAAGGCCGTCGCTGCAACAGCTGCGCCGTCCAGCTTCCACTTCGTCAATCACGGCGACACGCTCGCCAGCATCGCGCGCAAAAACCATATCTCCGCGGCCGAGCTCGCCCACGCCAATGGCCTCGAGCCGTCGGCCAAGCTCAGGCTCGGCACCAAGCTGACCGTGCCGGGCGCCAAGACCGCGGCGGTGGCTCCGCTTGCTCCGGCGCCCGTTGCGGCGGCCCCCGTCGCGGCTGCGCTGCAGCCGGCTGCGGCAACTCCGGTTCCCACCACCAAGGTGGCTGCCATCGCTGGGCCTGCGCAGAGCGCGCGCCTGGCCCAGGCAACCGCCAATATCGAAGAGAAGCCAGCCGAGACGCCGGCGAAAGCGGCAGAGACCACGAGCTCGCTGCCGACCTTCCGCTGGCCGGTGCGCGGCAAGGTGATCACGAGCTACGGCGCCAAGACCAACGGCAAGTCGAATGATGGCATCAACGTCGCGGTGCCCGAGGGGACGCCGATCAAGGCAGCGGAAGACGGCGTTGTTGCCTATTCCGGCAACGAGCTGAAGGGTTACGGCAATCTGGTCCTGGTTCGGCACTCCAACGGCTACGTCACCGCATATGCCCATGCGAGTGAGCTGTTGGTGAAGCGCGGCGATACCATCAAGCGCGGTCAGGTCATTGCCAAGTCGGGTCAATCCGGGGAGGTGGCGTCGCCGCAGCTCCACTTCGAGATCCGTAAGGGGTCGAGCCCGGTTGACCCGCTTCAGTTCCTGAATGGGGCTTGAGGTCGACGTCAGGCCTCCCGTTCTCTCTTCGCAAGAACGCAGTCGCCCGCGAAAGCGGGCGATATTCGTTGTGTGCTGAGTTGCAGTTTCCGCTACGTCACCGTCAGCTTCACACCTAACCGGCCCGCCAGTTCCTGCACGAACTGCCAGGCGACACGGCCCGAGCGCGAGCCGCGCGTGGTCGACCATTCCAGCGCCTCGCGCTCCAGCGCCTCATCGTCGACCTTGATGGCGAAATGGCCGCAATAGCCGCGCACCATGGCGAGGTATTCGTCCTGACTGCAACGGTGGAAGCCCAACCAGAGGCCGAAGCGATCTGACAGCGAGACCTTTTCCTCGACGGCCTCGCCGGGATTGATCGCGGTCGAGCGCTCGTTTTCGATCATGTCGCGCGCCAGCAGATGGCGGCGGTTGGAGGTGGCGTAGAGGACGACGTTCTCCGGCCGGCCCTCGATGCCGCCTTCGAGCACGGCCTTGAGCGATTTGTAGGATGCGTCGTTGCCGTCGAAGGAGAGGTCGTCGATGAACACGATGAAGCGGAAGTTCGCGTCGCGAAGCTTCTCCATCAGCATCGGCAGGCTCTCGATGTCCTCGCGGTGGATTTCGATCAGCTTCAGTCTGTCGGAGGGCTTGCGGTCGGCATTGATGCTGGCATGCGCCGCCTTCACCAAAGACGACTTGCCCATGCCGCGCGCACCCCAAAGCAGGGCGTTGTTGGCGGGCAGGCCATTGGCGAAGCGCTCGGTGTTCTCCATCAGGATGTCGCGCATCCGGTCGACGCCCTTCAGCAGGAACAGCTCGACGCGGCTGACTCGTGGCACCGCGGCCAGACGGCCGTCGAGATGCCAGACATAGGCGTCGGCCCCTTCGAACGACTCGCGTTCGACGGCCGGTCTGCCCTGGGCTGCGAGATGCGCCGCAATGGTCTCCAGTGCCCGGACGATGCGTTCTTGGGCGAAGTCAGGGGCCGCCTTCAGGGGAGCCCTCGAGGCGGCCTTTTGGGCGACCTTGGGGCGTTTTGCCGCGACCTGGGCGGGCTTCGTGGCAGGGATACGGGGGCCTTTGCCGGCCGGGCTTTTGCGAAGGTTTTTGGGCATGTCCGAAGTTCCTGAGAATGCAGCCTTATCGGGCCTGACCGCGCGCCGCAAGGTGGCCAAAAGGGCGGTCTGGCAGCGTTGCAATTGGGGCGGTGGTCGCTATAGTCCGCGCGAATTTGACCGAACCGGTCGCCGTCGAGGCCTGACCGGCTTCCCCCGTTTCCACGAGGATCGTCCGAATGCTGATTACCCCTGCGTATGCCCAGGCCGCGGGCGCCGGCGACACCAACAGCATGTTGATGTCGCTGCTGCCGTTCGCCCTGATCTTCGTGATCATGTACTTCCTGATTCTGCGCCCGCAGCAGAAGAAGGTGAAGGACCACGCCGAGCTCGTGAAGAACATCCGTCGCGGCGACACGGTCGTGACCTCGGGCGGCCTGGTCGGCAAGGTCACCAAGGTGGTCGATGACGACCAGATCGAGTTCGAGATTTCGGATGGCGTGCGCGTGCGCCAGATGCGGTCGATGATCTCGGGCGTGCGCGCCAAGGGCGAGCCGGCCAAGGACAGCGCGAAGGAAAGCGCCAAGGACGACGCCGCGGCGAAGTGAGTCCTTCCCCGCGAGTGTTTCGAATCTCCTGATCTGACAGGTCCAGTCGATGTTGTATTTCACGCGGTGGAAGGCGCTCGGGATTATCCTGACGGCGCTGATCGTGTGCCTCTGCGCGGTCCCGAACTTCTTTCCCGAGGCGAAGGTCAAGACCTGGCCCACCTGGGCGCAGCGGCGCCTGGTGTTGGGTCTCGACTTGCAGGGCGGCTCCTCTCTGCAGCTCGAGGTCGACGCCAACTATGTGAAGAAGGAAAAGCTCGACCAGATTCGCGACGACGTTCGTCGCGTGCTGCGCGAGGCCAGGATCGGTTACACCGGTATTGTAACGAAAGGCGATGCTGTCGAGGTACGCATCAGGGATGCGGATGCCCAGCCGGCGCTCGCCAAGTTGCGCGATCTTGCGCAGCCGATTGGCGGCCTGATGGGGTCCAGCGGTCAGCGCGATCTTGAAGTCACCGACGCCGGTGGCGGACTGATCCGGCTCAGTATTCCCGAGTCCGCGATGATCGAGCGCATGCGCAAGACCATCGAGCAATCGATCCAGATCGTCGAGAAGCGCGTCAACGAGCTCGGCACCGTCGAGCCGATCATCCAGCGTCAGGGTAACGACCGCATCCTGGTGCAGGTACCGGGCTTGCAGGATCCCACCCATTTGAAGGAACTGCTGGGCAAGACCGCGAAGATGGAATTCCGCATGGTCGATCCCTCGGTGCCGCTTGATCAGGCGCAGCAGGGCAGGCTGCCCCCGGATGCCGAGATCCTGCCGGCCGCCAACCCTCCGCCGTCCAACTACGTCGTCAAAAAGCAGGTTCTGGTTGCGGGCGGCGATCTGACCAACGCCCAGGCGACCTTTGACCAGCGTACCAACGAGCCGGTGGTCAGCTTCACCTTCAATACGTCTGGCGCGCGCAAGTTCGCGCAAGCCACGCAGGAGAATGTCGGGGTGCCCTTCGCGATCATCCTCGACGGCAAGGTGATCTCGGCGCCGGTCATTCGCGAACCGATCACCGGCGGCCAGGGCCAGATCTCCGGCAGTTTCACCGTGCAGTCGGCCAACGACCTTGCGATCCTGCTCCGCGCCGGCGCGTTGCCGGCGCCGCTCACAGTGGTCGAGGAGCGCACCGTCGGTCCGGGCCTCGGCCAGGACTCGATCGAGAAGGGCGAGCTTGCGGCCTATGTCGGCTCGATTCTGGTCGTCGTGTTCATGCTCCTGACCTATCGGCTGTTCGGTGTGTTCGCCAACATTGCGGTGACCATCAACGTCGCGATGATCTTCGGCCTGTTGTCGCTGCTCAGCGCCACGCTGACGCTGCCCGGCATCGCCGGCATCGTGCTCACCGTCGGTATCGCGGTCGACTCCAACGTGCTGATCTATGAGCGCATCCGCGAGGAGCTGCGCGGCGGGAGAACCCCGATCTCGGCGATCGACGCCGGCTTCAAGCGGGCGCTCGCGACCATTCTCGATTCCAACATCACGACCTTCATTGCCGCTGCCGTGCTGTTCATGATCGGCACCGGACCGGTGCGCGGTTTCGCTGTAACGCTCGGTATCGGCATCATCACCACTGTGTTCACCGCCTTCACCATGACCCGCCTGATCGTGGCGTGGTGGGTGCAGTGGAAGCGGCCGAAGACTGTGCCGATTTGATCATTTGAGGCCGGCTGTGACCACTACTCAACTCGTTCTCATTTCTCTTGGCGTGCTGATTGCCGCGCTGACCGTGGTCAGCGTGCTGGGCGTCATGCCGTCGCTGCGGATCGTCCCGGACAACACGCATTTCGACTTCACGCGCTTTCGCCGCATCAGCTTTCCGATCTCGGCCGTGCTGTCGATCGTCGCCATCACACTGTTCTTCACCCATGGCCTGAACTTCGGCATCGACTTCAAGGGCGGCACCTTGATGGAGGTGCGCGCCAAATCGGGCACGGCCGACCTCGCGCAGATGCGTAGCACCCTCGGCAGCCTCGGGCTCGGCGAAGTCCAGCTGCAGCAATTCGGCGGCCCCGCCGACGTGCTGCTTCGCGTTGCCGAGCAGCCGGGTGGCGACAAGGCGCAGCAGGAAGCGGTGGACAAGGTTCGTGGCGCCCTCGGCGAGTCCGTGGAGTATCGCCGCGTCGAGGTGGTTGGCCCGCGTGTCTCCGGCGAGCTGCTGGGTTGGGGCATGGCCGGCCTGATGCTCGCGATCGGCGCGATCTTGATCTATCTTTGGTTCCGGTTCGAATGGCAGTTCGCGCTGGGCGCCATGATCGCCAACGTGCACGACATCGTGCTGACCATCGGCTTCATGTCGATCAGCCAGGTCGACTTCGACTTGACCAGCATCGCGGCGCTCTTGACCATTCTGGGCTATTCGCTGAACGACACCGTCGTCATCTATGACCGCATTCGTGAAATGCTGCGGCGGTACAAGAAGATGCCGATGCCGCAGCTGCTGAACGAGTCCATCAATTCGACGCTGTCGCGTTCGATCATCACGCACTTCACCGTGACGCTGGCGCTGCTCGCGTTGCTGCTGTTCGGTGGTCACGCCATCCACAGCTTCACGGCGGTCATGATGTTCGGCGTCGTCCTGGTGGGTACTTACACCTCGATCTTCATCGCGGCGCCGATCCTGATCTATCTCGGTGTCGGCGAGCATCGCGAAGATGCGAAGGACGAGGCTCCCCCGGCGAAGAAAAGCAAGGCATGATCCGAACCGCGTGCCCTCGCGGGAGTTTGCGAGGGTAGCAGGCTCATTCGGACGAAGCTCATGGCCGGCGATCCCAACGCTCCCCATTTCCCGCGCTCGGCGCCGATCGAGGCCTATGGTAAGGGCGGATTCGCGTTTGCCGGCATGTCGCACCGGGGCTCGCTGCTCTGCCTGCCTGATGCGATCTGGGCCTGGGACGTGACTGATCCCACCAAGATCGACCGCTATTCGCTGGACCGGGTTTTTGCGGCTGCCAACAGCATCGACACGCTGCTGGTCGGCACCGGAACCGGCGTGTGGCTGCCGCCGCCGGACCTACGCCAAGCGTTGAAGGCGGTCAGGGTGGTGCTGGACACCATGCAGACCGGCCCCGCCGTACGCACCTACAACATCATGATCGGCGAACGGCGCCGCGTCGCGGCTGCGTTGATTGCCGTGCCATGAGCCGCGCTGCGACGCCGCCCGACACGGTGACGTTCTGCGCCGACCTCGTGCGCAGGCACGACTTTCCGCGCTATGTCGCGACCCTGTTCGCCCCCGCTGAAGAGCGCCGTGCGCTGCTGGCGCTCTACGCCTTCAATGTCGAGATCGTCCGCGTCCGCGATCAGGTGAGCCAGCCCTTGCCGGGCGAGATCCGGTTTCAATGGTGGACCGATCTGTTCTCGGGCCTCGTTCACGGCAGCGCCGAGGGCAATCCAGTGGCGGCGGAGCTCCTGCGCGCCATCCGCGATTTTGACCTGCCGGTCGAGCCGTTGTCGCTGCTCGTCGACGAGCATCAGTTCGATCTCTACAATGACCCGATGCCGACCATGGCGGCGCTGGAAGGCTATCTGGCCGCCACCTCTTCGGCGCTGTTCGCGCTCGCGGCGCGGATCATGGGCGATGGGTCGGATGCGGCCGAGCACCTCGCGCGGCACGCCGGGCTGGCGCAGGGCATCCTCCAGGTGATTGCCAACTTGCCGCGGGACTCGTCCCACCGGCAGTTGTTCTTGCCGCAGCAGGTCTTGGCCAGCCATGGCTGCGCCATGGAGGATGTGTTCGCGGGCAAGGAGACGCCCAATCTCCACGCTGTACTGAACCAGCTCATCGCCGAAGCCCGGCAGCATCTGGCGACGGCCTCGTCGCTGCTGGTGCAGGTGCCCCCGTCCGTGCGGCCGGCCTTCCTGCCGCTGAGCCAGGCGCGGGCTGATCTCGATCGGCTGTCGCGGCCGGGGCGCAATCCATTCGCGCTGCAGCCGCCGTCGTGGCTGCGCACGCTGTGGACGTTGTGGCGGGGCTCACGATCCCGGGAGTTTACCAAATAGCGGTTGGCTTATCGCCTGGACTGGCCAAATGCTCTATGCTGTCCCATGGCTGAGATATCCCCAACCGCAATCCCAGATCTGAGCGACCTCCCGGTCGTACCCGGGGACATTGATGTAGCCGCACAGATCATCCGCGGTGCCATCGTCGAGACGCCCTGTAGCTACAGCCGCACCCTGAGCAACATCTGCGGCTGCGAGCTCTGGCTCAAATTCGAAAACCTCCAGTTCACATCCTCGTTCAAGGAGCGCGGGGCGCTGAACCGGCTCACCGCGTTGACTCCGGAGGAACGTGCGCGCGGCGTGGTCGCCATGTCCGCGGGCAACCACGCGCAAGGCGTCGCCTATCATGCCAAACGGCTCGGCATTCCCGCCACCATCGTGATGCCTGTGGGCACGCCGATGGTGAAGGTCGAGAATACCAGGCATCATGGGGCCGAGGTGATCGTGACAGGCGCAACGCTGGAGGAGGCGGCCGCGTTTGCGCGGAGCCACGGCGAAGCGCGCGGCATGATCTTCGTCCATCCCTATGACGATCCGCTGGTCATTGCGGGACAGGGTACGGTGGGACTGGAGATCCTCAAGGCGGTGCCGGAGCTCGATACGCTGGTCGTTCCGATCGGCGGCGGCGGCCTGATCAGCGGCATTGCCATTGCCGCGAAAGCGATCAAGCCGTCGCTGCGGATCCTCGGCGTGGAGGCTTGGCTCTATCCCTCAATGTACAACGCCATCCATGGCAGCAATCTGCCGGCGCGCGGCGATACGCTCGCGGAAGGCATTGCGGTCAAATCCCCGGGGAAGATCACCACGGAAATCATCCGCCGCCTCGTCGATGACATTGCGCTCGTCAACGAAGCCGAGCTCGAGCGCGCGGTTTCAACCTTGATTTCGATCGAGAAGACGGTTGTCGAGGGTGCCGGCGCCGCAGGCCTTGCGGCGATCATGTCCGATCCCCCGCGCTTTGCCGGCGAGAAGGTCGGCCTGGTCTTGAGCGGCGGTAACATCGACACGAGGCTGATCGCCTCGGTGCTGACACGCGAGCTCGCGCGCGAGGGGAGGTTGACGCAGCTCTCGCTTGATATTCCCGACAGACCCGGCCAATTGGCCGCGGTCGCAGCGCTGCTGGCGGAAGCCGGCGCCAACATCATCGAGGTCTCGCACCAGCGGACTTTCTCCGACCTGCCGGCCAAGGCGACGCTGCTGCAACTCGTCATCGAGACTCGTGACAGCGCTCATCTCGACGATGTCATGGCCAAGCTCAGCGCCTCTGGATTGAGTGCGCGCTGCACGTGAAGCGAGTTTCGACGGCTACTCCGGCAGTCCTGCGGCGCGAAGCGCCTCACCAAGCGACGCTGCCAGCGCGGGATCACAGTTGACGCCCTGGAATTGACGGCCGTAGCGGAATGTGGGGTGTAACTCGAGCGCCCGGGCAGCGGCAGCTCTCGCTTCCTGCAATCGGCCAAGCTTTGCGAGCGCCGCCGCCAGTTGCACATGGGTGATGCTGTGACGCGGATTGGCTTGAACCGA
>Ga0209758_1003024_pt1 | contig 16050 bp, 13 predicted proteins | sample AraplaMF_Col_mMF_FD_184258 | JGI IMG/M metagenome (GOLD analysis project Ga0209758, IMG submission 184258) | Arabidopsis root microbial communities from the University of North Carolina, USA - plate scrape MF_Col_mMF (SPAdes) (version 2) | ecosystem: Host-associated > Plants > Roots > Endosphere... | reverse complement strand
TGCGCATCCTCGCCATTTCGGGCGCCAAGCGCTCGCCCTTCGTGCCCGACGTGCCCACCTTCAAGGAAGCCGGCCTCGACCTCGCGGCCACCGGCTGGAACACCTTCTTCGCGCCGGCCACCATGCCCAAGGAGAAGGTCGAGCGCCTCGCCGTCGTCATCCGCGAAGTCATGCAGGACCCGGACACGCAGCGCAAGTTCAAGGACTCGGGCATGACGCCCGTGGTGAGCACCCAGGCGCAGACCGCCGCGATGCTCAAGGCCTACCGTGCCCAATGGGCGCCGGTCGTGCAGAAGTCCGGTTACCAACCTTGAACGCCCCCCAGTCTTCGCGCACTTCGTGTCGCTTCGCCAACCCCCTTGCAGGGGGCAACACCGGCGGCCCGGCAGAGCCGGTTCCGCGGTGTTCCCCGAAAAGACCTCCTAGCCTCGAAGGCGCGATCAACTTATGACCAGACCCAACATCATCTTCATCGTCGCCGACGACCTCGGCTATGCCGACCTCGGTTGCTACGGCGGCCGCGACGCGGTGTTCGGCCCCGTCTCGCCCGTGCTCGACGGCCTGGCCGCCAACGGCCTGAAGCTCACGCAGGGCTACTCCAACTCGCCCGTGTGCTCGCCCACGCGCTTCGGCATGATCACCGGCCGCTACCAGTACCGCCTGCGCGGCGCGGCCGAGGAGCCCATCAACAGCAGGAGCCGTGGCAGCACCACCCTGGGCCTGCCCACCGACCACCCCACCCTGCCCTCGCTGCTGAAGGCCAGCGGCTACCAGACCGCCCTCATCGGCAAGTGGCACCTGGGCTACCCGCCCACCTTCGGCCCGCTGCGCTCGGGGTACGACGAGTTCTTCGGCCCCATGTCGGGCGGCGTCGACTACTTCACGCATTGCGACTCCACCGGCCGCCACGACCTGTGGTTCGGCGAGGAAGACAAGCAGGAAGAGGGCTACCTCACCGACATCCTCTCCAAACGCGCCGTCGACTACGTGGAACGCATGTCAGAACTTCAGAAGAAAGAGGAAGCCCCCTTCTTCCTGAGCCTGCACTACACCGCCCCCCACTGGCCGTGGGAAACCCGCGACGACGCGGCCAAGGCACCGAACATCAAGGACAACCTGTTCGACCTGGCCGGCGGCAACATCCACGTGTACCGCCGCATGATCCATCACATGGACGAAGGCATCGGCTGGATCATGGACGCGCTGAAAAAGCACGGCATGGCCGACAACACCCTGGTGGTGTTCACCAGCGACAACGGCGGCGAACGCTTCTCCGACAACTGGCCGCTGGTCGGCGGCAAGATGGACCTGACCGAAGGCGGCATCCGCGTGCCATGGATCGCGCACTGGCCAGAGGTGATCGCCAAGGGCGGCGAGAGCACCCAGCTGTGCATGACCATGGACTGGTCAGCCACCATGCTCGACGCAGCCGGCGTGGCCGCGCACCCCGACTACCCGCTGGACGGCGTCTCGCTGATGCCCGTGCTCAAGGACGCATCGAAGAGCTTCCGCCGGCCGCTGCACTGGCGCATGAACCATCGTGGGCAAGAGGCGCTGCGCGACGGCGACTGGAAGTACCTGAAGGTCGACGGCAACGAGTACCTGTTCAACATCCCCGGGGATGAGCGCGAGCGGGCTAATCTGGCGAAGAAGGAGCCGGAGCGGCTGGCCGCGATGCGGGCGGATTGGCAGGCCTGGAATGCGACGATGCCGGCGATTCCGGAGGATGCGACTGTGAGTCTGGGGTATTCGGTTAAGGATATGCCGCAGAGGTGAGTTGGCCGAAGCGCGCAGAAAAGGTCAGCAGCTCCCCAAGCTGCAGGCCCTGCGCGCCTGACACTTGCGAACGTCAGCGCCAGCTCGGAGGTGGGCCACCGAGTCGGGACAAGGCGATAGGCGGTGCGTCGTCGAACACCTGCCAACGCAACTGCTCTGCCGCGATTTCATAGACGTGGGCGCGAAACGCACACACAAAATGCCGTAGCCGGGCCGCCTCTTTCCACACGGATTCGCGCGCGAGCGCCGGTAGCCAGGGGGAATCCTCAACTTCGTAGAGGCGATTCGCCCGCAGGCCCAGAGAGACCAGTGGGTGACCATCCCGCGCATCTCCGTTCCACATCTGCATGCGGACCGCGGCGGTGTGCAGGAAGTCGATTCGGACGCTCGGACCCGTCTCGGCGTTCAACACGCGAATACCTTCCACAGTTGCAGGAGACAGATCAGCGTGGCAGGCCAAGCTGAGCAAAGCGGATTCCTGCGAGAGGTACTGATACAGCGAATTGGGCACCCATCGCGGTACGTCCTCAAACTCGACGAGCGATGTATTGCGGTCAAGCGTCATGAGGCCATTCTCAGGCACGCGCTTGCGCAAATGGCGCCTGCGCGGCCACCACGCTCGACGCAGCCCGCGTGGCCGCGCACTCCGACTATCCGCTGGACGGCATCTTGCTGATGCCTGTGGTGAAGGACTCGAAACAGCGTCACTGCGGCACGGGACCACTGCCGGAGGACTGAAGCGGATAGGACGCCAGCACCTCGTGCCACACAGGCCGCGTCTTCAGCCACGAACGCACGAACAGAAACTCGCGCACCGGCCAGCGAACAGGCGGCATGGCCGGTGCGGCGGCCCCCGATGCCTTGCGGGCGATGGTGATGTGCGGTGCCCAGTCGTCGTGGCGGCCCGACAGCCACGGCGCGAGCTGACGCACCACGGCTTGCTGCAACCGGTCGAGCGCTGGGTGCGGCTGCGGGCGCACGATGGCGATGCCGTTGTGGGCCCAGACGCCGGACCAGTCCAGCAGCAGCTCGAAGCTCTCTTCCATTCGCAACTCGCCCAATGCCTGGCGGATGCCTTCGACGGCAGCATCGCCCTGTGGCGAGATGTGGCACAGCGTCATGTGCAACCGGTTCGGCTTTGGGAGGCTCGGCTTGGGCTGCGTGCGCCAGACCCACTGCGCGCGGTGCTCAGCGATGGCGGCCTGCACCGCCTCGTCGGGCTTGAGCCAGGCATAGAGCATGGGCATTTCCAGTCGCGCGCGGCGCGCGGCATCGGCGGGGGTGAAGGGGGCGATGTCCATGGTGGGGAACATTGGACACCAGGCGGCGGGGCCATGCCTGAACGAGGTTGGCGTTGAGTCCGCGGGCCAATAGCATGTGAGAGCCGCGATGGACGATGCGTTGACTTCTTCCTTAGGGAATAGGACGTGGCGTCGTCGGAGCGCCGGCGATCGAAACCCGGAATCCACGCTGGGAGAGGTTTTCGAAAGCCTTCGACAGGTTGACTTTGCTGAAGAATGGCAGGCTCTGCTTCAGCATCGCACTGGCCTCGCCCAAGATCAGGAAAACAATCTCATAGTCGGCACTCCTGAGGGTGTCCAAGGGCACAAGATCACGTGCAGCCGGATCTACCCCACGCAGCACCGTTCGTGCCTTCTTACGGAATGCCTTGTCTCCGAGCATGATTTCAGCAGCGACGCCGCCCTGAGCAAAGAGGTGGCTCAATCCAGCCGATCCGCCCTTGCGATGCTTCACATGCACTAGTTGCTTGGCAGGGGTCAGAAGGTCGCAAAGTTCTATGGGTGATGTAGTCCGATCGGTTTTGACGAGCTTTTTATCCAGCAAGAAATACCCATACGTTGCAGCTGCTCGAATGTTGTAATTACCTTCAGACTCAATTTTCGACTCACCCCCTTCCTCCCACACTTCAACGGCTGGGAATGCAAGGGTGGATATTGGAATCAAGTCCAGCGTCGCGGCAATACGGCCAATGAATGTTGCATCAACCTCATACCACTTGCCGTCAAACACGATCTTCGTTTTATCGCCGTCAACGATCTCAAAGTAGATACAGCGGTACACCGAGTGTTCAGTAATGTTTCCGTCGACATCGTGGACAAAAAGCCGGTCGTGTTTCAAACCATCGATGGTTAGACGCGCCAAATCAGGAATGGTGTCGATGTAGTCCGCTGAATGAATGACCGGACGCACACCATCCTTTCTTCGTGTAAAGCTGAAGCCTAGGATCGTGTCCCACGCGCCAATCTCCGGCAGCGTCACCATGACTTCGGGATTGCGCGTGGCGACAGCTTGAACTAGCTGGGTGTTCAGCGCATTAATCGAGGCTTCATCCTTGATCTTGCGGACGTTGTCCACCCACGAAAAGGACTCTTTGTAGTCATCATTGACGTAGTAGCCTTTGATGCGACGAGCCAGCATGGGGAAATCCGAAGCTTCCATTTCGACGCCGAAGGAGAACATCGCGTCTCCACCTGCGATCTGCACAAGAGCAACTCCATTCTTGGGGACACCCGTCACGGCGCGAAGAACGTCCCGCAGGATGTCGATGCCAAAGACACCTACCTCCGAGTCGCGAGCAGCTTGGGACTTCTTCTGAACAGGCTGGTCTTCGAGAGTATGCAAGTCAACGCTGCGTAGTGATTTGTCATCGAGCGTATTGAGCGCAGTGCGGATACCAAAGTCCTGAACAAACAGCGACTGCTCGATCAAATACCGACCATACCCAAAGGCAAACGCGAAGACGTCGCCGTCCACTCGAAGTAGTAGAACCGCAGAACTCGATCGATTTGCTAGACCCGGTACGACGCGACCAGTAACCTCATCGAGTACAGGGCCCCAGATAGGCCTTTTCTCAGTACTTCTCTTCACACAAAGGACGCCCTCGATGCCCAAGATATCTGCCATTGGATAGTTGTCCACCGGCGCGTTGGCAAGAAGATCCTCAAGCGCTTGGCCATCGCTTAAGGGTTTTGCCAGAAAGAGGTTCAGGCGGCGGTAGATTTTTGCCATCTCATTTCCCCATTTTTTCGAGGAACGGACACCTTGACAAAGCACCGCGCAAAGCAAGCGCCGTGGACGACACCCCGTTCATCAGGGCATCTTGGCGCCCACAGAAAAAGTTTGGGATCGGCATAGGAACCCTCCTCGGTGCGACATTAGCGGAGTGGAAAGTTCTAGAGCATCCCGTCTTTGTGGGATGACCCTATTTGAAACACTTGCGCGCCTTTCAGCCACTCCGAACAACTTCTCCACATCCGGTGCCGAATGCGTCGTGATATTCGCGCACGAGGTATCAGTGCAGCGCCCTGGCCTAGATGAGCGACCTCCGTCTCAGAAAGTCAAGGCCTGATCCACAACCTTGACGGCACCCAGCCGTGCCTGTTTTCCAGCCGCCGCGAATTGCGCCAGAGTCGTTTGCGGATCAGCACCCAAATACTCTGCAATCAACATCGCTTCGGTCGGTCGGCTCCGTGTGTGGGGATCCATCGGAGTCTCCCAGTCGTAGGTAGTCGTTGCGACTGGCTGGCTCATGCTGACGTGCTTTTCAGGCATCTTCACCATCAGTTGCCGATCGGCGAAGACCAGGTCCAAATCGGACTCCGTGAGCGGCAAGCCAGCCTTCGCGATTTCATTCAGTGGATAGAGATTGCCGGCAGTCAATTCGCGCGCGCTCTTCTTTGAAGATTGCAGGACAAAGCTGAAATCGGCTTCCCCTTTTGATGTGCGCTTGTAGCCTGCGACGGTGCTCATCGCTAGTCTCAATTGCTCTTCAACAGCTTGCACCCCCAACAACTGACGGTAGGGGCGGTCCAGCTGGTCCAAGGACACCTGCGCGTTATTAATGCGAATCTCGATGAGCGATCGGCGACTGGATTTCGGCTGGCCCCATCGATTCTCGACATCGAGGTATTCCTTCTGCAACGCCAATTGATACTGAACCGGCTTCATCAGTGCTTTGACACGGACAACAAGCTCAGCGAGGTCCATCTTCCCTTCGCGCTCACGCTCCGTGACGATCTCCATGTCAGCCCATGATTCCCATGTAGTCGCGGGGACTTCAACGAATGCATCGCTGTCGAACTTCATCGACTCCCTTTGCTCTTCGTCCATGCCGGATTCCGGCACACGAATCCGCATGGCAGTGCCGTCTTGGGATTTTTGGGCGTTTCTCCATCCGGTCGCCAGACTTCCTCGATATTTGATGCACGAGTCACGGATCCATGCTCGCACTCCCGCTTCTCCACGGGCCAGCGCATCGCCCACCTGGCGTCGAGCCTTCTCGAGTGCCTCGAGGTGTTTGGCCGTTGCCTTGCTGTCCAGATCGCTATTGACGAGCTTCCCCTTGAGCTTCTGAAGTTCCGGCTGGATGGCCTTGACGAGGTTGAGTTCGCTGAACAGCTTGTCTCCAGCCTCGGCCTTGACCTTCCAGTTCACGAGGATTGCGCTAAGGGTCGCTGCACTGGTCTTCAGCTCCTGATGAACCGTGTCCTCATCTGGTCCGATCGCCCGCTCGGCCAACATGTGGAGAATCTTTTTCAGGCGCTGATGATGGTGCCGGACGATCGCGACGCGTCCCTCTTTCTGCAGCTGGCTCTGGCGGGCGAAGTAGCGCAGCTTGTCTGCTTGCGGCAACTTTCCCGGATCCTTGACGTTGGCCAGATCATCCAGCGTGGCCGTGTCCAGGTCGAGAGTGAACGTGACGGCGAACCTCACATGAATCGCCTTGATCAAGTACATACCGGAAGCTCCTGGCTTGAAGAGATGAATAGAGCCGGGACTCATGGAGGCTGATTGGTTCAACTCAGGCACGGTAGCGACCGTCACATCAGCACTTCTCTGCGGCCGTCTTGCTCTTTTTCTTTACGCCATAGAGCACTCGCCCCAACACTCTGGATGCGCCTGCCATTTGCAACAGCGTCTTTTTCGGCCTCCCATGTCTCGGCACGGGCACTCCCGAGCGGTACGGTAGCGAAGTGCCGAGTGCTGGGCATCACCACTTTGTGGGATGCCCAGTGAAGCCGATAAAAAGCGCTAGAACCTTTTACTTCGGCGCGCTCACCTCCAACAACATCTCCGCCTCCCGAGCCAGGTCGGCAGCAATCCAGAGCATGTTGTCCCGATGCTTCTCCCCCGCCTCCTCAAACCACCCGTTGCCGTCGCCATAACAGCACCACAGCAGCGAGTTCAGCTGCGCCAGTTTGATTTCGAGTAGCTCCCTTGCCTCGTCGGGCGTCGGGGTAGGCGCCGTGGGCTTGGTGGTGGTGCCGCGCGTGGTGCTATTGCTGCTGCGGCGGGAAGATTGGGGCGTGGGACGCCCGGCCATAATTCGCTTAGCCATTTGGTGTGCTGTCCTTCCAAGGTTGTGCACGTCATGTGGTCAGACGGTCAGGGTGTTTGCGCGCCCTGGCCGTCGCCTTTTGTGCCTCACGTTCGCACCAGTGCACCGAGGAGCACCGGCAACCCGCCGTGAGGTAGGCGGTTCATCAGGTCAGTGGGTCAACTGTTGGGGGAGCTCCTTTCACGATCGGTGGTCGTCGCCCACAAGGCGGGGCGTCTTGCGACAGGGGCATTCACTTTAGAGAAGCGAAGCCGCGCAAGAGAAAAGATTTCGTCGAGGATTTCTCGAATCGGCGGGATATCTGCCGAGGCGCTGCGGCGGGACACAAAGCTATGACGTTTGAGGGCCTGTCGCCCTCTGCCGGCTCGCGTCCTTGATGGCTGGTTCGTGCCTGCGATCAGAACCGAATGATCCACTCCCCACGCAGATACCGATACTGGTAGCTCGGCCCCGCGAAGGTGGTGCTGCGGCTGTAGCCGGCGCCGAAGCGGAACACGTGCGCGCCTCTCACGGGGCTTTGCAGGCTCACGTCGAGCAGCCTCGTGGGCTGGCTCATGTCGTGGTTGATGGTCTCGTTGCCGAGGCCTGCGGTCACGGAGGCGGTCCATCCCTGGAAGCGGTGGCGCCAGCCGATGGCGAACATCGACTCGCTGTAGCTCGTGGGGTTGAAGTAGGCCCTGTCGACGTCGTCGTGGGTGCTTCGGTATGTGCGGTAGCGCGCCTGCAGCGTGAGCCCGAGATCGAGCGAGGGCTGGTAGATGAGCCGCAGGCGGCCGTGGTCTCGCCGGTTGCCGTCTGAAAAGTACTGCTGTGCGACGAGGCCCACCAGGGTGACGTGGTCGCCCAGGCGCTGGTCGGCCGCGACGCCGACGAAGGTGAAGTCGATGCCCCTGTCGAGCGACTTCGGGGTTTCGACCCAGTCGCGCGTGATGAGGAATTCGACCGCCGTGCTCTTGGTGGGCGATATGCGGTAGCTGCCGTCGAGCGTGAGCAGCGTGTGGCCGCCCTGCTCGAACACGCCGGCTTCCATGGAGCCGCCATCGGCCGTTCTGGTTTCTATGTCGCGCGCGAGGAAGGTGAGCTTCTGGCCGCTTCTTTTCCAGCTGTCTTGCTTGTATCGGTAGTCGCCGAGCCTGAAGCCGAGAAAACGGTCTGCATTTTCAAAGGCGGGAAAGAATTCGACGGACACGCGGCGCGACTGGAAATGGTCGCTGTCGTTGGTCAGGTAGAACTCGGGGCCGAAGGCCATGGTCTTGGGCTTCTCTTCTTCCTGCGCCTGGCAGGAAGCGGCGGCAAGCAGTGCGAGCGCCGGAATAAGAAGAAAAGAAGCGGTGGCCGAATTTCGTCTCATCGGTTTCATCGATGCCTGGGTCATTTGGTGCCCCAGGACTTGGGCCTTTTGAAGAGTTCGTCCAGATATCCGAGAACGCTGGCCGGCTGAAGAATCAGGCTGTAGAGCAGCACGTAGATGAAGAAGCCCTGGAAATTCTTTCGCACGACGAGCCCGGTTTGCTTGAACATCCGGCGCTCGATGGAAAACATCAGCAGGCTCAATGCGAATGCGGCCGGTATGAGCGCAAGGGTCATCGGGCCGACGATCCAGAAATAGCCGAAGAGCGCGAGCACCAGCCCCGGAATGAATCCGATGGTGTAGGCCAGGTCGAGCCAAGGAAAAAGCAGGTTCCAGTAAATGAAGAAGGTCGAAAGCCGCGGCTGCAGAAGAATGCCCGGGTGCTTGGCGAAGGCCTCGGTCATGCCGCGCGCCCAGCGCTGGCGCTGCTTCACCAGTTGGCGGATGCTGGTGGGCACGTTGGTGAAGAGGCAGGCGTCCTCGCAGTGGCCGATGCGGTAGCCGGCCTTCAGCAGGGCCCAGGTGAGCACGATGTCTTCACCCACGCATTCGGGCCAGCCGCCGACCTCTTCGAGTGCGTCGCGGTCGTAGAGGGAGAACGCGCCCTGCGCCACCAGCGTGCCCTGGAAGAGCGACTGCACGCGCTTGATGGCCGCGATGCCGTGGAAGTAGTCCCACTCCTGGCAGCGGGTGATCCAGTTGTAGCGCGAGTTACGCACCAGGATCTTTCCGGCAACGGCGCGCGTATTGGGCGGGTCGGAGTGGTAGCGCTCGACGATGCTGGTGAGCGCGCCCTTGTACAGGAATGAATCGGCATCGACCGTGATGACGATGTCGTGCAGCACCTGTTTGAAGCCGATATTCAGGGCGCGCGCCTTGCCGCCGTTCTGCTTGAGGTCGACAAAAGTGATCCACGGATACCGGGCGCAGGCGCCCTCGACCACGGTGGCGGTGCCGTCTTTCGAGCCGTCGTTGATCACGAGGACCTGCAATTCGCCGGGGTAGTTTTGCCGCTCGATGCTGACGAGGGTTTCCTCGATGGAGGCTTCCTCGTTGTACGCGGCAATCAGGATGGATATCGGGGGATAGACGGAGAGCGCGGTACGCGGCGGCCTTTTGTCCAGAAGCAGGCTGATGGCCAGAAATGCATTCATGAACCCCGGAACGATGGCAATGCCATAAACCAGGAAAACAGCCAGCACGATGCCGACATGCGTGGTCAGTTCGGTCAGCCAGGCCTGCGCGGCCCAGATCGAAAAGGCAACCCACGCAACCGAGCCGATCAATGCGATGAAGAACTTGCCCGATACGGGCAGGTAGATCATGGAATGAGGCGTCTTTTGGCTGCTGTCGGTCATATCGCCTTGTGACAATTCCGCGAAATGTAATCTTCCGCGGAGGCGATGAATAGTCTCGTTACCCCGTCACGCCATTTTTGCAACAGTCGCGCATCGGTGCGCGCGAGAGCTATTACGAGGGGTCGTAGCCCGGCGCAGAACTGATTTCGTTCGGCTTGTAGATCTTGTGCTGCGCCATGCCGGTGCCGGCATCTGTTACCACCAGCAGGCGCCACAGCGGCTCGCGCACGGAGCAGTCGCTTTCTTCCTTGCCGAGCTTGAAGCTGGGCACGCCGGGGGCGGTGCCCTTGACGGTCACGCGCAGCAGGGTCTGGCCCTTGGCGTTGGACACTTCGAGGTCGAAGCCCTTGCCGGTCATGTTCTCGGCCTTGTAGCCGTAGCCGGTGAAGTGCTTGACGACGTATTCGAGCGCGGCGGCCTGCACTGCTTCGGGCGAGGCCTTGTCGTCGTCGGCTGCCTTGGCGGCGGCGGAGAGTTTCTGCGGAATGTTGCCGCGCTCCCTGGCGGCCTGCACTTCGGCTTCGCTCGGCACCCAGCCGCGCGGGCCGCGCACGAGCACGGCGAGTTTCTGTTCGGGCTCCCAGCTGGCCACGTGCCATTCGTCGTCGTCGCGCACGCGGGTGGACACCTTGGCGTCCTTGTTGCTCTCGACTTCGAGAATGGCGATGCGGTTGGTCTGCACCACTGCGCGGAAGCCGCTGCCGGCGTCGTAGCTGCGCTTGAGCAGCGCGAGCCTGTCCTTGGCGCGCTGCAGTTGCTGGGCGTTGCGCTCGCCGCCGCCGGCGCGGTGGTGGACGTCGAGCGATTCAAGGTAGAACCAGCGGCCGTTGGCCGACACGTTGACCCATTCGGCCCAGATGGTGGCGATGACGTTGTCGCCGGTGGCCAGCCATGCGTGCTCGAATGGTTTGTCGCGCGCGTCGAACACACCCATCTTGGCGACGATCTCGACCGGCGTGAGCCGTGGGCCCTTGAGCCGCATCTCGTCGATCACAGTGAGTACGCGGGGGTCGACTTCCTTGTCCATTCAGTGGAATTCTGCTGAGTTTGAGGGGGTGGGGAGTATGCCGCATCGCCCGGCGCCGACGCCCGTGCGCAGGCAATCGTATGGCACGATCAACGGATGAACGAGCCCTCACGCCGCATACCGTATCGCACCTGGCCTGGGGCGCTGGCGGTGCTCCTCGCCATTGCCGCCTACGTGGGCGGCCTCACCTGGTGGGACCGCCACACGCCGGGCAACCGGCCGCTGCAGCCGGGCGAAACGGTCGAGGCGGGCCAGGCCAGGTTCGTGCCGGCCGAGGGTTGGGAGATGGACGTTTCGCGCTCCAAGGCGGGCCAGTCGCTGATGCTCTTCAAGGGCGGCCACAAGTTCCTGGTGACGACTTTCCCGTGGGCGGGCGGGCCCGATGGCCCCCTCGTGCGCCAGCAGCGGCTGATGGAGCGCGGCCAGCGGCTGCAGATCGACGGCGACGTGTCGGACTTCATCACCTCCTGGGGCCTGCAGGGCAAGACTTTCGCGTACTACGGCTCGAAGCTGGCGGGCCGGTTCTGGCAGGTGGTCGACGTGCGGCGCAAGTCGCTGGTGCAGATCGACTTCTGGGGCTCCAGCGACGGCATGGACGACGCGCTGCAGGAGGCGCGCTCGATGCTCGACTCGATGGACCTGGAGGCGCCGCAATGAACATGCCGGTGTTCGACCAGGGCGACCAAAGCGGCCAAGGCAGCCAGCAGGTGACCGAGGTGGCCGGCTGGCCCGTCGGCACCGACTCCTTCTTCCAGCCCCGGCGCGTGGCCTTCTGGGTGCTGGCGGCGCTGATATTGAACGGGCTGTTCTACACGGTCTACATGTTCTCGCTGGGGGTGCGGGTGGTGCCCGTTACCGCCTTCCTGGGGCTGACGGTGTGGGGCATCTACACGATGCTCTTCGTCCAGGCCTTCCGCACGCTCGACCTGCTGGAGCAGCACCCGACGGAGGCCTACGTGCTGGCCTTCGCATGGGGCGGCATGGGCGCCGTGTACTTCGCGGCGCCGGCCAATGTCGCCATCCAGAGCCTGTGCGCCAAGCTGATTTCGCCGGAGTTCGTCGCCACCTGGGGGCCGGCCATTGCGGGGCCGGTAACGGAAGAGTTTTTGAAGCTCGCAGGCGTCGTCCTGCTGGTGCTGGTGGCGCGCAACCAGTTCCAGACATATCTGTCGGTGCTGATCGTCGGCGCGATGGTGGGGCTGGGCTTCCAGGTAGTCGAGAACCTGAGCTACACGGTCAAGTCGGCGGTGCACTTTCCGCTGGAGAACCAGGTCTATCCGGTGCTTCTGAACCTGTTCACGCGCGGGCTGCTGAGCGGGCTGTGGAGCCACGCGGCCTACACGGCGATCGCGTCTTTCGGCGTCGCCTGGTTCCTGCTGCATCCGCAGCGGCCGATGGTGGTGCGCGTCGCGGTCGCGGTGCTGTGCTTCGTGCTCGCGTGGGCGATGCACTTCATCTGGAATTCGCCCTTCCTCGAAGACCTGTTCGACGGCGGCTATGGAGAGATGGCGGTGATGCTGGTCATCAAGGGCCTGCCCGCGATCATCGTGGCCGCCCTCTTCTGGCACGTTGCCGCGCGCGAGAACGGCACCTACCTGCATGCGCTGGCGGCCTGGTTCGTGCCCGAGCGCGACCTGATCCAGGACGACGAATGGGTGCGGCTGGGCGCGCCCATGCAGCGCTACAGGGTGCGCCGCGAAATGGGCTGGACCTACGGCTGGCGCGCAAGGCGCCTGAAGACGCACCTGCAGCGCGAGCAGTTGCGGCTGATCCGCAAGGCCGCGACCTACGGCCGGGGGCCGCAGACGCTGAAGCACGAGACGGCGGTGAGGCGGCTGCGGGCCAAGCTCGACCCGATCATCGCGGCAGGAATCACGGCAAAGACCTGAGGCGTTGGTTTCTCGCGATGACGGGCAATTCCTGCCCCGAATTGTTAAAAAAGATTGCTAAAGTCGTACGCGTCATGCGACGACAACAACAAGAAATGCTTGGACTGCGCCTGCTGGCGCTGCTGGTGCTCCTCTTGCTGGGCACCGGCTGGAGCTTCCCCGCCAGGGCCGTCACGCTCGTCGAACAGGCTCAACTCACGCTGACGCTGCATGGCAAACACCCCACGGACCAGCCGCCCGAGCCGCACGCGGTGCAGCTGCCCTACAACTGGGACCAGCGGCAGGGCGCGGTCGATGGCGAGGCGGCTTTCGCGTTCGACGTTCCCGTCAACGATCCGAGCGTGCCGCACGCGCTGTTCGTGCCGCGCATCGGCAACAGCTTCAGGGTGCTGGTAGATGGACGGGAGTTGGCGCGATTCGGCACCTTTCCGCCGGGGCCGTACGACGATGCCTCGTTCACGCCGCAGTACTTCGCGCTGCCGGATTCATCGGCCCCGGTGCGGCGCGTGGAGATCGTCGTCGCCGCGCAGGCCGCGCGCCAGGGCGGGCTCTCGCCGGTGGTGGCGGGCACCGAGGCGGAGATCCGGCCGCTGTACGAAGACGCGCTCTTCTGGCAGATCAGCGGCGGGCGCTTCATCGCCATCGTGAGCGGCGTGCTCGGGGCGCTGTCGCTGCTGGTGTGGCTGCGGCAACGCGAGTCGCTGTACCTCTACTACGGCCTGGGCGAGCTGCTCTGGTCGGTGCAGACGGCGCGGGTGCTCTTCACCCATGCGCCGCTGCCGTGGCCCTGGTGGGGCGTGGTGCCGTTGGCGGCCTTCCAGGCGGCGGTGCCGCTGCTGTGCCGCTTCGCGCTGTCGGTGGTGGGCAAGGGAGACTCGCGGCTTGCGCGCTTTCTCGGCCTGCTCGCGCTGCTGTCTCCGGTGACGGCCACGCTGGGCATCACGGTGCCGCTGCTGTGGCTGATGCCGGCGTGGCAGATCCTCTTCTTCCTGTCCGGCCTGGCGATGGTGGTGTTCGTGCTGCGGGTGGCGGTGCGCAGCCCGGTGCTGGAGCACCGCGTGCTGGGCGTGGCGGTGGTGCTGGTGGTGCTGAGCGCCGCGCGCGACAACTGGGTGATGCGCACCTCGCCCGAGGCCTATGCGGTGGTGCCCTGGATCCGCTTCGCGTGGGTGGGCTTCGCGATCTCGCTGGCCTGGGTGATCGCCGAGCGCATGCGCAAGGACGTGCGCGCCGTGGCGCAGATGAACGCATCGCTCGAGGCCGAGCTGGCCGAGCGCAACGCGGCGCTCGAAGCCGTCTTCGCGCGCGAACGCGAAGGCGAGAAGGCACGCGGCGCGCTGGAAGAACGCCAGCGCCTCACGCAGGACCTGCACGACGGCCTCGGCGGCCAGCTGGTCGGCCTGCTGCAGATGGCCCAGCAGCCCGGCGCCGCCATGAACGACGTGGCGCTGCACCTGCGCGACGCGGTCGACCAGCTCAAGCTCACGGTGGACGCCATGCACGGCTGCGAAGGCGACGTGGCCTCCGCGCTCGGCAGCGTGCGCTACCGCCTCGGCCCTCGCCTGCAGGCTGCCGGCATCGAGCTGCGATGGGACGTCGGTTCCCTGCCCACGATGACGGGCTGGACCGCACGCGAATCGCACCAGCTGCAGATGCTGCTGTTCGAAGCCTTCGGAAACCTGATGGCGCATGCGCAGGCGACGCAGGCCGGCCTTGGCGCGAGGCTGCTGGAAGGCTCCGGGGAACGCGCCATCGAGATCGAGCTGCAGGACAACGGCCGCGGCTTCGACACGCAAGCGGCGTTCGCCGGCAAGGGCCTCGCGAACATGCGCACGCGCGCCGCTGCGCTGGGAGGCACGCTCACCGTGCGCTCGCAGCCCGGCGAAACCAGCCTGCTGCTGCACCTGCCGGTACCGGCGGCATCGACGACGCCGGGCGAGCCCGGGCGGGAAACGGGCCGGCCGCCGCTTCAGCCGGCGAACGGCACGCTGCGATAGGGACTGCGCGCGTCGCTCAGCAGCAGGCGGTTGGTGCGCAGCAGGTGCTCTTCGCGCGCATCGGAATACTTCCAGATCAGACCGCCTGCGATGTAGGCAGCGCTCAGCTGCGGCCAGCTGCCGTACGCCTCGCGCACCTGCCTGGCGAGCCCGCCGGCAAAGCCCGCGAACTCCGCGCGCTCGATGTAGCCGAGCTGCACCGCCCAGCGCGACAGGCTGGCCAGGCGCACGGCGTCCCACGCGACCAGGCTGGATATGTCGGCGGGCGAGACCTTGAAGTGCTTGCGCAACTCGTCCACCCAGCTGCGGCTGCCCGCCATCAACTGGGCCAGGTCCGCCATCGGCTTGCCGCTCTGCGCCGAGAGCTCGCGGTAGTCCAGGCTCTTGCGCGCCTTGATCTGGAAGAACGAGGGGAAGAAGGCGTCCATCACCATGCGCAGGACCGCTGGCGTTTCCTGCGTTGCCGTGTCGATCGCGGCAATGGCGTTCCACAGGGACCGGTAGGTCGATCGCTGCCCTTCCTCGACGAGCCATCGGGCGGTCTGCTCGAAGCTGGCGCGGTCGTGCACGCTCCACACGTCGGCGATGCCTTCGCGCAGCACGTCGTTGTCCTTGCCGGTTGCCACCGCGTTCACGAAGTCGCCGTTGAAGGCGGACAAGGGCGCGCTGAGCGTGACCAGCCATTGCTCCTGGCCCGAGAGCGCCTCGGCCGCGTCGAAGTGAAGCTTGTCGTTGTCCATCATCGCGTGGCCGAGCGTGTCCATCATCCCCATTGAAACTCCCTGTGTTCGAAGCGCCCATGCATCCGGCGGATGCCAGGCAGGTTGACAAATGGCGGGGCCGCGCGCGCGGCGAACTGGCGCCGGATTGGCGTGGCAGGCACGCCGCAGCCCCGAGGAAGGGCAGATGTTAACCAGAACGGACGTCCGGACATCCGATGAATTCGGGCCTTGGCCAGGAAGAGGCACGCCCTTCGTCCCGGGTATCGATTTGACTAAATTTTAGATATATCTAAAATAATTCAGACATACCTCAAGAAGGATCCCCACCATGAGACATTTCCACTTCGGCCATGGCCATCACCACTGCCACGTCGCCCGCGGCGAGCACGACGACGGCCTTTCCGGCGGGGGCCGCGGTCATCGCGGCGGACGTGGCGGCGGCGGGCGCGTGTTCGGCCATGGCGGCCTGCGCTTCGTGCTGCTGCAGCTCATCGCCGACAAGCCCTCGCACGGCTACGAACTCATCAAGGCCATCGAAGAGCGCCTCGGCGGCAGCTACGCGCCCAGCCCC
>Ga0209758_1003023_pt1 | contig 16055 bp, 15 predicted proteins | sample AraplaMF_Col_mMF_FD_184258 | JGI IMG/M metagenome (GOLD analysis project Ga0209758, IMG submission 184258) | Arabidopsis root microbial communities from the University of North Carolina, USA - plate scrape MF_Col_mMF (SPAdes) (version 2) | ecosystem: Host-associated > Plants > Roots > Endosphere... | reverse complement strand
GTTTGCGATGATCAGCTCGAACCATTTGCGCAGGATGTTGGAGCGCTGCTTGGCGGTGTGCTTGGCCCAGACCGGGAACGCGCGCTGGGCGGCTTCGACCGCCTTGGTGGTGTCGTCCGCCCCCAACTGCGGCACCTTTGCGAGCTCGACACCGGTCGCGGGATTGTTCACGGCGAAAACAGGTGTGCCGACCCAGGCGCCGTCGATGTAGCAGGCCTCCTTCAGCAGCGACGGGTCCTTCAACCGGTCACGCAGGGTGGTCGAATGTTGGGCGCGTGCGGCGGCGGTTGGCGTCATGGCGTTACTCCCTCGGGGGCGATCAAGATCGGCCGGAATATAGGGACGGACGGGGCGCAATGCACCGCCCGACAACGCACAGCTGATGGGAGATACGCTGGCAGCGGCGGCTTAAGCCGCGCCGCTCATGTAAGTCTCGCGCCGGCCGATCATGCGTTCGGCGGCCGCCTTGGCGTCGGCCTTCGAGGAGGTCGCGCAGGTGCGGTATTCGAGATCGGGCACGTCCGACGGGTTGCGGCGGCCGAACCAGCTCTTCGAGCCAACCGGCAGCAGCGCCAGCGATTGCGCGAGATTATCGACCGCGCCGAACGAATAGAGCGCGCCTGATCCGGCGATCCGGACTTCGTAAATGCCGGGCGAGATCGGCGCTTCCAGATTGTCGCCCCGTCCGGGACGGGGATAGCGCTTCCATTCGCTCCAGGTCGAAATCATCTCAGGCCCCCCGCGGCCGCTGGGGCCGCCAAATTTGCATCAAATCCTAACGTCAGCCCTCAAGTCCGGCCGGAAGCTGAACGGCACAACGCAGAAAATGTTTCAAGTGCTTCAAACGCCCGAAACATATCGCCGCGGCCATCCAAGGTCACGGTCAGTTGCGGCGATCCACCTCAGATTGTGAAGGTGTGTTGCAGATCAGTCGTCCCGCGCGGGGGCGGAACCGTCAAGTCACGACATCGCGACCGGCGCTGAGGTTGAGATGCTTGCCGCACGCGACCTCCGGGAGGACAATCCGATCACTTCCAACAATAATCAAACCGGAGGAAACGTAGATGCAAAGCAAAGCCGAGATCGACGAGATTCTGCGCAAGGCAAGCGATGCCAAGGACATCCCCGGCGTGGTGGCGATCGCCGCCAGCGGTAACGACGTGCTGTATCAGGGCGCGTTCGGCAAGCGCGATCTGTCCAAGCCCGATGCGATGACGCTGGACAGCGTATTCTGGATCGCCTCGATGACGAAGGCAGTGACAGCAGCCGGCGCGATGCAGCTGGTCGAGCAGGGCAAGCTCTCGCTCGATGCGCCGATCGGTTCGGTGCTGCCCGATCTCGCCAATCCGCAAGTGCTGGAAGGCTTCGATGCCAACGGCGAGCCAAAGCTGCGGCCGGCGAAGGGCACGATCACACTGCGCCACCTCATGACCCACACTGCCGGTTTTGCCTACAACGTGTGGAACGGCGATTGCGCGCAATATCTGGAGAAGACCGGAACCCCGAACATCTTCTCCTGCCAGAACGTCGCGCTGAAGACGCCGATCATGTCCGACCCCGGCACGCGCTGGGAATATGGCATCAACATCGACTTCGTCGGCAAGGCGGTGGAAGCAGTAAGCGGCAAGCGTCTCGATGCCTATCTGCGCGACAATCTGTTCACGCCGCTCGGCATGAGCGACACCGCCTTCAAGATCACCGACGACATGCGCAAGCGGCTGGTCGCCACGCATGCGCGCGGCGAGGACGGATCACTGGCGCCGATCCCGTTCGAGATCGAACAGAACCCGGAATTCCACATGGGCGGCGGCGGCCTTTACAGCACGGCCGGCGACTACATCAAGTTCACCCAGATGATCCTCAACAAGGGTCATGGCAACGGCAACCAGGTCCTGAAACCGGAGACGGTCGCGCTGATGGGCCAGAACCACATCGGCGATCTCACGATCGGCAAGATGACGACAGTTGCGCCCATGTACACCAACGACGTCGATCTCTTCCCCGACATCGTGAAGAAGTGGGGACTGTCCTTCCTGATCAATACGGCCAAGACGCCGGAGGGCCGCAGTGCCGGCAGCCTCGCCTGGGCGGGCCTTGCCAACACCTATTTCTGGATCGACCCGGCGCGCGATGTTTCCGGCGTCATCCTGATGCAGGTGTTGCCGTTCGTCGACGCCAAGTGTCTCCAGGCCTTCGCGGGCTTCGAGCGTGGCGTCTATGCCGGTCTTGATGCGGGCAGCGGCAAGAAGGCGGCCTAACCCTTAGTATGAGGCGCGCGCCATCGCGCGCCTCCCCGGCAAGGGATAACCTCGTGCCCAAGAGCCATCGGCTCACGGGCACGAGGCAATAAAGGTTTGAGGAGACCAACTTGGCGAACGATCTTGCAGGCAAAGCCGACAGCTACGTTTGCGGCATCTCGGACACTCCGCTGCTCGGCGACACCATCGGCCGCAGTCTCGACCACGCGGTGCGGCGTTGGGGTGATCGCGAGGCGCTGGTTTCGCCCAGCCACGGCGTGCGATGGACCTGGACGGGATTCGCCGAGCGCGTTGATGCGCTGGCGGCAGGCTTTCTCGCGCTGGGACTGCAGCGTGGCGAGCGGATCGGCATCTGGTCGCTGAACCGGCCGGAATGGACCCTGACCCAGTTCGCCGCTGCCAAGGCCGGCCTGATCCTGGTGACGATCAACCCCGCCTATCGGCTCAGCGAGCTGGAGTTCGCGCTGAAGAAGGTCGGCTGCGCAGCGATCGTCACCGCGACGGCGTTCAAGACCAGCCAATACATGGAAATGCTCAACACGCTGCTGCCGGAGCTGGCGAGCGCCACGCCCGGACAGTTGCGGGCCGCGCGGCTACCGGCCCTGCGGACGGTGATCCAGATTGGCGGTCCGGCCGCATCAGGCACGATTCCGTTCGAGAAGGTCGCGCACATGGGCAAAGCCGAACATCGCGAGCAGCTTGCCGCGCTTGGCGCTGCGCTCCAATTCGACGACGCCGTCAACATCCAGTTCACCAGCGGCACCACGGGATCACCAAAAGGCGTGACGCTGACGCACCACAATATCCTCAACAACGGCTATTTCACCGGACGCGCCATGCGCCTGACGGAAGCGGATCGCATCTGCATTCCGGTGCCGCTCTACCATTGCTTCGGCATGGTGATGGGCAATCTCGCCTCCGTCACGCTCGGCGCAACCATGGTCTATCCCGGCGAGGGCTTCGATCCGCTCGCGACGCTGCGCGCGATCGAGCAGGAAAAATGCACGACGCTTTACGGCGTGCCGACCATGTTCATCGCCGAGCTCGATCACCCCGAGTTCAAGACGTTCAACCTGACATCACTGCGCACAGGCATCATGGCCGGCGCGCCCTGCCCGATCGAGGTGATGAGGCGCGTCGTCTCCGAGATGAACATGCGCGAGGTCACCATCGCCTATGGCATGACCGAGACCAGCCCGGTCAGCTTCCAGAGCGCGACCGACGATCCGCTGGAGCGGCGCGTCTCCACCGTCGGGCGAATCCATCCGCATGTCGAGGTGAAGGTCGTCGATCTCGAGGGGCGGATCGTCAAGCGCGGCGAACGCGGCGAGCTCTGCACCCGCGGCTACAGCGTGATGCTCGGCTATTGGGAAGAGAAGGAGAAGACCGCCGACGTGCTCGACTCCAATGGTTGGATGCATACCGGCGACCTCGCCACCATCGACGACGAGGGCTATTGCAACATCGTCGGCCGCATCAAGGACATGGTGATCCGCGGCGGCGAGAATCTCTATCCGCGCGAGATCGAGGAGTTTCTGTACCGGCACCCCAAGGTCCAGGACGTGCAGATCTTTGGCGTGGCCGACACCCGCTATGGCGAGGAGCTCTGCGCCTGGATCCGCGTCAGACCGGGCGAGACGCTGACCGCCGAGGAGATTCGCGCCTTCTGCGACGGCCAGATCGCCCACAATAAGATCCCGCGCTATGTGGAATTCGTCGATGAATTCCCGATGACCGTGACCGGAAAGATCCAGAAATTCGTGATGCGGGACGCGGTCGAACAGCGGCTTGGGTTGAAGGCGGCGAAGACGGCGTGAGGCCGACTACTCCCGACACGACGACTGTCATTCCCCGCCGGGGATCCGGTACGCCGCAGCTTCTCCGATTCCCACTAACGTCCCTGGAATACTGGATCGCCCGCCTGCGCGGGCGATGACAGCGGAGTATGAGGCGCGACTTCGCCCTAAACCGTCAGCCCGCGTTGCTGGGCCAGCTCCTTCAACGACACAAGCGGACGCGCGCCGATATGCTGGATGACTTCGGCGGCGGCAAGCGCACCGAGCTCGCCGCACTGCTTGTGCGACAGATCGCGCGAAAGGCCGTACAGGAAGCCAGCGGCGAACAGATCGCCGGCACCGGTGGTGTCGACCAGCTGCGTGATCGGCGAAGCGGGAGCCGCGACGGCATCGGTCGGCGTCACCACCACGCAGCCCTTCTCGCTGCGGGTCACCACCCCGAGCTTGACGTCGCTCCGCAGCTGCTTGAGCGCGGTGTCGAAGTCGGAGGTCTCGTAGAGGGAGTGCAGCTCGGACTCGTTGGCGAAGACGATATCGGCGGTGCCGTTTCGCATCAACCACAAGAATTCGTCGCGGTAGCGACCGACGCAGAAGGAGTCCGACAGCGTCAGCGCCACCTTTCTGCCCGCCTCATGGGCGATCTTGGAAGCCTTGAGGAAGGCTTCCTTGGCACCCGGCGGATCCCAGAGATAGCCTTCGAGATAGACGATTTTTGCAGCCGCGACCTCGGCCGGATCGATATCGGCCGGCGACAGGTCCTGCGCCGCGCCGAGATAGGTGTTCATGGTGCGCTCGCCATCGCCCGTCACCAAAATGTAGGAGCATCCGGTGGCGGGGCCATCCTTTGCGGCCGGCGTGCTGAAGGCGACGCCAGCGGCGCGGATGTCGTGGACATACAGCTTGCCGATCTGGTCGTCCTTGACCTTGCCGACATAGGCCGCACGCGCGCCGAAGCTGCCGATGCCGACGATGGTATTGGCGGCCGAGCCACCCGAGACTTCCGTCGCCGGGCCCATGTCGGCGTAGATGGCAACGGCCCGCGCCTCATCGATCAGGGACATGCTGCCCTTGGCCATGCCATGCTTGACCAAAAAGGCTTCATCGGTCCGGACCAGCACGTCGAACAGCGCGTTGCCGATGCCGAGAACGTCATATTTCACGTCAGCCATTCACCTTGATCCTGCTTGGCGGATTGCGGTCCCTGCGGAAATCCGCTTCCTGTCGGCTTGAAATCTGGCCCGCGGCCTATCACGACCGGCCCTCCGCGGGCAAGCAACGGTATGATCAAAGGACATGATCCGCTCCTTCCTGACCGTCTCGACGGGAACACTGGCCTCGCGCCTCCTGGGCTTTGCCCGCGATTCCCTGATCGCCGCGCTGCTCGGCACCGGTGCCGTGGCGGATGCATTTCTGGCCGCGTTCCAGCTCGTCAACGTGGTGCGGCGGCTGCTCAGCGAAGGGGCGCTCAATGCAGCTCTGATTCCAGCCTGGCTGCGGGTTCGTGACCGTGATGGCGCGGAGGCCGCGTCTGCTTTTGCGGGGCGCGTGCTCGGCACGGTCAGCGCGACACTGATCGTGATCTCGATTGGCATCGCGGTCGCGATGCCGCTGATCATTGTGATCATCGCGCCGGGCTTCGTCGGAAGTCGCACGCTCGATCTCGCGGTGCAGAGCGCGCGGCTGATGCTGCCTTATCTCGCCTTTGCCGGTCCGGTCACGGTGCTGATGGGATTGCTGAACGCGCAAGGGAAATTTGCGCTCACCGCATTCTCGCCGCTGCTGTTCAATATCGCGCTGATCGCGGCCATCGCCGCGCTGCTGCTGTGGCACGCCGATGCGGCGCTCGCCGCATGGACACTCGCTGCGACCGTCGGCATCGCCGGCCTGCTGCAACTGGTGATGCTGTCCTCGCAGCGAAGTGCGCGCCTTGCGACACCACTGCGCGCGAGCTTCGACAAGGAGATGCGCGGCTTCTTCGCCAAGGCGATCCCCGGCATGATCGCAAGCTCTGGCCCGCAATGGCTGATGGTCGCAGGCGCGATCATCGCCTCCGCAACGCCATCCGCCGTGTCCTGGCTCTATTTCGCCAACCGCCTGATCGAGCTGCCGCTCGGCATTGTCGGCGTCGCGATGGGCACGGTGCTGGTGCCGGAGCTGACGCGGGCAGTCGGGAGCGGCGATCGCGACGCTGTCGCACATGCGGAATCGCGTGCGCTGGAACTCGCGACCGGGCTCGCCCTGCCCGCGACGCTCGGCCTCGCCGTGCTGGCCGAACCGATCGTGCGGCTGTTGTTCGAGCATGGCGCCTTCGGCGCTGAGGACAGCGCGGCGACCGCGTATGCGCTGATATGGCTGGCGCTGGGCCTGCCGGCCCATGTGCTGATCAAGGCGCTGTCGCCAGCCTTCTATGCCCGCAGCGACACGATGACGCCGCTGCTCGCAATGGCCAAAGGATTTGTGGTCACAATCTTGCTCGCCGTGCTGCTCAATCGCGTCTTCGGCGCGAGCGGGATCGCTGCGAGCATCGCGGCCGGCGCCTGGAGCAGTGCGGTCTCGCTGCTTCGGAAAGGCACCAGCGAATTCGGCTTCTCGATCGATGCGGCGGCCCGCAATCGGCTGCCGCGGATCGTTCTCGCCGCAGCCGCCATGGGCGCCCTGCTCTGGCTTACGACGGGACTGATGCCGGTAGAGGCCCATGGCCTGATCCGCTTCATTGCGCTGGGCCTGCAAATCGCCGCCGGGATCGCAACCTACGGCGTGCTCCTGCAAGTCCTCGGCGCGGCTTCCTGGCGCGATGCGGTTAGCGCCCTGAAGCGGTCCGCCTGACGAATTGCCCTTGACGGGGCAGCGCCGCTGTTGGAAACGACGGCCGGCGACATCTCAGGAAAACTGGCCATGCCATTCGTTGAACGGGTTTTTTCGGGCGTCCAGCCGACGGGCAATCTGCACCTCGGCAATTACCTCGGCGCGATCGTCAACTTCGTGAAGATGCAGCAGACCCACAACTGCATCTATTGCGTCGTCGACATGCACGCGATCACGCAAGGCGTCGACGTATGGGGCGGGCCGACCGAGCTCGCGCGCGTCACCCGCGAGGTGACCGCGGCGTTCATCGCCAGCGGCATCGATCCGAAGAAGCACATCGTGTTCAACCAGAGCCAGGTCTCGGGCCACGCCGAGCTCACCTGGATCTTCAACTGCGTCGCCCGTCTGGGCTGGCTGAACCGCATGACCCAGTTCAAGGAGAAGGCCGGCAAGGACCGCGAGAACGTCTCGGTCGGGCTCTACGACTATCCCGTGCTGATGGCTGCCGACATCCTGCTTTACCGCGCCACCCACGTTCCTGTTGGCGAGGACCAGAAGCAGCATCTGGAGCTCTCGCGCGACATCGCCCAGAAGTTCAACAACGATTTCGGCGACTCGATCCGCAGCCACGGCTTCGATGATGGTTTGTTCTTCCCGCTGCCGGAACCCTTCATCACCGGACCGGCGACGCGCGTGATGAGCTTGCGCGACGGCACCAAGAAGATGTCGAAATCGGATCCGTCAGACAATTCGCGCATCAATCTAACCGACGACGCCGACACCATCGCGCAGAAGATCCGCAAGGCGAAGACCGACCCGGAGCCGCTGCCGACGGAAGAGAAGGGCCTGGAAGCGCGACCCGAAGCCGACAATCTCGTCGGCATCTTCGCCGCACTCTCCGATCGCTCGAAGGCGGACGTGCTGCGCGATTTCGGCGGCGGCCAGTTCTCCAGCTTCAAGAACGCGCTGGCGGAGCTGTGCGTCACCAAGCTTGCGCCGATCGCAGGCGAAATGAAGCGTCTGGTCGCCGATCCCGGCCATATCGACGCGATCCTGAACGACGGTTCCGACCGCGCCCGCGCCATCGCCGACGAGACCATGAAGCTCTCGAAGGACATCGTCGGCTTCATCCGCCGACGGTGATTGCTTATTCGTCACGGTCATACCGGGGGGCCCGTAGGGCGAACCCGGAATGACGGAGCAAGAAGCATGCGAGGGACGGCAATAGGCCTCTAACTTGCTGATTTATCTGCAAAACGGCCTTGACCGTGCGTTCCCCGTCGCCATCTGCTAGGGAATAGCGCACGCGCCGGCCTTGAACCGGCGACGTCTGGAGAAAGCCATGTTCATTCAAACCGAAGCCACCCCCAATCCTGCCACGCTGAAATTCATTCCCGGCCGCGTCGTTTCCGATGGCAGCCCGATGGAATTTTCGAGCCGCGAAGCTGCTGGCCGTTCGCCGCTCGCGGAAAAGCTGTTCGAGGTGCCCGGCGTCGTCGGCGTGTTCTACGGATCGGATTTCATCACCGTGACCAAAGCGAGCGGTGAATGGCAGCAGCTCAAGCCCGCGATTCTCGGCGCGATCATGGAGCACTACATGTCCGGCGCGCCGCTGCTCGCCGACGGCACAGCGCAAGCCGATGTCGATCTCGACGACGAAGACGAGTTCTTCGACGAGGCCGATGCCGAGACGGTCGACATGATCAAGGATCTGATCGAGACCCGCGTGCGACCGGCGGTCGCCAATGACGGCGGCGACATCACCTTCCGCGGCTTCAAGGACGGCATCGTCTATCTCAACATGAAGGGCGCCTGCTCGGGCTGCCCGTCCTCGACCGCAACGCTCCAGCACGGTATCCAGAACCTGCTGAAGCACTTCGTGCCCGACGTGGTTGAAGTCCGGCCGATGTAATCGGTGGGCGAATAGTGAGTAGCGAATGGCGAATGGCACTCCGATCGGCTAGGCTGTTCGCTATTCGCTATCAATCATTCGCTTTTCCATGCTGATCCTTGCCATCGATACCGCGCTCGAGGCGTGCGCGGCCGCCGTGCTGGACACCGACGCCGGCGAACTCCTTGCGCGGGAGCAGCTGCTCATGAAGCGCGGTCACGCCGAGGCGCTGATGCCGATGATCGCGCGCGTGATGCGGTCGGCCGATCTTGCCTTCACCTCGCTCGATCGCATCGCGGTCACACTGGGTCCAGGAAGCTTCACCGGCCTGCGTGTCGGCATATCGGCCGCCCGCGGCCTCGCGCTCGCGGCGAAGCGGCCCGCCGTCGGCGTGACCACCTTGTCGGCGTATGCGGCGGCCATCGTCGGCCAGAGCGGAACAGCGCCGGTGATCTCGGCAATCGATGCCCGGCACGATCATGTCTATTTCCAGATTGTCGCCGGAGACGGCAGCCAGCTGGTGCAGCCGGCCATCGCTCCGATCGGCGAAGCCATCGCGGCCTCGCAGTTCGGCGCGCCGCATCTGGTCGGCAATGCCGCAAAGATCCTCGCCGACCGCTGGCCGAAGGATGGGCCGCAACCCGTTGCGGTTGATGCGCAGCCCGCGCCGGACATCCGTTGGGTCGCCTGGCTCGGCGCCGCGGCCAATCCCGATACCAATCCGGCCCGGCCGTTCTACCTGAAGGCGCCCGATGCAAAGCCGGCCGCGCAGCCGCCGCTCGCACAAGCCGCAAGCTCATGATGAGATGGCTTTCGGATTGGTGGCGCGGCGACACTGCGGCCGTCGAGCCGGCGTCCGCGCGCGATGCGGCGCGGCTGGCGCAGCTTCACGGCCAATCCTTCGCGCACGGCTGGGGCGAAGGCGAATTCGAGAGCATGCTCATCGAGAGCAACACGCTCGTCCACCGCTTGCGCCTGGGGCGCAAGATCATCGGCTTTGCGGTGTCGCGGATCGGCGCGGACGAAGCGGAAATCCTCTCGGTTGCGGTTGATCCGGCCCATCGCGGCCGCGGTCTTTCCCGCACGCTGCTGATGACCCATCTCGGCCATCTCGCGGGGCGCGGCGTGCGCACGATATTTCTGGAGGTCGAGGAGAACAACCAGCCGGCACGACGACTCTATGCGGGATGCGGATTCGTGGTGGTCGGGCGCCGCGAACGCTACTATAAGCAGGCCAGCGGGGAACAATCGAATGCACTACTGATGCGGCGTGACTTGTCGTAACATTGATGGCAGAAAGCGATCCGTCAGGCAGATACAATATGACTGGACTTAAACCTTCTTCCGCATCCAAGGCGACCGGCATCGAGGCGCGCTGCGCCGCCACCGGCATGCGCATGACCGAGCAGCGCCGCGTCATCGCCCGCGTGCTGGCGGAAGCGGTCGATCACCCCGACGTCGAGGAATTGTACCGGCGCTGCGTCGCGGTCGACGACAAGATCTCGATTTCGACCGTCTATCGCACCGTCAAGCTGTTCGAGGACGCCGGTATCATCGAACGCCACGATTTCCGCGAAGGCCGCGCGCGCTACGAGCAGATGCGCGACAGCCATCACGATCACCTCATCAATCTGCGCGACGGCAAGGTGATCGAGTTCACCTCGGAAGAGATCGAAAAGCTCCAGGCTGAGATCGCCCGCAAGCTCGGCTACAAGCTGGTCGATCATCGGCTCGAGCTCTATTGCGTCCCGCTCGACGACGACAAGCCGGCGTCTTAAACCTCGTGCCCATTGATCTCATCATCTTCGACTGCGACGGCGTGCTCGTGGACAGCGAGGTGATCTCCTGTCGCGCGCATGCGAATGCGCTGACCCGGCACGGCTATCCGATCACCGCGGAGCAGGTATCCGCGCGCTTCCTCGGCCGCGCGACAAAACAGGCCAATCTCGAGATCGAGACCGAGCTCGGCCGCAAGCTGCCCGAGGCGTATCATGGCGATCTCCAAGACGAGCTGTTTCGCGCGTTCGAAGCCGACCTCGAGGCGATCCGCGGCATCCACGATGTACTTGATGTCGTAACGCAGCGCGTTTGCGTTGCCTCGAGCGGCTCGCATCCGCGCATGCAAGTGAGTCTCGGCAGCACGGGGCTCTATGAGCGCCTCGCGCCCAACATCTTCTCGTCCTCGCAGGTGACCAACGGCAAGCCGGCACCGGACTTGTTCCTGTTCGCGGCCAAGGAAATGGGCGTGCCGCCCGAGCGCTGTGTCGTGATCGAAGACAGTCTGGCAGGAATTGCTGGGGCGCGAGCAGCCGGGATGAAGGTATTCGGCTTTTACGGCGGCAGCCATTGCGGAGCCGGCCATGCTGAGACCCTGCGCCGCGCCGGCGCCGATCTGGTCTTCGCCGACATGCATCAATTGCCAGAGCTGATCCGGCGGGTCGCGGCGGACGCTCTGGCAGGCTGAATCCCTTCCAAAATGTCCGGATTCCGGGCTCACTGGCGCCGCGAACGCCCCGCAGCGCTCGCAATTGGCCCCCAATCGCTGGATTTTCGGCTCTCCAACCTCTATTTGAAGGCCTTCCTCCACCGCAATTTTCGGGTTCCATGACGACGCCGCGCAAGCTGCACATCAAATCATATGGCTGCCAGATGAACGTCTACGATGCCCAGCGCATGGTGGACACGCTGGCTCCTGAAGGATTTGTGGAGACTGATAGCGCCGAGGACGCTGACCTCGTCATCCTCAACACCTGCCACATCCGCGAGAAGGCCTCTGAAAAGGTCTATTCCGAACTCGGCCGCCTGCGCGTGGCCAAGGACGGGGCTGCACGCGAGGGCCGCGCCATGCAGATCGCCGTTGCCGGCTGCGTGGCGCAGGCCGAAGGCGAGGAGATCGTGCGCCGCGCGCCCACGGTCGACGTCGTGGTCGGCCCGCAGAGCTATCATCACCTGCCCGCGCTGTTGAAGCGCGCCGGCAGCGAAGGCCGCGCGATCGAAACCGAATTTCCCGCCGCGGACAAGTTCGGTTTCCTCGCCCAGCCCAAGCCCAACGCGATCCGCGCCCGCGGCATTTCCGCTTTCGTCACGGTGCAGGAAGGCTGCGACAAGTTCTGCACCTTCTGCGTCGTGCCCTACACGCGAGGCTCCGAAGTCTCCCGCCCCGTCGCGAAGATCGTCGAGGACGTGAAGCGCCTTGCCGACAACGGGGTGCGCGAACTCACGCTGATCGGGCAGAACGTCAACGCCTATCACGGCGAGGGACCCGACGGAAAAAGCTGGGGGCTCGGCCAATTGCTGGAGCATCTGGCCAAACTTCCCGGCATCGCGCGACTGCGCTACTCGACCAGCCACCCCCGCGACGTCGATGACAGCTTGATTGCAGCCCATCGCGATCTCGACGCCCTGATGCCGTTCGTGCACCTGCCGGTACAGTCCGGCTCGGACCGGATTCTGGCCGCCATGAACCGGAAACATACCGCCGATGATTATCGGCGTGTCATCGATCGTTTCCGCACGGCGCGCCAAGACATTGCTTTTTCATCAGATTTTATCGTGGGCTTCCCCGGCGAGAGCGAGCAAGATTTTCTCGCCACCCTCGCGCTTGTCGCACAAATCGGCTACGCTGCGGCCTATTCGTTCAAATACTCCGCCCGGCCGGGAACGCCGGCCGCGGACATGCAGGAGACGGTGTCCCCCGCCGAGATGGACCAGCGATTGGAGCGGCTCCAGGACTTGATCGACAGCCAGCAATCGGCCTTCAACAGGGCTGCGATTGGCACAACGGTCGACGTGCTGTTCGAGCGTCCGGCGCGCAAGGACGGCCAGATCGTCGGCCGCACCGCCTTTCTCCAGCCCGCGCATGTCATGGCCTCGCCCGACATCATCGGACAGATCCTGCCTGTGCGGATCGACAGCCTCGAGCGCTACAGTTTCCTCGGCGAGCTCGCCGCGCGACGCAATGTGCGCGAGCCCGCTTTATCGCCAGCCACTGGAGCCTGAACCCTTGCCAAAAAGCGCATCGGATTCGTCATCTATCGCTCCCAGCCGCAAATTTGACCGCGACATGCAAGTTCCGCCCGAGACCCAGGTCGTCATCGATTTCGATGACAATCGCGCCGCATCCGCGCTGGTCGGCCCCTATGGCCAGAACCTGGCGCAGATCGAGCGCAGGCTTGGCGTCGTCGTCGACTCCAAGGGCAACCACATCACCATCGGCGGCACGCGCGACGGCTGCGACGCGGCGCGGCGCGTATTGGAAACCCTCTATGCGCACGCGGTGAAGGGGCAGGATGTCGACCAGGGCGAGGTCGAAGGCGCGATCCGCGCCGTGATCGCGCAAGGCTCGCTGTTCGAGTTCGACGCCAAGTCGGCGAAGTCCACCTTCGACAGCATCAACTTGCGCAAGCGCCCGGTGCGCGCGCGCACGGCGGCGCAAGACTCCTACATCCGCGCGCTGAAGCGCCACGAGCTGGTGTTCGGCATTGGTCCGGCCGGCACCGGCAAGACCTGGCTCGCGGTTGCGCATGCCGCGCAATTGTTCGAGCGCAAGGAGGTCGACAAGATCATCCTGTCGCGTCCGGCGGTGGAAGCCGGCGAGCGGCTGGGCTTTTTGCCCGGCGACCTCCGCGAGAAGGTCGATCCTTATCTGCGCCCGATCTACGACGCGCTGTACGATCTCATGGATGCGCGCATCGTCGAGCGCGCGCTGCAGACCGGCGAGATCGAGATCGCGCCGCTCGCCTTCATGCGCGGCCGCACGCTGACCAACGCCGCGATCATCCTCGACGAAGCGCAGAACACGACATCGATGCAGATGAAAATGTTCCTGACCCGCCTCGGCGAGAACAGCCGCATGATCGTCACCGGCGACCCCTCGCAGATCGATTTGCCGAACGGCCAGACTTCGGGTCTGGCCGAGGCGACGCGTCTGCTCGATGGCGTCGAAGGCATTGCGCAAGTTCATTTCAAGGCCGAGGACGTGATCCGCCACGAGCTCGTGGCACGAATCGTCGCCGCCTATGAAGGGTCGCCGCAGCGGCCACCCGCCGGCAACAAATCCTGACGAGATACAGCGGGACCATCCGGGCGCAAGCACGGCGCCTTATCGTTCCGAACAAAGCCATGTCGCATCCCAACCTTCCCATCACCGAGGTCCTCGTCGTCGCCGATTGCTGGCAGAGCGAGCCTGACGCCGAAACCGTCATCCAGCGCGCCGTCGCCGCAGCCGCCGAATCCGTCGAGGAAGACGTTGCGGACGCAGAAGTGGCCGTGATGCTGACCGATGACGCCGGCATCCGCACGCTCAACAGCAACTGGCGCGGCATGGACAAGCCGACCAACGTGCTGTCGTTTCCCGCGCTCCAACCGGAGGGCGCGAGGAAGCCGGGGGATGCGCCACGCATGCTCGGCGACATCGCGATCGCCTTTGAGACCATGCGGCGCGAGGCGGACGAGGAACACAAGCCGTTCGATCATCATTTGAGTCATCTCGCCGTGCATGGTTTCCTGCACCTGATCGGCTACGATCACGAGAACGACGACGACGCGGAAGAGATGGAAGCACTCGAAACCGAGATCCTGGCTCACCTCGGCATCCCCGATCCCTATGCAGACCGCGCGGGGACGCACTGAGATGCCGGATTCAGACCCTATTCACGACAATCCGCGCAACACGGCCAATCTGCCAGCCGTTGTGACGCCGGGCGAAGCCCTGCGCCCGACGGCGGAGGGCTGGCTGCTGCGCGCGATCCGCACGCTATTCGGCTGGAAGGCGGGATCGGTGCGCGACGATCTCCAGGTCGTGCTCAATGCGACGACGCCCGACGACACCGGCTTCTCCGCGGTCGAGCGCACCATGCTGCGCAACATTCTCGGCCTGCACGAGCGTCGCATCGCCGACGTCATGGTGCATCGCGCCGATATCATCGCGGTGAAGCGCGACATCCCGCTCGGCGAATTGATGGACCGTTTCGAGAGCGCCGGCCATTCGCGCCTCGTCGTCTACAACGAGACGCTCGACGATCCCGTCGGCATCGTCCACATCCGCGACCTGCTCGCCTTCATGACCGTGCGCGCGCGCGTCTCGGAGGCCACCAAGACCAAGCGCAAGAAGCCGCTGCCGGCCGGGCTCGATTTGAAGGCAGTGGACCTTGCGCTGCCGCTGCAGGACGCGCGCATCATCCGCAAGCTGCTCTACGTGCCGCCGTCGATGCGCGCGATCGACCTGCTGGCGCAGATGCAGGCCACCCGCATCCACCTGGCGCTGGTCGTCGACGAATATGGCGGCAGCGACGGGCTGGTTTCGCTCGAGGATATCGTCGAGCAGATCGTCGGCGAGATCGACGACGAGCATGACAGCGACGAGCCACCCTCGATCGTGCGGCTGCCCGACAACGCCTTCATTGCGGACGCCCGCGCCAGTCTCGACGACGTCCGCACCGTGATCGGCGAAGACTTCGTCACCGGCGAGGCCGGCGAGGAGGTGGAGACGCTGGGCGGTTATCTCGTCAGCTTCGTCGGCCGTTTGCCGGTGCGCGGCGAGGTGATCTCGGGCCCCGGCACTTACGAGGTTGAAGTGCTCGACGCCGATCCGCGCCGCGTCAAACGGCTGCGCATCTCGACCCGGAAGGAACGGCCCACGCCGCGCACCCAACGCGAGAGAAGCCGCCGCGAGGCCGCGTCCGAGAGCGGTCAGCCGCCGACCGGCGACACGCCGACCCCGCCGCCGGCCGACGGGACTGGCCCGCAGTGAGCGTCGTCCAGCGATTTCGACAGATTGCGCTTGCCGTCATCCTGACCTGGGGATGGAAGCGCGCGCTGCTGGCGATGGCATGCGGCGCCCTGTCGGTGCTGGCACTGGCACCGTTCAACATCTTTCCCGTGCTGTTCATCACCTTTCCCATGATGGTCTGGCTGATCGACGGCGCCGGTGCCGGACGGTATGGCGGTGTCCCCGCCGCAGCGCTGACGGGCTACTGGTTCGGGCTCGGCTATTTCGTCCCCGGCCTCTACTGGATCGGCTACGCCTTCTTCGTCGACGCCGATGTGTTCGCCTGGCTGACACCCTTCGCCGTGCTGGGGCTGCCAGCCTATCTCTCGATTTTCACGGCGATCGGTTTCGCGCTGGCCCGTTTGCTCTGGACCAAGGATGCCGCCCGCGTTCTCGCGCTCGCCGCGAGCCTCACGATCGGTGAATGGTTGCGCGGGCACGTGCTCACCGGCTTTCCCTGGAATGCGTTCGGCTATGCACTGTCGGAGCCGCTGGCGCTGGCGCAGACGGCCTCGCTGATCGGCCAATGGGGCATG
>Ga0209758_1003022_pt1 | contig 16065 bp, 21 predicted proteins | sample AraplaMF_Col_mMF_FD_184258 | JGI IMG/M metagenome (GOLD analysis project Ga0209758, IMG submission 184258) | Arabidopsis root microbial communities from the University of North Carolina, USA - plate scrape MF_Col_mMF (SPAdes) (version 2) | ecosystem: Host-associated > Plants > Roots > Endosphere... | reverse complement strand
GGGCGTGTTGTTCGCCTGATCGTCAACGAAAGGAAAAGCAAATGTCGGTCGCAACAATCCAGTCCGATCGTCTTGGCGCGAACCCGTTCGTCGTCGAAGGCCCGATCGTTTCCGGCTCCGGTATTCCGGGCCCGAACTTCTCCCTCGGCGCCATCGCCGGCGGAGACCGCGAATCCGAATGGGTCTATTGTCAGCTCGTGCTGGCCTCGCAGACGACCCTTCAACCCGGCCAGTGGTTCCAGTGGACCAGGGATTATGTCGCCTCGCTGCTGACCACGGCCGCCGCCGTCGTCGGCCAGCGCTGCGGTGTCTTCTCCGGTGCAGCCCAGCCGCCGACCATCACGGGTGGCCCGATCGGTGCCATCACGCTCGCCGCTGGCACTTACTACATCTGGCTGCAGCGTAACGGTCAGGCTCCGGCCCTGATCTCCACGGCGACTGCAGCCCTTGTGGTTGCCGAAACCACAACGACCGCAGGCCTCGCCAACGCGCCGGCCTCCGCCACGGCAACTACCAAGGCTATCGCGAACGTCAATTTCGCGGCGGCCAATCAGACGTTTACGGCAACCACTGTAAACGGTTCGGCTGTTCTGACGAGCTTGGGCGGTCTCAGCGCGAATGCCGGCCCGTTCATCGGTGCGGCTGTCTCTGGCACCGGTATCCCCGGCGGCACGACTATCACCGGCATCACCTACACGCCGAACAACGTCATCCAGAGCATCACGCTCTCGGCCAACGCCACGGCGAACGGTACAGGGATCACCATCACCGCAACGGGCGTGCTCGAAGCAACGCTGATGCGTCCCTTCCTGTCGAAGGTGAACTAAGGAGGCTGTCATGTCCCTGAAGGATGATCTTCACAAGAAAATCGCCGCCGACCGCGAGGCCGGCCGCGACATCTCCCCGGTGATTGAGGAACTCATTCTGATGATCGCCGAGAAGGTCGAGCCGCCGGCCGCCAAGAAGGCAGCCCCCGCAAAGTCGACCGATACCAGCAAGTGAAAAACGGCGGGCGCTCCGGCGCCCGTTTCCTTTCCCCGCCATCAACAGCGAGACAGCACCATGGCCGACAGCAACACCGGAATTTATGCCTCCTTCAGCCTCGAACCGGTCGAACAGACGTTTCTGACGGAGAAGGAAGGGCGCCCCATTTTCGCCGACAGGGAATTCGTCCGCATCTTCATCGCCGGCGACAAGCACACCGAAGTCTACCGCGAGGTGACGGAGAACGACAAACTCCGCTTTTCTGACGCCTATAAGCGGTTCAAGGAGGGCGCAGAGGCTCGCGAGCAGCTTGTCGGCACTCCACTGGCGCAATGGGCCTTCCTGAAGCCCAGCCAGATCAAGGAACTGGAAGCGATCAACATCTATACCGTTGAGCAGCTTGCCGCGCTCTCGGACACCGCCAAGCAGAAGATCGGTATGGGCGCGAACGAACTGGTCGCCGCGGCGCAGGGCTATCTTGCATCCGCGCAGGACTCGCGAGCCGCTTCGGCCTTTGCCGCTGAGAACGAGCGTCTCAAGGACGAAGTCGGCCGCCTGCAGGATCAGATGAAGGACATGGCCTCGCGCTTCGAGGCGATGGAAAAAGAACGCCAGGGTGGCCGCGGCCGCGCAGCTGCCTAAGCCGGAGAACCGCGCATGTCGCTCCTGACCATCATCCAGAACGTATGCGCGGAAATCGACCTAGATCCGCCGGCGGCCGTCATGTCGTCTGCGGATCCACAGATAAGGCAATTGCAGATCCTGTCGTATCGCGCGGGAAAGGACCTGCTGAAGGATCATGATTGGTCCGTGCTGACGACCACAAGGAATTTCACGGCGACCGGAGCAATCCCTGAGCCTGCCGAGCCGCCCGTCGACTTTCAGCGCTTTGTCGCCAATTCGATGATCTGGAACACATCCCGCCTCTGGCAGCTCAATGGCCCTGTCGAGCCGCAGACGTGGGAGCGGAACACCATCCTCAATTCTAACCCGGTTCCGCAGCTTTGGCGCATGCTTGGCGGCAAGCTGGCGATTTTCCCGAACGATGTCAGCGAGACGCTACGCTACGAATATGTCTCGAAATATTGGATCGCGGTAAACGGCGGCACGACCTATGCCGAAAACTGGGCGAATGACACCGACACGGCGCGCTTCTCCGAAGACCTTCTCGAGCTTTCGCTGATCTGGCGCTGGAAGCGGGCCAAGGGCCTCGATTATGGCGAGGAGTTGGAAAACTACGAGCGCGCGAAAGAGTCTGCCGTCGGTGCCGATCGCGCTGCGCAGCCGGTAAGCCTGTCGATGCCAAACCGCGGCGAAGTCCCCGAAAACTACTGGCCTGGCACGATAACAGTATGACCAGAAAACCCGTTCCGCAAAATGGACGCACCGGCCGTGTGTCGCCAAGCAAAGACTGGATCGCGCCCATTGGCGGCTGGCGAACCGACGTCGAGATGGCGGATATGCCGAAAGACGCGGCTTTCCAGCTCGACAACTTCTTTCCCGAAGCGAACCGGGTCCGCGCCCGTTATGGCAATGTCGCCTTCGCAACAGGTCTCGCTGCCAACGTGCAGACGATCATCCCATATGTCGGGGTGAGCAATCGTCTGTTTGCCGCTGCCGGGGTCAAGATTTTCGACGTGACGGCCGGCGGCGTCGTGGGGGCAGCAGTCGTGTCCGGCCTATCCAGTGCACGATGGTCAGTCCAGCAATATACCAACCCGGCCGGCCAGGAATATCTTCGCCTCGTCAACGGCGTCGATCTCCCGCTGCTCTACAACGGCACGACGTGGACCAACAACATGCTGGTCGGGACTGCAACGCTCGCAACGCAGAACGTTTCGGTGAAGGCGGTCCAATATACCCTGAGCTTCTTCGGGACCGGCTCTGTAACGCTTTCTGGCGCCTTCGCAGGCGTGTTGAACGGGACGGGCGTTGGCAACCGCGTGACGCTGACGTTCACGCCGACAGCCGGCACGTTGACGCTCACCGTGGCCGGTTCGGTGACCAATGCTCAGTTGGAAACTGGCGCGGTGGCCACGCCCTATGTCTCGTCGACGATGATCACCGGCATTCCGGATTCGTCGCTGCTGATCGCCGTGACGGCATATCGCTCGCGACTCTGGTTCATTGAAAAGAACTCGACAAACGTCTGGTATCTCGCAACGGATGCGGTGAGCGGCTTGGCAACAGTCCTGCCGGTCGGCGGCAATATGAAATATGGCGGCACGCTGGTCGGGATCGGTGTCTGGACCATCCCTGTTTCCACCGGGCTGCAGCAGTGCCTTGTCCTCATGTCATCCGAGGGCGAGATCATCGTCTATCAGGGTTCCGATCCATCCAGTTCAGCGAATTGGGGATTGCTCGGCACGTTCAAGCTCGGGCGTCCGCTCGGAACCGATCGCTGCTTTTTGTCTGTCGGCGCCGATCTGGCGATCATGACGACCGATGGCATCGTGCCGATCACCAAGGCCGTGCAGCTCGATCGGGGTGCAACAAGCTTGGGAGCCATCACGGCGAAGATTGGACCAACCTGGCGCGAGACAGTGGCGACGGCCGGCACCACATCGGACGAATGGCAGCTTTCGAGCTTCCCGGCTCGCCAGATGGCAATCGTCAACCTGCCGTCGTCTCTCGGTCCCTATCAATATGTGATGAACACGGAAACCGGGGCATGGTGCCGCTTCGTCGGGCTTGCCGCCTCCTGCTGGGGGAACTGGCAGGACCGGCTGTTTTTCGGAGCGGCCGACGGCAGAGTTTACGAAGCTGAAGTTGGGGCGAATGACAATGGCGCGGCGATCGACGCCCTCATGGTCGGAGCATGGAGCCGCTACGGCGAGGACATGGCGACCAAATTTTCGAAGCTGATCGGGGTGACGGCGCAGATCGGTGTTTCGACGCTGATGTATGCCGGCATGTCGTTCGACTACCAGACGAAGATACCGACAGCGCTTCTGTCGGCCATCGAAAACAATGCGGCTGCGAAATGGGGCTCTGCGATTTGGGGTGTCTCGAAATTCCCCGGTACAGCGGTCGTTCGGAAATTTGCGTCGGCAGGTGGCGCCGGCTCAGCGCTCGCGCCGACGATCCGGGCGCTGATATCGGGCTCGTCCGGCTCCGTCTCGGAAGCGGCCGTGGTCGGCGGTTCGGTTCTTTATGAGAAGGGCGCTCCGATTTGATCGTCTCCGAACCCTGCGAGGATATCGCAGCATGGGTAGGGGCCAAGATCGGGGTGACATTCCATCCGCCCTTTACGGCCATGGCGCAGATCGAAGGCGGCCGCATCATCGCGGCCTATGTGTTCAACGTCTGGACCGAACATGACGTCGAAGTTTCTCTCGCTGCCGATCGGCTATCCGCAACGCTGATGCGGGCGGCCTTCCGATATGTCGTCGACCAGCTTGAATGTCGGCGTGCAACGTTCAGGACGCGCGCTGACAACCTTCCGGCCCAGAAGGCGCTCGATAGACTCGGCGCCCGTCTGGAAGGCCGCCAGCGTGGTTATTTCGGCGACTGTGATGCGTTGCTCTATGGAATTTTGAAAGAGGACTTTCCCTATGGTCTCCACGCCGAAGGCACCTAAAGCGCCCGATCCGACACAGACCGCGGCGGCGCAGACGGCCACCAACGTCGACACCGCCATCGCCAATGCGGGCTTGAGCCACACCAACCAGTACACGCCGGACGGTTCGCTGGAATACAAGGTCAGCGGCTACCAGACGATGAAGGACCAGAACGGCAAGACCTACCAGTTGCCGACCTATTCCGCGTACCAGGCTTATTCGCCGCAAAACCAGGCTATCTATGATCAGACGCAGCAGACGCAACTTGGTCTATCGAAGCTGGCGAACGAGCAGACCGGCAAGATTTCGGGCATCCTCGGCACTAATGTCGATTTGAGCGGTAATAACGTCGACAAGTACGTCAACGATCACTGGCAGGGTGGTTTCAACAACCAGTGGGACCGCGATCAGGCAAGCCTTGATCAGAGCCTCGCCGACAAGGGCATCTCGATGGGCTCGGCCGCCTATAACAATGCGCTGCGTGACTTCAGCACGAGGAAGCAGGCGGCGTCGGATCAATACCTCGGCGACATGTATTCCAATGCGCAGAACTCGATCCTGACCGAACGAAACCAGCCGCTGAACGAGATTTCGGCGCTGATGTCGGGATCGCAGGTCAACCAGCCGAATTACGTCAATTCGCCGACGACGCAGTTGCCGACGGTGGATCAGGCCGGGCTGATCAATGAAAACTACAATCAGCAGATGGGCGTCTATAACCAGCAGGTAGCGAAGTCGAACGCGGCGATGGGTGGTCTCTTCGGTCTCGGTTCATCGTTGCTTGGCGGCTGGGCTATGTCCGATCGCCGGCTGAAGCGCGACGTTCATCAGATCGGTGTCACGGAAGCGGGCATCCCAATCCACGAATACGAATATGTCTTCGGCGGCGGCCGGCAGGTTGGCGTAATGGCCGATGAGGTCGAGCGTGTCTTCCCTGGGGCCGTCGCAGAAGGTCCTGGCGGCTTCAAGATGGTCAATTACGCGGAGGTTCTGTGATGGGTTTCATCTTCGGTGGGGACACCGGCCAATCGCAGGAAAGTGTCACCGACGCGCGCAAGCGTCTCGCTGCAGCGATGCTTCAGCAGGGCACTGACACCAGCCCCATTCAATCGCCTTGGGAAGGTGCCGCGCGCATGGCGCAGGCGCTGATGGGTGGCCTCGCGGTCCGCAAGCAGGGCGAGCTGCAGAGCGCCGCCGACGCGCAGCTCATCTCCGCAATCACTGGCCAACCCTACACCCCGCCTGAGAAGCCCGCCGGGTTCCTGTCGTCGATCTTCGGCGGTAACAAGGCGGCAAATCCCGGCGCTACCGGCTCTTCGATGCCATCCGCTGATGCAGGCGGCAACATTCCCCCGACAAAGCTTACTGACAATGACGTTTCGAGCGGCTTCATCGATACCGTCAAAAGTGGGTATGATGTTAATGGGCAAAAGCTCGCCGTCACGAACCCCTATGGCCTTGCAGCTATTGCCGCGACAGGACAGGCAGAGAGTGGATTTTCTCCGGCTAATGTAGGCAGGACGTGGAATGATGGCGCCAATGACGCAGGGGGCATCATGTCGTGGAATGGTCCTCGCCTCGCCAACCTGCAAAAGTTTGCCGGTGGAACTAACGGCACACCTCAACAGCAAGCCCAGTTCTTCCTTCAGGAAAATCCTGGTCTCATAGCAAAGTTGAATAATGCCAAGAGCGTTGCCGAAGCGCAGCAGATTATGAACAACGCATGGGCATTCAAGGGCTATGACCAGCCGGGGAATCCGAACGCTGCCCATCGTCTTTCTCTTGCAAATTCGTATCTGCCGCGTTTTCAGGGCGCGACTGCCGGTGCAGAAGAAGCAAGCCTCGATCTGCCCGCATCGCCGATCCAGCCGTCGCCGGACAATCCTCCCGCGCCTGCGCCGCAGTCTGGCTATACCGATCCAATGTTAGCGCCGCGCCCTGACGCACCTCCCATGCCGCAAGCTGGCACCCACGGCGAAGTCGCAAGCCTCGATCCGTCGATCGGCATCCCCATGCCTGGCGCGGCGGGCCAGATGCGCGCATCCGCACCGGCGCAGCCCATGCCGCCACAGGGAGTCCCGCGGGGTGCGTTGTCGCCTTTGCCCACGTCCACGGTCGGCCCGACGCCGAACGTCGCCAGTGTGCCTCCTGTTGATCAGCAGCAGCCAGCCCCGGCGCGTCTTGCCCAAGCTTTGAACGGTGCTTCTCCCCAGCAAGCAGCAAACCCAATGGCGGACCCGCGCGCTCAAGCCCTCGTCAAGGCGATCATGAACCCGAACGCGTCGCCGCAGGTGAAGGCAATGGCGGCGCAGTCGCTACAAACCCTGATGAAACCGCCGGAATACGGGTTTCAGGTCCTTCCGGACGGAACCGTCCTGCGGACCGACCCGAGAACGGGCACCCTCTCGCCTGTCTACCGGTCGGAAATGTCGCCGGCCGATCAGGCAAAGCTTGACTTCGAAAGAGAAAAATTCCGGCAGGAGCAGGCAAACCGGAACACACTCACCGCGAAAGATGAGGCAGACGTCGATCTCAACCGGGATAAATTCGACTTTGAAAAGAACAAGCCGATGGTCGTGCAGTCTGGCGAAACACTCTTCAGCCCAGGGCAGGAGCGCGTCGTCTACCAGGGCACCGGCTACAAGCCGGAAGATGTGTCGAACCTCCGGAAGGAAATCCAGAACCTCCCAACCTACAAGAGCTATCAACAGGCGCTTCCCTCTTATTCGTCGATGGTCGACACGGCGAAGACGGACTCGAAAGCATCCGACCTGAACCTCGTCTACGGCCTCGGCAAGATCATGGATCCGAACTCGGTGGTCCGTGAGGGCGAGATGGTGATGGTCAACAATACCTCGAGCCTGCCCGACTGGCTGCAGGGCGCGATCAACAGCGTCAACGGTGGATCTCGGCTCGAGCCCGCAACGAGAATGGCAATCCTCAATGAGGCGCGGAGCCGCATGTCTGCCTACCGCGGCGCGTTGGACAACGACATGTCCCAGTATCGGGGCATCATCGGCCGGCGCGGCATGAACGAGGCAGACGTGCTGCCGACACTTGGCGATATTGCGGAAGTGCCAAATCTGAGCCCGCCGCCGGCGGCGAATGTGGGCGCGCCTCCGGAAGGTATCCCAGCTGATGTATGGGGCGCGATGACACCCGCGGAGCGTAAGCTATGGCAGAAATGACACCCGAACAGCAGCAGGCTCTGGCAATCGCAGCCGCGCGGCTGAGGCTTCAGAGGCAGCCGCAGCAGCCTCAAGGCCTACCGGCAGACGACGCCATTTCAGTCGCCAGAACAGGTGCCGGGGGACTCCTCGAAGGTATTCCTATCGCTGGGCCGATCATCCGCGACTGGACGGAGCGAGCTGCAGGAGCAACACTCGCGGCATTCTCGGACGAGACCTATGATCAGGTCATGGATCGCATCCATGATGCGAACAGAGCGGAAAAAGAGGCGAACCCGATCGTCGATAAGGGCGCGCAGATAACAGGAGCCGTTGCCGGGACTATACCGGCGGTCATGGCTGCCCCCGCTGCATTTGGAGCAGGCGGCGGAAGTCTGCTCCTGCGTTCGGGTATCTCGGGGTTAACGGGCGCGACAATTGGCGGCGCGGACGCTGGTGTTCGCTCAGGAGGTGATGCTGAGAAGATCAAGGAAGGCATCACCCTGGGCGGCCTGTTTGGTTTGGGTGGTCCCGTGGCCGGAAAGGTCATTGGGGCTGGAGCCAGATCGCTCGTCGATGTACTCCGCACTCGTGCCGCAGCGCGAGTGGCTGGCATGGACCCGCAGGCGTTCGGCTATTTCCGGCGGGCAGTGACAGACGACGGCTTAGACGCGGTGACGTTGCCCCAGAGGCTGCAGGAGATGGGATCAAAGGCTATTCCGGCAGACCTTGGCCCGAACCTTCAGAAGCAGGCCGGTGCGCTTGCTGCGACGCCCGGAGCTGCGCAGACAACGATTCGGACGACGCTCGCCGATCGAGCCGCGGGCGCCAACGCCCGAATTGGTCAAACGATCGACGAAACGACTGGTCGAAACGTCGTCCCGTCGGAGGTCCAGGCAGATATCGCCGCAAACCAGAATGCTCATTCGCCGCTCTATCGCGAGGCATTCCGCGAAGCCAGGCCCTACAGTACCGAGCCAATTGCATCCGCGCTGGAGGCTGACATCAGCCGTCTTCGCGGCCCTGCGCAAGCTCGGCTGCGCCAAGTGCGCGGCATGCTGAACGTCGCTGGCTCCAATGTTCTGTCTACCGATCCCGGCGTCATGTTTCAGACCCGCCAGGCGATCGATGGACTTTTGAAAACGGAAATTGACCCGAAGGTGATCTCCGCGTTGACCGAAGCTCGTCAGATGCTCGACGACGGCCTCACGCGCGCTGTCCCGCGCATCAAGGAGATTGATGCTGGATACGCCGAACTTGCTCGTCAGGACGAGGCGGTGACGCGTGGTCAGCAGGTGTTGGATAGTGGACGGACCGCGCCTAGGCCCTCTGAGCTCGCGGGAGAGGTCGAACGCGGCGCTCAGCCGCAGGGGATGCAGATCGGGCCTTCAGCGGTGCCGTTGCGGCTGTCTCAGGGTGCCAGGGCCGAGATTGACCGCATAGTCGGCACAAATTCCAACGATATCGTCGCCATGAATAGGCTGATCAAGGGAGAGGGCGATTGGAACCGCGCGAGGCTCGCAACCTTGTTCGGCCCAGAGAAAGCGGAGCGACTGTTCAAAGTACTCGATAACGAGAGCGCCTGGGCCGATACCGCCAACACAGTGACCCGTAACAGCGAAACTGCGGCGCGTCTCGCAGCTCAGAACGAGCTGGGCGGCGGCGCCAGTGGAAATTTTGGTGTGAAGGAAGCATTCAAGGCTGGCGGCTTTCTCGGTGCAGCGCGATCGGCCGCTGTCGATAAGGTCGACGACATCGTCAGGGCGCTTATGTCGAGCGAGACCGGCAATGCAACCCGCGAAAGCCTGGCCCGGGCTCTTATTGGGGAACAGCGTGAAAAGCTGGTCCAAGGGCTTATGAGAGCTAGGGGGATGGGAACGACGCCAGCTTCAGTCGACCCTGTTGTCAAAGCCTTGCTTTTGAACGCCGGAACCTCGCGGACGCGATGACGGATCGATCCAGCAAATGACTAGGTAGAGAGCGATCACGAATAGAACGCCGACTATAACGCCTCCGTTAAAATCGTCACCAACGACATATCTAAGCGCATCCACGCCAGACACGACCGCATAGAGCAATGCGGTCGTCGCGATGATGCAGGCGATTTGCAAGACACGGATCATACCGCAACCAATACTACACCATTGAGGGCCTCGCAATTCGCGGGGCCTTCTCTTCTTGGAGAAGGTGAATGCCCAGAAATTCCTCAGGCGTATATTCGAAGCCCGCCGGAACGACACCTTCCGTCGGCCAGGTCATCGACCCGGTGCCGTGGAACGCACTGACCACCGACCTCGGCAACGAAATCACCAACTCGCTGCCGCGTGACGGGTCGGCTCCGATGACGGCACCGCTCAAGAATGCCGATGGCACACAGGCGCTGCCATCCGTCACGTTCTCTTCCGACGTCACGACCGGCATGTATCGCAAGGCCTCCGGTGTTGGGGCTTTGGTAGCCAGCGGGACTGAAGTCGCCACATGGTCGGCTAACGGCATCGATTCAATCGGCAAGATCAACGATGATGTTGACCTTGCCGGCCATAATCTCCTCAATGTTAACGAGGGTGTGGCGGACTATCTGACAGGCCTCACCACCACCCGGACCAGCGGGACGGTGATCTCTGTCAGCACTGGCTCCATGAAGGGCAATGGCCGGTATGTGAAGAACACTGCCGCCATGACCAAAAACATCAGCTCCAACTGGGCGGCCGGCGGCGGCGCGGGTGGCCTAGACACTGGCAGCGTAGCGGCCTCGACCGGATATTACATTCACGCCATTCGCAAGATTTCTGATGGAGCGTTCGAGTGGCTCTATTCGCTGTCGTTGACGGCGCCGACTATCCCCGCCGGATATGAATGGGTGGGGCGAATTTGGTATGTCTGGACGGACTCTTCAAGCAACATCGGCACTTATACGCAGATTAACAACAAAAATACGTACCTATCTGCTGTCAGTTGGTTTGCTTCAAGTTCCTCCGTGCCGAACGCGCTGTACACCGTGCCGAATTCTATCCCGTGCCCGTCCGGGGTTAGAGTTGATCTAATGTGCGAAGTTACCATTCGATCCGTGTCAGGTGCGAGCACAAGCGGTCGCGTTTACGACGGCGAAGGCAATGATCAGCACTCGTTTTTCATTAGCAACGGCACTTCGTTCATCGGTACCGCCAGGGCCAGGACAAACAAATCCAGACAAATCGGGATGTTTTACTCCGGGGCCAGTGGCGGCAATGGAGACCTGGTTGTGTTTGGGTATGAGGATTTTACTCTGCCAAGAATAGGGGATAGCTAATGCCGTATGTGCGCCGTGATGAAGAAGGCCATATCAACGCTGTAGTAGTCGAGCCAATGTTCGGTGCCAACGAGTACATTGCGCCCGACGACCCGGAGCTGCTGGCATATTATGAGGCGCTTGTGCCGCCTCCGTCGGCCTATCCTATGGCAATCTCTCCTGAGGAGATGCCCGAGCAATGACGATATCGGTTTTGAGATATATCGTTTCACTTCCAGTCAATCTCACATTCGTCTTACTGGCCTATCTCCTCTCGCCATTGCTGGCGGCCTGGTCGATGAAGCACGGCCCGGTTCTGCCGGGCAAATGGCGGTGGTTCTCGACGCTGAATGCTGATCTGGACGGCTATATCCCACAGCGTGTCGCAGGGTTCGATCCTGCCGCCAAGGGCTTCAAACTCTGGTGGCAGCGGACCCGCTGGACGTGGCGGAATCCATGCAATGGCTGGCAGTCGGAACTGCTCGGCGTCGATGACATCGACTCGGCATTCACCGTCAAGCGCGATCTGCCGCTGGCGTTCGGCTTCTATATCAAGCTCTGGCTTGGCTGGAACCCGATCAAGCGCGGCGGAAATTGCTATCCGTACATGCTTCAGGCTGGCCTGAAGCGCCGCTGAAACTCTTTTACATCCCCGGAGACATCCATGCTCGTCCCTCACTGGAGGCGCGTTCTCGCGCGCTCTCTGTCGCTTTGGTGCGTCTACTTCGCGGGAGCCTTTGAACTCGCGCCGTACATCGTCCCGTATCTCGATGGCTACATCCCGCCGTGGCTGTCGATCGTCCTCCTCCTGCTTTCCGTCCCGGCTCGGGTAATCGATCAGAGGCTTTCCAATGGCAAATAGAATGAGGAAGGGCAGCGCGGTTGCTGCAATGGCCGTGGCGTTGGTCGGATCGTTCGAGGGGTTGAGGCAGAACGCTTATCCAGATCCAGCAACAGGCGGTCAGCCTTGGACGCTGTGTTACGGCAGCACGAACGGCGTGAAACCCGGCGACTACAGGACTGTCGCGCAGTGCAAGGCGCTTCTGTCGCTCGAGCTGCAAACCTATGCGGCCGGCATCGAGCACTGCATCACGGTTCCGCTCCCCGACGCGCGCTTCGTCGCCCTCACGTCATTTTCGTACAATGTGGGCATCAAGGCGGCATGCGGCTCCAGCGCGGTCAAGCTCATCAACGCTGGCAAGACCGCTGAAGGGTGCGAAGCTCTCCTGAAGTGGAATCGCGCCGCCGGCATCGTCTTTCCGGGCCTGACACGTCGCCGGCAGAAGGAACGTCAGTTCTGCCTAGAGGGCATCTGATGTTCGGCCTGTCGAAGCCCATCGCTATCGGGCTGGTAGCCCTTGCGTTTGTTCTCGTCATATCCGGCCTGGTCTACGGCTCAGTCCGTGAAATCCGCTCCATGGTCTACGAGGCCGCGGCGAACGCTAAGGCGCTGGCGGACGTGACATGGACGGCGAGGATCGAAAAGTCCAACTCCGAGGCGAACCAGAAGATTGCCGACCAGGCGAAGGCGGTGATCGAGATCCAGGCTGACGCGGCTGATCGCGTCAACGCCGCTTCCCAGAAGCTCGAAGAATTGAGGAAACGCAATGCGGCACTGCCTCATGGCGGCGACGTCGGCCTTACCGCTGATCGTGTCCGCCTGCTCCCTGACTAATCCGAAACCGGAACCGATCCTTATCACGAAGACGGTCACAGTGGTTTTGCCGCCGGAGTGCCGGAAGGTGACGCCCGCGCTTTCGCCGAAGCCCGATCGAGACATGACGCAAGAAGAAATCTTCAACGGCTGGTCGGCTGACCGGACGGCGCGGAACGTTGGCGAGTCTCGCCGAGCCGCGTGCGTCGCAGCCGTCGATGCAGGAGTGACCTACCGATGAACATGATGCTTGGCATTTCTCTTGCGGCGACAAATGCGAACAGCGGCGGCGCGGCGCCGACCGTTATCTACTACGTAGACCCAGCCGGTTCAGACGCCGCTAACGGCTTATCTCCAGCAACCGCGTGGCAAACGCTGTCTAAGGTCAACGGGGCGACAATCCCGGCGGGGGCCTCGGTTCTCTTCAAGGGTGGCTCCACGTTCACCGGATCGCTAAACCTCGTTGAGGCTCGGCATTATGGCTCCTCAGGCCTCATCACCAAGTATGGCTCCTATGGGACCGGTAGGGCCACAATCAACACGACGACATCTACGAACTACGGCATTTATGCCATTGATCCGAAATACGTCACAATCGAAAACCTCATTGTCACCGGAGTCGGCAGAACGACAAGCACCGCCTCTGGCGTCTTCCTCGAAGTCCTCAAGCTCGCCAGCACGCGCCTCCCGGCTGTCACGCTTTCCAATGTCGATGTGTCCGGCTTCGGCGACTGCGGCATCCTGGCATGGTCTCACCCATCTGATAACAGCCCCTCCGGCTTCGATGATCTAACGTTGCTCAACTGCTTAGTGCATGACTGCTGCACAACAGGAAACGGCATCTTCATGGTGTCGAATGCCTACGGTCTGAAGAATCTAGCTCCGACTTTCAAGCGCACGATCATCAGGAGCTGCAAGGTCTACGACAATCCCGGCGGCTATGCTTCCCCGACCAGCCATTCCGGTTCCGGCATCCTTCTGGCACAGACAGACGGCGCTCTGGTGGAATCCTGCGAGGCATACAATAACGGCGCCGGCAACACGTATGCTCAGGGGCCCGTTGGCATCTGGTTCTACGACACCACCAACTCGATCATCCAGTTTTGCGAAAGCCATCACAACAAGACCGGCCTCGGCACATCTGATGGTGACGGCTTCGACCTTGATGGCGGATGCCAGAATTGCACCGTCCAATATTGCTACAGCCATGATAATTATGGTCAGGGCTACCAGCTCTATCAGTACAATGACCCGACCAACATCTTGTCGCTCACTGGCAACACAATCCGCTATTGCATTTCGGAGAACGACTGCCAGCAGAACACTGCTACCAAGGGGGCTTTTCTCCTCGGCAGCGCGGACAACACCCGCGCGTGCTCGGGGAACGCGATCTATGGCTGCGCCGTGTTCAACAGTACCGCGAGCGCGAACGCGGTCTATATTTTCTCGAACCCGAACCAGTTCACCACCAGCTATGTCGGGAACAACATCTTCTATCTGACCGGCGCTAGTTCGAAGTTTATTCTCTCGTCCACCAGCACAGCGCCCGCGCTGCTGTTTATCGGCAACTGCTATTCATCGCCGGCCACCTCGATCAAATGGGGCGCAACAACTTACACGACGTTCTCCAACTGGCGGGCCGCCTTCCCGACTCAGGAGACTGTAGCCGGAGGCGCCACCTTCAAAGCTGCCAATCCAAGCCTGGTGGGGACGGTGCCCGTCGGGACTATCGGGGGCTTCGATCCATTGCTTCTCGGAGCCTATAAGACGCAGGCCGCATCCGTATGCAAAAACGGTGGGCAGGATCTCAATGCCCTCTACGGCATTAGCATGGGATCGCGAGACCTTTTCGGGAACCCGATTCCCCAAGGGCTCTATGACATCGGCTGCTACGAGACAGCTTGACCTTATCCTCCCAAGAATAACGCGAAGGATGGCTCCGCCGACGCGAAGCCGCCCTTCTGACCGCGCGACATTTGAAATGAAGACAAGGCGCAGCACAGCATGGCATCCAATGACGACATTCTTCGCGCGCTCGGCCGTGTCGAAGGCAGACTGACCGGCATCGAGGACAGCGTTTCTCATCTTCGCGACGAGCTGAGCGACGAGAAGGATAATGCCCACGAAAGCCGGGCCGTGATCCATAGGCGTCTCGATGAGCAAGCGAGACAGATCCATCTCCTCGACATGACCGTAACCGTCAGCAGCAACGTCGATGGTCAGATCCGCGAGGAAATTAAAACCCTCAAGGACACCGTCGAAAAGAACCACGAGGCGGTCGCCCCCACTCTCGAAGAGTGGAAAAAGATGAAGACCCTCGGCTATGGGATATCGGGGCTGATCGCCTTCGCCGGCCTGACCGTCGGCGGCATTGTCGCCTATATGAGCGACGGTGCCGTTGCGGCGCTCAGGCATTGGCTGAAGATCAATTGATAATCACGCGAATAGACGTACCGCGAGCTCTTGATTCCGCACTTCATAGACCCCAGTTCAATGAACAGAGCTGAAAGGAAAGAAGAATGCGATCTCATTTCACGGTTACGATTGACCCCTTCCATGCCGATTGGCGAGGGAATGGAGAGCGCCCGATTTGGCATAGTCTCGTCTTGGCTGCATCGATTGAGGAGGCAGTGGAGATTGGAAAGAAGGCGCGCGATGCATACGGACACGCTTTGCCACTGGGCGCAAAGGTAGCTGCGGATCCTCGGTTTATGTGAACTCAGGCGACGTGAACTGATTAATCGCACCGGTCATTCCGACGCTTCCGGCTCCATGTCCTTGCAAATCCTTCATCGAGCAACTTCTTGCCAATCTCTTCACCGTTCGTTCGATAGATGTTGACGAGCGGCCGGTGCGACGGCGTATTGTCGACAGCGCCGCTCAATACGATCCGCAATCCCTTTTCAGCCAGCAGCTCTTTCAGCCTTCCCTTGGCGATCAGCGCCAGTTTCCGTTCATTGATGCACTTCGCGTGCGATCCAATCTCCGGCGTGTCGATGCCCGAGACGAACGGAACACCTTCCCCCAGCAGTCTCATGTTCTGCCCATCACATTTGACAGTGTCGCCGTCGACGACGGTCAGCGATGCGCAAATAATCAGTCCGGCTATCACTTATTTCCCCTTGTTGCCGATCACGAGTCCGCCATAGCTGCTGTCTCCAGCTATGGCCAGGGACCTAGCTCGGCTTCCGCCGATATCATTTCGATGAACTCGGCGCTGGTCAGGATTCTGGTTTCGAGGAAATACTCGCTTACGAAGGTGACGACCCAAAGCGAACTTTCGGTCTGCACTGCGAAATGAAATGATCTCATAGCTGTCTCCTTTGTGCGCAGAAGACAGCACGTCGGCGAAAGTCGGTCGACTCGCAAATCTGTGAGTCTCTCCAGCTAAAGATGCCATCACGAATCCGAGGTCACCGCGAGACATAGCCG
>Ga0209758_1003013_pt1 | contig 16109 bp, 13 predicted proteins | sample AraplaMF_Col_mMF_FD_184258 | JGI IMG/M metagenome (GOLD analysis project Ga0209758, IMG submission 184258) | Arabidopsis root microbial communities from the University of North Carolina, USA - plate scrape MF_Col_mMF (SPAdes) (version 2) | ecosystem: Host-associated > Plants > Roots > Endosphere... | reverse complement strand
GCGCGGCAATGCCGATCCGCGCCGTTGAACAGGGGTGGAACCTAGGCGGTCTTCACCGCGCCAAGGAAACCTTCGACCGCGACACGGAGACGGTCGGCGTCGGCCGACATCTTGGTCACGGACTGGGATAGCACCGTCCCGGCATTGCCGGTTTCCTGGTTGAGCTTGGCGACACTGCCAATGGTGTCGGTGACCTCGCGCGTGCCCTGGGCGGCCTGCTGGAAGTTGCGCGAGATCTCGGTGGTGGCTGCGCGCTGCTGTTCGACGGCGGCCGCGATCGCGGTCATCTTCTCGTCGATGCCGCTGATGGCCCCGCCGATCGCGCGGATCGCGGCAACAGCCTGGCCGGTCGCGCCCTGGATCTCCTCCACCTGGCGCGAGATCTCTTCGGTGGCCGTCGCCGTCTGCGACGCGAGGCTCTTGACCTCGCCCGCGACCACGGCGAAACCGCGGCCGGCCTCGCCGGCGCGGGCAGCCTCGATGGTGGCGTTCAGCGCGAGCAGGTTGGTCTGGCCCGCGATGGCGTGGATCATCTTCACGACTTCGCTGATGCGGCCTGCGGTCTGATCGAGGATCTCGACGGTCGCGTTGGTCTGCTCGGCCTGCGCCACGGCCTCACGGGCCTCGCGCGCGCTCGACTGCACCTGGGCAGAGATCTCGCCGACGGAGGCCGAGAGCTCCTCGGTCGCAGCCGCGATGGTCTCGAGATTATTGGTCGCCTGCTCGGCAGCGGACGAGACTGCGGAGGTCTGGCTGCTCGATTCCGACACCAGCGAGCGCACATCGGTCGCGGTGGCATCGAGCTCCTTCGCCGACGCGGCGACGCTCTCGATCACAGCCTGCACCGTATCGTCAAAGCTGCGACAGGCGGCATCAACCGTACCCGAACGGGCGAGTTGCAATGCCTGCTGCGATTCGCGCTCCTGGCCGAGACGTTCCGCGGTGGCCGCGCTCTCCCGCAGGCTTTCGAGCGCGGCAGCCATGGTGCCGAACTCGTCGGGATATCGGGATTGCGGAACCGCCGTGGCATAGTCACGGGCGCTGATACGGGCGATCGCATCGAGGATGGCCCGCACCGGGCGCATGAGACGATTCCGAACGACATAGACGCCGGCCAAGGTCACGGCGAGCGCCAGCAGGAAAGCGAGCGACTGGACCACGAGATTGGTCAGCGCCTTCGCCTGCACCGTTTCCGCCCGCGCGATCGACTGGTCCAGCGCCTTGTTCGCGACGGCCACGATAGGCGCGAACGGCGACTGGCACAGCGCGTTCCAATCCGAAGCGGCCATGACCGGCTTGCCGCTGCCGTCAAAATTCTTGGTGATCTCCCCGATCTGCTTGAGAGCGCCGTCGGTCTTGGCGCGCGCCTCCTTGGCGGCGCTGATCAGCTCCGCGGCCACGTCGGGCGAGGCCAAAAGCTCGTCCATGCCGGACCAGCCGGAACTGATGGTGCCGTCCCATTGCGCCAGCGTGCGCTTCTGATTGTCGTCGAGCGGCTTGCTGCTATTGACGTTCGAGCGCAATGTCGAACAATGGATTCCGTAGCGGTCGCGCACCTGCCAGGCGAGACGACGGACCTGGATCATGCGGGCAATGAAGGGGTCGTCCATCCAGGCGCGGTTCGACACCGCCGTGGAGGCGAGGTTCGCCGTCTCGATGACCTTGGTGACGGCGTCGTACCAGGAATTGGTCCGCTCGATCTTGCGCTCGGCACGCGGACGCTTGGCTTCGTCGTAGAACAACTGGAATTGCGGCGCGGCCTCACCCCAGCGCTGCTTCAGCGTGCTGGCAAGCTCGTCGCGCCGAGCGAAGTTGACGCTGGCCATCGCGGCGCTGACGCCATCAAAGCCGCCCTGCTCCGCTTTCTCCGCCTCAGCCAGCTTTGGGCGGGCGTCGTCGTCGCCGAGCAACGCACTCTGGGCGTCGCCGCGATTGTTGCGCAGGGACAGGACGCCATGGAAAATCGCCTTGTCGGCGGCGGCGAGTCGCGCGGTCTCGAGACTGTCGCTGTAGCGGCCGAACGCCCCGACCATCTGGATGGCCGTAGAGGCCAGCGCACCGGCCGCCAGCAGGGCCATCAAGGTCAGGAGAAGCGAGCTTACCGATTTCTTAAAGAATGCCATGGGTCACAAGGGGCCTACGTTTAAAGCGTGGCCACCCTGCACCGCGACTTGCCAATGTTCCGTTAAGGTTGTTGTCAGACGCCGGAATTCTGGACTTCCCAACCCGTTGAGCAGGCTTCGGACGTCACGAAACCTTGGTGAAATCGGGCGGACGCCGCTCGGCGAACGCGGTGAACGCCTCGCGCGCCTCGGCGGTGCGCAGACGCTGCGCAAACTGCTCGCCCTCGGCCAGCATCTGCGCGACCAGCGCCTCACCATTGCGCATCAGCTTCTTGGTCGCGGTGAGTGCCCCAGCCGGCTGGCGCGCGAGGCGCTGGGCGAGCGCAAGCGCCTCGGCGTCGAGCTTGTCGAGCGGCACCACGCGGTTGGCGAGGCCCCATGCCAGCGCGGCCTTGGCGGAGACGGTCTCACCAAGCGCGAACATCTCGTAAGCGCGGGCATAACCGATGCGCGCCGGCATCAGCAAGCTCGAGGCCGCCTCCGGCACGAGAGCGAGACTGACGAAAGGCGTCGACAACAGGGTATCGTCGGCGAGCACCACGAGATCGCAGTGCAGGAGCATCGTGGTGCCGACGCCGACGGCGCGGCCCTGCACTGCTGCGATCAGCGGACGGCTGCAGCGCGCCAGCGACTGGATGAAACGGCCGACATTGCGGCTTCCTTCGGACTTGCCTGACGCAACGGCTGCAAACTCGCCGACATCATTGCCGGCGGTGAACATGTCGCCCTCGCCGCGGATCAGCAGGACGCGCGTGGACGGATCGGACTCGGCGGAGTGGATGGTATCGGCGAGCTTGCCGTACATCGCGTCCGTCAGCGCATTCTTCTTGTCGGGGCGCGCCAGCGTGATGGTGAGAATGCCGTTTTTGTTCTTCTCAACTTGCACATGCTCGGTCATGGGTATCTCCTCTTATTCCTCTGGATCTCTTGTGGCGTCTCTTGGAAACTTCTCTTGAATGCTCGCCAGCCAGCGCGCGACGACGTCGATCTCGGCAGTGGTGAATCCCTCCGTCAGCGCGGCATTGACCGCAGCCGCATCGCTCTTCGCCTGCGCCAGCACATTGCGGCCTTTCGGCGTCAACCACACCCGCCAGGCGCGGCCGTCCTCGCGATCGGCCCGCCGTTCGACCAGTTTTGCCGCAGCGCTCCGATCGACCAGACCCGAAATGCCGGCGGGCCCCATATCGAGCGCTGCGCCCGCCTCGCCCATGAGGACGCCGTCCTGCTTGCCGAGGATGAACAGCAGCCCCGCCTGCGCCGGCGTGACCTCGTTCTGCGGCCGCGCTGCCATCCAGCGCTGCAAACGTCGTTGCGCGACGTTCAGCAGATAGATCAGCCGGTAACGTCTCGCCTCAGGCGATTTATTTCGCATGCGAAATAGATAGCCGAAGCGAATTGGATTGTCAAAGGAGAGCCCCTAGGGCGATTTGGCGCGACAGCCGTCGAGGAAGAGGGCCGCGCAGGTCTGGACCCTGCGTTCGATCTGTTTGCGTGACGGCAGTGGCAGGCCGCCATAGATCGCCGCGCGCCGTGGCGCCGACGCCACCATGCCGATCAGCATGCCGGCGACTTCCTCGGCATCGTCGATGACGATTCGCTTGCGCTTGACCTGAAGGCGCAGCCAGCCGGCAAGCGCCCTGGCGGTGCGGGCAATGCCGTTCGCGTAGAAATTTGCCGCGAGCTCGGGGAAGGTTGCGGATTGCTGTAGCACCATACGCTGCAAAGCCACGACCTCAGGATCCAGCGCGAGATCGGCGCAGGCGATTAACGCGGCGCGCAAGCCCGATTCGATATCGACGTCATCGCCGGCTTGGAGATCGACCGCAGAGAGCAGCCGCTCGAGCCTGTCTGCGCACATCGCCTCGAACAGCGCAGCCTTGCCTGGGAACAGACGATAGAGCGTCTTGGTCGAGATGCCGGCGCGGCGCGCCAACTCTTCGGTGCTGGTCGCGGCATATCCCTCCACCGCAAACATATGCCGCGCGGCTTCAAGGACGATTCGCGTCGTCTCCTCGTCGCTGCGCACCGGCGGACGTCCGCGCGGACGGACTTCGCTTTCCGATTTTGCCTGAGCCATGTCTTTACATGATGCCTGTCATTCCATTGACAATTCCAAAGCTAATCTCATTTTGGAAATCGTCAAGTTTCCTAAATCAGGGGAGCCGGCCATGACCGTCCACACCACCCCATCCGCTGCCGCCGAAACCGCCCTACCCGCGACGGCGCTGGAGGGCGTCTTGTCTAAGGCGTCAACAAGCACCGTCCGGAAAAAGCTCAATCTCCGCAAGCTTTTGCTGATGGGAGCCGCGGCCGTCGCCCTCGCCGGCGCGAGCTGGTACGGCTACGGTTACTGGACGGTCGGCCAGTATCTCGTCTCGACCGATGATGCCTATGTGAAGGCTGACAACACCACCATCGCGCCGAAGGTCAGCGGCTATCTCAACGGGGTCCTCGTCGCCGATAACGAGCATGTGAAGGCGGGCCAGGTGCTGGCGCGGATCGACGACCGCGACTTCAAGGTCGCGCTCGATCAGGCCAGGGCTGACGTTTCGGCAGCGAACGCCGCCATCTCCAGCAAGGAAGCACAGATCGAGGTGCAGCAGGCGGTGATCAAGGCCGCGCGCGCCACACTCGACGTCGATCAGGCCAACCTCACCTTCGCCGCGCAAGACAACAAGCGCTATACCGATCTCGCCGCGACCGGCTCGGGCAGCGTGCAGAATGCGCAGCAGGCGCAGTCACGCATCGCCTCTGCACAGGCAACGCTCGAACGCGACACTGCCAATCTCGCCTCGGCGCTCAAGCAGGTCGACCTGCTCAAGGCGGAGATCGTGCAAGCCACGGCGGCCGCGGCACGAGCGGAAGCCGTGCAGCACCAGGCCGAACTGAACCTCGGCTACACCACCGTCGTTTCGCCGATCGACGGCGTGGTGGGAAATCGGTCGTTGCGCGTCGGCCAGTTCGTGCAGGCAGGCACGCAGCTGATGTCGATCGTGCCGACGGATGCCGCTTATGTCGTCGCCAATTTCAAGGAAACGCAGCTGACCCATGTGAAGTCCGGCCAAGCCGTCGATATCGAGGTCGACATGTTCCCGGGCCAGGTCGTGCACGGCCACGTCGATTCCATCGCACCGGCCAGCGGCCAGGAGTTCGCCCTGCTGCCGCCCGACAACGCCACCGGCAATTTCACCAAGGTGGTGCAGCGCATTCCCGTCAAGATCGCGCTCGACGACAAACACGGAGCTGCGATCGCGCTGCGCCCCGGCATGTCCGTGATACCGACGATCGCAACACGTTCGACCGCGCCGACCGCGAACGCGGCCGATGCAGCTAAGGCCAAGCTCGTTTCCGGAGGGTCTTGCCATGTCAAACAGCCTTTCACTTTCGACACAAGCAACATCGGCCGCGACGTCTGACCGGCCGGTCGCCGATCCGAATCGCGCGAGCGCCGCCACCTGGATCGCCGTGCTGGCCGCCATGATCGGCTCGTTCATGGCGATCCTGAACATCCAGATCACCAACGCCTCGCTGCTCAATATCGAGGGCGGCATCGGCACCGGCGCCGACAACGGCTCCTGGATCTCGACGTCGTACCTGATCGGCGAGATCATCGTGATCCCGCTGACCGACTATTTGAGCCGCGTGTTCACGTTCCGCCGGTACATGCTGGCAAGCGCGACGCTGTTCGCCGCCTTCTCGGTCGCCTGCGCCTTCGCCCACGATCTCCCGTCGATGATCGCGATGCGCGGCCTGCAAGGCTTTGCCGGCGGCGTGCTGATCCCGATGGCGTTTACGCTGGTGCTGACCAAGCTGCCCAAGCCGCAGCAGCCGGTGGGTCTTGCGATCTTCGCGCTGTCAGTCACTTTTGCTCCCGCGATCGGCCCGACCATCGGCGGCTATCTCACCGAGACGTATGGCTGGCGCACCATTTTCTTCGTCAACGTGATCCCGACCGCGGTGATGGTAGCCGCGCTCTACGTGACGCTGGAGCGGCAGAAGATGCAGCTTGGCCTCCTGAAGGAGGGCGACTGGGCCGGCATCGTGACCATGGCGATCGGGCTGTCGGCGCTGCAAGCCGTGCTCGAGGAAGGCAACAAGGACGACTGGTTCTCCTCGCCCTTCATCTTGAAGCTCGCCGTGATCTCCGCCGTCAGCCTCGCGCTGTTCGTCACGATCGAGCTCTGGATCGAAAAACCGCTGATCCGGCTGCGCCTGCTGACGCGACGCAATTTCGGCTTCGGTACGATCGCGATGACGATGGTCGGCTTCGCCCTGTTCGGCTCGGTCTATATGCTGCCTGCCTATCTCGGCCAGGCGCAGGGCTACAATGCAGAGCAGATCGGTAACGTGCTGGCTTGGACCGGCCTGCCGCAGCTCGTGCTGATCCCGCTGATCCCGAAACTGATGCAGCGCTTCGACACGCGTTACATCGCCATCACCGGGCTCCTCATCTTCGCCTATAGCTGCTTCATGAACACCGCGATGTCGCCGGACTATGCCGGCGACCAGCTATGGATTCCGAACATCGTGCGCGCGGTAGGCCAAGCCATGGTGCTGACGCCGCTGACTTCGGTGCTGACAGGCGGCATCGCGCCGCAGGATGCGGCCGCGGCCTCCGGCATCAGCAACATGCTCCGCAATCTCGGCGGCGCGATCGGCACGGCGACGCTCGCCACCATCATCACCAAGCGCGAGCAGTTCCATTCCAACATCATCGGCCAGTCGGTCACGCTCGGCCGCGAGGAAGTTCGCACCCGCATTGCGCAGATGACGAACTACTTCACGGCCCATGGCCTGCCCGACCCTAATGCCGCCCGTGAGCAGGCGATCATCGCACTCGGCAAGACGGTAAAGCGACAGGCGCTGGTGATGGGCTATTCGGACGCGTTCGCCGTAATTGGCGCCATGCTGATCCTTGCGGCCATCGCGGTGCTGCTGACGCGGCGTGTGAAGACGGCCGGCGGGCCGGCGCATTAGTGCTCGAACACCAGCCGGGCGCCAATGGTACCTTCCAGTCCGCGGATCTGCGCCAGCAGCGCGCCTGAATCCTGGCCGCCGAGATCGGCGTCGAGCACGACGTAACCGAGGTCGCCTGCGGTCTCCAGATATTGCGCGGCGATGTTGATGTCGCGCTGGAGGAAAACCTCGTTCAGCCGGCGCAGCATGCCCGGCACGTTGCGATGGACATGGCTGAAGCGCGCGCCGGAGGGACGCAGGTGCAGTTGCACCTCGGGGAAATTCACCGCGCCCATCGTCGACCCCGTGATGAAGTAGTCGACCAGCTTGCGTGCCACCTCGCCCCCGATCCGCTCCTGCGCCTCTTCCGTGGAGCCGCCGATATGCGGGGTAAGGATGACATTGCGGAGACCCTGCATGGGGCTCTTGAAACGCTCCGAATTCGACGACGGCTCGACCGGAAACACGTCGATCGCGGCGCCGGCGAGATGGCCGTCGCGCAAGGCACCCGCGAGCGCGTCGAGATCGACCACGGTGCCGCGGCTGTTGTTGATCAGGAACGAGCCCGGCTTCATCGCCCTCAGCTCCTTCTCGCCGATCATACCTGATGTTTCCGGCGTCTCCGGCACGTGCAGGCTGACGACGTCGCTCTGCGCCAGCAGCTCTTCGAGCTTCTCGACCGGCTCGGTGTTGCCATGGCGGAGCTTGTCGGTGCGATCGTAATAGATCACCCGCATACCCATGGCCTCGGCCAGCGTCGAGAGCTGCGAGCCGATATTGCCGTAGCCGATGATGCCGAGGGTGCGGCCGCGCACCTCGCGGCTGCCGGCCGCGGACTTGTCCCAGCCGCCCTCATGAGCCGATACCGACCGCGGGAAGATCTGCCGCAGCAGCATCACGATCTCGCCGATGACGAGCTCGGCGACGCTGCGCGTGTTGGAGAACGGCGCGTTGAACACGGGAATGCCGCGCTTGCGCGCCGCCAGGAGATCGACCTGGTTGGTGCCGACGCTGAAGCAACCGACCGCGAGCAGCCCGTCGGTGGCTTCCAGCACCTCGTCGGTGATCTGGGTGCGCGAACGGATTCCGAGCAGCGAGACGCCCTTGAGCGCTTCGCGCAGTGCCTCGCCATCCAGAGCCTTCGTCAGACGCTCGACATTGGTGAAGCCTGCGCCCTTGAACAGATCCACGGCGCTGTCGTTGACACCTTCAAGCAGCAGCGCCTTCGCGCTCCGCTCAGGGCTTTGGCCTGGGGCTGACATAGTATCTCCATGACTGGCGGCTTTGTCGCAGGACATAGACCGCGGACGCCGCACAGCACAATAGGGCTGGATACAAGAAGAAGAAGATGGCGGGGATGGCTGCGCTTGGTGTACCAGACCGTCATCCTGAGGTGCGAGTGGCGCGATGCGCATCGCGCCGGGAGCCTCGAAGGAGGCACGGCCGAGCTGCCAGCCGGGCCCCGTCGTCCTTCGAGGGCCGCCAAGGGGCGGCCGCCTCAGGACGACGGAGTTGCTGCTCGTCGTCAGTCAGATCACGTAGAACCCGTGCGTGCCGTCGCGGCGGAGCTGGTCGACCAGGCCGTATTCCCAGTCGAGATAGGCCTGCATCGCGCCCTCGGCGATGTCGGTTCCCTCATAGGGACGGCGGTAGCGATGCGCAGGGTCGGGCTTCGGCAGGGCCAGCGGCGGGCCGACCTCGAGCGTGCGGTCATAGCCACTTTCGAGCACGTAGACCTCCCAGCCCATCTGGGCGAGCCAGGAGGCCGTCATGTCGGCGCGCACGCCCTTGTCGTCGCTCAGGAGGATGCGCGCCCCGCGCACCGGCGCGGCCATATCGGTCTCTTGCACGAGCTGGCCGCCGGGATAGTGGCGGAAGCCCGGGAGATGACCGGCGGCATATTCCTCGGCATCGCGCACGTCGAAACGATAGAGCGTGCGGTCGGTCGCAGCGACCAGCGCCGGCATCTCGTTCGCGCCGACATGGCGGACGCCAGCGCGATAGGCAACGTCGCGAGCATTGGCCGGACCGTTTTCGAATGAGCCGATCCCGCCGCGCCGGTCGGCGCCATGGCTAAGCGTGTGCCGCGCCAGCGTCCAGCCGATCGTGCCATTGCGCAAGGCCCGCACCTTGTTGGGCACACCGGCGTTGATGAGCGACTGGGTGCCGATGATCGAGCGGGTGCGACCGGCGCAATTGACGATGATCGTGGTGTTTGGATCGGGCGCTGCCTGGCCGGCCCGCAGCACCAGCTCAGCTCCGGGCACGCTGACCGAGCCCGGAATATTCATGGTCGCATATTCATCGAAGCGGCGAACGTCGAGGATGGCGATGTTGGCCTTGTCCGCGATCAGTTTGGCCACTTCGTCGGCGCTAAGCGACGGCGTATGACGACGCGCCTCGACCAGCTCGCCGAACGCCTTCGAATAGGAATTGACGTCCGCAAACACTTCATAGCCCGCTGCGCGCCAGGCTTTGATTCCGCCATCGAGTGAGCGGACATCGCGGTAGCCGAGCCCTGCGAGGCGTTCGACGCCCGTTGCGACCAGCCCTTCGCCATCATCATAGAGCACGACCGGCACATCCTTGCGCGGCAGCCGAACCTCGGCTTCGATCGCGATCCGGTCCACGGCCATGTTGGCCGCAAACAGCGGATGGCCGGTGGCGAAGGCCGCCTCATGCCTGAGATCGAGCAGCGCGATCTCCTCGCGCAGGAGCAACGCGCGACGGACATCGGCCGGAGTTTCGCTGGGAATAGTCATAAGAAAGCGCGCCTGAAGGTCGAAGGATCTGACGCTTTTGGACCATTGCCGCCGCGTTGGCTAGTCACTCCGGACGCAGGCCCTCATTGCTTCGGCGCGACGGTCCCGGTCTGCTTCAACCGCTCCGACCTGACCCAGCCGGATACGCTGTCTTGCGTTCTCGGATTCATGTACATCACCGATGACCAGCCATCGCCGGTTCGGGCATAGACGATCAGCTCGTCCCTGGGGATGACGAAGATCCCTTTCATCGGACAGTCGGGTTTCGGCGCGGAGTAGAATTCCAACCGCCCGGCTCCTGTCACCACATTCAACGTCGGCGGCGAGACCATCGGAGCCTCGTTCGACCCCGTTTCCGGCTCCTTGCAGACCGCATCGGCACGGCTCGGCGTATCGAACAGGCCGAGAAGCGCGGCGAGACAGATCGTGCATATCAGCCAGCATCGGTTTGGCGACATCATCATCTCCTTGGAAGCATCCAAGGATTTTGTGCCGGAACTCCAGGCCGAGGTTCGAAGCGATGGGTGTGTCTCAGCTTGGCCCGGCCAGCTGCTTCTCGATGATGCTGGCGACCCGCACCGGGGTTTCGAGCATGGAGTAATGGCCGGCATCGTCGATGATCTCGAATGTCACGCGGGGATAGGCAAGCGCAAAGGCATTCCGCAGCGGCTCACTGCGATAGAACGGGATGTCCAGGGCGCCGGTCACGACGTGCATGGGGGCGGCCAGCCCATGCGTCTCGCCTGATATGGCGGAGCTCGTGAACATGGTGAGATAGCCGCGCTTGGCCTCGACCGTCGAGGCCTCGCGCGCGATGGCGAGCTTGCGGCGCAGCCAGCCGGCGCCGTAGCCACCGGACGTGCGGGCCGTGATCGCGCGCCCGGCCGCCTCGTCCTCGTCGATAACGGCGTTGAGCGCCTTCATGACGGCCTCATCGGCGCGGAAGCCGGTGGGCGGCACCGGCGAGAACAGCGTCACGCTCTGAAGCCGGCTTCCGGCCAGAAGCGCGACCTTCTGCGCGACCAAGCCGGACATCGAATGACCGACCAGATGGAAGCGGGTGATGGCAAGCTCGTCGGCCGTATGCAGCACGTCGGCCACAGCTTCGTCCAACGTGTAGCTGCCGCTCATGCGGCGCGACCAGCCGTAACCTCTGAGGTCCACGAACACGAAGGTATAGCGCACGGGATCGAGATAGGGCAGCACCGGCTCCCAGTTGACGTGATCGCCGAGCCATTCGTGCAGCACCACACAGACCGTGGGGCCGTTACCGATGCGGCAATGGCCGAGCCGACCACCGGTCGCGAGTTGCGGCGCCGGCCAGGGAGATGAGGGTGCGTTCGCCGACTGGACCATGCCTTGCGCGAAGGCCGGCGTGGTGGCGATTGCGGCGGTGGCGGTCAGACCCAGCCCTTTAAGTACATTGCGGCGTTGCATGCGTTTCCCCCGCGCCTTCGATTTCAGCTAGCGCTGCCTACCTGATAGCCCGCAAGATCCGCGCGGGGGAAATTGATTTCTGCAATGCCTTGATCGATAAATCTCATTCCGCCGGAGCTCGGTCCGGTGGCGCCGTTCGGAGCCTACCCGTGCCGACAACCCTCGATATCGATACACTCCGCGCGCTGCTCGCCATCGTCGAGTTGAAGAGCTTTTCGCGCGCGGCGGAGCAGCTGGGACGAACGCAATCTGCGATCAGCCTTCAGATCGCCCGGCTCGAAGCCGTGGTCGGTCATCCCCTGCTGGAGCGGATTCGAGGCCGAGTGCTCGGGCCGACGGCCAAGGGCGCGGAGCTCGTTACGCATGCGCGGGAGATGATCGCGCTCAATGCGCGCGCGGTGGCCGCCATGCGCCGGCCGGCTTCGGACGAGCCGGTCCGGCTCGGCATGCCCGCCGACTTTCTCGAGCGCGATTTCGCGTCGGCCTTTGACCATATCCGATCGCGCTTCCCCAAAGTACAATTCTCGGTGCGCACCGACCTCTCGGCGCGGCTCGCTGAGGACCTCGGGCACGGCCGGCTCGATCTCGCCTTCTACAAGCGTGCGCCCTCGAACGAAGCTGACGCGGCGATCGCGTTCGAGCCAATGGCGTGGTTCGGCCAGGCACCAGCATCAAGTCGCTCCGACGATACCGTTCCGCTGGTGACCTTTGCCGATGGCTGCGCCTATCGCGGCGAAGCGCTCCGCAGCCTGCGCCTGGTCGGGCGGGAATGGACCATCGCTTGCGAGGCGCGCAGTCTCTCCGCGTTGGTCGGCGCGGTCAAAGCCGGCCTCGGCTATGCAGCCCTGCCCGTCAAGCTGGGCGACCGCAAATCGCTGAGGCACGCGGGCGATCTAGTGGACCTGCCGCAGCTCAATGCGGTCGAGCTAGCCCTTGGTATTGCCGAGGGCTGCAACCTGCCGTTCGCCCGCGCGATCAGCGGCATTATCGCCGAACGCTGTGCGCTGGCGTGAGGACCGCAGCTTGCGGCGCGACAGGTACAAGAGCAAGCCGGTGATCGCGAACAATGGCATCAACGCGGCGGCAATCATGAACGCAATCTTGCCGGGCCAGCCCAGGACAGCACCGCGGTGGATATCGAGCACGCTCGCAATCGCCTTCTCACCGAGCGTCTTGTCGCCATAGCGCTCCGCGGAGATTAGCTGGCCTGTAGCGCCATCGATACGAAGCTCGTCGCGTACGCTTTCGAGCGTGGAGTCCTTCGGCCACGACCGTATTCGCAATACCGTGCCCGGCCCAGCCGGGAGCATCAGCTGAACCCTGGCGAAGCCCTCATTCTGCTCATGCCGGAGGGTCGACCACGCGCGATCGAACCCGACGGGCTGGCTCGGCTCCGGACGACGGGATGAATGCGGTGGCCCCTTCGCCGCCGCCACATGTGGGCGCGACAGCAACCAGACGACGCCATCCTTGTACCAGTCGAACGAGTACCAGAGCCCGGTGAGGCTCATCACGAGATAGACCGGCAGGACCCAGGTGCCGATGACCGCATGTAGCGAGCGATGCAGGCCGCGGCCGCTCAGCCCGAGATTTGGCTTCAGCCACATCTTCATGCTGCCTGCACGACGCGGCCAGCGCAGTACGAGCCCTGAGATCAGCATCACGATCAACCCTAGTGCGGCAACGCCGGTAATCTGGCGTCCCCACCCCTTGGCATCGCCGGGAACGAGCAGCCAGCGATGCAGCCTGCGCACCGTCGCGAAGAAGTCCTCGCCGCGCGGCGCGCCAAGCACGGCTCCATCATAGGGGTCGACGTAGAGCGAGGACGGTCGCGTGCCCTGCTCGTCACGGGCAAAGCGGATGTGAACGGCCGCGGACGGATCGCTCGACAGCGTGATGGCCCCGACCTTGCCGGCATCGGGCACTGCCTTCAGGCGCGATACCAGTTCGTCCGGCAGCAGTGGCGGCGTCGTCCGTGGCGCGACCTGCATGATGCCGGCATTCAGATGATCGACGATCTCGTCCTCGAAGCTCATGATCGCGCCGGTCAACGCGATCAGAGAAAGCAACGAAGCAAGCACGAGGCCGGCGATGGAATGGACCTGGAGCAGCGCAGCTTTGATTGCGGACCCGAGCTTAGGCATCGGCGCGGGCCTTCTTGCCCTGTTGTCGTATCGCCATGACTAGAACTTCACCGTCGCCGACAGCGAGATGCGCCGGCCATCGCCCATCGCGACGTTCAGGGCGCTCCCGGTCGTGGAGGTGTAGTAGACCTTGTCGAACAGGTTCTTGACGTTGAACTGATACGTCACGGGTACTTTGTCGATGGTGGTGTCGTAGGTCGTGAAGATATCGGCAACCGTGTAGGCTGGGAGGAAGAACGTGTTCGCGGAATCGCCCGGCCGATCGCCGACATAGTGCGCGCCGCCGCCGAGCCGCAGGCGTCCGGGCAACCGGTCGCCGAAATCGTAGACGAGATAGAGCGACGCCGTGTTCATCGCAGCGTTCAGCAGCTTTGCATTGCCGACGAGGGGATCGTCGATCAGGCGCGCGTCGGTGTAGCCGTAACTGCCGATCACGCTCCATTCATCCGTGAGCCTGCCGGTGACGTCCAGTTCGACACCGCGCGATCGGGCCGCGCCCGAGGCGCGCCCGGTCGACCTGCCACCGCCGATGTCGTCCAGCACCAGTACGTTCTTCTTCTGGATGTCGTAAACCGCAAAGGTGCCCGACAACCGCTTGTTGACATCGAACTTCAGCCCGGTCTCCCACTGCGTCCCCTCTTCGGGCGCGATGGTGGAATCGACGACGAATCCGCTGGTGAACGCCGCAATGGTCGAAGTCGGCTTCAACGACTGCGTATAGCTCACATAATAAGAGAGCTCTTCGCTCAGCTTGACCACGACGCCACCGAGCGGCAGCACCTTGTCGCCCCACAGGTTGGTGTTGGTAACGAAGACAGGCCGGCCCTTTCCGGCGAGCTGCTCATATTGCATCCAGCGCACGCCGCCGACCACGGACAGCCAGTTAGTCAGGTGGAAGGTATCCTGGGCGAAGAAGCCGCGGGTACCGAGCTTGTCGGTCTGCTCGCTGTCGACAGGCGAAATGGTCGTGCCAGGCGTGATCAGCCCGTAGACCGGATTATAGACATTGAAGCTCGGGGTCGCCTGCCGGATCAAGTCGCGGCGATCGATCGTGCGATACAGCGCCTCGCCGCCGAACAGAATCTCATTGCGGAAGCCGCCGACCCAGACGTCCCCTTGCATGTAGGAGGTGCCGTAGCTTGCGTTGCTGAGCGAGTTCTGGGTGCCATCGTTGCTGCGGGTCTCAACGCCCGTCTTCGCATTGACGCCGGTGATCCGAAGCTGGTTGGCGCTGTAAGTCTCCGTGTTGTAGCTGTAGGCTGCCGTGACCTTCCAATTGTCGCTCAGCTTCTGCTCGACCGAGCCCTGCACCAGATCCGACGTGCCCCACATATTGTTGAAGGGTTCATCGAGCCGACGTGTCTTCGGAATCGCCAGCGGCGCGCCGTTGACGAATGCGGTGCCGCGGTCGAAGGGAGTGATGAATTCGCGATGCTCATAGGTGAGCTGGACCGTCGTGGTCTCGCCGTACCAGGCGAGTGACGGGTTTACGAGCATTTCCCTGTGGCGGCCGAAATTGCGCCAATAGTCCTCGCTGATGCCGTAACCGATGAAGCGATAGGCAAGACCACCGTCGCCGATCGGACCGGTGACGTCGAATGTGCCGTCGGCGCCGTTGCGATTGTTGGCGTAGGTCGAGCCCAGCAGCGTAACTGAGCCGTGCTGGTACAACTCCGGACGTTTGCTGATGGTGTTGACGATGCCCCCCGGATCCATGATGCCGTAGAGCAGCGAGGCCGGCCCCTTCAGCACCTCGACGCTGTCGACTGCAGCATTGAGGCTGCGCCCCTGCACCAGCGGCATGCCGTTGCGCATGATCGAACCGTCGCGGTTATCGCCGAAGCCGCGTCGGATCACTGCATCCTGGGTACCGGCGAGCGTGTTGGTCTGCGTGATGCCGCTGATGTTGACCAAGGCATCGTCGATGTTGCGTGGCAGCTGGTCCTTGAGCACCTGGGCGGGCACGATGTTGACGGATTGCGAGGTGTCGAGCGGCGATGCGCCCGAGCGCAGCGTGGTCGCGCTCGGCATTGCGCGATAGCCGAGCTTTGCGGCCTGCTGCGCGGCGGCCTCTGCCGCGGCACGCTCGGACAGGTTCGGTGCGGCGGGCGGAGCGGTGCTTTGGTTGCGGCGCGCGGCCGCCTGCGTACGTCGTTGCGACTGTTCCGAAGCGCGCGACGGCTTCGGCCGCTGCGTCGGCGCATCCACGTTCACGGGCGGCAGCGCCGTTTGCGCCTGCGCGATCGTACTGCCGGAGGGAGATTCGGCGAGCAGCACGGCTGCGCCGATGAGAAAACCTGCGCGGCTGTTACCGGCGCGATTTCGATGGCCGCTGACGCGAGGGCCACCCAGAGAGGTACGCACTTTCGATTCACTTCCAAGTCACGGCATTGACGCTGGCGCGTCTAGCAGCCGCTGCGAACGAAGAGAACCGTGGCCGGACTTGAATAGCTCTAGTGTTGAATCGTTCTAGATTGAGAGCAGCGGAGAAAGGCAGCTGCGACACGCCGCACGCGAATTCGCGGCAACGTGTCGCAGCATTGCTGCAAGCTCAGGCGATGGCGGGGCTGGTCAGCTCGTCCAGCTTCGCCTTGAGCGCGGTGCCATCAGACAAAGCACGTAGCGGCGGACGCACGCGCAGCCAGCCGGCATCGCCGGTCTGCGCGGCGAGGATGGCCTTCAGCGTC
>Ga0209758_1003008_pt1 | contig 16134 bp, 10 predicted proteins | sample AraplaMF_Col_mMF_FD_184258 | JGI IMG/M metagenome (GOLD analysis project Ga0209758, IMG submission 184258) | Arabidopsis root microbial communities from the University of North Carolina, USA - plate scrape MF_Col_mMF (SPAdes) (version 2) | ecosystem: Host-associated > Plants > Roots > Endosphere... | reverse complement strand
CCGAATCCGGAGGTGAATTCGACTTCGCCGATGACGGGCTTGCGATAGGGCACAAGCGCCAGCGTGCGGTTGAGACGATCCATCTCGGCGCGGGTGACGTTGATGCGATAGAGCTGCTTCTCGAACGGGCCGGCATTGGCCGTCAGTTTGACCGGGATGAACGGCCCGCCCATCGCGGAGCGCGGCACGGCGGCTTCGAGGCTGGCGAGATTGAGGCCAAGATCGCTGACGACGCCGCGCATCCGGCGCATCCGTGAATCCATGCTTTCCTCGACGGCGCTGAGCGCCGCGATCTGGCGGCGCTCGACCTGGTCAAGCGAGGTGGTCAGCCGGACCAGGACGTTGTCGAAACCCTGGTTCTTGGCGAATTGGTTGGTCGGCGGCGCGATGACGGCCGGCGCACGCGATTCGAGTCTTGCCTCGCGATCCGGCGGCGCGACGAAGATCACGGTGTTGCTGATCGGCGACGGCTTGGGCGTGCCCTGCGTCAAGCCCTGGTTCGAATCGCCGCGCTGCGGAGTCGCGCGGGGGATCGACCCGGTCACGTCGGGCATGGCGCCAAGCGCCGTCGCCCGGGACTCCAGCGCCGTCTGGCGCTTCATGATCTGGTCGAGCTTCTGGTCGAACTGTTCCTGGTCGAGCAATTGGCGGCTGGTGGTGCGGTCGACCTTGGCGCGCAGCTCGGTGATGCGATCCTCATAGGCGTATTGCATCTCGGCCTGGCGGGCGATCAGCCGGGTCAGGACGTCGTCGCGGAAAGCGAAATAGGTGGCGGTCGCCGCCGACCAGAGCCCGAGCAGCACGACCGTGCCGACCACGATCCAGAACACGACGGGTCCGAGCCGGACCTGCTTGCCGTGATGCACGATGGTGTAGGCGTCGTCGGTCGGGGCAAGGGGAATTGCGGCCGCCACGGCAGCCGCAGGGCGGCGGTGGAAAACGCGGCCATGGTCGTGAGGGTGATGTTGGGGGTACTGCGAGAGTTGGGCAGAACTTTTCGACATCGGCTCTCCGGCGCCGGTCGGAACGGTTCCTTGCGGCTCAATTGCCGCGGCAATCTGGGCTGGTCATGGTTAATTTTCCGGAAACGGAAGCGCTCGAATCTAACGGACTGGTTAAAGACTTCTTGCGGCTTCCAGCACCTGATCGGCATGGCCGTCGACCCGAACATTGCGCCAGACCTTGGCCACCTTGCCGTCGGCCCCGATCAGCAGCGTGGTCCGAAGAATCCCAAGGAAGCTCTTGCCGTACATGGATTTTTCGCCCCAGGCGCCATACGCCTCCAGCATCTCGTGCTTCTCATCCGAAATGAGAGGAATCGCCAGCTTGTGCTTGTCTCGGAACTTCTCCTGCGCCTTTAACGGATCGGCCGAGATGCCGAGCACTGCGGTACCGGCAGCGGCGAAGGCGTCGGCCAGCCGGGTAAAGTCGATCGCCTCCCTGGTGCAGCCGGGCGTGTCGGCGCGGGGATAGAAGAACAGGACGAGCTTGCGGCCGGCATAGTCGGCCAGGGTGACCATGTCGCCGCCATCGCGGGGCAGGCGAAAGGCGGGGGCCTTCTGGCCCTCGACCAAGGTGGACTTGGGCAAAGCGGCCTTGGGCAAAGCCGACTTGGGCAAAGCGGGCTTGGGCAAGGCGGACTTAGCCTTGTCTTTGGCCTTCACGGGCGTGGCCGCCGATTTGGAGGAATTTAACTGTTTCGATGCGGCCCCATGTGATCCTGATTTTGCTATGCTCCCGGTTGATTTGCTCGCCGGTGTCCGCTGTGTTTTCGCTGACTTTGTTTGAGTCGTTACCCGCGCTGTCGGGGCCTTCTTTTTAGCTGTCGGACTGCCGGAGGGCGTTTTGGGCGATTTCTTTCGGGATTTCTTGGACATACGCCTTCCTTTCGTCGCTTTCGGCGGGTCAACCAAAGCGGTATTGCAGCTCTCGTCCGGTATTCCGGAATCGCGCCCTCGGCTGGGCGAGTCTGACGGCGCCGGAGTATGGTTACAAGGAATTCCACGCACCACCCCACTGCTCGTTGAACGCGCTCCCGGGGCGAAATGACGAACAGCAGGAATATTCGAGGTATGGCGGCATCGCCGGGGCGGGGAGCTTCGATCCCCGTCGACGGCTGCGGTCCCGGCGGCGCTCAATCCCACGATGGGCGCTTGTATCGAGAGGCAATGGCAAGGAATACGTCGCCCCAGGATTACAATCGGGATCTCGACCGGCGCGGCGGCCAGCAGGAGCCGCAGGAATGGGACGACGCCGACTGGGATCCGGATCAGGAAGCGGCGGCGCGCCGGCGGGCGCGGCGGCTGTTGTCGCGTTCCAATTCAGGGCTTCATCGTTTTGGTGACGGGTTCGGCTCGTTGCGCCGCTGGCTGGGCGGAGGTCGCTGGCTGAAGCGGATGGCCATCGTGGTCGGGGCCCTGGCCGTCGTCTTCGTCGGCTGTTTCGGCGCGCTGTGGTGGCGGCTTGGCGCGGGGCCGATCAATCTCGACATCGCGACGCCCTGGCTCGCTGCCGCCATCGAGGACAATATTGGCCACGGCAACACGGTCGAGGTCGGCGGCACCCAGATCGAGCGGGTCGGCCGGGTTCGCATCGCGGTGCGCATCCGCGACATCATCGTGCGCGACCGCGACCACGCCATCGTTGCCAGTGCGCCGAAGGCGGAGGTGAAGCTGTCGGGTGTGGGTCTGCTGATGGGGCACCTGCGCGCCGAAAGCCTCAATCTCGTCGACGCCGAGCTCGCGATCCGGATCGCGCCTGACGGCACCGTCACCGTGTCGGCCGGCGACACCGCGAAACCGCTCGCAACCGGCGTGGCATCCAAGAAGGATGCGGGCCTGCCGCCGACATTCCCGCGCAACGGTGTCCCGCCGCCGCCTTTCGCGACGGCACCTGCGGGCCAGGACCCATCTCAGGCCGCAGCGCAGGCCGCCCCTCAGGCCACGGCCCAGAGCGGAATTCTCCAGGGCCTCGACTGGCTCGACAGCCTGAGCATGACCGGCCTCGACGGACAGAACCTCAACGAGATCGGTCTGAAGAACGGCAATCTGATCGTCGACGATCAGCAGCGCGGCAGCAAATGGTCGTTTGAGAACATTACGCTCAGCCTGCGCCGGCCGGCCCGTGGTGGTGTCACGCTCAGCTTCGGCGAGGAGGGCGCACGTCCCTGGTCGCTGCGCGCCACGATTGGTCCCGCCGAGAACGGCGTGCGCTCGGTCGACATCCGCGCCGACAAGGTTTCCACCGCCAACATCCTGCTGGCGCTGCGGGTGAAGGATCTCACTTATACGGCGGACCTGCCGATGACGGGAGAGCTCAAGGGCGAGCTCGGCCGCGACGGCGTGCCGACCTTCTTTCGCGGCAAGGTCGCGATCGGCGCGGGCAACATCATCGACACCGACACACCCGACTATCCGATGGCGATCGACTCCGCCGAGATTAACGTCGAGTGGGACGCCAATCGGCGGGTGCTGGTTGCGCCGTTCAAGATACTGTCGGGCGCGAACCGTCTGACGCTGCTGGCCCATCTCGAGCCGCCCAACGGCACCGTCAACGACTGGCAGCTCGGTTTCAGCGGCGGCTCGATCCTGCTCGGCGGCATCGACAACGAACCGCCGCTGGTCTTCAACCGCATTGCGATCGGCTTCCGCTTCGACACCGACCACAAGCGCATGCTGCTGACGCAGGCCGATATCAGCAATGGCGAGATCGGCGTCGCCGGCACGGGGGCGATCGACTATTCGGGCGAGCCGCGGCTGACACTGGGCTTCGCGGGAACGCCGATGTCGGCCTCCGCGCTGAAGCGGATGTGGCCGACGCTCGTCGTTCCCGAATTGCGGGAATGGGTGATCGAGCGGATCGAGCGCGGCACGCTTCAGCGCATCGAGATCGGGGTCAATTCACCGACCAGGAACCTGCCGCGCAAGGGCCCGCCGATTCCCGACGACGGCCTGTCGGTCAACATCGTCGCGAGCGGCGTCGCGGTCCGTCCCGTCGACGGCATGCCTGTCGTGCACGATGCCGATTTGAAGGCGCGCGTGACCGGGCGTACCGCGACCGTGAATATCGCCCAGGGCATCGCCGATACGCCGGCGGGCCGCAAGGTCACGATCTCCGACTTCGTGTTCGAGGTGCCGGACATGGCGCCCAAGCCGTCGCCGTCGCGGACCAGGTTTCGCGTCGACGGCCCCGTGCCCGCGGCGGCTGAAATGCTTTCCAATGACCGGCTGAGCGACCTGTCGTCGACCGTCGTCGACCCCAACACCAGCAAGGGCACGTTCACGGCCAATATCCAGCTCGGCATGCCGGTCAAAGGCGAGCTGACCAAGGCCGACACCGTCTATTCCGTCACCGCCGATCTCAACGGCTTCTCAGCCGACAAGCTGGTGATGAACCAGAAGCTGGAAGCTAACAATCTCAAGATCGCCGCGAATAACCAGGGCTATCAAGTCAAGGGCGACGTCAAGATCAACGGCCAGGCGGCCTCGCTCGATTACCGCAAGCCGGCCGAGGGCGATGCGGACGTCAAATTGCAGACCACGCTGGACGACGCCGGCCGCGCGCGGCTGGGATTCGATCTCAGTCCCGCCGTCAGCGGATCGGTGCCGATCAAGCTGTCGGGCAAGATCGCCGGCGGCCCCGACCAGACGACGAAGCTCGGCATCGAGGCCGACCTGACCTCGGTCAAGCTCGACAACATCCTGCCCGGCTGGGTCAAGCTGCCGGGCAAATCCAGCAAGGCGACGTTCAAGGTGGTGCCGACCGCGCAATCGACGCGTCTGGAGGACATCGTCATCGAAGGCGGCGGCGCTTCGATCAAGGGCTCGCTCGAGGTCGATCCGAACGGCGATCTGATGAATGCGAACTTCCCGATTTATTCTCCGTCCGACGGCGACAAGACGTCGCTGAAGGTGGAGCGTGGTCAGGACGGGGTGGTGCGCGGCACGATGCGCGGCGACGTATTCGACGGCCGCGGCTTCCTGAAGTCGGCGATCTCAGGCAATTCCAAGGACGATGCCAAGAGCAAGATGAAGAACGTTGATTTCGACATCGACGTGAAGCTCGGTGCCGTCGCGGGGTTCAACGGCGAGGCGATGCGCAGTGTCGACGCCAAGATGTCGCGACGCAGCGGCGCCATCAAGGCCTTCACCCTGAGTGGCAAGATCGGCCGCGACACGCCGGTGGCAGCCGATCTGCGCGGCGGCCGTGCCCAGGGCAACCGCGAGGTGATCTACCTCCAGACCAACGATGCCGGCGCGCTGCTGCGCTTCACCGACACCTACACCAAGGCGGTCGGCGGCCAGATGGTGGTGGCGATGGAGCCTCCGACATCCGAACCGAACACGTCCCGCGAGGGCCTCATCAACGTGCGCGACTTCACGGTGAAGGGCGAGGCGCAGCTAGAGCGCGTCGCCGCCGGCGCGCCCAACGGGACCGGCAGCGGCGTCTCCTTCAGCGCGTTGCGCGCCGAGTTCACCCGGCAGAACGGGGCGCTGACCGTTCGCGACGGCGTGGTCAAGGGGCCGATGATAGGCGCCACCATCGAGGGCTCGATCGACTATCCCGGCAACCAGGTCTGCATGAGCGGCACGTTCGTGCCGATGTATGGCGTCAACAACATCTTCGGCCAGATTCCGTTGTTCGGTATCTTCCTCGGCGGCGGCAACAATGAGGGACTGATCGGTGTGACCTACGAGGTCGTCGGCACGCCTGCCGCGCCCGTCATGCGCGTCAACCCGATCTCGGCGATGGCGCCCGGCCTGTTCCGCAAGATCTTCGAGTTCAACACCGGCAAGCAGAACTCGCCGTTCGATGAATTCCCGTCGCAGTCGAGCGACGGCTCGACCGGATCTGCCAGCAAGCTCTCGAGTGGCTGCAGCCTGGCGAGGCGGTAGCTCAAGAAGCCCAGAACTCTGTCATGGCCGGGCTTGTCCCGGCCATCCACGCCTCACCACGCGGTACCAGGAACGTGGATGTCCGGGATATAGGCAAGCGGAAGCGACGCCGTCCTTTGGACGGCTATGCCCGGGCATGACGACGTGTTGTGGATGTATTGGGGAGCCCGCCCCCTTATGCCGCGCGCACGCCGGCCAGGAAGGTGCCGACTTCGCCGGAGAGCTGCTCGGCCTGCTTGGAGAGGTTCGAGGCGGCCGCGAGCACCATGTCGGCGGCGTTGCCGGTCTCGTTCGCCGCCGTGCTGACGCCGCCGATATTGGTGGTGACCTCCTTGGTCGCCTCCGCGGTCTGCGAGACGCTGCGGGCGATCTCGGCGGTGGCGGCGCCTTGCTCCTCGATGGCCGCGCCGATCGATGCGGCGATACGGCTGACCTCCTCGATGGTGGCGGTGATGCCGCCGATCGCGTCCACGGCCTCCTTGGTCGCGCCCTGGATCTGGGCGATCTTGTCGCCGATCTCACGGGTGGCTTCCGCGGTCTGGCTCGCGAGCGACTTCACTTCGGAGGCGACGACGGCAAAGCCGCGGCCGGCTTCACCGGCACGCGCCGCCTCGATGGTGGCGTTGAGCGCAAGCAGGTTGGTCTGTGCCGCGATGCTGGAGATCAGCTCGGCGACGTGCTCGATCTGCTGGGCACCATCCGACAGCGCGCGGACGATGGTGTCGGTGCGGCGCGCGCTGTTGACGGCGCGGCCGGTGACTTCCGCGGATTGCGCGACCTGGCGGCTGATCTCGGTAATGGAGGAGGACAGCTCCTCGGCGGCCGCGGCGACAGTCTGGACGCGCTGGCTGGCTTCGGTGGCGGCCGAGCCGACCACGGCGGCGCGGCGGTTGGTGCCTTCAGCCGTGGACGACATCGACTTGGCGGTGGTCTCCAGCTCCCCGGAGCCCGAGGCCATCAGGCCGACGAGCTGGCCGACGGAAGCGTCGAAGCGGTCGGCAAGCGAGATCAGCGCGTCGCGCTTCTCCTGCTCGGTGCGGGTCTTGGTGGCGACCTGCTCAGCCTCGAGTGTGCGGGCGGTCAGGGCGGTCTGGCGCAGCACTTCGAGCGTCTCGGCCATGCGACCGATCTCGTCGCCGCGATCAGTCTCCTCGACCGGCTTGTCGATGGCGCCCTCGGCGATCTCCTGCATGCGGTTTTTCTGCCGGTCGAGCGCGCTCAGCACGTCGCGGGCGATCAGCCAGGATAGCGTGGCCATCAGCAGCATCAGGCCAAGGCCGACCGCGGCCAGCTCCAGCGTGAGCGCGCGCACGTCGGCGTCGATATCGTCGACATAGAGGCCGTAGCTGATGGTCGCGTTCCAGGGCGCGAACTTGCGCGCGAACACGGTCTTGCGGACGGCCTCGGTCTGACCGGGGCGGGGATAGAGGTAGGATGTCACGCCGCCCTGCGCGGACAGGTCGCCCGCCTTGATGATTGCGTCGGCGATCAGGACGCCGTTGGAATCGGTTGCGCCGGTGATCTTGCCTTCGAGCTTCTGGTTGGCGCCGTTGACGATGATGGATGTGTCGGCGTTGTAGACGACCGGGTAGCCTTGGCCGGCGTTGAAGCTCATCTGGCGACCGCGAATATGGAACAGGGCCTTGGCCTCGGCCTGCGTCATCTTGCCGGCGGTGACGTCGTCCTGAACCGACTGGGCCAGGCTGTAGAGCATATCGACCGCGGTCTTCATCTGCTGGACCCGGTCCTCCATCATGCGGCTCTTGCTGAGGAAGCCCGAGACCGCGATGATGGCCGTGACGGTCAGAGCCGCAAGGCAGACCATGCTGGCAAGCTTGGTGCGGATCTTCAGGTGGCTCAGCAACTTCATCGCAGCCTCTACGAAATGGTTGTTATTGCTCGCATGGGTAGCATGAAGTTCTTACCAATCATGAACATAGCGATGCGGCGGCCTGCCGCGCGCGTGACCGTTCGCAGCCATGTGCGCAATTGTGCAGACGAACCGACGTGCATCGGCGCGCTCCAGCGCGGATGCTGGCGACAACCGATCTCAGACTTTGGTGGTCAGCGAGCCTGGCAGGAACGGCAATGAGCCGATTCGCTCACCGCCTCGTCATGTCCGTGCTGCTCGCAGCGGCCCTCGTTCTGATCTGGAACGTGCTGGGCTCGCGCTAGATGACACCGGCAAGGCTGCCGATGCCATCCGTTACTTGTGGGTTAATTGCGCGCGCGTAAGCCGCGCGCAATGCGATGCTGTCGACCCGCTAGTCCTTGCCCATCGCCGCATCGGCGCTGACCGAACCGCCGCCGGCTGCCGAGAGGTAGAGGCAGGCGAAGCAGAACAGGATCGCCGCGGTGCCGCCATTGAGCAGCGGCAGGAACACCGGCGTATCGCCCTTGAGCATGTGGCCCATGAAGTAGGCGAAGGCCATCTCACCCGAGAGAATGAATGCCGCAAGACGGGTGAACAGGCCGATCATCAGGAGCGCGCCAAGCACGAGCTCGATCGTGCCGGCCGCGTAGATCAGCGGGGGGATGTTCGCGAAGTAGGGAAGCACCGGAAACTTGAACAGCTTGGCGACGCCGTACTGAAACAGCAGCAGGCCGGTGATGAAGCGAAACAGGCTCAAGAGAACCGGTTGAAAGCGAACGAGATAGGGAAAGTTCATTGGTTTGTGCCCTCCATCCAATGGTTGCGACTTGGACCGCATTCAGTTGCACCCCGCAAGCCGCCCAAGCTCGATTCGCGCTGACATTTTTGTCATGTCGGACAAAACACCGCAGGCTGCGTTTTCAGCCGGGCGTGGTCCGCATTTTTTGCGCCTGTACGCAGCGCGTCTGTCCGTAATTGTCCGGTGACGCCAACGCGCGCAGGTTACTTCCGGGAGACCTAGCGCCGCAAGGCCGCGACGCATGGCTACAACGCGCTGCTCGCCTTCGCACTTGCAAGTGCGAAGGCGAGCAGCGCGTTGTAGCCATGCGTCGCGTCATGGATCAGGCCGCCGCTCCAGGAGCCGAACGCCGAGCCGAGGCCACTGCCGATCGAGATGGTGCCGAAAATGGTGCCGACACGCTTGCCCCTGAAGATCTTCATCGCGGTCGCCGTGATCAGCGGCCCGCGCGAGCCCATCATGCTGCCGAAGCAGACGACGAAGCCGGTGAGCAGGATGACATCAGGATAATACTGCAACAGCCACAGCAGGACGATGCCGATGATCGAGATCGCGTAGCTCAGCAGCACGGACGGCCGGCGCCCGATCAGCCCGTCGAGCGCGGAAACCCCGAGCATGCCGAACACCAGCACGACACCGGAAAAGCCCCAGGCGGTTGCAGCCTGGAGCGGCGGGAAGCCGGCATCGATCAGATAGGCCACGATCTGTGCCGCGATCGCATACATGCCGACAGCGGTGAAGAAGAAGGTCGAGAACAGCGCCCAGAAGGCGTGGTGTCGCATGGCGCTCGCCAGCGTCCAGCCGTGGTCGACGAAATCGGGATCGGTCTTCTTGGCGACATGCGGCGAGCCCGACGCGAACAACCGCCACGGCAACAGCAGCAACGGCACCAGCAGACCGAGCGAGGCGAAGCCGAACAGCTGGTAGGTCTCGCGCCAACCGAGATGATCGATCAGGAGCTGCGAGGCCGGCAGCAGCGCCAGCACGCCGCCGCCCATCGCCGAGTACACCACCGCCATCGCTGTCGGCAGCTTTGGGCCGAACCAGCGGCCGAGCAGGATCGAGTTCGGCACATTGCCGATGAAGGCGACGCCGACGCCGACGCACAATCCGATCGAGAGCTGGAACTGCCAGAGCGATTGCGCGTGCGCCGCGATCAGAAAGGCCGAACCGAGCAGGAACAGTCCGAGCGCATAGACGATGCGTGGTCCGGAATGATCGAACAGGCGTCCGACCAGCGGCGCGGTCAGTCCGCTGATGAGCCAGGTCAGCGAGTAGATCGAGACGACCTGCGCACGGTCCCAGCCGAAGCTTTCGGAGATCGGCTTGAGGAAGACGGTGAAGCTTTCGCTGAGGCCCCGGCCGAGCACCGCCAGCGTGAAGCACAGCGCGAGCACGACGAGCGCGGTGCGCACCGCGCCCTGCTGCAGCGCAGCTCCGTCGTCCCTGGTCGTTTCCCTGGGCGTGTTCTGGTCCATTGCCCGTCAGGGAGCGCGCTTCGGCGCGCCCTGACAAGCATCAAAAGCTCATACGCCTATGCAGGCCGGATGAGGACGTGCTTCTTCTTGCCGAAGGACAGCTTGATCACGCCTTCCGGCGTCAGGCTGTCCGCAGACAGCGCCATCTTCTCGTCGGTGACTGATACGTCGTTGACGCGCAGGCCGCCGCCCTTGATCTGGCGCCGCGCCTCGCCGTTGGAGGCGACGAGGCCGGCCTTGACGAAGGCGTTGAGCACGCCGAGGCCGGCGTCGAGCTCGCCGCGCGGAATTTCCACCGTCGGCAGGCTCTCGGCGAGCGCGCCTTCCTCGAAGGTGCGCCGCGCGGTTTCGGCCGCCTCGTTGGCGGCCTCGCGGCCGTGCAGCAATGCGGTCGCTTCGGTCGCGAGCACCTTCTTGGCCTCGTTGATCTCCGAGCCGCCGAGCGCTTCGAGCTTCTTGATCTCGCTCATCGGCAGCGTCGTGAACAGCTTCAGGAACTTGCCGACGTCGGCATCCTCGGTGTTGCGCCAGTACTGCCAGAAATCATACGGCGAGAACTGGTCGGCGTTGAGCCACACCGCGCCCTGCGCGGTCTTGCCCATCTTGGCACCGGATGCCGTGGTCAGCAACGGCGTCGTCAGCGCGAACAGCTGGTGAGTGCCCATGCGACGGCCGAGATCGACGCCCATGATGATGTTGCCCCACTGGTCCGAGCCGCCCATCTGCAAATGGCAGCCGGTGCGCTTGGCGAGCTCGACGAAATCGTAGGCCTGGCAGACCATGTAGTTGAACTCGATGAAGCTCATCTCCTGCTCGCGCTCAAGGCGCAGCCGCACGGAGTCCATGGTCAGCATGCGGTTGACCGAGAAGTGCCGGCCGACGTCGCGCAGCATCTCGATCCAGTTCAGCTTGGTCAGCCATTCGGCATTGTCGAGCATGATGGCGTCGCTCTTGCCGTCGCCGTAGTTCAGCACCTTGGCGAACACGCCGCGGATCGAGGCCTTGTTGGCCTCGATCTCGGCGACGGTGCGCATCGCGCGCGTCTCGTCCTTGCCGGAGGGATCGCCGACCATGGTGGTGCCGCCGCCCATCAGCGTGATCGGCTTGTTGCCGGATTGCTGCAGCCAGTGCAGCATCATCATGGTCAGGTAGTTGCCGATGTGCAGCGAGCGGGCGGTGCAATCGTAGCCGACATAGGCGATCGCCTCGCCCTTGGCGGCGAGCGCGTCCAGCCCCTCGAAATCGGAGCACTGGTGGATGAATCCACGTTCCCTGAGGGTATTGAGGAAATCCGATTTAAATGCAGTCATCTGTCGGCGGACCTGATCATTCTTATTTTACGATCATTGCCGCAAGTTGCGGAACCGGCACGAGCCGGGCTGCCGCAAAAATGCGCGCTGTGGCATTATAAGATGTGCTTGTTTGATACAAGTCGGGCGTCCGGGCAGGGGGCTTCGAGGCTCGCTTAAGATGATGTTGACGGCACTCGGTTTGATGAGCGGCACCTCGCTGGACGGGGTGGACGTTGCGCTGATCGAAACCGACGGAAAACAGGTGAAGGCGTTTGGACCATCCGGCTACCGGCCGTATAGTCCTGCGGAGCGCAACCTGCTGCGCCAGGCGCTGAGCGAGGCCGTGCACCTGCCGCAACGCGATGCCCGGCCGGGCATTCTGGCCGAGGCGGAGCGCGCGGTGACGCAGGCACATGCCGAGGCGGTCTCGGCATTCGTGGCCCAGAACCGGATGAGGCCGGAGGACATCGACATCGTCGGCTTTCACGGCCAGACCGTGCTGCACCGTCCCGAGCGGCGGCTGACGGTGCAGATCGGTGATGCCGCCATGCTGGCGAGAGCTATCCATATTCCCGTAATGCATGATTTCCGCGCCGCCGACGTCGAAGCCGGCGGGCAGGGCGCGCCGTTCGTGCCGGTCTACCACCGAGCACTTGCCAACTCGCTGGCGCGCGAGGGGCCGATCGTCGTGGTCAATATCGGCGGCGTCTCCAACATCACCTATATCGACGGCAACGACACGCTGATCGCCTGTGACACTGGGCCCGGCAACGCGCTCCTCGACGATTTCATGTACCGCACCATGAACCAGGCGTTCGACGCGGAAGGCAAGTTTGCAGCGCTCGGCAAGGCAGACGAGGCCTGGATTGCGGGGGCGCTGCAATTACCATTCTTCGCAGCTCCGCCACCGAAATCGCTCGACCGCAACGACTTTGCCGCCTTGAAGCTCGGCGATGTGCCGCCGGCCGACGGTGCCGCGACGCTGACCGCCTTCACCGCGGCAGCAATTGCCCGCGTCATTCCGCTGCTGCCACGGCGGCCGCGGAGCTGGATCGTCTGCGGCGGCGGCGCCCGCAACCTTACGATGCTGCGGATGCTGCGGGAGCGGGTCGGTTCAGCCACGGTGGAGGCCGCCGAGACGCTCGGCTGGGCCTCCGACGCGATCGAGGCCCAGGCCTTCGGATTCCTCGCCGCCCGCGGCCTGAAAGGCCTGCCGCTGTCCTATCCCGCCACCACGGGCGTGCCGATGCCGATGACCGGCGGGGTGATCGCACGGCCGTGAGGTGCAAGAAGTAAATGCAAGTGCATTGATCTTGACGATATATGCAAGTGCATCTATCGTGGGTGCAATTGCATCAAACCGCCGGGATCATTGCCATGACCGCTTCACTGAAACTGATCAGCCACAAGCTTTGCCCCTATGTGCAGCGCGCCGTGATCGCGCTGAAAGAGAAGGGCGTGCCGTTCGAACGGGTCGATATCGATCTCGCCAACAAGCCCGACTGGTTCCTGAAGCTCTCGCCGCTCGGCAAGGTGCCGGTGCTGGTGGTGACGACCGACAAGGGCGAGGTCGTGCTGTTCGAGAGCAACGTGATCTGCGAGTACATCGAGGAGACGCAGGGCGGCGTGAAGCTGCATCCGGCCGATGCGCTCAAGCGTGCGGAGCACCGCGCCTGGATGGAGTTCGGCTCGGCGATACTCGGCGACCTCTGGGGCCTGGAGACCACGACGGATCCGGCAACCTTCGAAAGCAAGCGGCAGGCGCTTGCTGCGAAATTCGCGCGTGTCGAAGCTGCGCTTGGCGAGGGACCGTACTTTGCGGGCGAGGCGTTCAGCCTGGTCGATGCCGTGTTCGCGCCGGTCTTTCGTTATTTCGATCTGTTCGATGAGCTGACCGAGCTCGGCATCTTCAGGGATCTGCCGAGGGTGCGGGCGTGGCGTGCCGAGCTTGCGAAGCGCCCGAGCGTGCGTACTGCGGTCGGCGATGACTATCAGCAATTGCTGCGCGCGTTTCTCGTGCGCCACGACGCGCATCTGCTCAAGCTTGCGGCTTGAGCCGTAGCCCGGATGGAGCGGAACACCATCCGGGCTACAAGTGTCTCAGCGCACGTTCGCCAGACGCATGTCGAGATAGGCCGTGATGGTTTCCATCAGCGGCTCGAGCTTGGCGTCGAAGAAGTGGTTGGCGCCGGGGATGATCTGCTGGTCGATCACGATGCCCTTCTGCGTCTTCAGCTTCTCGACCAGCGTGTTGACGTCCTTGGGCGGCACCACCGCATCCTTCTCGCCATGCACGATCAGGCCCGAGGACGGGCAGGGCGCGAGGAACGAGAAGTCATAGAGATTGGCCGGCGGCGCGATCGAGATGAAGCCTTCGACCTCGGGGCGACGCATCAGGAGCTGCATGCCGATCCAGGCGCCGAAGGAGAAGCCGGCGACCCAGCAGGCGCGCGCTTCGGGATTGATGGTCTGCGCCCAGTCGAGCGCGGCCGCCGCATCCGACAATTCGCCGGTGCCGTGGTCGAACGAGCCCTGGCTGCGGCCGACGCCGCGGAAGTTGAAGCGCAACACCGAGAAGCCGCGATGCGCGAACGCGTAGTAGCACTGGTAGATGATCTGATGATTCATCGTGCCGTGAAACTGCGGATGCGGATGCAGGACCATCGCGATCGGCGCGTTCTTCTGCTTGGCCGGATGATAGCGGCCTTCGAGGCGGCCAGCGGGGCCAGTGAAAATAACTTCAGGCATTGGATGATCTCTTGATCCCTTGAAGGCGGTCCTCAACAACCAACCGATGGCACGGACTTCATCGGCTGCTGTGCCGACCAAGCCGCGAATGGAAGGGTGGAGCGGCGCCCTCGGATGATGCGCGAGCGGCGCGCGGTGAACTGACGCGCGCGTTCTAACATGAGGCGTGGGTCAAAAAGCAAGCATCTTGAACATCCCGCAATGGGGTCAAGGTGTTAGCGTGTCACCGGCATGTCATGGCCCGGCGCGGACCGGAATCATGGTTGCCAAGCGGCTGGCAGCAGCCCATGTCGGGCATCGAAACGGGTGAAGCAGCTCTTGCCGTTGAGGTAATATATTACTTTCATGCCAAAGCGCGTTTATCTCGACTGGAATGCGACCACGCCGCTTCGCGTCGAGGCACGGGACGCAATGTTTGCCGCCTACGACCTGATCGGCAATCCATCCTCGGTCCATGCCGAGGGACGCGAGGCGCGGCGGCTGGTCGAGGACGCCCGCGCCACGATTGCCGCGGCGGTGGGGGCGTTGCCGCGCAACGTCGTCTTCACCTCCGTCGGAACCGAGGCCAATGCGCTGGCGCTGTCGCCCGGCTTGCGGGGGCCGTCTGGCCGCCCGGTCGAGCGGCTGCTGGTCTCGGCGATCGAGCATGCCTCGGTGCTGGCAGGCGGCCGGTTCCCTGCGGACAAGATCGGCCAGATCAGGGTCTCAGGCTCCGGCGTGATCGACCTCGGCCATCTCAAGGCGCTGCTCGGAGACGGGCCGCCGGCACTGGTTTCGATCATGGCGGCCAACAACGAGACGGGGGCAATCCAGCCGGTCGCGGAGGCCGCCCGGATCGTTCACGAGGCCGGCGGCCTGATGCATGTCGATGCGATCCAGGCGTTGGGGAAAATTCCGTTCGATATCAATGCAGTGGGGGCCGACCTTGCGACTTTCTCTGCGCACAAGATCGGTGGCCCCAAGGGTGTGGGCGCGCTGGTCGTGGCGGAGGGACTTGCCGGGCTTGAACCTGTGCTGCGGGGCGGCGGGCAGGAGCAGAGCCGCCGTGCGGGAACCGAGAATGTCGCAGGCATCGCCGGCTTCGGGGCGGCGGTGAAAGTCGCGCTTCAGGCTCTGCCGGAGGATGCGGAGCGGATAGCAACCCTCAGGGATCGCTTGGAAAACGGCATTCGCGCGATTGCCGGCGGGATGGTCTTCGCCGAGAACGTTCAGCGGTTGCCAAATACCGTCCTGTTTACCGCGCCTGGCCTGAAGGCCGAGACCGCCGTGATCGGCTTCGACCTCGAAGGTGTGGCGGTGTCCTCGGGCTCGGCTTGCTCCTCGGGCAAGGTCCAGCCATCCCACGTGCTGTCGGCGATGGGCTATGATGCCGCCGTGGCCCAGGGAGCGGTGCGTCTCAGTCTGGGCTGGTCCACGGAACCCGATGATATCAATAGGGCGTTAGAGGCTTGGCGAAAGCTCGGTAATACCCTACTTAGAGCCTAGGCGATGAAACACGGCTTGAACGGTTCTAAGCACGTGCTTTCTGCCAAAAGACATCGTAATACTCGTCAGAGTTTGATCCACCGCGGTCCTTGAAACCGCGAGCGGAGGATAGAATGCCAGCCGTGCAAGAGACGGTCGATCGCGTGAAGCGCATCGACGTCGATCAGTATCGTTATGGGTTTGAGACCCTGATCGAGTCCGACAAGGCCCCCAAGGGGCTGTCGGAAGAGACCGTCAAGTTCATCTCCGAGAAGAAGAACGAACCCGCCTGGATGCTTCAGTGGCGGCTCGAGGCCTATCGGCGCTGGCTGACCATGACCGAGCCGACCTGGGCCCGCGTCGACTATCCCAAGATCGACTTCCAGGACCTCTATTACTATTCGGCGCCGAAGCCGAAGAAGACGATCACCTCGCTCGACGAGATCGATCCGGAGATATTGAAGACCTACGAGAAGCTCGGCATCCCCTTGCGGGAAGTCGCCATGCTCGAAGGCGTCGAGCCCAAGCCCGGCGAGCAGGACCCCAACAGGCGCAAGATCGCGGTCGACGCGGTGTTCGATTCGGT
>Ga0209758_1003002_pt1 | contig 16157 bp, 16 predicted proteins | sample AraplaMF_Col_mMF_FD_184258 | JGI IMG/M metagenome (GOLD analysis project Ga0209758, IMG submission 184258) | Arabidopsis root microbial communities from the University of North Carolina, USA - plate scrape MF_Col_mMF (SPAdes) (version 2) | ecosystem: Host-associated > Plants > Roots > Endosphere... | reverse complement strand
AAGACACCGCAATACCGAACCGTGCCGCCGCCGACCGACAGCTCTCGCCGGCCTCGATCGCATCAACAACACGCTTACGAAGATCATTTGAAAGAGGTCGTGCCATCCGATGCTGGCCTCCACTCCAACCAACATCTTGAATCACAAAACAGCCAAAAACGGAATCCCCTCCGATTCAGCTAAAGACGGAAATGCTCTAGATCGAGATATTCGCGTCACGGCGCAGGCGATTGCGGAAACAGCCATCAACGCGCTGCGGGGAATTCCCAAGAGCCAGCGTGAACAGGAGGAGAAGTCTTCGGCTTTTGTCGATGTGGAAGGCACTGCATCAGATGCCCGCGCAAGCGGGGCGGTCCAGCAAAGGGCAAGGTGAAGCCATGCTTGATCTGGGCAGCGATGAAGCCGACCGCCCGCGACAGGACAAACCGAATGCAGGGAAACCTCAACTCCTCGAACCGCCCGGTGCGGACCCGCATGCCGGGTGGTGTGGGAGGGGAGCGGTTAACGACTGGCCCCCTATCCCGATTAAGCAGCGAGCGATCAGCGTGCCTAGGACACCAGCGCTGCGGCTTTTCGCGGCGATCTCGCCATCAACCGTGCATAGGCGATCGCCGAGAGCATGTTGACGTGGTTGGCCTTACCGGTTCCGGCGATGTCGAAGGCGGTGCCATGGTCGACGGAGACACGGTCGATCGGCAGGCCGAGAGAGACGTTGACGGCGGTTTCGAAGGCGACGAGCTTGATCGGGATGTGGCCCTGATCGTGATACTGCGCGATCACCAGATCGAAAGCGCCATTATAGGCGCGGGCGAAGACCGTGTCGGCGGAGATCGGGCCGACCACGTCGATGCCTTTGGCCTGTGCCAGCTCGACGGCGGGTGCGAGGAATTCCGTGTCTTCTGTTCCGAAAAGGCCGTTCTCGCCGCAATGGGGGTTGAGGCCAGCGACGGCAATGCGGGCCTTCTTGCCGAGGCGCATGAAGTGATTGTGGCCGGCTTCGATCGTTGCCAGCACACGTTCAGTCTTGGCCCGTTCTATCGCGCCCTTCAGCGAGATGTGGGTCGAGACATGGATGGTGTTCAGACGCTCGGATGCGAGCAGCATGAAGGAGCTCTTGGAGCCGGTCAGATGCGCCAGCAGGCCGGTATGACCATCGTAATGGTGGCCGGCGAGGTTCATGGCTTCCTTGTTGATCGGCGCCGTGACGATGACGTCGGCTTCCTGCGACATTGCGAGATCAACGGCGCGAGCGATGTAACGGACGGATGCATCGCCAGCGACTGGGCTAATCTTGCCAATCTCGGGGAGGGGAGCGTCCAGCGCGACCTCATCCACGGCGATGGTGTTTCCATCCTCGGAGGCCGAAGGGCCGAAGCTGAGGCTGACATCGGTTGCACGTGCGGCCCGTTCCAGGGCTTCCGTATTGCCAACGATGACGAAGTCGCGACGTTCGGCAGCCGGCAATGCAGCCAGCGCCTTGACGATCACTTCAGGGCCTACGCCGGCGGGATCGCCGAGGGTTACTGCGACTTTTGCATTTCTGTCCATCAGTCAAATTCCTCTTGAAAGCCCTGCCTCAATAGGCCGCCTCGTAGATCGAGCGTATATCAGTGCGCGTCAAGTCGCGCGGATTGTTATCCAGGAGCCTGCGGATGGCGAAAGCGTCGTCGGCCATGGCATCCAGGTCATTTTCCGGCACGCCGAGGCCGGAAAGTGTCATCTCGATGCCAAGTTCGGCGCAGAAAGCATAGGCCGCGTCAAAGACCGATTTGACGGTGTCGGATGTGTCATAGCCGAGCGCTTCCATCACCGCTTTCGTCTTTTCCGGCACGGCCGGCGTATTGAAAGCGAGAACATGCGGGAAAATCAATGCGTTGGCCGCGCCATGGGCTACATGCCAGCGGGTGCCGAGCGGATAGGCGAGCGCATGGCCGCCGGCCGTATTGACCGGGCCAAGGCAAAAACCACCATAGAGCGAGGCCAGCGAAAGACCGGCACGTGCTTCGGCATCCGAGCCGTTGCGCACGGCTCTTGCGAGATATTTGCCGACAAGCCGCGTTCCTTCGATCGCGTAGATATCGATCATCGGGTGCGCCTTGCGATTGGTGAAGGCCTCGACACAATGTGCCATGGCATCGACACCGGTTGCAGCGGTGGTGCGGGCCGGGACGGAGAAAGTCAGGGAAGGATCTATCACGGCAATATCGGCGAGCATGTGAAGGCTTTCGACAGCAAGCTTCGCCTTGGTCTCGGGATCGGTGACCAGCGCGCGGATACCGGCCTCGCTGCCCGTGCCCGATGTTGTCGGTACCTGCGCCAGCGCTACCTTTCGCGGCCCCTGAACCTTATTGGGGCCGACAACATCGCGAAGGCTCTGCGACGAGTCGGCGAGCACGGCAGCCAGCTTGGCAAGATCCATGGCGCTGCCACCACCGAAACCGACAATGAGGTCTGCCTGTGCGGTTTCTGCTGCTGCGAGCGCCTTGTCAAGGTTAGCGATATCCGGCTCAGGCGTCACGTCCGAGAAGACCGAAACGTCACCCTTCAGCTGCAGTAGATCGATGCGTGTCGCGTTGAATGCATCCGAAATGACCAGTGTTCGGGAATGGCCCTTGCCTGCGGCCCAGGCGCCGAGCTTTCCCGCGGTCCCCAGGCCGAATTCGATCAGGTGTGGCCGGACAACGGCAATAGGTGAATCCAAACTGACCATATGCGGTCCTCCTGATGCGTGACGGACCAGGCCGTCGATGATGTAAATTTGTTATCCTGTCCGGTGGTTTTTGGCAAGAATGAATGAAGAGTTTTCTTGTTTGGCAGCTCATTTTGGTAGTGAAAGTGCCAGGTGCAGTGCTCAAAATTCTGTCCAATATATTGAAATTAAATATATAATTTAGGGCATTGATGATCGGCGGAAAGGGTAGCGGGACTTGTAAAAGGCTTGTCGTGCATTTGTAAAAATAGGGAATTCACGTGGGAGGCCAATTGCCTTCGCCGATCGGGCCTCTCCCATGCGCTGCTTGTGATCTTGCTGGTTGTTAAGCGATTGATTCCAACGGAAGACGCACATATTTGATGGCGCGCCGGTAATAGGTATAGGCCACATGAAGCACGCCGTCCGGTCCCTGGGTGATTGAGGGATAGGAGAACTCGCGATTGAGCATGTCCTTCGAATTGTTGCTCAGGCAATAGCCGTCGCCTGTGTCGAGGTCGAATTTGCGCTCGAAATGACCGTCTTGATCGGCAGAAACTGCGAGGCTCAACGGTGCGCGCGGAACACCCCAGACCGCTTTTCTGGTCGTCATATTGGTCATCTCGACGGCAGGAGCCTTGTCGCTTTCAATCTCGTCATAGAGCGACTGACGTCGGGCGTCGGAGGAAGCGGCGTTGCTGTGGTTGTAAACCATCGCAACCCTCCGATCCTTAAGGCGAGCCGCCTGGATCGAAGAATTGTTGTTGGGCAGATTGGTCGGTCCCGGTGGGCTCCAGGTTTCACCCTGGTCCGATGACAGCGAGGCGCGGATATTCTCGGAATAACGATCACGGAAAAAGGCGACCATCCTGTCGCCGTCGAGCGGCACGATATTCATGTGCACCGCGCCCAGGCTGCCTTCTATCTCTTTCATCTGCCAGCTTTTTCCGCCGTCGCGGGAGATCAGCACGCCCGCGGTGTCGGCGTCGCCGCTCCAGCGCTGCCCAGGCAAACTGATGCAGCGGAAGATGGGAAGCAGCCAATCGCCTCTCCCATTGACGACAATCTGCTGGCGCACGAACGTGCCGGCCATGTCGCAGAGGATGGCGGGCGGTGCAAAGCTCTTGCCGCCATCTTCAGAGATGCGGCATTTGACAACTGCGCCGTCCTGGTCGCCGGATATCTGCGAGGTGTAAATCAGCCACACGTACCCATTCGGAGCGGTGAAAATCAGGGGATTCTGCTCGGATTTCGCCGGATCGTCAGACATTTTTTCCGGTTCGGACCAGCGGGTGGAACCAGGGATCAACCGTGACATGTAAATTGAGATGTCGCCCATGCCTTCCATCGTGCCGCCGAACCAGACGCAGGTCAGGGTGCCGTCGGTAAGAAACGCCAGGTTGGCGGCATGGTTCTGAATGCAGGGAGACGGCAGATAGGCATCAAAACGACCGGCCTGGGCATCATTTTCCCTGAGCAAACCGTCCATCAGCGCGGGAACTTCCTCCGGCTTCAAGCCTGTGGATTTCATGGTTCTTCCTCCCTTACGGCAGCTTTGCGTAGCTTTCGGCGAGCGCTGCATGTTCGGTATCGTTGAGCGGCATCAGCGGCGGGCGAGTGCGCCGCCAGCCGACATTGCCGGTTTTCAGTCCCACCATCGCCTTGATTGTCGGGATCTGCACATAGGAGTTCGACAGGGTGCGGAAAGCGTTGATACGAGCTTGCGCTGCCTCGACATCTGCATTGCGCGCCTCGTCATGGACGTGGTCGTAAACCGTGCGCAGAGAATTGCCGACAAGGTTCGAAGTGGCGGTGATGCAGCCCGCGCCGCCGGCCCTCAGGAGCGGCAGCAGCAGCGGGTCGGCGCCGCAGAGCACGGAGAAACCCGGGCAGGCGGCGATAATTTCCTGCATGTTATTGAAATCGCCAGCAGATTCCTTGATGCCGACAACTGTATCCGGGAAGGCTTCGACCAGTCGGCTGATCAGCTGAATGGAGAGCGGAACGCCCGAAACCTGTGGGATGTGATAGAGGATCACCTGCAGCCTGCTGTCGCTGATCCTCTCCAGAATCTGGGCGTAAGCGGTAAAGAGGCCTTCGTCGGAAACGCCCTTGTAATAGAAGGGCGGCAGCATCACCACCGTGGTGACGCCGAGCGAAAGCGCGTGCTTCGTCAGTTCAATCGTCTCGGGAATGGCGACGACGCCGGTACCTGGCAGGAGCTTGTCCACGGGAATACCGGCTTTCAGAGCGGCTTCGAGGAGCATGCGGCGCTCGGCAGAAGAGAAGGAGTTCGCTTCGCCTGTCGTGCCAAGCAATGCAACGCCGTGGCAGCCTTCCTCGATCAGCCGCTGGCAATGTTCGGTGAAGAGACCGAGATCCGGGCTGCCATCGGTGTTGAGAGGGGTGGTGGCGGCGCTGTAGACGCCTGTAATCTTGTGATTGCTCAAGGTATCCTCCTCGTCAGACCGGGCCTTCCCGGCACGTTCCTGTACTGTCGTATTCATCCCAATGCGAGGTAGTTGTCAATCTTACAAATTTGAAATCTCTGCATGCCAATTTTCAAGCTATTGATTTAATGTGATAAATATTTGTGATCCTGCGATTTAGTGTTTCGTCAGTTATTTTCCATTGACAGATTTACATTATCGCGCAAATGTCTGCGGCATATCGCGCAGCTTCGGGGAGGTCTTTCGAAAGGCGCGCTATTTGCCATGGAGGAGCAAATGACAAATCGCAACGACCAAGACTTTTCGCAGATTTCCCGGCGTAACGCGCTGAAGCTGGGGCTTGCAGCTGGCGTCGGCTTCTCGCTTTTCGGCGCGAGCGCCCGCATCGTCATGGCGCAGGACGGCCAGGTCCTGAAGGCCATCAATCCTGCCTTCGACCAGGACTGGTCGCCGCTGCGCGGTGGCGGCAGAACCTTCCGCTGGAATTCGTTCTGGTGGGCTTCGCCGATGTATTTCGACGCCGACGGGAAGATCCAGCCCTACGTCTTCACGAGTTGGGACTCGCCGGACAAGAAGGTCTGGACGTTCAAGATCGACCCGAAGGCCGTCTTCTCCGATGGCAGCAAGATCACCTCGGCCGATATCAAGGGTTCCTGGGAAGTCTCTTCCATGCCCAATACGAAGAACCAGCGCGTCGATCAGGTGCTGAGCAAGGTTCAGGGCTACAAGGAAATCTCCGCCGGCTCCGGCAACGAATTGACGGGTGTTGCGACGCCTGATGAATCGACGGTCGTCTGCACGCTGACGGAAGCCGATCCGATCTTTTTCATGCGTCTTGCAAACCACATCGTCCCGATCACCAAGGCAGCCCAGTCGCGTGGCAGTGACGGCGAGGAAGTGGCCGATTGGTACAAGCCGGACAGCAGCGCGGTCTATTCCGGCCCCTTCAAGCTGACGGCTCTCGATATCGACGCCGGTACGCTGACCTTCGAACCGAACGAAGAGTTCTTCGGACCGAAGCCGAAGCTCGCCCGCATCGAGATCAGCTCGATCGAAGACAACGTTACGGCGACTTCGCTGATCAAGTCCGGCGAATACAATGCTCATACCGAGCTCATCACCTCGACGATCATCCAGGATCTCGGCCCGGAATTTTCTGCCGGCCCGTTCATCCCGACCAGCCAGCATTTCTGGTTCAATACCTCGCGCGCGCCGATGGATGATCCCAAGGTTCGCCAGGCTCTGATCATGGCGGTCGACCGCGACGGCCTGTTCAAGGCTTCCTATCCGGATGGTCCTCACAAGAAGGCCGACCAGATCCTGAATTCGGTTCCGGGTGCCGACAATTCCGGCTTCGAGCCCTATCCGTATGATCCGGCAGCAGCCAAGAAACTGCTCGCTGAATCGAGCTATGGCGGTCCGGAGCGTCTTCCCAAGCTGCTGTTCGTCGGCATATCCGGCCCGGCGATCCAGGCGGCTGCGCAGTTCATCGCCGAGCAGTGGCGCCAGAACCTCGGCATCACCGCTGTCGACATGAAGCCGCAGCAGGATGCCTATGCTGGTCCGGACCAGAATTCGGTTCAGATCTTCCGTGACGACGTCGGCACACGTGTTCCCGATGCCGTCTCCTATCTCGCCGGCTCCATCGCCTCTACCTCGTCAAACGCTCAGAACAAGCTCGGTGGATACAAGAACGATAAGGTGGACAGCCTGCTTGCAGAGGCAGCAACCAAGGCTGCCGACGATCCGGATCGTGTGAAGCTCGCGCAGGAAGCCCAGAAGGCCTTCCGCGACGACTGGGCCTTCCTTCCGTGGTATTCTCAGGCGATGTCGCGCTGGGCGACCAAGGACGTCAAGGCAATGGAAAAGAACCTCGACTGGCAGGTCGTGGCTCCCTGGGATGTTTCCATCGGCTAAGGCCGATAGCATGGCCGCATGACGCGGCTGAAGCAGCGGCGCGAAGGTTGCAAGACCTTCACGCTATATTTCAAGAAGAACCGGCGGCTGCGGCCTCCCGCGGGATGCGCCGGGCAAGAATGGGAGGTGGCCTTGCTACGCTACGTGCTCACGCGGTTCGCCATCTGGATTCCGTCGGTCCTGATCGTGATGATGGCCGTCTATGCGATGGCATTCTACGGTGCTGGCGACCCGATCAAGCTGATCTTCCTTCGCGCGCCCGGTGACGTCGCCTATAACCCGCAGCGTATCGAGGCGATCCGCGAAAGTGCGGGCCTCAACAAACCCTTCATCGAGCAGTTCGGCCTTTACGTCTGGAACCTCCTGCACGGCCAGTTCGGCAATTCGCTGACATCGGGCCGCTCGGTCTGGGCGATGGTTTCTGCTGCTGCACCGGTTTCCTTCCAGCTCGCGCTCTGTTCCATCATCCTGACGGCTGTCGTTGCGATCCCGCTCGGCATGATCGCCGCCCTCAATCAGAACAACCGCGTCGACTACACGATCCTCGGCACGGCACTTTTTCTCTGGGCGATCCCGGCCTATGTCGCAGGTCCGCTTCTGATGGTGGCGCTGATCGTGCTGCTGCCGATGATCAAGGTGCCTTATGGCTGGGGCGGTGTCTTTGACGTGCGCATCATCCTGCCGCTCATCGTTTTGTCCTTCCAGCCGATCGCGCTGATCGTGCGCCAGACGCGCGCCGCCGTTATCGAAGTGCTGTCTGAAGATTTCGTCCGTACCGCCCGCGCCAAGGGCGTGCCGGAAATCGTAGTGGCGCTAAAGCACATCCTGCGCCCGGTGCTGACGCCCGTCGTCACGCAGCTCGGCCTCATCATGATCACCATCGTCAACGGCGCCATCTTCGTCGAGCTCGTTTTCGGCCTGCCGGGCCTCGGGCGCTTGACCGTACAGGCGCTCATCAATTCCGATTATCCCGTCATTCTCGCGATCACCCTGATCGGATCCTTCCTGGTCATGGTGTCGAACCTGCTGGTCGATATGCTCTATCCGCTGCTCGATCCGCGCGCCAATGATTCCAGAAGGAGCCGCTGATCATGTCCGCAATCCCTCTTTCGACGATCGATACGGCCGAGGAGGCGCCCGTCAATCTGTGGCGTGATGCCTGGCATCGCCTGAGGCGCAACAAGCTTGCAATCTTCGGTCTGATCGTGATCGTGATCCTCGCCTTCACGGCGATCTTCGGCCCCGCTCTCACGCCGTATGACTATCTCAGCCAGGATCTCGCTTCGCGCAACGCGCCACCGTCGCTGGCGCATTTCTTCGGTACCGATGATCTTGGTCGCGACGTCTTCAGCCGTATCGTATTCGGCACGCGCACGGCCTTCCTCGTCGCCGTCATCGTCACCTTCATCGCTGTTCTGATCGGGCTCGTGCTCGGCGCCGTCGCCGGCTTCTTCGGCAATCCGTTCGATCGGGTCATCATGTGGCTGACCGATGTGACGATGTCGGTGCCGAACCTGCTGCTCGTCGTCGTCATCAATGCATCGCTGAAGACGCCGATCACCAGGTGGATGGAGGCGCAGTATCTCGCGACCCTCAATCCCTTCTACCGCCAGACCGTGTGGGTAGATTTTCTCCTCGTCTTCGGCTCGATGGCGCTGATCTCCTGGCCGCCCTATGCGCGCCTCGTCCGCGCCCAGGTCCTGTCGATCCGTAACCGTCCCTATGTCATGGCGGCACAGGCGCTCGGCCTTTCCAACTGGATCGTCATCCTGCGCTATATCGTGCCGAATGCGCTCGGCCCGCTGATCGTTTCCGTCAGCGCCGGTCTCGGTACCGCGATGGTGCTGGAGAGTGCCTTCAGCTTCCTCGGCGTCGGCGTCAATCCGCCCACGCCGAGCTGGGGTAACATGATCTCGGACGGTCTGCGTGTCTGGCAGCATTATCCGCATCTCCTCGCCGCTCCGGCGGCGGTGCTCGGCCTTGCCTCGGTAGCCTTCAGCTTCCTCGGCGACGGCCTCAACGACGCACTCAATCCGCGAGGCGGCAAATGATGAACGCAACCACCAGTGAACGCCTGCTGGACGTGAAGGACCTCACCATCGAGATCGACACGCGCCGCGGCCCGGCCGTCGTCGTCGACGGCATCGATCTCTACGTCAACAAGGGTGAGACGCTGGGCGTCGTCGGTGAATCCGGCTGCGGCAAGAGCCTGACGATGCTGAGCCTGATGCGGCTCCTGCCGAACAAGATCAAGGTGACGAAGGGTACGGCCAAGTTTGACGGCCGCGACCTGCAGAAGATGTCGAACAGCGAGCTGCGCAAGGTGCGCGGCGGCGATGTCGGCTTCGTCTTCCAGGACCCGATGACCTCGCTCAACCCGGTCATGCGCATCGGTGACCAGATCTGCGAGCCGCTGATTTATCACCGCAAGATGTCGAAGGCGGAGGCACGCACGCGGGCCGTCGAGCTTCTGCGCCTCGTCGGCATTCCAGGGCCGGAAGAGCGGCTGATGGCCTATCCGCATGAACTTTCGGGCGGCATGCGCCAGCGTGTGATGATCGCGATCGGCCTTGCCTGCAATCCGAAGCTGCTGATCGCCGACGAGCCGACCACCGCGCTCGACGTGACGATCCAGGCCCAGATCGTCGATCTGGTGAAGGATCTGCGTGCCAAGCTCGGCATGTCCGTTGTCTGGATCACCCACGACCTCGCGCTGATTGCGGGTCTCGTCGATCGAGTCGCCGTGCTCTATGCCGGCACGGTCGTGGAAGATGCGCCAGTGGACGAGCTCTATGCTCGTCCCAGCCATCCTTACACGCGCGGCCTCTTGTCCTCGATCCCGAAGCTTTCGGATGCGCCGGCAAGCCGCCTGTCCTCGATCGGCGGCACGCCGCCGGAGCCCGGTCGCCGGCCGAAGGGCTGCCCCTTTGCGCCACGCTGCCCGCTGGCCGAAGCCGTCTGTCATGAGCGTGTGCCGCGGCTCGAGCCAATTTCCGGCAACAGCGCGCATCGCGCCGCTTGTTTCGTCGTCCAGAGAATGCAGGAGGCTGCGTGATGGGTGTCCAACCGCTGCTGAAGGTCGAAAATCTCGTCAAGCATTTCCACGTCAAGCTCGGTGCTTTCGGAGAACGCTCGGCGATCGTTTATGCGCTCGACAATGTCAATCTCGAGATCATGGAAGGCGAGACGCTGAGCCTCGTCGGCGAATCCGGCTGCGGTAAGTCGACGACCGGTTTCACCATCCTCAATCTCTATAAGGCGACGAGCGGCAAGGTGGTCTACAAGGGCCAGGATCTTGCGACGCTGGACGAAAAGCAGATGCGGCCCTTCCGCCGCGACCTGCAGATCGTCTTCCAGGATCCCTATTCGACGCTGAATCCGCGCATGACGGTCGGCGAAGCGATCGGCGAGCCGATCCTCTTCCACAAGCTTGCCACCAAGGCCGAGTTGAAGGACAAGGTCGCGGCGCTGCTGACGGATGTCGGCCTGCCGACACGTTTTGCCCAGCGCTATCCGCATGAGCTCTCGGGCGGCCAGCGGCAGCGTGTCGTCATTGCCCGCGCGCTTGCCTGCCAGCCGAAGTTCATCGTCTGCGACGAGGCGATCTCGGCGCTCGATGTGTCGATCCAGGCGCAGATCATCAACCTGCTGCTCGACCTGCAGGAAAAATACGGCCTGACCTATCTCTTCATCGCCCATGACCTGGCCGTCGTGCGCCATATCAGTACGCGCGTCGGCGTCATGTATCTCGGTCGTCTGGCCGAGCTTGCGACGCGCGAAGAGCTTTTCGACAATCCGCTGCATCCCTATACGAAGGCGCTGCTATCGGCCGTGCCGGAGACCGATCCGGAGCTTGAGCGCACGCGCAAGCGTCAGATCCTGCAGGGCGATGTGCCAAGCCCGCTGAATCCGCCGACAGGCTGTCGTTTCCATACGCGCTGCCCGATCGCGATGGAGCTTTGCAGCAAGGTCATTCCAGAATGGAAGGAAGCGAATCCCGGCCATCTCGTTGCCTGCCATGCCGTCAATCCGGGGCAGACTTCATGACGTTGAAAGTCGCCATCGTTGCCGACGACCTGACCGGTTCTCTCGATACGGGGACACCCTTCGTGGAGGTCGGGTTGTCAGTCGCCGTGGCGATCGATGTGGAGGCGGCTGGCAAGGCGCTGGAAACCGGCGCCGAAGTTGTTGTCGTCAATACTGCCTCGCGCGGATTGTCGGAAGCGGCCGCGGCCGCGCGCGTGCGGGCCGTTGCCGAGACCCTGCGCGCTGCCGGGTCGGCCGTCTTCATGAAGAAAATCGACTCGCGGCTGAAGGGCAATGTCGCGGCTGAAAGCATTGCGCTGGCCGACGTGCTGGGTCTCAAGACAATCCTCATGGCGCCCGCCATTCCCGATCAGGAGCGGATCACCTATCGTGGCTGCGTGGTCGGGCGCGGTGTGGAGCATCCGTTGCCGATCGCCGACCTCTTTGCCGGATCTGGCCGTGACGTGATGGTTGCCGACGCCGAAGACGATGCCGATCTCGATATTGTGGTCGCGGAGAACGACTGGCTTTCCACCCTTGCCGTCGGGGCTCGTGGTCTGGGTTCGGCGCTCGCGCGCCGGCTCGGCGGACCTGTACGGCTGGTGCCGAAATTTCTCGCGGCGCGAAAGACGCTCTTCGCCTTCGGGTCCCGTGATCCGATCACGGCTGCGCAGATGGATCGTCTCGAAGCATCGGGCGCGCTGCGCGTCGTCGTCGATGCGCCAATGGGCGCGGTCGAAAGCGGCGAGGGGCTGGCGCTGCCGGCGCTGATGCGCTGCACGGGTGAGATGAAGAGCGATGCCGCGCTCGTTGCTGCGCGCTTTGCGAAGGGCGTGAAATCGGTCATAGATGATACGAATCCGGATATGATCATGGTGGGCGGTGGCGATACTGCGCTTGCCGTTTTCCGTGAACTGGGCGTTTCGGTCCTGTTGCCGAAGGGGGAAATCGAGGCCGGTATTCCGTGGTTTGACCTGACCGGCGTCAACGGGCGGCAATTTCGATGCGCCGTCAAGTCGGGGGGCTTCGGCAATTCCGATAGTTTGCTAAGACTGATCGTTCGGAATCAGGCGGCGTAACGGATGCCAGCAGGGAGAATGAGAGTGGATGAAGCGAATGGCGGATCGGTGAATCCGGAAGCGGCACCGGCAGCCCGACCAGGCAGGGCCGTGAAGCTGGTCGACCGTGTCTTCGACCAGTTGATGGAACGCATCCGTGCCGGCAATTACCTGCCGGATTCACGCCTTCCGGGCGAACACGAACTTGCCTCGATGCTCGGCGTCTCGCGCCCGATCGTGCGTGATGCGCTGGCGCGTCTGCGTGAGCAGGGGATCGTCTATGCAAGGCAGGGAGCCGGCACCTTCGTCAGCGCGCATGGTTCGCCGACCGCACAGCTGGCCTATTCGCCAGTCAAGACGATTGCCGATATCCAGCGCTGCTACGAATTTCGCCTGACGATCGAACCGGCGGCCGCCTATTTTGCAGCCAAGCGCCGCGACGATGCCGCGATCCGGAAAATCGCGGCCGCTCTTGCAGATCTGCGTGAGGCGACCAGCCATCAGCTGCACCGGGTGGATGCCGATTTCGTCTTCCACCGCGCCGTCACCGAGGCAGCCAACAACCACTATTACACCGCATCTATGGACGCGCTGAAAGCGCATATCGCCGTCGGCATGCATCTGCATGGGCTTTCGTTGCTTGGTCCGCGGCCGGGCCTGGAGCAGGTGTACCAGGAGCATAACGAAATCTACAAGGCGATCGCCGAGGGCAGGGCGGAAGATGCCCGTGACCTGATGCGGGCGCATCTCGAGGGTTCGCGGGATCGCCTGTTCGAAGGCCGTGTGCTCGACCTGTCCTTCTGAGGAAGCCGGCTTCGGGATGTCGAGGTCTCATTCCTCAAATAAAGCTTGTTCCGTCGCGAATATCTTGGTGATGTATTCGGCGACGGTCCGGATCGGCGGATCCTTGCGCTGCTGGCGTCGGGTGAGAAGCCAGGCTTCCCGCGGCGGCGGGACTAGTTCGAGCGGACAGGGATAGAGGTTTCCTTCCAGACGGCCGATGTAATGCGGCAGGAGTGCCAGACCTGCGCCTGACTTGGCAGCCATCGCCTGGGAAACCTGATTGTTGGCGCGGAAAGACACGCGCGCGTGCGAGAAGTGGCGGGCCAGCCAGATCGCTTCGGGCACATAGCCGTTCACCTCGTCAAATCCGACGAAGACGGGTTCGGCGCCGTTTTCGACCTGCCGGCAAATCTCCTGCGTTCCGTAAAAGCCGTATCCGATCGTCGCAAGTTGTTTGGCGATCAAATCGCCGTCCTGCGGTTTTCCTAGGCGTATGGCGATGTCGGCCTCGTGACGTTCGAGGCTTATGGTGCGCAGGTCAGTCGCGAGGTCGATATCGAGGCCCGGATATTGTTTGGTGATCTCCGCCAGACGGGGGATCAGGAAGCCCTGCGAGAGTGCAGGCGAGGCATTGATACGCACGAGTCCCTTCGGCGTGTCATCCTTCCAGCCGCGCCCGAGCGTCTGGACCGAGGCTTCCATGTCGCTTGCCGCCGCCAGTGCGCGCGTTCCAGCTGGGGTCAGCACGTAGCCGTCCGGGCGACGCTCGACGAGTTTTTCGCCGAGCGTTTCCTCCAGTGAATGAAGCCGGCGGGCGATCGTTGCATGGTTGACACGCAGCGTGCGGGCAGCAGCTGACAGGCTTCCGTGCCGTCCGAGCGCGAGAAAGACCCTGATGTCCTGCCAGTCCGGCTCTGTGCGTTTTTTATCAGCCATTGACAAAGAATAGCGAATTTTTCGTAGAAGGGAACGGGACTAGACAGGAGGCGACCTCGAAACAGAAAGGTTGCCGAACATGAGTTCTTCCAGTCTCAAACTTACGCTTATCGGCGGACCGACCGTGCTGATCGAATACGGCGCGCTCCGGCTTCTGACCGATCCGACATTCGACCCGCCGGGCCTCTACAGGGAAAAGCCCGTACGCTTCGAAAAGACCTCCGGTCCTGCCTTGTCGGTCGAGGAGATCGGCCGGCTGGATGCAGTGTTGCTCAGCCACGACCAGCACCTCGACAATCTCGATAGTGCCGGCCGGGCGATGCTGCCGACGGTCGGCACCACCTACACGACCAAGGCCGGTGCAAAACGGCTGGGTGGTAATGCCCTTGGGCTTGCTCCATTCGAAACCGTCACGCTGGAAGGCGTTGGCGGCGAGAGGCTGCTGGTCACGGCAACACCGGCCCGTCACGGCCCTGTCGGTATCGAGCCGATTTCCGGCGACGTGGTCGGCTTCGCACTCGGCCGCGAAAAGCCGGGCGACCTTCTCTACGTGACCGGTGACACGGTCTGGTACGAGGGCACGGCCGAGGTTGCGCGGCTCTTTTCTCCCAAAGTCGTGCTGTTGTTTACGGGCGCTGCCGAGCCCCGTGGCCGCTTCCACATGACGATGGGCAGCGAGGATGCCCTGGAGGCGGCCCATGCCTTCCCGGACGCGCTGCTCGTGCCTGCGCATAACGAAGGCTGGGTACACTTCCGCGAAAATCAGGACCAGCTCGCGCACGCTTTCTCGGTCTTCAACCTCGATGATCGCCTGAAGCTTTTCGAAAAAGGCAAACCGCTCGTCGTCGACCTGACGGCCTGAGCATCCCAACACGTGGCGCAAAGCGCCGATCTTCCAAGGAGACATGTCATGAGCAATGAGCAGAAAGTCGCAGTCGTTACCGGTGCTTCGCAGGGTATCGGCGCAGGCATCGTCGAAGCCTACCGCAAGGAAGGCTATGTGGTCGTCGCCAATTCCCGCAACATCCAGCCGTCATCCGATGCGGGCGTTATCGCAGTCCCCGGCAACGTCGGTGATCGCGCTGTCGCCGAACAGGTGATCAAGACGGCCGTGGAGCGTTTCGGTCGTGTCGACACGCTCATCAACAATGCCGGTATCTTCATCGGCAAGCCGTTCACCGACTACACGGTTGGAGACTTCAACAATGTCATCAACGTCAACGTTGCCGGCTTCTTCCACGTCACGCAGTTTGCCATTGCCCAGATGCTGAAGCAGGGCCATGGTCACATCGTTCAGATCACGACGGCCCTTGTGGATCAGCCGATCGCCGGTATTCCCACGGGTCTTGCGACGCTGACCAAGGGCGGTCTCGATGCCGTTACGCGCGGGCTCGCCATCGAATATGCCAAGAGCGGCATTCGTGTGAATGCAGTCGCACCCGGCATCATCAGGACGCCCATGCACGCGCCGGAAACGCATGATTTCCTCAAGGACCTGCACCCGGTCGGCCGGTTGGGCGAGGTGAGCGAAATCGTCGATGCCGTGCTTTATCTGGAGCATGCCGGCTTCGTGACCGGCGAGACGCTGAATGTCGATGGCGGCCAGCACGCCGGCCGTTGGTAATGGCTGCAAGGGGAAGCAACGGACGGCGCGCCTGAAAAGCCCCGTCCTTCAAGGAGAACGACAATGCCTTATGTGAATATCAAGGTGACACGCGAAGGCACGGCTCTGGGTGCAAGCAGCACCACGCCGGAACAGAAGGCCGCCCTCATCAAGGGTGTCTGCGATCTGCTCTTCGACATCATGGGCAAGCCGCATGACAGCACCTTCGTCGTCATCGATGAAATCGAGATGGAGAGCTGGGGGGTGGGCGGTCTGCCTGTGCCGGAATATCGCAAGCAGCTTGCTGAAAAGGCAGCGAAACAGAAATAATACGGAGCAATTCCAACAGCAAAAGTGCGTGGCGGTTTTGCGTCCGGAATTGCGAAAACAAATAGCGTGGCGGCCGTCAGGGCCGCCATTCGCTTTGCAGTCGAGAGATTATAGAAGGGGCCGCCGTGCATGATGCGGATGCTGGTGTCCGGTCCGGACTCCGCGGCGGTCATCTCAGCCCTCCGTGCCGGCGGCCTTCGCCTGCTGGGCGGCGCGGAGCGTGGCTGTTGCGGCGGCGGCAGCGCCGTTCTTGTCGTCGCCGCCGACCTGCACCATCGGCTGGGCGAATTCGATGCCGTTGTTCTGGAAGGCTTCGCGGATCATGGCGTAGGCCTTGCGGCGGATATAGGTCTGCATGCCGGGCA
>Ga0209758_1002994_pt1 | contig 16178 bp, 13 predicted proteins | sample AraplaMF_Col_mMF_FD_184258 | JGI IMG/M metagenome (GOLD analysis project Ga0209758, IMG submission 184258) | Arabidopsis root microbial communities from the University of North Carolina, USA - plate scrape MF_Col_mMF (SPAdes) (version 2) | ecosystem: Host-associated > Plants > Roots > Endosphere... | reverse complement strand
GCCGCCTGGGCGATCTGCCCGACGGATCCGAATTTCAGCCACCATGGCGGGTTGGGATGCGACATCGTTCTCAGTATCTCAATGCGAAGCGTCGGACAGTTCGAGCCGCTGCCCGATGCGATCAATACGTGACTCAACGCGATCCAACCGGCGATTGACGCCAGCGAGCCCTTCTTCGACAGACGTCACGCGGACCTTCAGGTCCTGCAAATCGTCGGTCATCCTTTCAGTTCGCTGATCAATCTTGCGCAGCAACGCGAGAACAAGATTGTCCGGTGTTTCTACCATCCTCTGTCCTCCCTACTCTGCGGCAACCATGTGCGCGGGGTCGCGAATCCCGACGTCGTCGGCGTCGGCCTTGCGGCTGTAGTCGTCGATCCGCGCCTCGATCTCGTGACGGAAATGCGCGATCAGGCCCTGGATCGGCCACGCCGCGGCATCGCCGAGCGCGCAGATGGTGTGGCCCTCGACCTGCTTGGTCACTTCCAGCAGCATGTCGATCTCGCGCTTGTGGGCGCGGCCGTCCGCCATGCGGGTCAGCACCCGCCACATCCAGCCGGTGCCCTCGCGGCACGGGGTACACTGGCCGCAGCTCTCGTGCTTGTAGAAATAGGAAATGCGCGCGATCGCCCGGATCAGGTCGGTCGACTTGTCCATCACGATGACGGCGGCGGTGCCGAGACCGGAGCGCAGCTTGCCGAGGCTGTCGAAATCCATCGGCGTGTCGATGATCTGGTCCGCCGGCACCATGCGCACCGACGAGCCGCCGGGGATCACCGCCTTGAGGTTGTCCCAGCCGCCGCGGATGCCGCCGCAATGCCGCTCGATCAGTTCGCGGAACGGAATGCCCATCGCCTCTTCGACGTTGCAGGGGCGTTCAACATGGCCGGAAATGCAGAACAGCTTGGTGCCGACATTGTTGGGGCGGCCGATGGCGGCGAACCAGGCGGCGCCGCGGCGCAGGATGTCGGGCGCGACCGCGATCGACTCGACGTTGTTGACCGTGGTCGGACAGCCATAGAGACCGACGTTGGCGGGGAATGGCGGCTTCAGCCGCGGCATGCCCTTCTTGCCTTCGAGGCTTTCCAGCAGCGCGGTCTCTTCGCCGCAGATGTAGGCGCCGGCGCCGTGGGTGACGTAGATGTCGAACGGCCAACCGTTGATGTTATCCTTGCCGACCAGCCTGGCCTCATAGGCCTGGTCGACCGCGGCCTGCAGATGCTCGCGCTCGCGGATGAACTCGCCGCGCACGTAGATGTAACAGGCATGCGCGCCCATCGCGAAGCTGGCGATCAGGCAGCCCTCGACCAACAGATGTGGATCGTGCCGCATGATCTCGCGGTCCTTGCAGGTGCCGGGCTCCGACTCGTCGGCGTTGACCACGAGATAGCTCGGCCGCCCGTCCTTGGACTCCTTGGGCATGAACGACCATTTCAGGCCGGTCGGGAACCCCGCCCCGCCTCGCCCGCGCAGGCCCGAGGCCTTCATCTCGTTGATGATCCAGTCGCGGCCCTTGTCGATGATCGCCTTGGTGCCGTCCCAGGCGCCGCGGCGGCGCGCGCCCTCGAGACCCCAGTCCTCGAGGCCGTAGAGGTTGCGGAAGATGCGATCCTTGTCGTCGAGCATGACTAGGGCTTCTCCGGTCAGCGATTGGCTTGCGAGGTGGCGAGCACGGCGGCACAGCCGCCGAACACCACCGCCCACAGCAGGCTTGATTCGAGCGTCGCGCTCAGCGCGTAACGCTGCAGCAGAAAAATGAAGGTGGCCGCCGCCACCGTGTGCAGCAGGATGGTGCGCCAGTGCTGCCTCATGTCGACACTCCCAAGCGCGACCGCGCGCGACGTGCGATGGCGTTTCATGCCTTTTCCTTCAGCGTGGTCGGACCACCGGCCGGCGCGGAAAACTGCCGGCCGTTCTGCGGACCCGGCTTCGGCGGATTGCCGGAGGCGAAACCGTCCAGCACCTTGCCGAAGCTCTCCTTGTTGAGGTCCTCGTAGGTGTCGCTCCAGATCAGCACCATCGGCGCGTTGACGCAGGCCCCGAGGCACTCGACCTCTTCCCAGCTGAAATTGCCGTCCTTGGACAGTTCGAAGGGATCGTGATGGATGCGGCTCTGGCACACCTCGATCAGGTCGCCGGCGCCGCGCAGGCGGCACGGCGTGGTGCCGCAGACCTGGACGTGGGCCTTCTTGCCGACCGGCTGCAACTGGAACATGGTGTAGAAGGTCGCGATCTCCAGCACGCGGATGTAGGCCATCTCCAGGAGATCGGCGATGGCGCGGATCGCGGCCTCCGACACCCAGCCCTCGTTCTGCTCCTGCACCCGCCACATGATCGGAATCACCGCCGAGTGCTGCCGGCCGGGCGGAAACTTCTCGATCTGCTTCTTCGCCCAAGCGAGATTCTCCGGTGTGAACGAGAAGCTCGCGGGCTGCAATTCCTTCGGTGCCAGGCGGCGGACGGACATGGTCTTCAGTCTCTCATTGAACGCTGCGCGCGGCGTTCGCGTTCAGGCTGTGAAAGCGGCTTTCCCAGAACGCACTCGCGGTGCCGAACACGTTGTAGCCAACGTTGGAGGCGACCTTGATGCGATCGAGGATCGAAAGTTCGGTGACGGTCTCGAAGCGGTTCGAGCGCGGATCGTGCACGATCAGCTTGAGCGGGGTGTGATCGAGGATGTAGCGCGAGACGGTGTGGGCAGGGTCGTTGCCGTGCTCCTCGCACAGGATCACCGAATCGCAGCGCAGCAGCCTGGTGCCGCCCTTGATCGCCTCGATCTCGACGCCTTCGACGTCGAGCTTGATCAGATACTTGCCTTGCGGCGACAGCTTGCCGTCGTCGAGCAGATTGTCGAGCGCCAGCACCGAGACGACTTCGCCGCCGTCTGCGGCATCGCCGGCGATCGAGAACGCTTCGTGCTTGGTGCCGGACAGCGTCGCGGTGCCCCGCACCGCGCCGATCGCGCTCTGCATCACCTCGAAGCGGTTGCCGTTGAGCTTGGCATTGTTCGCCAGCCTGGCGAAATTCTGCGAGGACGGCTCGACCGCGATGGCCTTGCGCGCGCCGAACGGCCGGCTGGTGACCAGCACCGACCAGTAGCCGTAATTGGCGCCGCAATCGAGCAGCGTGTAGTCGACGTCGGCGGAGTCACGGAACAACAGCTCAAGTTCGTCTTCATATTTGAAGCTGCGGTTGAGCAGCTTGCTCCAGTAGCCGTCGCCGTAAGGGAACGCGAAGACGGCGTCGTCATTCAGCTTCACCGCGATATCGCGCTCGGGCAGCGTCCGGCGCAGCAGATTGGCGCAACGGTTGTAACCGCGGTGATAGAACAGCGACGACACTTTCGAGCCGGCCACCAGCGCCAGCGCCGCCGCGCGCTCCCAGGGATTGACCCCTTCGAGAACGCCGGACGACCGGTCAAACTGGATGGGCGGCTGCGCGATCACCGATCGACCTCTCCGAACACGATATCGAGCGAGCCGAGGATCGCGGAGACGTCGGCCAAGAGGTGGCCCTTGCAGAGGAAGTCCATCGCCTGCAGATGCGCGAAACCCGGCGCGCGGATCTTGCACTTGTAGGGCTTGTTGCTGCCGTCGGAGACCAGGTAGACGCCGAATTCGCCCTTCGGCGCTTCCACCGCGACATAGACCTCGCCGGCGGGGACGTGAAAACCTTCGGTGTAGAGCTTGAAGTGATGGATCAGCGCTTCCATCGAGCGCTTCATCTCGCCACGGCGCGGCGGGAAGATCTTGTTGTCCTCGATGGCGACCGGCCCCTGCCCGTCCGCGGCGCGCAGCTTCTGAATGCACTGCTTCATGATCCGCACCGACTGGCGCATCTCCTCGACCCGGATGTGATAGCGGTCGTAGCAGTCGCCGTTCTTGCCGATCGGAATGTCGAAATCCATTTCGGCGTAGCATTCATAGGGCTGCGATTTCCGCAGGTCCCAGGCGGCGCCGGAGCCGCGCACCATGACGCCGGAAAATCCCCATTCCCAGGCCTGCGCCAGGCTGACCACGCCGATATCGACGTTGCGCTGCTTGAAGATGCGGTTGCCGGTCAGCAGGGTTTCGAGATCGTCCACCACCTGGATGAACGGATCGCACCAGGCCTCGATATCGTCGATCAGTTTTGGCGGCAGGTCCTGGTGCACGCCGCCAATGCGGAAATACGCCGCATGCATCCGGCTGCCGGAGGCCCGCTCATAAAACACCATCAGCTTTTCGCGCTCTTCAAACCCCCACAGCGGCGGGGTCAGCGCGCCGACGTCCATCGCCTGCGTGGTGACGTTCAGAAGGTGCGACAGGATGCGGCCGATCTCGCAATACAGCACCCGGATCAGCTGGCCGCGGCGCGGCACCGCGATGCCGAGCAGCTTTTCCGCCGCGAGGCAGAACGCATGCTCCTGGTTCATCGGCGCGACGTAATCGAGCCGGTCGAAATAGGGAATCGCCTGCAGGTAAGTCTTGGCCTCGATCAGCTTCTCGGTGCCGCGATGCAACAGACCGATGTGCGGATCGACGCGCTCGACCACCTCACCATCGAGCTCCAGCACCAGGCGCAGCACGCCGTGCGCCGCCGGATGCTGCGGGCCGAAATTGATGGTGAAGTTGCGGACGTTCTGTTCGTTCATCTGGTTCAGCTTCCAGCCTTCTCATCGCCGGGCAGCACGGGGTAATCCGCACCCTCCCACGGCGAGAGGAAATCGAACTTTCGGAATTCCTGGTTCAGGCGCACGGGCTCATAGACCACGCGCTTTTCCTGGTCGTCGTAACGAACCTCGACAAAGCCGGTGAGCGGAAAATCCTTGCGCAGCGGGTGGCCGTCGAAACCGTAGTCGGTCAAAAGCCGCCGCATGTCGGGGTGGCCGGTAAAGATCACGCCGTAGAGGTCATAGGCCTCGCGCTCGAACCAATCGGCGCCGGGGAAAACGTCGATGATCGACGGCACCTGGGTGGTCTCGGAGGCCTCGGCGCGCACCCGGATACGCGCATTCCGGGTCGGCGACAGCAAATGATAGATCACATCGAAGCGGCTCTCGCGGCCGGGATAGTCAACCGCCGTGACATCGATGAAGCTGATGAAACGGCAGCCCGGATCGTCGCGCAGAAAACGCATCACCTCGACGATCCGCATGGCATCGACCGAAACGGTGAGTTGCCCGAACGCAATCGAGTGACCTGACGCAGCGCCCTTCAGAGCACCGACGATCGTCTGACCCAGGGTATCGAGCCCGCTGTCGTCCATTCTCAAAACCTTAGCGTTCGATGGTTCCGATTCGCCGGATCTTCTTCTGCAGCAGCAGCACGCCGTAGAGCAGCGCTTCCGCTGTCGGCGGACATCCCGGCACGTAGATATCGATCGGCACGATGCGGTCGCAGCCGCGCACCACCGAATAGGAGTAGTGATAGTAGCCGCCGCCGTTGGCGCAGGATCCCATCGAGATCACGTAGCGCGGCTCCGGCATCTGGTCGTAGACCTTGCGCAGCGCCGGGGCCATCTTGTTGGTCAGCGTGCCGGCGACGATCATCACGTCGGACTGCCGCGGCGACGCCCGCGGCGCAAAGCCGAAGCGCTCGACGTCGTAGCGCGGCATCGACACCTGCATCATTTCGACGGCGCAGCAGGCCAGCCCGAACGTCATCCACATCAGCGAGCCGGTGCGCGCCCAGGTGATCAGGTCGTCGGTGGCGGCGACGAAGAAGCCCTTGTCGGACAGTTCGTGGTTGACCTCGAGGAAAAACGGATCGTTGGCACCGACCGGCTTGCCGGTGTTCGGATCAATGATGCCGGTCGGCGCCGGCGCGACAGCCGGTGCGAAGCCTGGCTTGGTGGCGACAGGGCTCAATCCCATTCCAGTGCGCCTTTCTTCCATTCATAGGCGAAGCCCACGGTGAGCACCGCCAGAAACACCATCATCGACCAGAAGCCGGTAGCGCCGAGTTTCCCGAACGCCACCGCCCAGGGAAACAGGAACGCGACCTCGAGATCGAAGATGATGAAGAGGATCGCCACCAGGTAGAATCGTACGTCGAATTTCATGCGCGCATCGTCAAAAGCGTTGAATCCGCATTCATAGGCGGAGAGCTTTTCCGGATCGGGCTGCTGAAACGCGACGAGGAACGGAGCCACCAGCAATGCCGCGCCGATCAGGGCTGCGACGCCGATAAACACCACGAGGGGGAGATAATTCTGCAAGATGCCGTTCATCGGCGATCCTTTTCCCGCGGCCGGCCGCAGCCGTGCGGATTCGTTACATTGGAATTATTCGAGGCTTAGCGCAGCGCAACAAGGGGCGCAAGACAAGCTACGTTGACAGGTCGGCGGCACCGGCGGATTTCCCGGCCAAATCGTTCCACCCGCCTCGCGCCGCTGGCTGCCGGACCATCCGCACCGCCGCCACCGTCGCCGCGGGAGGTTCAGCCGCACGGCATAAAGCCCCACAATACCAGCCGTTTCCAGCACGCCGCGGAACGCCGGCGGATCAATCCAGCGCACGTTCCGCGTCGAGCATGTGACCGGCGGTTTCAGTCAGCTCATCGACATGGCGCAGAAGCATGGCGGCCTCGTCCTCGCGCAGGCCAGCCAGCACCTCCCGGTTGTCCCTGGGGTTGACCGATCTGGAGACGGGCTTGCGTGAGACCAGCCCGGCCAGCGCGCGGCTGATCTGCCCCTTGTCCATCCCGACGGCTTCAGCCAGCCGCACCACGCTGATCGGCGGCCGGCGCCCCAGCGAAGCCACCAGGCCGAACGCGACCGCGGATAGCCCGGCGATCCGCTTGTCCTGCCGCAGCGCGCCGCGCTTCAGCATGCTGGCTAGCACCATCAGCCGTGATGACGGCATGCCGGTGATCGGGGCCAGTTCGACCACGTCCGTGCGGTCGCCGTTCGCGGTCCGGAGGTCGTTTCGCCGCCTTCAACATCCTGCTCCCGGCTCAGATGTGCCCATGAACCGGCGGAGGTAGGTCGCGGCACGCCCGCTGAATTGGGTTAATGCACCTCGGCCGCCAGTACCGCCTCGACGCGGATCTCCTCCGTCAGCCGTGCCTTGAGCGCCGAGAATTCCGGGCTGGTTTTCAGCGTGTAATGCCGCGGATGCGGCAGGTCCACGGCGACGTCGGCCTTGATCCGGCCCGGGCGGGCGGTCATCACGACGACGCGGGAGGCCAGAAACACCGCCTCCTCGATGTCGTGGGTCACGAAGATCACGGTCTTGCGCTCGCGTTCCCAGATACCGAGCAGCAATTCCTGCATCAATCCCCGGGTCTGATTGTCGAGCGCGCCGAACGGCTCGTCGAGCAGCAGGATCTTGGGGCCGTTGGCCAGGGCGCGGGCGATCGCGGTGCGCTGCTGCATGCCCCCGGACAACTGCTTGGGATAGTGATGGGCGAAGCCGGCAAGCCCGACCTTGTCCAGCCACTCCGAGGCGATGGCGGCGCGTTCGCGCGGCGCCACGCCGCGCTCGCGCAGCCCGAACGAGATGTTTTCCTTGACCGTCAGCCAGGGAAACAGCGTGTAGGACTGGAACACCATGCCGCGATCGGCCCCCGGTCCGGTGATCGCCTTGCCGTCGAGGAGGATCCCGCCCGTGGTCGGCGTATCGAGGCCGGCCACCAGGCGCAGCAAGGTCGACTTGCCGCAGCCGGACGGCCCCAGGATGGTGACGAAGTCGTTGTCGGCGACGGCCAGACTGGTCGGCTCCAGCGCGCGCGTCGGCACCCCGCCACGCACCGCCGGAAAGATCCGCGAGACGTTCTCGATGACGAGCTTGCTCACAGCACGCTCCAGGGAAACAGCCGCCGGTTCGCCGCCTTGAACGCATAGTCCGAAATCAGCCCGATCACCCCGATGACGATGATGCCGAAGATGATCTGGCCGGTGGCGAGTAGCGCCTGGCTGTCGATGATCATGTGGCCGATGCCGGACGACGAGCCGATCAGTTCGGCGACGATGACATAGGTCCAGGCCCAGCCCAGCACCAGCCGGAGGATTTCGGCGATCCCGGGCGCAGAAGCCGGAATCAGCACCCGCTTGAGCACCCCGCCATCGCGGGCGCCCAAGGTCAGTGACGCCTCGACCAGATCGCGGCGCACGCTGCCGACGGTGACCGCAACCATCAGGATGATCTGGAACACCGAGCCGATGAAGATCACCAGCAGCTTCTGCAATTCGCCGATGCCGGCCCACAGGATCAGCAACGGAATGAAGGCCGAGGCCGGCAGATAGCGGGCGAACGAGACGAAGGGCTCGAGAAACGCCTCGACCGGCTTGTAGGCGCCCATCAGGATGCCGAGCGGCACCGCGACCAGCGCCGCCAGGGCAAAGCCGCCGATGACCCGCCAGATGGTGACGCCGATGTCGCCGAGAAAGCCGTGTTTGCTGAGGAGCAGCCAGCCGTCGTTCAGCATCGTCAGCGGATTGGCGAGGAAGGTCTTGGAGACGAAGCCGCCGAATGTCGCGTAGGCCCAGCCGGCGACGAACAGCACGAAGAAGGCGACGCCGAGCACCGCGCGTGCCCGCGACGAGATCGGTGCAAGCGGCTTCATCTCACGCGGCGACCGGCAAACCGCCGTGCTGCGGTTTGCACGGCGTACCGCAAAGACCCCGGTTCACTGGATGAAACGCGTGTCGACGATCTTGGTCAGGTCGGGAATTTCCTTGATGACGCCGATCTCCAGCAAGAGCTCGGCGGCCTCCTTGGAGAACGCCTGAAAATCTCCGGCAAAGAACTTCTTGTTCTCGTCCCTGCCCTGCCAGCGCAGGTATTGCGCCGACTTGCCGAACTGCTCGCCGCTCTGCTTCACGTCGGCGCCCATGATTTCGTAGGACTTGGCCTGGTCGGCCTTGATCATGTCGACCGCGTCGAAATAGCTCTTGGCCAGCGCCTTCACCGCCGCGTCGTTCTCGGCGATGAATTTCGGTGTGCAGCCGAAGGTGTCCATGATCATCGGATAGTCCAGCGTGGTGGCGATGATCTTGCCGGCCTCCGGCTTCTCGCGCACCGCCGACAAATAAGGCTCGTAGGTCATCGCCGCGTCGTTCTGGCCGGCGATGAAGGCCTGCGCCGCCGGGCCCGGCTCCATGTTGACCACGCTGACATCCTTGACGCTCAGCCCGTTCTTCTTGAGAAACCAGGCCAGCGTGAAATACGGCGCCGTGCCGGGCGCCGAGGCCGCGACCGTCTTGCCCTTGATGTCCTTGATGCTTGAGACCCCGCTGCGCACCACCATGCCGTCGGCGCCAAAGGATTTGTCGAGCTGGAAAAGCTGCGTGGTGGCGACGCCATTGGCGTTCCAGGCCACCCAGGTCTCCACGGTGGTGGCGGCGCACTGCACGTCGCCGGATGCGATCGCCAGATGACGGCTGGCCTGCGGAACCTTCTTGATGGTGACGTCGAGGCCGTTCTTGCTGAAGATGCCGGCTTCCTTGGCCAGGGTCAGCGGCGCAAAGCCGGTCCATCCCGAAATGGCGATGGTCACCTTGGTCTGCGCGGCGGCCGGAGCCGCTATCAGCGCCGCGGCAATGGCTGCCGCCGGCAGTGTCATGATCTTCATGGGATGGTCTCCTCAGCCGCACCGGTGAACATGCTGCATGGCACCATGGCGCCCCGTCGGAGTCAATTCGCAGCCTGCGACCGATGGTAACGGCGACGCGGCAGCAAGCCTCCCGGCCCGCTGCGGCGACCGGTCCGCAGCAAAGCCGAATTCCCCGCCCGGGCTGCCGCTGCGCTAGTTGATTATGAAGTTCTGGTCGTGCAGGGGTCCGGTGTAGTTGGTCAGATGAATCTCGATGTCGTTGGCACCCATCTGGCCATCGCCATCGACGTCGATCTGCAGCGTCGCGTTCGGGCCACTCGTGTCCACCCTCGCCTCCGAATGCGGTGCGCCCGCCGTGCCGTCGAAGGCGGCGCTGTCCATGAAGTGCACCGCACTGGCAAAGCCGTTCGCCCCGTTCATGTTGGTGAAGGTGAAGTTGTCGGCGGCGGCATTGAAGTTCACGATCGTGTCGCCCGCTCCGACAGCCGACTCGGCCGCGCTGGCGAAGTGGAAATTATCCGACGACGCGCTGGCGGTGATGGTGTCGGAGCCGAGCCCGCCGGTGACCGTCGTGGTACCGGCGGTATTGGCGATGGTGATGAAGTCGTTGCCGGTGCTGCCGTTGACGGTTTCGGCGTTGACGACGGTGACGTTGTTGGCGGTGCCGTTGAAGGTGATGGTGTCGTTGCCCGCGCCCATGTCGAAGATGGTGGCGAAACTGGACTGGGTCACCGTCAAGGTGTCGTTCGTCGCGCTGCCGTTGAGGTGGCCGATACCGAACAGGTTGTCGACCGAGTTGATCCCGGCAGCCAGGTTCAGGGTGTTGTCACCCTGCCCCAGATTGACCGAAACGCCGCTGACGGTGGTCGTCAGCGTCAGTGCATCGTTCGAGACGGTCCCGGTGAAATCGGTCCCGGAGATGTTCTCGACGTTGCTGACGCTGATCGAGTTGGCGCCATTGGCGAGGTTGACGATGTCGGCGCCGGCGCCGAGATCGATGGCGAGGCCGGAGACCGTGGTCTTCAGCGTCAGGCCGTTGTCCAGGCCGTTGCCGTTGATCTGCTCGATATTGAACGCGGTCAGCGTCTCGTACTGCGAACCGAAGCTCAGGACGTCGTGCCCGGCGCCGAGATCGACGATCGGGTTGCCACCCGGCTCATAGACCTGGTCCGTCAACGTCAGCGTGTCGTCCGACGCGGTGCCGTTGACATGCTGGACATTGTAGATGTCGACGAAGGTGTTGCTGCCCGCCGCCAGATTGAGCGTGTTGTTGCCCTGCTGCAGGTTGACCGTCATGCCGCCGCCGGCGTTGTTGAGCAGCGTCAGCGTGTCGTTCGACGCGGCGCCCGAGAAGTCCGCCGTCGTGATGGTCTCGACGTTGTTGACCGTCAGCGAATTGATGCCGCTGGCCAACGACAGCACGTCTGTGCCGCCGGCGAGGTCGATGCTCATCCCGGAGAGGGTCGTGCTCAGGTTGACGGTATCGTTGCCGATCGAGCCGGTCAGGATCTCGGTGTTGACCAGGCCGATCGCGTAGTTGCCGGCGGCCGCCAGAATGACCGTGTCGGTGCCGCCGCCCTGCATGTTGATGGTGTGGCCCGACAGGCCGGTGCCGATGGTCAGGAAGTCGCCATTGACGTTGTTGGTGCCGAAGAAGGTGTTGCTGTTGCCGCCGAAGCCGAGACCCGACACGTTGATCGAGCTCCCCGAGGTGCCGGCCATGGCCATGACATACCGGTCGGTGAACGACAGCACCTCGATGCTGGTCAGCGCATCGGTGCCGTCGCGGCCCGCGGTGTTGTCGCTGACCTGGGTCTGCCCCACCGCCGGCGTCGAGAAACTGACGGTGTAGCCGGCAAACGCGGCGGAATAGATCGCCATGTCGGCACCGTTGCCCCCGTTGATGACGTCGTTCCCGCCACCGCCGGTGATGGTGTCGCTGCCGCCGCCGGTCGTGATGCTGTCGTCAAATCCGGACCCGGTGATGCTGTTGACGCCGGTGAAGGTGTCTGTGCCCACCGAGGCGTCCTGGCCCACCGTCGTGCCTGCGAAGTTGCTGCTGAAGGTGACCGTCACCCCCGCCGTGGCGTTGGTATAGAGCAGCCGGGTGTTGTTGTTGCCGGTGATCTGGTCGTTGCCGCCCATGCCCTCGAACTGATTGAAGGTGCCGTTGTTGCCGACGTTGTACTGGCTGGGATCGGTAAAGCCGGCGGCGCCGAAATTGGTCGCGTTGTAGGTGTCAACGAACGTCGTTCCCTGGATGCCCTCGATCGAGCGCAGCGTATCGGTGCCGGTCGAGGTATCACCGGTCACGACTCCGGTGGTCATGCTGATGCCGACGCCGCCGGTGACGAAATAGACATTGAAGTAGGTGGCGGTATCGAAGCCGCCGCGACCGTCGATCCAGTCATCCCCCGCCAGGCCGGCAAAGGTATCGTTCGTGGTGCCGCCATAGAGGAAGTCGTTGTACATCGTGGCCTGGACGGCGTTGACGCCGGTGAAGTGATCGGTGCCGACCGACCCGTCGCCAACCGTGGTGCCGAGGTTGATGTCGAAGGTAATGCCGCCGGTGGCGTTGTTGTAGCCGAGCCGGGTCGAGCCGTTGCCGGTGATCTGGTCGTCGCCGCCGCCGCCGGTGAACTCGTTGAACGCTCCCAGCGATCCGGTGAATCCAACCGCATTGTAGGTGTCGACGAAGGCGGTACCGCGGACGCCTTCGACGGAAATCAGGGTGTCGGTACCGACCGTGGCGTCGCCGGTCACCGTGCCCGCCGCCATGTTGACGACGATGCCGGTGGTGGTGTTGGGATCGTTGATGTAGTCGGCGCGGTCGAAGCCGCCGCGGCCGTCGATGGTATCGTTGCCGGCTCGGCCCTCGAATACCTCGACGGTGCCGCCGGGGTTGCTGCTGCCGTACAGCATGTCGTTCCAGGCCGACCCCAGGACGTTGGCCACACCATTGCCGACAAAGGTATCGTGGCCGACGAAGCCGTCGCCGTCGGCGGTCTTGGCCTGCAAATCGACCGTCACTGCAGCGGTGGCGCTGAGATAGGACACGCGGGTCAGCGGCGCGCCCTGGCCGTTGGTGCTGCTGGTGATGGTATCGTTGCCGCCCATGCCCTCGAATTCGTTGAAGCCGGTCGGCGTGCCGGGCACGCCGGTGCTGCCGGCAAAGCCGGTGGCGTCGAACGTGTCGGCGAAATTGGTGCCGAGGATGCCCTCGATGTTGGCCAGGGTATCGGTGCCGACACCGGGACCGGTGATCGTCCCGGAAGCCAGGTTGAAGGCCATGCCGGCGGTAGCGTCGGTATAGATGGCGCGGTCGAAACCGGCACCACCGTCGATGGTGTCGTTGCCGGCAAAGCCCTGGAAGCGCTCGTTGGCCGCAGTGCCCGTCAGCGTATTGTCGCCGGCGTCACCGGCGAAGGTGCCGCCCGGGATCCCGGTCACGTTCAGGGTCAGGACCTTGTCGAAGGTCAGGCCGCCCGCATCCGTGGCCCGCACGGTGACCTGCTGGCTCGCCGCCGTCACGCCGCTCAGGCTGCCGGCCACGATGAGGTTGCCGCCGCTGATGCCGAACAGGCCGCCGTCGTTGTTGGTCAGGGTGAAGGTCGCGCTGTCGCCGAGATCAGGATCGATGGCGCTGAGCGCGCCAACGACGGTGTTGACAGCGCTGGACGCGGCAACGCTGGCGCTGGACAGCGTGACATTGGTCGGCGCTTCGTTGACGTTGCTGATCGCCAGATGCAGGCTGGTCGACGCATCCGGCGCCGCATGATTGGCGGCATCGTTGACGTTGACCGTCACGTCATAGGCGCTCTTTGCCTCAAAGTTGGCGCCACCGTTGAAATGCAGCTCCGGCCCGCCAGAACCGTTGACGATGGAGAAGAATGCGGCGTCGGCGCCGGACAGCGACAGCGCATTGGTGCCCAGCGCATCGTCGGTCACCGCGATGTCGGCGACCTTGATGTCGCCGCCGTTCTCGGCCGTCGTCGTCACCTTGTTCGACAGTGCGATCGCGGTCGGCGCCTCGTTGACATCGGCAATGGCGAGATGGAAGTTCTGCGATGCATCCGGCGTGGCGTGATTGCTCGCGCCGGCATCGTTGACGTTGACGGTGACGTCATAGGACGCCTTGGCCTCGAAATTGGCGCCACCGTTGAAATGTAGCTCCTTGCCGCTGGCGCCGGTGACAATGGAGAAGGACGCGGCGTCGGCACCCGACAACGACAAGACATTGCTGCCCAACGCGTCGTCGACGACGGCAATATCGGCGATCTTGATGTCGCCGCCATTCTCCGCCGTCGACGTCACCTGGTTCGACAGAGTGACCGTGGTCGGCGCCTCGTTGACGTCGGTGATCGACAGGTGGAAGCTCTGCGCCGCATCCAGCGCGACATGGTTGCTCGCGGTGGTGTCGTTGACATTGACGGTGACATCATATGCCGCCTTCGCCTCGAAATTGGCGCCTCCGACGAAATGCAGCTCTGGCCCGCCGCTACCGTTGACGATGGCAAACGACGCCGCATCGGCACCCGACAGCGACAGGGTGTTGCTGCCCAGCGCGTCATCGGTCACCGCGATATCGGCGACCTTGACGTTGCCGCCATTTTCGATCGTGGACAGCACCTGGTTCGACAGCGTCAGCGCGGTCGGCGCTTCGTTGACGTCGGTGACCGCAATGTTGAAGTTTTTGGTGAATGTATGGTTCGCCGAGTCGGTAACCTGTACCGAAACCAGCTGTGAGGCCGCGGTCTCGAAGTCGAGCGCGCCCGCCACCACCAAGTTGTTGGCGCTGATGCTGAAGCGGCCGCCGGCGTCGTTGGTCAGGGTATAGGTGGCGGTGTCGCCGGCATCCTGGTCGACATCCGACAGCACGCCGACCACCTGGCCGGGACCGCTGTTTTCCGCCACCGAGGCGTTGGTCAGCAGGATGTCGGTGGGCGCATGATTGGCGGCGGCAACGCCGAGCGAGGAGAAATTGGCGTCGCCGAGCGTCCCGGTCAGGCCGTTGAGCGCGATCTCCATGTCGCCGGCGCCGATCTGGCCGTCGCCGTCGACGTCGATCTGCAGCACATTGATCCCGCCGATGTTGGCGAGAATGGCCTCGGACTGCGGTGCAGCGATGCTGCCGTCGAGGACGCCGTCGGCCTTGAAGTGAACCTGGGTGGCCAGGCCGCTGACGTGATCGAACTGCAAGGTATCATTGCCGGCGTTGAAGTTGGTGATGGTGTCGCGGCCGGGTCCGGTTGCGGACTCCGACACGGTGGTGAAGCGGAACACGTCGGCGCCGCCGCTCGCGGTAATGAAGTCGGCACCGCCTCCGCCGGTCACAGTCGCGGTGCCCGAACCGTTCGCGATGGTGATGACGTCGGTGCCCGCGGTACCGATCACATTCTCGACGTTCCTGACGGTGACGCCGTTGGCGCCGCCGATCAGATTAAGCGTGTCGCTGCCGGCTCCGAGATCGATGGTGTCGCCGCCCGCATCGCTGCGCAAGGTCAGCACGTCGTCGGTCGCGCTGCCGTTGATGGTCTGGATGTTGTACGCGGTCAGATCGTTGCTGCCGGCTGCCAGGTTGAGGGTGTTGCTGCCCTGTTGCAGGTTGACGGTGATGCCGCTGACATTGTTCAGCAGTTGCAATGTGTCGTTGGAGGCCGGGCCGCCGTTGAAGATGTCGGCGGTATCGATATGTTCGACGTTGGTGACATTGAGGGAGTTGCTTCCGCTGGCAACACTCAGGGTGTCGTCGCCGCCGCCGAGGTCCACGGCCAGGCCGGTCACCGCATTGGTCAGCGAAAAGAAATTGCCAAGGGCGTTGCCGACCAGATGCTCGGTATTGAGCAGGCCGAGGCTGGCGAATTGCATGCCGAGGCTGAGGGTATCGTCGCCGCCGCCGAGATTGACAACCACATCGTTGTTTGGCGTGAAGAGGCCGCTGGAGATCGTCAGGCTGTCGTTGGACGAGGTCCCATTGACTGCGTCGACGTTGAAGACGTTCACCAGCGCGTTGACGCCGCCGGCGAGAAACAGCGCATTGGTGCCGAGACCCAGACTGACCGAGACGCCACTGACGTTGTTGAGCAGGTTGAGCGTATCGTTCGACGCGGTGCCCGAAATATCGCTGCCGTTGATGGTTTCGACATTGGTCACGCTCAGCGAGTTGACGCCGTTGGCGAGATTGAGGCCGTCATTGCCGGCGCCGAGATCGACCGACAGGCCGGTGGCATTGTTGGTCAGCGTGACGAAGTTGTCGCCGGCGTTGCCGGCCAGGTTTTCCACGTTGACCAGATTGAGGTTGCCGCCGCCGATTCCGGCGCCGAGCTTGACGGTGTCGTTGCCGGCGCCGAGGTTGAGCTGGCGGTTGACCAGGCTGAAGCCGATGGTCAAATAGTCGTCGCCGCCCGTTCCCGTGAGCGGACCGCTGGTGCCGAAGTTCACGCCGGTGAAGTCGACCGGGTTTGTCGCGGAGCCGGTCGCCGTCAACACCAGTGCATCGCTGAACTGCACCATTTCGATGCCGGTCAGGGTGTCGGTGCCGTCGCGGGTCGGCATGCCGTCAGCCACCGTAAACGAACCTGAGCCCGGCGTGATGGCATAAGCCGAGCGTGGTCCGGTATAGACCGCGACGTCGGCCCCTCC
>Ga0209758_1002991_pt1 | contig 16204 bp, 16 predicted proteins | sample AraplaMF_Col_mMF_FD_184258 | JGI IMG/M metagenome (GOLD analysis project Ga0209758, IMG submission 184258) | Arabidopsis root microbial communities from the University of North Carolina, USA - plate scrape MF_Col_mMF (SPAdes) (version 2) | ecosystem: Host-associated > Plants > Roots > Endosphere... | reverse complement strand
ATGTAGGCATGCGGCGTCGTACGCGGGCTTGATCCGCCGATCAGCCGGCTTTGCCTTTGAAGCCGGAAAACACGCCTTTCGGAAACACGAACAGGATGACCAGCAGCACCGACAGAGCGGTGACGTTCTTGAAGCTGGCGCCGAAGATGACGATGGCGGCGGCCTGCAACAGTCCAAGGATGACGCCGCCGGCCAGCGCTCCGCCGACGCTGCCGAATCCACCGATGATCGCGGCGATGAAGCCTGCCACGCCGAAAGAGCCGCCGGCGCTGAAACTCGTCACCTGGGTAGGTGTGACCAGAATCCCGGCGAAGGCGCCGATCGCCGCGGAGAGCGCAAAGGACAGGATCAACATCCGGCTGACCGGTATGCCGAGCAGCGCGGCCGCCTCCCGGTTTTGCGAACAGGCGCGCAACGCCCGGCCGGCACTGGTCTTCATGAAGAAGTACACCAGCGCCATCACTGCCAGCGAGCCGCAGCCCAGGATCCAGAACAGCTGATAGCTGATCGCGATACTTCCCAGTTTGAGCGGCCCCCCGGCGGTGAACTCGCCGAAGGTGCGGGTTTCATCGCCGAGCGTCAGGATCGTCGCCCGCTCGATCATCACCTGCGTCGCCAGCGTCGCGAGAACGATGGCGAACAGCGGAGATCCGCGGTCGAGCATGGGACGCACCACGGTGGTTTCGATCGCGATGCCGAACAGCGCGACCACCGGGATTGTGACCGCCGCGGCGACGAGGATGGGAACGCCGAAACGCGTCAGCACGGTGTGGCAGATCATCCCGCCCAGCATCACGAACAGGCCCTGCGCGAAATTCAGGATTCCGCTGGCATTGTAGATGATGCAAAAGCCCACGCCGACGAGGCCGTAGACCAGTCCGACGCCGACCCCGCTGACGAGACTTTGCAAAAGCTGTGTCGTGTCAAGCACGGACCGTCTCCTCTCCGCCGAGATAGGCGGCTAATACGGCGGGATGAGTCTTTACCTCGTCCGGCGTGCCTTCGGCGATCTTGCGGCCGAAATCCAGCACGACGATGCGTTGCGCGATGCGCATGACGAGGTTCATGTCGTGCTCCACCAGCAGCACGGCGATCCCCCGTCGATTGATTCGTTCGATGACGTCGGCCAGGGCCGCGGTCTCGTGGACATTGAGGCCCGCCGCCGGCTCGTCGAGCAGCAGCAGCTTCGGTTCGGCGGCGAGGGCGCGAGCCAGCTCGAGCAGCCGCTGCTGACCATAGGGGAGGTGGTCGGCCATCATCCCGCCGAGCCCCTCGAGTCCGACGAACTCCAGCAACTCGCTGGTTTTCCGCTCGATCATGGCTTGCTGATCCCGCACCCACTGCCGACGGAACAGCGCGCTGCCGACGCTGCCTTTGGTGATGCGGTGAAACCCGACGCTCACGTTCTGCGCCGCGGTCAGCGACTTGAACAACTGGACCAGTTGAAAGGTCCGAACCAGACCCCGCTGGGCGACCTCATGCTGTGCCAGGCCGACAATCTCGTCACCGGCGAACCGCACGGACCCCTCGGTCGGCTCCATGGCCCCCGAGATGATGTTGAAAAGCGTCGTTTTGCCCGCGCCGTTCGGGCCGATGACGGCGACCATGGCGCCGTCGCCGACGTCGAAGGAAATGCCGTCATTGGCGACAAGTCCGCCAAATCGCTTCGTCACGTCACGTACCGAGAGGATCACGATCCCTGCTTTCCGTCGCTGGGGGCCTGGTGCCGCCGCGTTGCGAGATCATTGATCCGCGAGATGCCCTGTCCGATCAGGGCGAACACCCCCCGTGGCGCGTAGATCAGGATCGCGACCAGGATGATGCAATAGGCGATATCCTGCAATTCCTTCAGGCCCCTGAGGACCTCGGGCAGCAGCATCACCAGCAGGGCGCCCAGCAGCGGCCCCCACGTGGTGCCTATTCCTCCGAGGAAGAGCATCGTGAAGCTCTGAATGACCATCGCGGCGCCGAAAACTTCCGGGCTGATGAAACCGACGAAATGCGCAAAGAGGGATCCTGCTGCCGCGGCGTACATCGCCGCGATCACGAATGCGATCAGCTTGTAGCGGGCGACGTTGATGCCGAGAGCCGCCGCCGCGGCCTCGCTCCCCGCGATGCCGCGCAGTGCGCGCCCGAACCGGGAATCGACCAGGCGAATGGAGATCCAGACGCCCAGCAGCAATATCAGCGTGATCACCACGAGCTGCTGCTTGTCGGAAGCCAGTTCGAAGCCTGCGATGCCGATCGGTGGAATTCCCAGATAGCCCATGTAGCCGTGGGTCAGGCTGGTCCATTCGACGCTGATCTCGTAGCTGATGGTGCCGAGCGCAAAGGTCGCCATGGTGAGATAGTGGCTGCGCAGCTTGAGCGTGGAATATCCGATCGCCGCCGCGAAGGCGCCGGCCATGGCCATCGAGGCGAAAAACGCCAGGGTCTGATCCCAGTTGTAACGTTCGCACAGCACGGCGGTCCCATAGCCGCCGATGGCCGCAAACGCATTCTGCCCGAAGGAGGCTTGCCCCGTGTACCCCATGAAGAAGTTGAGGCCGGTGCAGAAAATCCCATAAATCGCCGCGAAGCCCAGCACGGTCACGACGTATCCATTGGAGCCGAGCCCGATGGCGAGAGCCGCCAATATCAGCACGACCGGGGCGGCGGCCACGGCGGAACGGTTAATGGAAGTAGTAGCGGGCGAGATCATGATGTGAATCGATTTCGTTTGCAGGAAGATCGGCAACGATTTTTCCGAGCGAGATCACGTAAACGCGCTTCGCCAGTTTGAGCGCCAGCAGCGCCTTCTGTTCGATCAGGAGGATGCCGAGACCCTGGCGATTGAGTTCGGCCAGCGTCTCCATGATTTCCGCCGAGACGCGGGGAGCGAGCCCCAGCGACGGTTCGTCCAGGATCAGCAGCTTCGGCTTTGCCATCAGCCCGCGGCCGATCGCCAGCATCTGTTGCTCGCCGCCGGATAGCGACGATGCATTCTGGTCCAGCCGTTCCTTGAGACGCGGAAACAGGTTGAAAGTCGATTGCAGCCGCTCTTCGATCGTTTGGGCGCTTCGATCGGAGGTGTAGCCGCCGAGCAGCAGGTTCTCCCGAACCGACATCTGCCCGAACAGCCCTCTGCCTTCCTGAATCATCACGATGCCGGCGCGGGCGCGCTCGTGCGTCGGCAACGAGGAAATATCACGGCCCTGGAAATAGATCCGCCCGGCCGACGGTATCAGCCGCGTGATCGCGCGCACCAGCGTGGTCTTGCCGGCGCCATTCGGGCCCAAGATCGTGACGAGTTCACCTTCGCCGAGAGAAATGCTCGTCGGTTTGAGCGCGTGGACGTGGCCGTAGCGCGCGGAGAGGTCGCGCACGTCGAGGAGCCGGTTCGCTCCCGCTTCCGCAGTGTCGTTCATTTGACGGTGAAGTTTCCGTTGCGAACGACGCCGATGACGAACGGATTCTGGGTCACGCCATAATGCTGGTCCGGCGAAAAATGATATTTCGTCATGATGCCTTGAAAGTCGCTGACCTTCTCCAGCGAGTCCCGCATCGTCGCGCCGTCGATCGAGCCGCCTGTTTCCGCCGCTTTGGCAATGATCGAAATGGAGTCCCATGCGCGCGCCCCGGCGGCGGGATCGCGATCGCCATATTTTCCGCGCCAGGCTTTGAGGAATTCGTCCAGCAGGACGCGTTGCGGTCCGGCCGGAACGGAATCGGGAATCTGCGCGCTGGTACCGACGAACAGGAATCGTTCGCCGAGAAGCTCGCCGCTTTGCCGGAAGATGGATCCGTCATCGATGGCCGCGAACAGGATCATCTGGTCGAAACCGAGCTGGATGATGTTCTTGGCCGCAACGACCGTCGAGCCCCCGAGCCCGATCTTGATGATGGCGCCGCCGCCGGCCGCCTTGATCCGCCCGATCTGGATGCTCAGGTCGGGATCATCCGCCTTGTAGGATTCAACCGCCACGACGGTGAGGCCGAATTCCTTGGCCATGGTTTCGGCCAGCGATTTGGTCATGTTCGCGTAAGGAGTCGGATCGTGGAGCAATCCGACTTTCCTGATCTCGGTTTTTTCCTGGAGATAACGGAAGCGCGCCTCGAGGTCGAACCGCGGCGGCGACAGGTTGGTGAACGTCCATTTCCGCTCCAGCGGGCGATCGGGAAGGATGGAGCAAAGGAACATCGGGATTTCGGCGCGCGCCGAAGCGCCGGCGGCGGCGAAATTTCCCGCCGAGACGCATCCGCTGTCGAAGACCTGGACCTTGTCGCTGGACAGCATCTTGCGATAGCCGACCACCGCCTCCTGCGGTTCGGATCGGTTGTCCTCGACGAAAAGTTCGAGTTTGCGGCCGAGCAGGCCGCCGCCGGCGTTGATCTTGTCGATGGCCAGCAGCATGCCGTCGCGCCAGGCGCGGTCGTTGTTCGCCGCATAGCCGTTCAGCCCGAGCGACGCGCCGATTTTGTAGGTTTCCTGCGCTCCGGACGGCGACAGCGCCACCGAGGCGGCGAGAAAGACTGCCGCCAGAACCCCTGTTGACCCGCCCATCACACGCTTCCTTCCTGTTCTTGTAGACGCAACAAATTTCTAAAAATGATACTACTGGCCCCAGGGTGCGTCAACCGTGGGCGACTGCGGCTCAATCCCGCGGCTGTTGTCCGCCGAGCAGATTTGAGATCTGGGCGGCCGCCCCCATGATCTGGTTGATTTGCTCCGCCGATGGCTGTTCTTCGATGAACTGGATCGAATCGACGATGCCGACCGTGGCCACGACCCGTCCCGTTGCGTCGAATACCGGCGCCGCCAGCGTATTCACGCCCAGCATCGTCTCGTTGTAGCCCTGGGCCCAACCCTGGCGTCTGATGAGATCGAGCTGGGCCTGGAGCTGGCTCGGACTGACGATCGTCTGTGGCGTGAACATCGTCAGCCTCGCCCGCAGGACGCGGGTCTGGATCGACGGGGAGCAGAAAGCCAAGGCCGCCTTGCCTTGGGCCGACGCGTGGAAATGCAGCAGCGTTCCTTTTCTGACCCCGATTTCGATCGGCGACAGGCTCGGCAACGTCGCCAGCACGCGCACGCCCGCCTCCTCGACCTGCGAAATGACCGTGAGATGTCCGAGGTCGTCGCGCATTTTAAGCAGGATCGGGGTCGCCATGGCGACGATATCGAGATCGTCGCTGATCTTTTGGCCGAGGCCGATCAGGCGTGGACCGACCTGATAACGTTCATTGTTGGCGTCCTGCGCGATGAAACCGAGTTCGGCCAGCGTGTGCAAATGCCGGGATATGCGACTCTTCGTCGTTCCCAGCGCCTCGGCCAGGGCGGTCACACCCACCGACTTGCGCTGCAATACGATGTACTCGATGAGGCGCATGGTAAGGGCTACGGCTTGCACCCCCGGCTCGTCCTCCCCGGATATGCGCGGCAAATCATCCTCCCACTGCTATTGAAGCTCTCTTGAACTCGCGAGACTGGTCTGCCATAAAGACAAAAATGTATTCATGTTCTGGTCTACGATACTGCGCGTGGCGGGTCTCCGCAAGCTCCCGGTCATGGCTTCCGCCGGGTGTCCGGCACCCATGCGGGATCGGACCGTCGTGCGCGACGTGAGCAACCGGCAACGTCGTCACCTCCCGTCGGACCACCATGATCACTGAACCAAATGACCTGCGAGCGTCGAATGACTGAACCCAAGCCATCGCCGGAAACGGACCGCAACCCCCGAATCTACAAAATTCTCCAGGGGGCCATCGATCCGCACGTGCACAGCGGACCATCCATCGCGCCGCGCTCGATCGATCATCTCGAACTGGTGCGCGAGCTGTCGGGGGCCGGATTCGCCGCCGTGGTCACCAAGGATCACGACTATGCGGGCGTTGCGACGGCAAAGCTGATCAGGGACCATTTTCCCGAATTGCGAACCAGGATCTATTCGAGCATCGCCCTCAACAACGTCGTCGGCGGGATGAATCCCTATGCGGTGGAGCATACGGCGGCGATGGGAGGCAAGATCGTCTGGCTGCCGACCCTTTCAGCCGAAAACCACCTGAAGTGGGAGAAGTCGGCAAAGTGGACCCACCCGGCGTCGACATCGAAGATGCGGCCCGCCACCGCCGTGCCCGTCCTTGACGAGGCCGGAAACGTTCGTGACGACGTCAAGGAGGTCTTGGATGTCGTGGCGAAGAACGATCTGGTCCTGGCCAGCGGCCACATTCACGTCAGCGAAACCTGGAAGGTCTTCGAGGAAGCCAAAAGCCGAGGCGTCAAGCGCCTGGTCCTGACCCACCCCGAAGCCATCGTCGGCGCGAGCCTGAATGACGTCAAGGGAATCGCCGCCATGGGCGCGACCGTGGAGCATTCGCTCGGAATGTTCATGGGCAAGATGGCGACGGAAACCCGGACTCCCGCCGATCTCGGTCGCCACATCGAGGCGGCCGGGGTCGATCATACGATGTTCTGTTCCGATCTGGGCCAGATAGGATCTGCCAGCCCGCTCGAAGGGTTCCGGCGCGGTGTCGAGATGTGTCTGGATCTGGGGTATTCGGACGCCGACATCAAAAAGATGGTTTCCACCAATGCCGCGCGCCTGCTTGGCCTGGAAGTAAACTGATATCGCAACCCTGCTGCCTCACACGCGGGTTTGGCCCGCCTGTCCAGCACTCTTCGCACGACGTCTCACGAAGGGAATGCGGCGGCTGTTTGCTTTCCGACGCAGAGGGTGATCGCCTCTACTGCTGGGCCGGCGCATCCGCGCTGATCTCGTCAGCCGGTCGTGCTGCTACGGCATCGACGCCGCAGAGCTTTTCGAAATCGTCCGGCGTGAAAGTCTTGCCGTCGTCGTCCGTGAGCACCACCTGCCAGCCTTCGCTGGCCCACACGCGCGCTTTCGCAACCGCCATGAACACACTGATCTTGCGGCTGTGTACTTTTTCGTTATCGCGTTCCGCGCGCATCTGATAGGGCAACGGTCATCTCCTGCATCGCATCATCGCGGCAGGTGTGGTCGATCGCTTTGACTGCATTTGGCCGACAAGATGACGATTTGGCGGCGTACGAGATGGCGGCGCTCAGCTGACGATCCGCGTCGCCTCGCTTTGCTCGTTGCGCTGCGAGGATGGGTCTGCCCAGCTTTCGATTGCGGAGGCCGGAATCGACCTGCGGGGTTGATGTGGATTGAGCGTGCCTGCGTTGACCGACCAGCCTTTTGCCAGAACCTGCAGCGCGAACAGCTTGGCGTCGGCTTCGGTCTTGAACGTGCGTGTCGAACGGATCGTGCCCGTGGCCCGGTCGTCCGATTTGATCGTCTTGTCGGGCCCGAAGGCCACATACCAGATATCGGGCTGCGTCATCATCTCGTGTCAATTCCGATTGTGACAACAAGTTCCATTGGTGCCTTTATCGGTATCGCCGAGGCGGTATCGATCGGGCCGGTCCGCGTAAGGAAAATGCGTCAGAACAGGAATCCAGAGCGATGCGGCAAGCAAAAGAGGCCGTCCCGGGGGACGGCCTCTGCGTTGCATGGTGCTGGATGCTACTCGATGACTTCGACGATGCGATGGGTGCCGGGTTCGACCAGAACGGTGCGGCCGTTGACCACGGTATAGCGATATTGCTGGACACCGTATTCCGGCGGCACGTCGTAATAGGTCACGCCTTCTCCGGGCAGCACCGCGCCGACCCGGACGTCCTCGCGATACTGATAGGACGGGCGCCGCTGTTCGACGACATAAGTGCGGAATCGCGGCCGCTGATCGACGCCGAGAACACCGGCAACGCCGCCCACCACGCCGCCGATCGTGCCGCCGACAATGGCTCCGACGGGGCCGGCGGCGCGCTCGCCTTCGCGCGCGCCGCGTTCGATTCCACCCGGTACGCCCTGGGCCTGGGCGACGACGGGAATAGCCACTGCGGCGCAGATGGCAGCAGCTCCGATAACACGGCGAATCATGATGATCTCCTGAGGGATGATGGAAGTCCGGGAGACCAAGTCCTTGCGGGTCCTGGGGTTCCATCGCGCCTGAAGCAGGCTGCGCGGAAGCGGCCTTACATTGCAATGAGATCGCGAACCCGCCGCGACAGGTCGCCGAGGTCGAACGGCTTGGTGATCATGTCCATGCCGGGCTGCAGGACATCCTTGGCGATCGCAACATTCTCGGCATAGCCGGTGATGAAAAGAATTTTCAGGCCGGGCCGGTTTTCCCGGGCCTGGTCGGCCAGTTGCCGGCCATTCATGCCGGGCAGGCCGACGTCGGTGATCAGAAGATCGACCCGCGTGCCGGGCCGCAGCGCGCGCAGGCCGGATGGTCCATCGGCGGCTTCCAGCGTCCGGTAGCCCTGGTCATGCAGCATCTCGACGATGACGCCGCGCACCACGCTGTCATCCTCGACCACCAGCACCGTTTCACCGGCGCCGGGCTCGGCCGCGGCGGCGGGCGCGGGTCGCTCCGCGGCCGGTTCGCCATGGTGGCGCGGCAGATAGAGGTTGACCGATGTCCCCGATCCCGGCGCGCTGTCGATGGTGACGTGGCCGTCGGATTGCCGCACGAATCCATAGATCATCGACAGGCCGAGCCCGGTGCCCTGGCCGAGCGGTTTTGTGGTGAAGAACGGATCGAAGGCGCGCGCCGCCACCTCCGCGCTCATGCCGGTGCCGGTGTCGGTGACGCGGATGCGGACGTAGTCGCCCGGGACAGGCGTTTCGGCGTCGATGCCGTCCAGTCGCGCATTCGCGGTGGCGATGGTGAGCTTGCCGCCGCCCGGCATGGCGTCGCGGGCATTGATGGCGAGATTGAGCAGCGCGCTTTCGAGCTGGTTCGGATCGCATTCGGTGAGCCAGAGATCCGCCGACGCGGCGATGTCGAGATCGATGGTCTCGCCGATGGTCCGTCGCAACAGGTCCTCCAGCGACACCACCAGCTGATTGGCGTCGACGGATTTCGGAATCAGCGGTTGCCGCCGCGCGAAGGCCAGCAGCCGATGGGTCAGTGCCGCGGCACGGTTGGCCGAAGTCATCGCCGCCTTGATATAGCGCGTCACGTTTTCGGTGCGGCCCTGGTCGAGCCTCGTCTGCATCAGATCGAGCGATCCGACGATGCCGGTCAACAGGTTGTTGAAGTCGTGGGCGATGCCGCCGGTGAGCTGTCCGACCGCCTCCATCTTCTGCGATTGGCGCAGCGCCTCCTCGGCCGTCCTGAGCCGCTCCGAGGCGGCCTTTTCAGCCGTGACGTCGCGGGCGACCGCATAGATATGATCGTCGTCCGAAACCCCGGTCCACGACAGCCACCGGTAGGAGCCGTCGCTGTGGCGAAAGCGGTTCTCGAAACGCACGGTGGCATTGCCCTGTTTCAGCTTGTGCAGGTGCGCCCGCGACAGTTCGCCGTCATCGGGATGCTCCAGCCATTGCGACGTGCGGTTCAACAGCTCGGAGGCGGTCCAGCCCAGCGTGCGAGTCCAGGCCGGATTGATGGTTCGCCAGATGCCGTCGAGATCGGCCACCAGCAGCAGGTCCTGCGACACGTTCCAGATCCGGTCGCGCTCCCTGGTCTTCTCCTCGACCCGCTCCGCCAGCGTCGCGTTCAGGTTGGCGAGCTCGTCCGCCAGGGCGCGGAATTTTTCTTCGCTTTGCCGCAGCGCCCGCTCCGCCATCACCTGTTCGGTGACGTCGGTATGCGCGCCGACCAGGCGTACGGCCTTCCCGCTCTCGTCGCGCTCGATCACGGCTTTGACCGAGATCCACCGCATCTCGCCGTCGCTGGGCCGAATGATGCGGTATTGCGCCGTGTAATCGCGGACATCGGATTTCACGGCCTCGCGAAACTTGCGGTCGGTGGCTTCGCGGTCATCCGGATGGATTCGCCGCGCCCAGTCGTCGTGGGTTTCGTTGGCGGCTTCCGGTGGCAGGCCGTGGATCTCCAGATATTCCGGCGAGCGGCGATTGCGGAAGCCGGTCGTCAGATCGACTTCGAGTCCGCCGATCCGCCCGATCTGCTGCACGCGCGCGAGCTCGGCTTCGCGTTCACGCAGCACCTGTGCCGCACGATGCTCTTTGGTGACATCGCGGCAGATCACCAGCACGCCGCCGATCCGGCCGTCCTCGTCGATCGGGCTGTAGCCATAGGTCCACCAGACCTGCTCCAGCGCGCCATGACGCGTCACCGGCACCAGCTGGTCTTCGTGCCAGGTGGCGCCGCCGCCGCTCATCACCTGCTCGATCTGCGGGCCGATGATCGGCCAGATTTCGGCCCAGCATTCCCGGCCGCGCTGCCCGAGCGCGCTCGGGTGGCGCTCCGGTCCCATGGTCTGGCGGTAGGCGTCATTATAGAACTGGATCAGCTCCGGACCCCACCAGATGAACATCGGGTGGTTGGAGTTGAGCAGCAGGCGCAGCGTGGTGCGCAGGCTCTGCGGCCACCGGTCCGGTGATCCGACGGCAGTTGCCGACCAGTCGAAGGCGCGGGTCAATGCGCCCATCTCGCCGCCCCCGGCGAGAAAGTCCACGCTCGTTGATCTGTTGATATCCAGCATCGGGGACAACCGGTACGCCTACCCGGCTAACGGGAGCCGAACAAACTTAGTTATCTGTCAGGATACGTGAAAATCAGGCCCCGGCTCAAGCGCCCCGTGTTGCGTTAACCACGTTGGCCGACGCCGGCGGCGGGGCTTCAGGTGGTGTCGCCGTTCTTGATCAGGCCGGCGGCGGTGAGGGCGCGGGTGATGACGGCGCTGACATCGATCGCGCGCCGTGACGGCCGCTCGCGGGGCTCGGCGCGCCTGTCGCCGGCCGCCCGCACCTTGAGCGCAGGCGCGAGTTGGCGCGCCCGCTCCGGCGTCGGCGTCAGGATCGGCTGCGAGACCGGCTTGAGGCTTTCCTTGGGCTTCTCTCTGGCTTGCGATTGGTGAACCCGGCCAGTCAGGCCGAAGAACTGCGCGATGCGGTAGGAGGAAGAGATTCCGGCCTCGATCAGGAACGCGCCCTCGGCGCCATACCGTTCGTCGTTTTCGGCGGTGCCGAGCGGCGTGCCATGGGCCATGTTGGTGATGGTATAGGATTCGACCACGGTCTCGCCATCCGCATTCCACCAGACCTGCCGCGGATAGCCGTCGACGGTGGCTTCCGACATCGGCGTCGCCGGCAGCTGGTGCACGTCCAGCCACTGCTTGACGATCTCGTCCGCATTTGCCGGGCTCACTGTGCGGTCCGCGCTGCCGTGCCACACCGACAATCGCGGCCATGGTCCTTTGTGCGTCGAGGCCTTGCGCACCAGATCGCCGAGCTCGGCGGCGGCGCGCGGCGGCGACTGGAACATGCCCTTCAGCGCTTCCTGCACGTTGCTGGCGATGCCATAGGGCAGGCCGGCAATGACTGCGCCGCCGGCAAAGACCTCCGGATAGGTCGCGAGCATCGCCGTGGTCATGGCGCCGCCGGCGGACAATCCGGTGACGAAGATGCGGCGGCGGTCGATGCCGGCCGTGCGCGTCATCTGTTCGATCATCTGCCGGATCGAGCCTGCTTCGCCGCTTTCGCGCATGGTGTCTTCCGGCAGAAACCAGTTGAAGCAGCCATTGGCGTTGTTCGAGCGCTTCTGCTCCGGCATCAGCAGCGCGAAACCGTAGCGCTCCGCCAGCGCCGACCAGCCGGCGCCGATATCGTAACCGGCGGCACTTTGCGTGCAGCCATGCAGAACGACCACCATCCCGGAAGATTTCGGCAGGTCGGCCGGCACGAAGGAAAACATCCGGAGATCGCCCGGGTTGTCGCCGAAGCCGGTGGTCTCGCTCAACCTGCTGCCGGCGCTCCGCGCGTCGCGCGACGAGGTCGCGAAACCCTTCAGATCGGTCATTTTCGGCAGATGGCGCAGGAATTCGATGTTGCTGGCGAGGGACACAGCGGCTCCTTGTTTATCGCCTTATAACTTATCCATCGGACGATGGTTGCCGCACTGCAAAATAAAATGAATAAGCCCGATCCGGGAGCCATTATTGGTGCGGCGAGTGGGAAACGAGGCCAGCTCGTCGCCTGACCAGGCAGGCAACGACTTATTGTTGCGGGAAGGGGGGCTTTACCGACAGATTTTACCGGATCGGCGGCGCGTACTGAATGCCGCCTGCGCTCCACAGCTGGTTGAGGCCGCGCGGAATCGCAAGTTTTGATCCGGTGCCGACATTTCGTTCATAGACTTCGCCGTAATTGCCGACGTGACGGATGATGCGCGCCGCCCAGTCCTTGCTCAGCCCAAGGTCTTCGCCGTAAGCGCCCTCGGTGCCGACCAGCCGCATCACGTCGGGCTTTTTCGATTTCAGCGCCTCGTCGATGTTTTTCGAGGTGATGCCGAGCTCCTCGGCATTGATCATCGCATACAGCGTCCACTTCACGATCATCATCCAGTCGTCGTCGCGCTGCCGCACCACCGGCGCCAGCGGCTCCTTGGAGATCACGTCGGGCAGGATGACCTGGTCATCCGGCTTCGGCATGTTGAGCCGCAGCGCGTAGAGCTGCGAGACGTCGGCGGTGAAGGTGTCGCACTGGCCGCTATTGTAGGCCTTGATGACGTCGTCGAGCTTGGGGAATTTGACTTCCGTGTACTTCATGTTGTTGGCGCGGAAGTAGTCGGCGAGGTTGAGCTGCGTGGTGGTGGCCTCCTGCACGCAGACCTTGCTGCCGTCGAGGTCGAGCGCCGAATCCTTGTTGCGCGATTTCGGCACCATGAAGCCTTCGCCGTCATAATAGGCGACGGCGGGGAAATACAGGTCGTAGTTGGTTTCGCGCGACATGCTCCAGGTCGAATTGCGCGCCAGCACGTCGACCTTGCGGTTCTGCAATTCCTTGAAGCGCTCATTGGCGTCGAGCGCCACGAACGTCACTTTCTTGGGGTCGTTGAAGATCGCCGCGGCGATGGCACGGCAGAAATCGACGTCGAAGCCGGTCCAGTTGCCCTTGTCGTCGGGGATCGAGAAGCCGGGCAGGCCGGTGTTGACGCCGCACAGCACGGCGTCGCGCCGCACCGTGCGCTTCAGCGTCTTGGTGTCGTAGCGTTCATAAGTGATGGCGGCTGCCGCCACCGCCGCGGCAACCACGAGGCCGATCGCAAGACCGGTCTGGAAAGTACGCTTCAACATGATGGATAGCCCCTGCCGTCGGGAAAAAGGAAATGGTCCTGAAAATCTGACGGGATGCGGTCAGAGTTCGGGCTTCTGCTTGATGATGACCTTGGTGCCGACAGGCACGCGCTCGTAGAGATCGGCGACGTCGGTGTTGACCAGCCGGAAGCAGCCGGATGACACCGCGGTGCCGATGGTGTCCGGCCGGTTGGTGCCGTGGATGCGATAGACGGTGGCGCCGAGATAGAGCGCGCGAGCGCCGAGCGGATTGCCGGGGCCGCCGGCCATGAAGCGCGGCAGATAAGGCTGGCGCTCGATCATTTCAGGCGGCGGCGTCCAGTCCGGCCATTCCGCCTTGCGCGAGATCTTCACCAGCCCCTGCCACGTAAAGCCGTCGCGGCCGACGCCGATGCCGTAGCGGATCGCGCGGCCGTTGCCCTGGATCAGGTAGAGATGGCGCTCGGCGGTCTGCACGATGATGGTGCCGGGCGGCTCGTTGGTGCGGTACAGCACCATCTGCTTCTGGAATTCCGGCTCCAGCTGCACCGAATCGTCGGCGATCAGCCCAGGCTCGTCGCCGACGTCGGGCCGGGCTTTTTGCGCAACACCCTGCGAGACCGACAGTGTCAGGCCGGCCGTGGCGACCAGCGAAAGCCAGATCAGGCGGCGAAATGCGATCATCGATGAACTCTCCCGGTGGCAGGCGGATTGTCTATCGCGATTTGACCGATCTTGGAACCGGCAAAATCGCTTGCCGCGCCAGGGTGCTGCAATGTTTGCGGTTTTTTGAAGATGGCGGCCCTTGATCAGATCATGGCTCGCTTTCGGCAGGTCATTTCGGCGCGATCCACAGCCGCAACCCATAGGCGACGATCGCCACCGTGCCGACGCCGCCGAGCCACAGGGCTGCGAACCACAACAGCCGTTGCGTCAGCGGGGCCGGCTGGTTCTCCGACGGCCTCAATGGTAGCCGCTCCCGGCGCGGACCTTGCCGCGAAACACCCAGTAATTCCATGACGTGTAGGCCAGGATGACCGGCACCAGGGCGACCACGCCGAACAGCATGAAGATCTGGCTGCCCTCGGGAGAGGCCGCCTGCCAGATGGTGATGCTGCGCGGCACGATATAGGGCCACATGCTGATGCCGAGCCCGGCATAGGACAGCGCGAACAGCGCCAGCGACAGAAAGAACGGCCGGTAGTCCTGCTTGTTGGCGAGGCTGCGCAGCAACAGCACGGTGACGCCGGCCACCGCGACCGGCACCGGCGCGGTCAGCAGGATGTTCGGCCAGGTGAACCAGCGCCGGGCATATTCGGCGTCGAGGAACGGCGTCGCGATGCTGACCGCGCCGATGGCGCCGAGCATGGCGAACAACAGCCAGCCGCTGAGGTGATAGGCACGGTCGCGCAATTCGCCCTCGGTCTTCATCACCAGCCAGGTGGCGCCGAGCAGGCCATAGCCCACCACCGTCGCGGCGCCGGTCAGCATGCTGAACGGCGTCAGCCAGTCCCACCAGCCGCCGGCATACTGGCGGCCGTCGACATGGACGCCCTGCAGGATGGCGCCGAGCGCGATGCCCTGCGACAGCGCCGCCAGCAGCGAGCCGGCGGCGAAGGCGATGTCCCACAGGTTGCGCTCGCGCCGGCTGCGCCAGCGGAATTCGAAGGCGACGCCGCGGAAAACCAGGCCGATCAGCATGGCGATGATCGGCGTATAGAGCGCCGGCATCAGCACCGCATAGGCCAGCGGAAACGCCGCGAACAACCCGCCGCCGCCGAGCACCAGCCAGGTTTCGTTGCCGTCCCACACCGGCGCCACGGTGTTCATGATGACGTCGCGGTCGGCCTTGTTCGGAAACAGCGGAAACAGCATGCCGAGGCCGAGATCGAAGCCGTCGAGCACGACGTAGACGAAGACCGCGAAGGCGATGATGAACGCCCACACCACCGCGATGTCGAAAATGCCCATCATGCATGGCCTCCCTGCGCGGCGGGCGCCGGCGCGATGCCGGCGGCCCGGGTCGGGACATCGGCGCGCGGTCCCTCTTCGCCGGGATGCGGCGGTGCGGCCATCAGGCGCAGGATGTAGACGATGCCTGCGGCGAAGATGATGAAATAGGCGATCACGAAGGCGATCAGCGACGACGCCACCGCGGGCGCCGCCAGCGGCGACGCCGCATCGACGGTGCGCAACAGGCCGAACACCGCAAATGGCTGCCGCCCGGTCTCCGTGGTGATCCAGCCGGCCAGCACCGCGATGAAACCGGCGGGGCCCATGGCCATCGCGAAAGCATGCAGCAGGCGTGAGTCATAGAGCCGGCCGCGCCAGCGCATCCACAGGCTGAACAGGCCGAGGCCCAGGATCAGGAAACCGAGCCCGACCATGATCCGGAACGACCAGAACGTGATCGGCACCGGCGGCCAGTTTTCGCGCGGGATGGTGTCGAGGCCGGCCAGCGGCGCATTCAGCGAGTGCTTGAGGATCAGCGACGACAGTTTTGGGACTTCGATGGCGTATTTCACCTTGGCTTCGCGCTGGTCGGGCAACCCGAACAGGATCAGCGGCGCGCCATCGGGATGACTCTGGTAGTGGCCCTCCATCGCCATCACCTTGGCGGGCTGGTGTTCGAGCGTGTTGAGGCCGTGCTGGTCGCCGGCGAGAATCTGGATCGGGGCCACGATTGTCGCCATCCACATCGCCATCGAGAACATCACGCGGGGACCGGCCAGCCGCTGGTCGCGCAACAGGTGAAACGCGCCGACCGCGCCAACCACCAGCGACGTCGTCAGATAGGCCGCCAGCACCATGTGCACCAGGCGGTAGGGAAACGACGGGTTGAAGATCAACTTCAGCCAGTCGGCGGCGACGAATTGCCCGTTGGCGTTGATGGCGTAGCCGGTGGGAGTCTGCATCCACGAATTGGCCGACAGGATCCAGAACGCCGAGATCAGCGTGCCGGTGGCGACCATCAGCGTGGCGAGAAAGTGCAGGTTTTTGCCGACCCGGTTGAGGCCGAACAGCATGACGCCGAGGAAGCCGGCCTCGAGAAAGAACGCGGTCAGCACCTCATAGGCCATCAGCGGGCCGATCACCGGACCGGTCTTGTCGGAG
>Ga0209758_1002990_pt1 | contig 16204 bp, 18 predicted proteins | sample AraplaMF_Col_mMF_FD_184258 | JGI IMG/M metagenome (GOLD analysis project Ga0209758, IMG submission 184258) | Arabidopsis root microbial communities from the University of North Carolina, USA - plate scrape MF_Col_mMF (SPAdes) (version 2) | ecosystem: Host-associated > Plants > Roots > Endosphere... | reverse complement strand
CGGCCGTCGGCGCCGCTTTGCGTCGCCGCGGCCAGCCCGTATGATCGCGGCGAGTCCCTCGATCAGCCGGACCCGCCATGTCGCAACCGATCGCCGAACGTTTCCCTGCTCCGCCCATCGATTCATTGCCCGAGGATGTCCGCGCCCGGATTCTAGCGGTGCAGGAAAAATCCGGCTTCGTGCCGAACGTGTTTCTCAGCCTGGCGTATCGTCCCGAGGAATTTCGGGCGTTCTTCGCCTATCACGACGCGCTGATGGACAAGGACGGCGGACTGACCAAGGCCGAACGCGAAATGATCGTGGTCGCCACCTCCAGCGCCAACCAGTGTCACTATTGCGTGGTGGCGCACGGCGCCATCCTGCGCATCCGCGCCAAGAACCCGCAGATCGCCGATCAGATCGCCATCAACTACCGCAAGGCCGACATCACCCCGCGCCAGAAGGCGATGCTCGATTTCGCCATGCAGGTCTCGCGGCAGGCCGAGACGATTTCCGAAGCGGATTTCGCCGAGATCGCTGCCCATGGTTTTTCCGACGACGACATCTGGGATATCGCGGCGATCGCGGCATTCTTCGCGTTGTCGAACCGGATGGCCAACGTCACCGGCATGCGCCCGAATGACGAATTCTACCTGATGGGCCGGCTGCCGAAATAGCCGGGGCCATCAAGCGCGAGGTCATCACATGCTCGACTGGTCCGAAATCGTTCTGCGGCTCGGCGTCGCCACGCTGGCCGGCGGTCTCATCGGGCTCAATCGCGATCTGCATGGCAAGCCGATCGGATTGCGGACGCTGGGCCTCGTTGGCCTTGCCACCGCGATGATCGTGCTGGTGTCCAACCAGTCGGTCGACACGCCGCGGATTTCCGACGCCACCAGCCGGGTCATCCAGGGCGTCCTCACCGGCATCGGCTTTCTCGGCGCCGGGGTCATCATGCGCAGCGAGCATCATTTCCGGGTCCGCGGACTGACCAGCGCGGCCTGCACCTGGCTGACCGCATGCATCGGCATCGTCTCCGGCGCCGGACAGTGGCGGATCGTCAGCGTCGCACTGGCGATCACGTTCCTGCTGCTGATCGCCGGCGGCCGCGTCGAACGGCGGCTGCATCACGCGCTCGGCGGCAAGCCCGATGCGCCGCGTCCGCCCGGTTCCCGCATACCCGAAGAAATATAGCATTCGTGCCATGCGGAGTTTGCCTATAAGAAGCGCCGACGACGTGATAAAAGAGTATTCGCGATGCTGCGGACCGGGCGCCGATGAAGACCCAGCTGCCGATGAGGACCGAGGAGCCGGTATCGACCGGGGATGAGCATCGCGTGCTCAAGTTCCGGCCGCGCACCACTGACAAGCCGCCGCGCCAGCGCGATTCATCTGGTGAGCCGCTCCAGTACCCGGTCCGGCCGGAGTCCAACGATCTGTCACGCTACGAGCGCGACCGGCAGGCACCGGACGATTTTCGCCATCGCATGCTGGCGAATGTGGCGGCGCTCGCCTTCACGGTCGCGTTGACCGCGATCGGGATCTGGCTTGCGGTCTCGATCGCCGACCTGCGCAAGACCCAGGATTGCGTGCTGATGGGACGGCGCGACTGCGCGCACATTTCGACGCCGAAGAGCTAGGCTCCGGCTTGATACCGTAAAATTTCCGCACTTTGCCTGGCCCCGTCGTTCCGGCCCCGGGGGTCGAGCGCCATTGAACTCGGGGCGGCGCTCCGTTATACGGGCACTCGACTCCGTATGACGGAAAGGGCACGCTGGCGCCTCGCCCTGCTGCGCCCTGCCGTTTTCCGAATTATCTCAAGTACATCAAAGGCTTACCGATGTCCACCACATTCGATCAGGTCGCCACGATCATTGCGGAAACCTGCGACATCCCGCGCGACACGATCACGCCCGAAAGCCATGCGATCGACGATCTCGGCATCGACAGCCTGGACTTTCTCGACATTGCGTTCGCCATCGACAAGGCATTCGGCATCAAGCTGCCGCTGGAAAAGTGGACGCAGGAAGTCAATGACGGCAAGGCGACCACCGAGCAGTACTTTGTCCTCAAGAACTTGAGCGCACGCATCGACGAACTGGTCGCTGCCAAGGGCGCGTAACGCCGCCGCCATGCACCTCGAATATTTTCACCTGATCGACAGGATCGTCGACCTCAATGTCGGCGAACGCACGATCACGGTCGAGGCGCATGTGCCGACCGAAAGCACCATCTTCGAGGGCCATTTTCCCGGTTATCCCCTGATGCCGGGCGTGCTGTTGATCGAAGCCATGGCCCAGACCTCGGGCTGGCTGGCGATCGCGCTGATGAAATTCGAGCGCATGGCGTTCCTGGCCGCAGTCAAGGAAGCCAAGATGCGCGCCTTCGTGACGCCCGGAAATACCCTGAAAATCGACGCCAGCATCGTTCACGAAGGCTCCGGCTTCACCATCACCGAGGCCAAGATCCGCCTCGACGGCAAGCTCGCCTGCAACGCCACCCTGACGCTGGGTCACATGGCGTTCCCGCATCCGGATCTGCGCAGCCACATGGAAGCCATGGCCGCGCGCATCGGTTTTCCACAGCAGGCCATCGCTCATGACTGAGACCAAATCAGCGGCTACGCCGGTGGAAGCCTGGATCACCGGCATCGGCATTGCGACCTCGCTTGGCGAAGGACCCGACGCCAACTGGGACGCGCTGCTGCAACGCCGCATCAACGTCGATGAAAAGGGTTTTGCGCCTTACATCGTCCACCCGCTGGCGCCGCTGACCTTCGACGCCCAGATCCCGAAAAAGGGCGACCAGCGCCAGATGGAAGCCTGGCAGCGCATCGGCACCTATGCAGCCGGGCTCGCGCTCGACTCGGCCGGGGTCAAGGGCAACAAGGACATCCTGTCCCGGATGGACATGATCGTCGCCGCCGGCGGCGGCGAGCGCGATCTCAACGTCGACTCCGCCATCCTCAGTTCCGCCGATCACGGCGCCTCGCCGCCGAGCCTGCTCAACGAGCGGCTGATGAACGACCTGCGCCCGACGCTGTTTCTGGCGCAGCTGTCGAACCTCCTGGCCGGCAACATCGCCATCGTCCATGGCGTCACCGGATCGTCCCGCACCTTCATGGGCGAGGAGGAGGCCGGCGTCGACGCCGCGCGGATCGCGCTGGCGCGGATCGCCGCCGGACAAAGCGACATCGCCCTGATCGGCGCCGCCCACAATGGCGAGCGCAAGGACATGCTGATGCTCTACGAGTTCGGCGACTTCAACCTGAAGGACAAGCACGCGCCGGTGTGGGCGCGGGAACAGCACAGCGGTTTTGCGCTCGGCTCGGCCGGCGTGTTCCTGGTCATCGAGTCGAAGGCCCACGCACAGGCGCGCGGGGCAAAACCCTATGCGCGGCTGTCCAACGTGGTGGCCGACCAGGTCCGCCGCAAACGCCCCGGCGAAGTGACCGCATCGCTGGACAATTTGTGGAGCAAGCTCGGCAAGCTCGACAGCGGTGCCATCATCACCGGCGCCACCGGCGCCGAACCGGCGACCTCGGAAGAGCGGGCTTTTCTCGGCAAGCACCGCGAATTCCCGGTGCGCGCCACCGGCACCGCGTTCGGCCACAACGTCGAAACCCAGTTTCCGCTCGGCATCGGCCTCGCCGCGCTGGCGATTGCGCGCGGCAGCCTGTTTCCACCCAACGATTCCAGCGGGCTCGAGATTGAAATGTCCGGCGCGCCCACCCAGATTGTGGTGATCGGCGCCGGCCATTGGCGCGGCGAAGGTATGGCGCTGGTCGAAGCCATCACCTGACCACCATGACCTGACCGGCGCGTTCGGGGCGCAAGCTCCAAGTCGCGGGACCGGCAACCGCAAAGTCGACGGGGAGAGATCATGACTGCAACGCGCGACAAATTCGGCCGGCCGATCGTCGTCGTCACCGGCATGGGCGTCGTGACATCGCTCGGCGCCGGCAAGTCGGACAACTGGACAAAATTATGCGCCGGGGAATCCGGCATCCGCACCATCACCCGCTTCCCCACCGACGGCCTGAAGACCACCATGGCCGGCACGGTGGATTTCTTGCCCACCCGTCCCACCTCCTCGACCGACCTCGCCGAGCGTCTCGCTGATCTTGCGACTGAGGAAGCCGTGACCCAGGCCGGCATCGGCAGCAAGGGCGATTTTCCGGGCCCGCTGTTTCTCGCCGTGGCGCCGGTCGAGGTCGAGTGGCCGCAGCGCCAGGAACTGGCGCGCGCCACCGGCGCCAACAGCGACATCAACTACGACACCCTGCTGCGGGTTTGCGGCGGCGGCAATTTTACCGCCTATCACCGCCGTTTCCAGTTCGGCTCGGTCGCCGACCACCTGGTCGACACCTTCGGCACCAAGGGATCGCCGATCTCGCTGTCGACAGCCTGCGCCTCCGGCGCAACCGCGATCCAGCTCGGCGTCGAAGCCATTCGCCGCGGCGAGGCCGACGCCGCGCTGTGCGTCGCCACCGACGGCTCAGTCAATCCGGAAGCGCTGATCCGTTTCTCGCTGCTCTCCGCACTCTCGACCCACAACGACCCGCCGCAGGCCGCGGTCCGACCGTTCGCGAAAAACCGCGACGGCTTCGTGATGGCGGAAGGCGCCGGCGCGCTGGTGCTGGAAAGCTATGAGGCCGCCACCGCGCGCGGCGCCGAAATCCTCGGCATCGTCGCCGGTTGCGGCGAGCTCGCCGACTCGTTCCATCGCACCCGCTCGAGCCCCGACGGCAAGCCGATCGTCGGCTGCGTGCGCAACGCCTTGTCCGACGCCGGCATCACCTCCGACCAGATCGATTACATCAACGCCCACGGCACCGGCACGCCGGAGAACGACAAGATGGAATATCTTGGCATCTCGACCGTGTTCGGCGAACGCGCCAAGCAGATTCCGGTCTCGTCCAACAAATCGATGGTCGGCCACACGCTGTCTGCCGCCGGCGCCGTCGAGGCGGTGTTCTCGCTGCTGACGCTTGAACATCAGCGGATACCGCCGACCATCAACTATGACGTTCCCGACCCGGCGATCCCATTCGACGTGGTTCCCAACAAGGCCCGCGATGCCAAGGTCACCGCCGTGATGTCGAATTCGTTCGGCTTCGGCGGCCAGAATGCCTCGCTGATCCTGACCCTCGAACCGGTCTGACCGGTTCCGAGCGGGATGGCGTCATCCCACTCTAGTTTATTGTTTGAGCATGATCTTTTCGGAAAACCGGGGCCCACTTTTCCGGATCATGCTTGAGCGACGGCCGCCGCCGGTTGACGCCACCGCGTGAACCGGCGATACGCAATCGTCCAGACATCCACTTATCTGCCAGGAGACGCGATCCGATGCGTGCGCTCACCCTCGTTGCCGATCGCCAGCTCGTCGTCGCCGATGCGCCGCCCCCGCCCCCGCCCGGCGCCGGCGAGGTGCAGATCCGCGTCAAGGCGGTGGCGCTCAATCACATCGACGTCTGGGGTTATCGCGGCATGGCGTTCGCCAAGCGCAAACTGCCGCTGGTGGTGGGCGCGGAGGCCTCCGGCGAGATCGCCGCGGTGGGCGCCGGCGTCACCCGTTTCAAGCCGGGGCAGCCGGTCGTGATGTATGGCGCGCTCACCTGCGGCGTTTGCCGTGCCTGTCAGGAAGGCCGTGACAATCTGTGCGAGAACGTCGCCGGCATCATGGGATTCCATGTCGACGGTTTTGCCCGCGAACTGATGAACCTGTCGGAGCGACTGGTGATCCCGGTGCCGGACGGCGTCAGTTCGCGCGACGCCGCCTGCGCGCCGATCGCATTCTCCACCGTGCAGCACATGCTGTTCGATAACGCCAAACTGCAGAGCGGCGAGACCATCCTGGTGCACGCCGGCGGCTCGGGCATCGGCACCGTCGCCATCATGATGGCCAAGGCGATCGGCTGCACCGTCATCACCACCGTCGGCGACGACTCCAAGATCGACGGCGTCAAGGCGCTCGGCGCCGACCACGTCATCAACTACCGCAAGGACCGTTTCGAGCACGAGACCCGCAAGATCACCAAGAAGAAGGGCGTCGACGTGGTGTTCGAGCATGTCGGCGCCGACACGTTCAACGGTTCGCTCCTGACGCTGAAGCGCGGCGGCCGTCTCGTCACCTGCGGCTCGACCTCGGGACCGACGGTGACCCTCAACCTGATGCAGCTGTTCCAGCAGCAGTACCGCATCTTCGGCTCGTTCGGCGCCACCATGCGCAACATCGCCGAAAGCCTCGACAAGATGGCGGCGGGCATGAAGCCGGTGATCGACACCGAGGTGCCGATCGACGACGTGGCGTCCGCGCTGAAGCGCATGGAAACCCGCCAGGTGTTCGGCAAGATCATCGTCTACTTCTGATGCGCCGCCTGCTGCTGCGCGCCAAAGCCCGCATCCGCGATGCGGCCAAACCAGTGGGCGAAGCCGCCATCGGCGCGCTGACCATCGGACTGCTGCGGACCACGCGGCATTTCGATCCGACCAAAACCGCCGACCGTTTTGGCGCCATCGCGCGATGGATCGGCCCGAAGCTGCGCGAGGACCGCATCGGCCGCACCAACCTCACCGCGGCGTTTCCGGAAAAGTCACCTGCGGAGATCGAGGCCATCCTGGCCGGCGTCTGGGACAACCTCGGCCGCATCGGCGCCGAGTTCGCTCATCTCGACAAGCTGTGGGATTACGATCCCGCCCGCCCGCAAAAGGGCCGCATCGAGTTCGAGCCGCGCAGCGCCGAGCTCTATGACAAATTGCGCGACGACGGCAAGCCGGCATTGATCTTCGCCAGCCATCTCGGCAACTGGGAGCTGCCGGCACTGGCCGCGGTGGCCCACGGCCTCGATGCCGCGGTGCTGTACCGCCGCCCCAACATCGCCTCCGCCGACCGCATCATCCAGGAAGTGCGCGCGGTCAACATGGGCACGCTGATCCCGGCCAGCCATGACGCCCCGTTCAAGCTGGCGCAGGCGCTTCAAGCCGGCCAGCACGTCGGCATGCTGGTCGACCAGTATTTCACCAACGGCGTCGAAGTGACGTTCTTCGGCCGCAAGACCAAGGCCAATCCGATGCTGGCGCGGCTATTGCGGCAGGTCGAATGCCCGATCCATGGGGTGCGGATCATCCGCCTCCCCGGGCATCGCTTTCGCGCTGAACTGACCGAGGAAATTGCGCCGATGCGCGACGCCGCGGGCGGGATCGATGTGCAGGGGACGATGCAGGTAATTACGTCGGTGATCGAGGGCTGGATACGGGAGTATCCGGAGCAATGGCTGTGGCTGCATCGAAGGTGGCGGTAGCCCCGGAAGCGCCAAAGCCGCTGCCCGCACGGAAGCGCGACGCCGAAGACCGACGACAAGACGCGCGTCGGGACAAGCCCCTCCATTGCGGGCGTTGTTGAGAATTCGGTAAGCTTATCCGTTCAGGATTCAATCAGTCCTGTTGCGTTTGGAGTAACTCCGTGGTCGATTTTGAAGAGCTGCGTGAAATCGCGGCTGATGTTCGCATTCTCCTCGACGCCGCCGAAGACAAGGCTGCCGTCTTGAGAGATATCATTGCAGCCTATGACGTTGTTTTCGGGATCTTCCCGTCTGAAGACGGCATCGGCATCCAGGTCGTCAAGGGCAGGGACATTCTGAACAAGATTGCCAAATCCCGCAGCAATGCCTTTTACACGCACACGGCCATCGCGGTTCCCGACCCTCAGCACGCCGAGATGCTCAGGCAGCTCACCGAGCCTGCCGCTGAAGCGATTGCGGCTTAGCGGCAATCTAGCCGGCAAAATACCCCGGCTGGGCAAGGTCGGCGAGCAGGGTCGGCCCAGTGGGCTGCCAGCCGGTGAGTTCGCGGGTGCGCGCGCTCGATACCGGCGCGTCGGCCGCGGCGAAACCGGCGAGCCAGCCGAAATGCTCGGGCGGGCGCGGCGCGACCGGCAGATCGAGCGCGCGGCCGATCGCCTCGGCGATCGCGCGGAAAGCCACGCCCTCCTCCGCACACGCATGATAAGCGCGCGCCGGCGCACCCGCCTCCAGCGCCAGGCGATAGAGCCGGCCCGCGTCCGAGACGTGCACCGCGGGCCAGCGGTTGGCGCCGTCGCCGACATAGGCCGACACGCCCGTCTCGCGCGCGAGCCGCGCCAGGATCGCCATGTAGAGCGGATCGCCGATGCCGTGCACCGTGGTGGCGAGCCGGACCACGCCGACCCGCACGCCGCGCTCGGCGAGTGCCGCCGCTGCCGCCTCGTTCTTCCTCGGAAAGTTGGGATCGAACAGCGGCGGGCTATCCGCCTCCGTCGCGAGCCGGCCGGGGGCGAGCCGCGCCAACCCGCTGGTGTAAAGCATGGGCTTCTCGGTTCCGACCAGCGCCTCGCCCATCGCCGCGATGGCGCGCCGCTCCTGCTCGCTGTTCTCGGCGAACTTCGAGAAATCATGATTGAACGCGAGATGGATCACCGCGTCGGCGCCCGCGGCCGCCTCGGCGAGGCGGTCGAGATCGTCGAGCGTGCCACGCAGCACGTCGGCGCCCTTGGCGGCAAGCACCGCCGCCTTCCCCTCGGAGCGCGACAGGCCGAGCACGCGGTGCCCGGCGCCCAATAACTCGTCCACCACCACGCTACCCACCCAGCCGGTCGCGCCCGTCACGAACACACGCATTGCAAATCTCCTGTCAGTTCGCCGGCGACTGTCAGGGGGCGCGTGTCTGGTGTAAAGTCGAGAGCTTATCCAGGTATAACCTCCAACAGGTTCGACCATTGATGCCCGGCCACGGCTTGCTCGGTAGTTATCTGCGCGAACGGCGCATTCGGCTCGATCCGGCGGCGCTGGGCTATCCCGGCGGCCGGCGCCGCACGCCCGGTCTGCGGCGCGAGGAGGTGGCGCAGCGCGCCGGGATCAGCGCCACCTGGTACAGCTGGCTCGAGCAAGGGCGCGGCGGCGCGCCATCGGCCTACGCGCTCGACAGGCTCGCCGAGGCGCTGATGCTGACCGCGGTCGAGCGGGAGCACCTGTTCCTGCTCGGGCTCGGCCGCCCGCCGCAGGTTCGCTACCAGCCGTCGCACGGGATTGCGCCGCGGCTGCAGCGCGTGCTCGACGCGATGGACTCGAGCCCCGCTGTGATCCGCACCGCAACCTGGGACGTGATCGGCTGGAATCGGGCGGCGGCCGCCGTGCTCACCGATTATGGCGCACTGCCGGCAGCCGAGCGCAACGTGCTCCGCCTGCTCTTCCTCGATCCCCGCGCGCGTACGGCCAATTTCGACTGGGAGGACATCGCGCGTTCCGTCGTCGGCGTGTTCCGTGGTGACGCCGCCCGCACCGGCGCTGCTGCGAGCGTGCAGCCGCTGGTGGACGAGCTCCGTGCCAAGAGCCCCGACTTCGCCGCGATGTGGAGCGACAGCGCCGTCCGCGGGCCCTGCGAAGGCATGAAGCGCCTGCGCCACCCTGAACTCGGCGAGATTGCACTCGAATTTTCAGCATTCGCCGTCGATGGCCAGCCGGACCTCGCCATGCTGGTCTACACGCCGGTCTCAGACGACGACGCGGTCCGGATCAGGACGCTCGCCGGCGGCTACGCCGGCTAAGCGGGCGCATCTCGGAAACCGCCAAGTCCATCATTGCGATGAGCGTTTGCGACGACGCAATCCGGTCTTTCCCTTGGCTCCTGGATTGCTCCGCTTCGTTCGCAATGACAGGGCTGGTATCGCCGGATCGTGATCGACGGTAACGGAAAATGCGACCTGCCGACCTGCCAGCGGTTCTGCGCGCCGGCCCGCGATCTCGATATCTGCCGATCCACGTCGCAGCGGCATCAGGGACGAGTTACCTGACGCAAAAGTCGACGACGGATTTCTTGCCGTTTCCCAGAGATTTTGCGGCATCGAGAAGCGAAAACGTCTCCACGACGTCGTACTTGGGAAACTCAACCGTGAATGATTTCTGTCGGCTTTTCGTCAGCGCGCCCACCAACGACACGAGATCGCCTTTGCCTGCTCTGGAGCTGGCCTCGAATTGATCTTCCTTGAGGTAAAAGGGATAGTTTTTCCCATCGACAATGATCTGGACCGTCACCTCTTCGCCGGCCTTTGGCTTGACCTTGGTCGAGTCGATGAACATGCCTGCCACGTGGTTCGGCTGTCCGCTCGGACAATAGATATTCACGCTGGAATCATTTGAATTCCGGATGATCGATTCCGTCGTGCCCTGCCCATACCCCAGTGTCCAGCGGTAATCTACCGCCTGACCAGCGGACGACACGACAACAAGCAGGCCTACCGCCAAGACAAGCTTCATCGCTTTCGCGTTGATGCGGCTATTGCTCAACAGCTTTTTCCTTTCGATCAAATCGACCCGCAAACTTACATCGGGGATAAACGTAGCCGACAACGTGCCGGACCTGAAGAGATAATCCAGGCCACCGCGATAATGACGCCCGCCCTCAATGCGGCGACGGCCTTTATGTCGCTTGCGCGGAGATGTCCCAGTGCGGATCGCATACACCAGCCGGAGGCAACGGAAGATGCCGGCGATCGCGCCTCCGGAGGCTTGAATCTAAATTCCTGCATCTTTCATATTGACTGCAGGCAAATAGCCACAGACACTACCTGTGATAGTACCGCATCTCGTTCGGAGCCAAGACATGAGAATACGCGCTTTTGCTCCTTTGATGGTCGCTTCCTTTGTCATTTCCCCTGTGTTGGCGTTGGCCCAAAGTACGAATTTTGTTCAGGAGATTGCCGGCGCGGACCTGACGCCAAGCCAGAACAGCGTTCTGGAACAGCTGCGTGCGCTGCCGTCGACGCAGGAGGTCATGATCGTTCGCATCAACCCAAATGCTCTTCGCGACCAAGCTGAAGTGACTCTTCCTCTACCGGGTCGGGCCCCCGTAGCCGTGGCTACCGGCAGTCGCAATATCCTGGGGGATCGATCATTCTCTGTTGCCGGACGAACGGAAACACTTGGCGCCTCGGCTTTAACTAATGTTTCGCCAGGCACATCCACTTTTGCCGTGAATGGCGACTCCGTTACTGGCACGATCCAGACCGACACCGGGCTATATCGGCTCAGACCGCTCGGAGGCGGCGCGCACGCGCTCATCAAAGCCGGCGCGTTTCCATCGGAACATCCTCCCAGCTTCAATCAGCGCCAGGATCAGCAGAGGGACATGTTGCCCAGCGAAAAACGCTCAGAACACGATACCTCGATCGTCGATATGACAGTGTTGGTCGCCTATACACCCGCGGTGGCACAGCGCGTGGCCGATATCAAGGGCCTTGTCGACCTGGCGTTTCTCGAGACAAACGCCTCGTATCAGTCATCCGGCGTTTACATAAGAGCAATCCCGGCAACGGTTGATCCGATTGCAGTCAATTACGTGGAAGCGGGATCACATGATGCCGACCTTGCCGCGTTTCGAGATCGCGCCGATGGCAAGATGGACGAAATCCATCAAAAGATGGACGATACAAAAGCTGACGTTGCCGTACTGCTAATTAGCGACGGATCATACTGCGGCTTAGCCTCGGATATATTGGCTCCTTCGAAAGAGATGGCTTTCGTCGTCGTTTATCATGATTGCGCAACGGGATATTACTCCTTCGCCCACGAGATCGGACACTTGCAGGGTGCCCGACACAACCCGGAAGCGGATTCCACCAGCACTCCCTTTGCGTACGGACATGGCTACATGGATATCGCACACAACCGTCGGACCATCATGTCTTACGACTGTCCGAACGGCTGTAGACGGTACCCTGAGTGGTCACGCCCTTCTGACTGGGGGACAGCAACACTCCATCACGATGCACGGGCTATAAATGAGACAAGGGGCAAGATTTCGAGTTTTCGATGACTGCGATGCTGCATGCCGTATTCGCTTCAATCACTCCGGGTCGATTTCGACATCGGCGTTTTCACCCCGGCTGCCCGTCAAGTGGCGATCCCATCGACATGAGCGGTAGGGCCGGTTGCGGATAGTGCTGCTCCGTCCCCCACCCCTGGCTTTGCCCCCGAAAGCTATCAGTGTTGCCGGAAGTATGTTCGGCGGTTTTCCGAGCCGCTGAACCGCAGCCATCCTGGGCTTTGAAAATCTTCAGGAAGTCGACAAGCGCCACCGACATAAAACCGCGGCCACGGGATTGATGACGGTGGCATCCAACGCGCGGCGGATATCATGGAGGTCCGGCGACGTGATAGCTATTCTCCGTCGCCGAAACGGAATATCTATCCGCCGCCCCGCTTCCTTTCAAACTTCCCCGCCAAGGCTCTGAGATGAAAATCGCCTCCGTCCAACCGTTCATTCTCCATCTTCCACTCACGTCCGACTCCATTTCGGATTCGACGCACAGCATCACGCATTGGGGCGTCGTGGGCGCGAAGATCGTCACCTCGGACGGGCTGGAAGGTTTTGGCTTCACCGGCACCCATGCCCATCTGGCCTCCGACCAGCTGATCACGTCCTGTATCGGCAAATGTTACGCGCCGCTGCTGCTCGGCGAAGACGCCTCGGATCACCAGCGTCTGTGGACCCGGCTTGCGCGTCACCCGTCGCTGCAATGGGTCGGCCGGGCCGGCATCACGCATCTGGCGCTGGCCGCGATCGACGTCGCGTTGTGGGATCTGAAGGCGAAACGGGCCGGCCTGCCGCTGTGGAGCTATCTCGGCGGCGCGCGCACCGCTGCCTTGGAGGCTTACAACACCGACATCGGCTGGCTGTCCTTCGATCTGGAGACGCTGCTGCGCGGTTCGGTGAAAGCCGTCGAGGAGGATGGTTTCACCCGCATCAAGCTCAAGGTCGGCCACGACGACGCCAACGTCGACATCGAGCGGCTGGCGGCGGTGCGCAAACGCCTGGGACCGAAGGTCCGGATCGCGATCGACGGCAACGGAAAATGGGACCTGCCGACCTGCCAGCGGTTCTGCGCGCAGGCCCGCGATCTCGATATCTACTGGTTCGAGGAGCCACTCTGGTATGACGACGTCGCGAGCCACGCGACGCTGGCCCGCAACACCCAGATCCCGATTGCGCTGGGCGAGCAGCTCTACACCATCGACGCGTTCCGATCCTTCATCGATGCCGGCGCCGTGGCTTACGTCCAGCCGGACGTCACGCGGCTTGGCGGCATCACCGAATACATCCAGGTGGCGGATCTGGCGCTGGCGCATCGGCTTCCCGTCGTTCCGCATGCCGGAGAGATGAGCCAGGTGCACGTGCATCTGAGCTATTGGCACCCCGCGTCGACGATCCTCGAATACATCCCCTGGATCAAGGATCACTTCGAGGAACCGATCCACGTCGAAGGCGGCATCTATCGACGGCCTGAACGCCCCGGCGCGAGTACGACGGTCCTGCCGGAGAGCTTTGCCCGCTATGGCAAAACGCTCGACTAGCTGGATCGCGCGGCCGACAGCCCGGCCGTGACAAAGGCGACCAGTTCTTCGATGACATCCGTGGCGGACGCGGTGTTGGCCGCGCCGTCGGACACGCGGCGAAGCCGATAGCCGCGCGAGCCGTCCATCAGGATGTGCAGCAGCGATCCGATCATGAAGTCGTAGTGCCAGAAGATTCGGCCGCGCGTTGCTCCGGGCAAGGTACGGCTGAGTGCATCGACGAAAGCAGCGGGCATGGCGTCGATCTGTTCCGACATGGCCTCGTCAACAAAGGGCTGGCGAAGCGCGAAGGTGTGCAACAGGATGCGGGCGTAGTGCCGTTCGGGACCTCTGCCGTGCATGCAGGCCTGGACGGTGGGCTCGACCAGGGCGCGCACGACGGCTTCCGCCGTCAGCGGGCGATCACCGTCGGTGGCTTTCGCGAGCGCCGTCAGCCGCTGCGCATTGAGCGGCGCAAACACCGACCGGATCACCTGCCGGATCAGCCGTTCCTTGCCGCCGAAGTAATAATTGATCGCGGCCGGGTTCGCGCCTGCGGCGTCGGCAATTTCCCGCACCGTAACTTCCGAAAACCCTCTGTCCGCAAACAGGGCGGCGGCGCTTTCGAGGACGCGGCTGTCCGTACCGTTCTCCGACAGGTCGCGCCGGTCGTCCATGGGGAGAGATATCGTTCTGGCCAAATGTCCGTTCTCGTGTTCGACACCTTGACAAGCGTTACTTCAAATGGTTGTTAAAAACAATTGGTTAAAACATCTGTTTATGGGAGGTGCAATGACACCGCAACGCGTGCCGTCAGGCTGGACTGCCGACCGCCCGATCGCGATCTCCGTCAGCGTGATGCTGGAAGGCTGGACCGACGACGCGGCACCGGGCATCGGCCCGATGGGCAATCCGCTACGGGCAGGCGTCTACGATACGCAGGCAAAATCCTGGGCCGAATACGGCGCGAAAACCGGCGCCTGGCGCCTGCTTGATGTTCTCGCCGATACCGACACCAAGGCCGTGTTCTACGTCAGCGGCATCCTGGCCGAGCGCAACGCGGAGCTCATGAAGGCCATCACGTCGCAAGGCCACGTCGTGGCCGCGCACGCCTGGTCGCAACATATCATTCCGGCCTATCAAAGCCGCGAGGAAGAGCTGGCGGACCTCAAGCGTTGCGTTGCGACGCTCGAGTCGACATCGGGTCAGCGCCCCCGGGGATGGATCAGCCCCCGTGCGACACCAAGCCTGAACACGCCCGAACTGCTGGCTCAGCAAGGCTTTACCTGGCTTGCCGACGTCTTCGACCAGGACCTGCCGTACAAAATCGAAACCAAGTCGGGACCGATCGTCGGCCTGCCCTTCACGATGGAGATCAACGATTTTCCGCTGGTCGTCCGCTATGGCAATGAGCCGGAGGCTTTCGTCCGAACGTTGGGCGCCCTGCTCGATGGATGGCGTTCGATCCGCTCGCCCCACGCCTGCCTGGACCTCACCGCCCACGCCCATGTATTCGGAAGGCCCGCCGGGGCGATCGCATTCAAGAGCGCCATCAAACTGTGCCGCGAGAATTCCCAGGCCTTCATGACCCATCATGCCGAGATCGCAGCGATGTTCGCCACCGCTTAGCGCGACGCGACACAGATCGACAGGCCGAACAACGGCATCGCTTTACGGATCGCTATTTGACGGAGGAGAACGCCCGTGCTGACGCTCTATAATGCGGCTCACTCGACATGCAGTCAGAAAGTCCGCTTGTGCCTGGCCGAAAAAGACCTCGCATTCGACGACGTCCGGCTCGATATCGGCAAAGCCAAGGACCATCTCAAGCCCGAATATCTGAAGCTCAATCCGAACGGCGTCGTCCCTACCCTCGTCGATGACGGCGAAATCATCATCGATTCGAGCGTCATCTGCGAATACCTCGATGAACGCTATCCAGACGTGCGCCTCTCCCCTGAAGATCTGGTCGCGCGCGGCCGGATGCGGGCGTGGATGAGATTCATCGAAGAAGTGCCGACGGCTGCCGTGCGGGTCCCCTCCTTCAACATGGGTTTCCTGCCGCGCTACGAGGGGATGGACCGCGCCACGTTCGAAGGCGTCGAATCCGACGTGCGGCCGATCCGGAAACATTTCTATCGGCGCATGGGACCGAACGGCTTCCAGAAGAGCGACGTCCTGGCCTCCATGGAGCAGATCGCCAACACCTGCCGGCGCATGGAAGCCGCACTCCAGCATGGCCCCTGGCTGCTCGGCGCGCAGTATTCCCTTGCCGATGTCATCGTGGCGCCTCTCATCGACCGGATGGCTGACCTCGGCATGGACACGATCTGGGCCGAAACCTGCCCGCGCGTCGTGGACTGGTACGCCCGCATGCAGGCACGGCCGGCATTCGGAAAGACCTTCTACCCCGGCGCGCGCATGTCGGAATTTCTGACGCTGACCCCTGCCATCAAGGAGGCCTGACATGAAAGCATTCGGGATCTTATCGGCCTTCGCGGCGATCTGCATCAACGCGAGCGCGATGGCTCAATCCTATCCAACGCGTCCGATTACCATCGTCGTTCCATTTGCGGCAGGCGGGCCGGTCGATACGACGACGCGCATCGTGGCCGAAAAGATGAAGGATAGTCTCGGCCAGACCATCATCGTCGAAAACGTCGGCGGCGCAGCCGGAGGCCTGGCGGCCGCCCGCGTCGCCAAATCCGCACCCGACGGCTACACGCTGATGACGGGAATATGGGGCACCCACGTTGCAAACGGCGCCATCTACCGCCTCACCTACAATCTGCAGACGGATTTCGAGCCGGTCGCCCTGCTGTCCTCCAATCCGCTTCTCATCGTGTCGAGCAAGGCGGT
>Ga0209758_1002977_pt1 | contig 16239 bp, 15 predicted proteins | sample AraplaMF_Col_mMF_FD_184258 | JGI IMG/M metagenome (GOLD analysis project Ga0209758, IMG submission 184258) | Arabidopsis root microbial communities from the University of North Carolina, USA - plate scrape MF_Col_mMF (SPAdes) (version 2) | ecosystem: Host-associated > Plants > Roots > Endosphere... | reverse complement strand
ATTTAGCTCATGAGGTCAACAATACAATCACGGCCTCTCAGGATGAGGGCGGAGATTGTTTCGGCCGCTCTCACCATGAGGTTTCCAGCGTCGCTCACGGACGTAACAATGACGATCAAACTCAAGCTCATCCCGCTCTAGTTTCCCACAGCTGGTCAGTCAGGCCGGGTTTGATGGTATGATTATCGGGATTGACGCCGACGGTCGGCAGATCGACGAGCTCCGCATGATGCTGCGAATCCCGGAACGAAGGAATAGTTGTTGGATGAGGTCACGTGCCAATGACGCGTCAATTCATCACGAAACCAAAAGAATGACCCGCCCGGGGGGACAACCGGGCGGGTCGGTGCGGCACAGGGTGGATGAGGCGCCGGTGCCGGACGCACTTGGAGCGGGGGACTCCGAAGTGTCGGGGTGGACAGGCGATCCGCTGCGGACCGTCAGTCAAACATCAGTAATTGCAGGTGCGGACGCGGCCGACATAGTTGCCGTAGGCGTCGAACTGGCGAACCCAGCCGCAGCGGCGATAGCCGTAATCGTAATAGCCTTCGTTGGCGGCGATCGCGCTGCCGACCACGGCGGCGCCGATCACGCCGGCGGCGATGCCGAAGCCAAGGCCGGGACCCTTCGCCTGCGCCTGCGAGGTCGTCGATGCGATGGTGCCGACCGTGGCGAGAGCTGCGAGGGCGAAGGCGGCGATTTTGGTCCTGATCGACATGAGATGCTCCATCCTGTTGTGCGGGCGGCCGGTGTGGCCGACATGCCCATCAGTCGGAGCGTGAATGGCTCTGGTTCGAACAGCCCGGCACATTCGGTGGCCGAATATTTTTCGCGGCGTGTTGAACCGATGTCGGTCGAAAGCCGACCGCGCCGCCCGTCAAACGGCCGGCCGGTTGCCGAGGCGTGCGATGTCGAACCTGTCGACGTCGGCAAGCAGTTCGCAGAATGCGCGGGCGCCGTGGTCGAGCAGGCGCTCACCCTTCTCGGCGCTCGCCTGCGTGGCATCGCCCAGCGCACCGGACGGATGAAGATCCTCCGCCTGCCAGGCGAACGGCGCCGGGCGGTGCGCAGACAGCTGACGATAATCCTGCTCCATCGTCATTCCGGCGGAGCGGAAATCGGCGCATGCATCGCGGCGCACCAATTGCGGATGACGCGCCAGCATGATCGACGTCTCGATGGCGCCGCCGTGAATGCCGTGACGCACCTCTTCGGCGGAGAACCATTGCTCCGGCGCGCTGAGCCTGTTCCATCCCGTCGTCACCGCAAGCAGCCCATGGCTGGCGCGAAGGTCCTGCGCCACCAGGCTCATCGCAGCGCTGTTGCCGCCGTGACTGGTCACCATCACCAGCTTGCGGACACCGGCGCGGGCGACGCTGGCGCCGAGCGCGCGCCAGCTCTGCAGCGCAACGTCGGTCGGCAAGGTCAGCGTGCCCGGATAGCTGAGGTGCTCGGTGGAAATGCCGACCGCCTGCACCGGAAGGAAGGTCGCCGGAACTCCCTCCGGCATCAGGTCACGGACCCGCGCGAGGTAGGCATCGGCAATCATCACGTCGGTGCCCAGCGGCAAATGCGGGCCGTGCTGCTCGGTCGCCGCCAGCGGCAACACGGCGATCCATCGTGCCGCATCGCCCCGGCTGAAATCGGGCCAATGGATCTCCGACCAGTCGCGGGGAGGAACAGTTGACGTCATGACGCGAAACGTTTTCCTTGCCTGTACTTCAGAATCGGCGTCCCGGCGCGCAGCCGCGAGAACCCGGGACAGTCTGTATCACATTGCCTGGCTTATCATGGGCCGAGATCCGCAACGGAGTCCAATCATGCAGCCGGGCCTTGCCGCGCGCGCGTTAACCTTGATGGGCGCCGTCGCGGCCATGCTGGCCCTCGCTCCGGGCGCCACCGCCGAAATCAGCCTGGACAAGGTGTCTTTTGGCACCAACTGGGTTGCCGAGGCCGAGCACGGCGGATTTTTCCAGGCGGTCGCCGACGGCACCTACAAGAGCTACGGACTCGACGTCACCATCGTGCCGGGCGGTCCAAACGTGAACAACCGCGCACTCTTGACCGCCGGCAAGCTCGATTTCTTCATGACGGCAAACAACCTGCAGTCGTTCGACGCGGTTGCGAACAATATGCCGGTGGTGACGGTCGCCGCCATGTTCCAGAAGGATCCCCAGGTCCTGCTGGCTCATCCCACCTCCAAGGTGAGCAAGCTGGAGGACATGAAATCGCTGACCCTGTTCGTCTCCAAGGAGGGCCAGGCCAGCTATTTTCAATGGCTGAAATCCGAATATCGCTTCAGCGAAGGCAAGGTCAAGCCGTACACCAACAACCTGCAGCCCTTCATCGTCGACAAGCGAAGCGCGATGCAGGGATATGTCTCCTCCGAACCGTTCCTGGTGGAGAAGCAGGCGCATTTCAAGCCGATCGTCATGCTGCTCGCCGACTACGGCTTCAATCCCTACTCGACCCTGATCGAAACCCGGCGCGAATTCGTCGACGGCAAGCCCGACCTCGTCCAGCGTTTTGTCGATGCCTCGATCATCGGCTGGTACAACTACCTCTATGGCGACAACAAGCCCGGCAATGCCCTGATCAAGAAGCTCAATCCGGACATGACGGACGAACTGCTGGCGTATTCGGTCGGCAAGATGAAGGAATACGGCATCGTCGATTCCGGAGACACCTTGCGCGACGGCATCGGCGCCATGACCGACGAGCGCGTCGCGAGCTTTTTCGACAAGATGTCGCGCGCTGGTGTCGTGCGTCGCGACCTCGATTTCCGAAAGGCCTATACCTTGCAGTTCGTCAACAAAGGCGTCGGGATGGACCTGAAGCCGCGAAAATAGGTCGCGGCCGCCTCAACATTTCCGGAATGTTGCGGTCTGGCTGTTGCCCTCCGCGGCCGGGATTGGCATTGATGGGCGGCACGAGGAAGCGCCTGGAAAGGAACAACGAATGGCTGCGGGAATTTCGTCGGAAAAGATCGACCTTTTGATTTACGGCCCGACCAAGCCGATCGTCGAGAAGGGGTTCTCGGACCAGTTTGTGCTGCACGCCTTCGAAACCCAGGCCGATCTGGAGCGGATGACCCCAGCCGTGATCGAGCGGATCCGCGGCATCGCCACCACCGGGCCGGTGGTCGCCAACGAAACCGTGCTGGCGCGGTTTCCCAAGCTCGAGATCGTGTCGTCGTTCGGCGTCGGCTACGATCACATCAATGCCGGCTATGCGCGTGACCACGGCATCATCGTTTGCAACACGCCCGACGTCCTGACCGAGGAAGTCGCGGACGTCGCGCTCGGCCTCTTCATCGCCACGGCGCGTGAATTCATCAAGGCCGATCGCTATCTGCGCTCCGGACTGTGGACCTCGGCGCAGGGCTTTCCGCTCAGCGTCGGTTCGCTGCGCGACCGCAAGGTCGGCATGATCGGGATGGGACGTATCGGCCAGGCGATTGCACGGCGTCTCGATGCCTCGCTGGTGCCGGTGGTCTACCATTCCCGCAACCCCGCGGCCGGCGTCACCCACCAGCATTATCCGAACCTGATCGAGATGGCGAAGGCGGTGGATACCCTGATCATCATCACGCCCGGCGGCGCATCCACCGCCAAGCTCGTCAACGCGGAGGTCCTGAAGGCGCTGGGGCCCAGAGGCATCGTGATCAACGTGGCGCGCGGCTCGGTGGTCGACGAGCCGGCCCTGATCGCCGCGCTCAAGTCCGGCACCATCCTGGCGGCGGGCCTCGACGTGTTCGCCAACGAACCCAACATTCCCGAGGAACTTCGCGCGATGCAGAACGTCGTGTTGCTGCCGCATATCGGATCGGGGTCGGTGGTGACCCGCAACGCGATGGATCAACTGGTGGTCGACAATCTGAAGGCATGGTTCGCCGGCAAGGCGCCGCTGACGCCGATCCCGGAAACCCCGGTGAAAGGTCGCTGATCGATGGCGGTGCGGTCCGGCTTCAGGCGTGCAGGACGTTGTGGCCGCGTGCTCGCGGCCATCGCGGTTCTGTTCGCGGCGGGATCGCCGGCGCGTCCGCAGGATGCCACCACCCTGAAGAAGGACATGATCGGACAGTGGGAGCTGTCGACCACCGAGCGCAGCAAGACCTGCGTCGTGACGTTGAAGCCGGATGCATCGCCGCAAGGTCTGAAGCTCGAGCTCGAGCCCGCCTGTGCCGCCGCACTGCCGTTCACCAAGGATATCAAGGCGTGGAGCGTCAGGGGCCTCGACATCGTGCGGCTGCAGGACGCCGCGGGGCAATCGGTGATCGATTTTACCGAGGTCGAGAGCGGCATTTTCGAGGGACTGCGAACCGGCGAGGGCATCTACATCCTGCAGAATCTCGCGGCGGCGCGCTCGCTGGCGAAGTCGATGGACCAGATGATCGGCGACTGGTCGATGGTCCGCGGCAACGGCCGGCCGATCTGCGGGCTGACGCTGACCAACACCGAGGCCGGCCAGGACAATTTCCAGGTCTTCCTCAAGCCGCGCTGCGACCCGGTCGTCACGGCCTTTGCGCCGACCATGTGGCGGCTGGAGCGCGGTGAACTGCTGTTGCTGTCGGCCGGCGGCGAGGCCTGGCATTTCGAGGCCGACGACAATGCCCAGTGGCGGCGCGTCCCCGATACCGCGGACCCGCTGATCCTGCTGCGGCAATAGCCTATGCCGCGGCTTCCGCCGGTTTGCCGACCAGCAGCTTGTCGATGCGGCGGCCGTCGAGATCGACGATCTCGATCCGCCAGCCCTGGTAATCGAACGCGTCGCCCACCGACGGCAGCACACCGAAGTGCTGCAGCACCAACCCGGCGACGGTGTGGAAGCCGCGGCTTTCGGGGATCGAAACCGCAAGCAGATCGCCGAATTCGTCGACCGGCATCCATCCCGACACCAGATAGGAGCCGTCATCCCTGCCGACATACGCCGGCTCCGCCGGACCATGCTCCGAACTGAACGCACCGACGATCGATTCCAGGATATCCGCGGTGGTGACCACGCCTTCGAAGGCGCCGTATTCGTCGTACACCAGGCCCATATGCACCGGGGAATTTCTCAAGATCGCCAGCACGTCCCGCGCGTCGGCGGACGATGGAATCACGGGGGCTTCCCGTACCAGGCTCTTGATGTCCGGCTTCTCGCCGCGCATGTAGGCGTCGAGCAGGTCCTTGGCCTGAATGATGCCGATCGGGTCGTCCCGGTTGCCGTCCGATACCGGCAGACGCGAATGCGGGCTTGCGGCGAACGTTTCCCGGATCGCATCCGGCGCGTCATTGAGATCGATCACGTCGACCTCCGGACGCGGCGTCATCACCGCGCCGACGGCGCGATCGCCGAGCCGCATCACGCCGGCGATCATTTCCTTTTCGCCCGGCTCCAGCACCCCGGCCGTCTCGGCCTCCAGCACCAGACTGTGGATCTCGTCTTCCGAAACCTTTTCCTCCGCGTCGCCGCCCTGGCCGAGCAGCATGAGAATGGCCTTGCCGGACATGTCGAGCAGGAAGACCAGGGGCAGCGAAATCTTCGCCAGCAGCATCATGGCCGGCGCGACCTTCACCGCGACCGCTTCCGGATCGCGCAGTGCGACCTGCTTGGGCACCAGTTCCCCGACGATCAGGGTTGCATAGGTGATGACGGTGACGACGATGCCGACCCCCAGGATATCGGCGATCGACCGCGACAGACCGAGCTCCACGCACCATTCCGTCAATCGCTGCCCCAGCGTCGCGCCCGAAAACGCCCCGGAGAGCACCCCGACCAGCGTGATCCCGATCTGAACGGTCGAGAGAAACTTTCCGGGGTCGGACGCCAAAGCCAGCGCCCGCCGGGCTCCCTTGACCCGCTTTTGCGCGAGCGCCGCGAGCCGGGCCGGCCGCGACGAGACGATCGCCAGTTCCGACATTGACAGCAGGCCGTTAATGACGATGAGGACGACGACGATTCCGAGTTCCACAGATAGCATAGGTGTACTGAGCCGCTTCCGGTTGTCTTGATGATGCGGCCTGCTTAGCCGACGCAGCGCTGGATATAGGCACTCTATGGACGAGTTTCCCTGGAATCCGATGGAATTTGATAAAATGCCCCGATATCGAAGGCTGAGGCGTCAAAGGCTGGATATGATGCCGGCCGTTGGCAGCCGGCTGCGCCGCCCTTGAATTCGAACCAGGAGTACTCGTGGCACGCAAGTTCGATGAGGTGGCGTTGAATCGTGCAGGCTTGCCGCTCGAACATCCGATCGCGGCGGACCTGATCGCGGTGCTGGCCGCCGTGACCGAGGGCGAGCCGCGCGTCATGACCGTTGAAGACGGCAAGGCATTGCCGTCGGGGCCTTTCGAGCCCGGCCACCGTTCGCTTCAGTCAGGCCTGCGCGCCTGGGTCGAGCAGCAGACCCGGCATCCGCTCGGCTATGTCGAGCAGCTTTATACGTTTGCCGACCGCGACCGCAGCGGCGAGCACGCGGCGCAGCATATCATCTCGATCAGCTATCTCGGTCTGACCCGCGAGGGCGTGACGCCTGGGGCTGCCGAACCCGGCTGGCGAAGCTGGTACGGCTATTTCCCCTGGGAGGATCATCGCGCAGGCGTGCCGCGGATGATCGCCGCGACAGTGGCGCCGGCATTGCGCGCCTGGGCGAAGCAAGCGGACGATCCGGGTTTGCGCCGCGCGCGGCTGCAGCGCGCGGCCATCAATTTCGGTCTCGACGATTACGACTGGAACGAAGAACTGGTGCTGCAGCGCTATGAGTTGCTTTACGAGGCGACGCTGGTGCCGGAGGCGCAGCGCGAGCGCGGCAGCATCTCCGCGTTTCCGGGCCGGGCGATGTCGGGCGATCATCGCCGGATCCTCGCCACCGGCATCGCCCGGCTGCGGGCCAAGATCAAATACCGGCCCGTCGTGTTCGAACTGATGCCGCCACGCTTTACCCTGCTGCAGTTGCAGCGCGCGGTCGAAGCGCTGGCCGGTCGGCTGGTCCATAAGCAGAATTTCCGGCGCCTGATCGAACAGCAGGAACTGGTCGAGGAGGCCGGCGGAATGGCGGCCGACTCCGTCGGGCGTCCCGCCAAGCTGTTCCAGTTCCGCCACGCCGTGCAGGCCGAACGATCGTTCGCCGGAACCAAGCTGCCGCTCGCCAGATCGTGACGAATAAGGCCTTGACGAAACTTATACTCAGTTATAGCATATATATGCTCAATGAGAGTATATATCATGACCGCTTCAGCCCAGACCCTCGCACGCACCGCCCCGTTGTATGACCGCGTCAGGCGGGTGATCCCGCCACCCGAATGGCCGGCCTTCGCCGGCGACGTCGAGGCGATCCTCGATCTGAAACGCCGGCGCCATGCGGTCATCCTGGCGCACAACTACCAGACGCCGGAAATCTTTCACTGCGTGGCGGACATCGTCGGCGACAGCCTGGCGCTGGCACGCAAGGCGATGGTGGTCGATGCCGAGGTGATCGTGCTCGCAGGCGTGCACTTCATGGCCGAGACCGCCAAGCTCTTGAACCCGGAAAAGACCGTGCTGATCCCCGATCTGGCCGCGGGTTGCTCGCTGGCGGAGTCGATCACGCCGCAGGACATCCGGTTGATGCGCGCGCGCTATCCCGGCGTGCCGGTCGTCACCTACGTCAACACCTCGGCCGCCGTGAAGGCGGAATCGGACATCTGCTGCACGTCGGGCAACGCCCGCGCCGTGGTCGAATCGCTGGGCGTCGAGCGCGTGATCATGCTTCCCGACGAATATCTCGCTCGCAACATCGCGGCCGAAACCGACGTGAAGATCATTGCCTGGAAAGGGCATTGCGAGGTGCATGAGCGCTTCACCGCCGAGGAGGTTCGGCAGCTTCGCGACAATCATCCTGGCATCGTCGTGCTGGCCCATCCCGAATGTCCGCCGGACGTAGTGGCGGAGGCCGATTTTTCGGGCTCGACGGCCGCCCTGTCGCACTTTGTCGAGACGCAAAAGCCGCCGCGTGTCGTGCTTTTGACCGAATGCTCGATGAGCGACAACGTCGCGGTGCAGCATCCCGACATCGAGTTCATCCGTCCTTGCAATCTCTGTCCGCACATGAAGCGGATCACGCTCGGCAATATCCGGCAGGCGCTCGAGGAGAACCGTCATGTCGTGACCATCGAGCCGGAATTGGCCGGACCGGCGCGTCGCGCCGTCGAGAGGATGCTGGCGATATGACCGATCTGAACGGCCTTGCGGGAAATCCCGTTGTTATCGGCGGAGGCGTTGCGGGCTTGATGACGGCGCTGCGCCTGGTGCCGCATCCGACCGTACTGCTGTCCAAGGCGCCATTCGGCGCCGACGCATCCACGCCTTGGGCCCAGGGTGGCCTTGCGGCGAGCTGCGGAGAGGACGACCAGCCGGCGCTGCATCTGGCCGATACGCTCGGCGCCGGCGACGGCCTTTGCGACGCCGGCATCAGTGACCGGATCGTGCGCGCGGCGCCGGCAGCGATCGACGCGCTGGTCCGGCTCGGCGCCGCCTTCGATCGCACCGCCGAAGGCCGGCTTTCGCTTGGTCTGGAGGCGGCTCATAGCCGGCGTCGTATCGTGCGTGCTGCCGGTGATGGGGCCGGCCGCGAAGTCATGCGCGCCCTGATCGAAGCCGTGCGTCGGACACCTTCGATCACCGTCATCGAAGGCGTCGAGGCACGGCGGCTCCTTGTCGGCGACAACAACACCATAGCGGGCGTGCTCGCCGCCGGTCCGTCAGGTCCGCTGGTATTGCCGACGCAACGGGTCGTCCTCGCCACCGGCGGCATCGGCGGACTGTTCCTCGACACCACCAACCCGCTCGGATGCTTCGGCCAGGGTCTTGCATTGGCGGCGCGCGCGGGCGCCGAACTCGGCGATCTGGAGTTCATTCAATTTCATCCGACCGCGCTCGATGGCGTGCAACGTCCCATGAGGTTGGTCAGCGAAGCGGTGCGGGGCGAAGGTGCCGTTCTGGTGGATGAGACCGGCCGGCGCTTTCTGGCCGGCGAGCCGGGCGCCGAACTTGCGGCGCGCGACATCGTCGCCCGCGGCATCGGGCGGCACGTCGCCGGCGGCCACCGGGTTTTTCTCGACGCCCGCGAAAAGCCAGGTGCTGATTTCGCCAAACGCTTTCCCGCCATCGCCGGGTTCTGTCGCGCGGCCGGTCTGGATCCGGCGACGCAGCCGATCCCGGTGCGGCCCGCCGTGCATTACCACATGGGCGGAGTCGCGGTCGACGGCGCCGGACGCAGCAGTGTCGACGGGCTGTGGGCCTGCGGCGAAGTCGCCAATACCGGCCTGCACGGCGCCAACCGGCTCGCCAGCAACTCCCTGACGGAAGCCGTGGTCTGTGCCGGCTGGGTCGCCGAAAGCGTTGCCGGCACATTTGCTGAGCGCCCGCGAAAGCCCGCCCCGGCAAACCTGCCGCTGCCGCCGGATCCGACATCCGTGAGGCCGATCATGTCGCGGGGTGCAGGCCTGCTGCGTGATCGCGCAGGATTGAACGAGGCGGCGCGGGCACTGCTTGCGCTGGCCTCCGGACCGACGGCTGCGTCCGATCCTGCGACCGTCGGACTGATGATTGTCGTGATGGCGTTGCATCGCCAGGAAAGCCGCGGCGCGCATTGTCGCGTCGATTTCCCTGAGCGCGCGTCCGATACGCGCCGCGCCACCCTCCGTCTCGCCGATGCCATCGCGACTGCGCGGGAAATCGACGGACATGTTTTGCCAACCGCACGAAGAGCCTGAACCATGATTCTGCTGCCGCCTGCTCTCATCGTCATCGAACCAATGGTGCGTGGCGCGTTGCTCGAGGATCTCGGGCGCGCCGGCGACCTCACCACCGACGCGATCATTCCGGTCGACCGCATCGCGACGACCGCCCTGACTGCGCGGCAGCCCGGCGTCGTCGCCGGCCTCGACCTCGCCGCGCTCGCCTTTCGCCTGATCGAGCCGGCGATCGAAGTGACGGTGCATTGCCGCGATGGCAGCGAGGTATCGCCGGGGCAGGTCATCGCCACGATCAGCGGTCCTGCGCGGGGGCTGTTGACCGCCGAGCGGACCGCGCTCAATTTTCTTTGCCATCTCAGCGGTATCGCAACCGCCACCGCGTCGGTGGTGAAGGCCATTCGCGGCCACAAGGCGCACATCGTCTGCACCCGCAAGACGACGCCGGGCCTGCGGGCGATCGAGAAATACGCGGTGCGCGCCGGTGGTGGCGCCAATCATCGCTTCGGCCTCGACGACGCCGTGCTGATCAAGGATAACCACGTCGCTCTTGCCGGCGGCATTCAGACGGCCATCGCGCGGGCGCGCGCCGGAGTCGGACACCTCGTCAAGATCGAGGTGGAGGTCGACACGCTTGACCAGCTCGAGCAGGCGCTCGAATGCAATGTCGATGCGGTTCTGCTCGACAACATGACGTCCGACCAAATCGCGCGAGCGGTCGTGATGGTCGCCGGTCGGGCGATCACCGAGGCATCCGGCCGCATCACGCCGGCGACCGCACCGTCCGTCGCCGCGGCCGGCGTCGACCTGATCTCGATCGGCTGGCTGACACACAGCGCGCCGATCCTCGATATCGGACTCGATTTCCACGCCTGACCCGTCAGGAGATCAGGGCCGCCATCACGAAGGATGAGAAACGCGTGGAAGATGCCGGCCGCGAGTGCGCTGCCGATCATGGCGATGAAGGTCAGGCGAAGATCGCGTGGTCGATCATGGTGGCCTCCCCAGCGTTCGCGCTGGCAGCGCTGTGGTTCGGCATCAAATACACGAGGTGAGGGCCGGTTCGGCTCAGTCGTCGGACACGGTGTAGACGGCGCACGCAGATGCGATCCCGCGCAGCTCATGCATCCCCAACGGAATCAGTGGCGCCGCGGCTTCAGCGGCGACCGCGCCCGAGATCAGGATCGTCCGCTTGAGCGGCCGGCAAAGCCCTTCCAGCCGGCTGACCAGATTGACGGCGGGGCCGATCGCGGTGAAATCCAGCCGGTCGGCGGCGCCGACATTCCCCCACAAAATCTCGCCGACATGCAATGCCGCGCCGAAGGCGAGGGGCGGCAGCTCCTGTGATCGCCGTTCGGTGTTGAGATGCGTCACGCCGGCGCGGGCGGAAGAGACCGCGTGCAGCGCAGCGTCGCAGGCCTCGCGCGGCGATTCCCCGAGCACCGGAAAGATCGCCAGCACGCCGTCGCCGATGAATTTCAAGACTTCGCCACCGAAGGCATGGACGGAGCCGGCCACGCAATCGAACCATGCGTCCAGAGCAGTGATCACCGCTGCGGGAGGTGTCGCCTCGGACAGCGCGGTAAAGCCGCGCAGGTCGGCAAACAGCAACGCTGCCCGAATGGTTTCGCCGACTTGGCGCCGTATCGGTCCCGCCATGACGCGCGCGGCGCTGCGCCGGCCGAGATAAGCCTCGAGCACCGCCGTCAATGTCGCGCGTGCCGAGAGCGCGGCGAGTGGCGCGGCGGAAAAGCGGGCGGCCTCGCTCAGCCGGCCGGCTTGTGCGGGCGTCAATGGGCGCGATCCGATCCAGCTGAATGCCGGCCCGTCTGCCGCCGGCCCAATGATGTCTTGGTGTACTGGTCCCGCCCCAAGCGCGGCCAGCCAGCTGCGGCCGGCATCGCCGGAGGGCGGCGCCGATCCCATGCCTGGCAGTTCCCCCGATGCGAATGCCAGAGCTTCGATCACCACCTCGGTATCGGCCCGCCACAGCCAGGTGCGGCGGGCGATCAGCGGATCCGGGACGGTCAGCGTCAAGGCGCCACCCGCGAGCGGAACGCCGTCCAGGATCAGGCGTGTGCCTAGTTCGGCCAGGAATCGGTCGGCACCGGGGGCGGCGGCGGCAGCGTCGATCAGCCAGGTCAGCGTCGAGGACAATTGCATGGTTCAATCATGCGGCTGCCGCAATCCATTGTCATCAGCGGCTATTAGCGCCAGCATATGCTTTCTGCGCGTTGCCGGCGTTGCCTGCAACCAGGGAGGTGTCCGATGAACGAAGCGCTTTTGGTCCGGCGTGAGACCCACATCGCGGCGCCACGCGCCAATGTCTTCGCGTTCCTGACCGACCCCGAGAAAATCAGGCAATGGATGGGGACCGAGGCGGCGACGGAAGTGCACCCCGATGGGCTGTACCTCATCAAAGGCATCGGCGGCAAATCCGCGCGCGGCAAATTTCGCGAGGTCGTGCCGGTGCATCGTCTGGCCTATAGCTTCGGCTGGGAAGGCAGCGATGAGGTGCCGCCGGGATCGAGCCTGATCGAGATCGACCTGATCGAGCAGGACGGCGGCACGCTGCTGCGCATGACCCATAGTGGCCTTCCCAATGCTGAACAATGTGCCAGTCATGCGAAAGGTTGGGCGCACTATCTCGGCAGGCTGACCGAGGCGGCCGCCGGGCGCGATCCAGGCCCTGACCTCGGTCCGAGTGAACGGCACAGCGCGGTGTGATCGGGGCAGCGTAACGCTCACGGCCGGCGCAGGCCGGCGCGCCGGCTGCCGATGATCGTCTGGCCGCGTTCTCCGGGCTTGGCTCGCGCTGCGCCGAACTTGAACCTGGCCGCGGTTCTGCGCGACGAAGCTGCTGACCGTCTCGAATATCTCCACACATGCCCGCGAAGCCGTCATGCCGGAAACTGCCAGACCGACAAGCCTGTCGCCGCGTTTCAACGCGTTGCCGTCGGCCTTTCCGTGGACCGGGTGGCGTCGGTCCGCCGCATTGGCGATCGGCATGGCGAGCGCGGCACTCACGTGCCCGGGATCGGCTCTTGCACAATCGGCCCAGCAGATCCGCTGGTGCAACAATGAAGACCAGGCGACGTCCGATCAGGCCATCGGCGGTTGCACGGCGATCATCAAGTCGGGCCAGTTCTCCAGGAGCGACCTCGCCATCGCCTATACCAATCGCGGCAGCGCCTATGACGAGAAGGGCGACCAGGACAGCGCCATCGCCGATCACGACCAGGCGATCCGGATCGATCCGAAGCTGCATCTGTCCTACAACAACCGGGCCAACGCCTACGGCCGCAAGGGCGACATCGATCGGGCCATGGCGGATTACGATCGGGCGATCAAGCTCAATCCGCGGTTTTTCGAGGCCTACAACAATCGTGGCACCACGTGGCGCGACGATCGCCACGACAGCAAGCGGGCGATCGCGGATTACGACAAGGCGATCGGGCTCAATCCGAAATACGCCGACGCCTACAACAACCGCGGCATCGCCTATGACAATCTCGGCGATCATGACCGCGCGATGGCGGATTATTCCAGCGCCATCCGCCTCGATCCGAAGATGGCCCGCGCCTGGAACAATCGCGGATTGCAGCATCACGCCAAACGCGATTATGCCGCCGCCACCGCCGACTTCGACGTGGCCATCGCCATTGACCCCGGCTACGCCAATGCCTACCGCAACCGTGGCAGCACCTATATCCAGACCCTCGCATACGACCGCGCCATTGCGGACTTCGACAAGGCGCTCACCATCAAGCCGGACGATACCCAGGCCTTCCTCAGCCGCGGCATCGCCTACAGCAAGGTCGGGGATTACGACCGCGCCATCGCCGATTACGACAAGGTGGTCGCGGCCTCGCCACGGGACGCCGGCGCTCTCAGCAATCGCGGCTATGCACGGTTCTACAAAGGCGATTTCGCCGGCGCCGTCGCCGATCTGTCGCCGATCCCCGCCAGCGAGACCTATCCCTACACCGCGCTGTTTCAGTTCCTGGCGCAGGCGCGGGCCGCGCAGCCCACCATCGATCTCGCGCCGCTGGCGGCGCGCATGAGCAACCAGGCGTGGCCGTCTGCGGTGGTCGAGTTCTATCTCGGCCGGCGTGACGCGGATGCGACGCTTGCCGCGGCAAAATCCGACGACGAGCGCTGCGAGGCGCAGTTCTATGTCGGGGAGTGGCAGCTTGCGCAGGGCCAACGCGACGCGGCCAGGCGGTTGCTCGAGGATGCGGCCGCCAACTGTCCGAAAACCTTCATCGAATACACCGGCGCGAAAGCCGAGTTGCAGCGCTTGAGGCCGTGACGCCGCCTGACGGCCGTTCATGAGCGGCACGATTGACGGCCGCGCTTTTGCTGCCGCGCACAACAGCAAGTCATGTGTCACGCCGGCAATTGCCTTGACAGCCGAAACGGTTCGCGCGCACATTCTTACTCAAAGTAAGAATTGACGTCAGGGATGGAAATGTCGGAGCAGCCGAGAAGTCGGCGGCAGACGCGCGCGGCCATTCTGGGGCATCTGCTCCAGTCGGGCGGCGTGTTTCGGCCGCCTCTGGCGAGGGCGGTGCGCCTGTCCGAGGCGAGCCTGTCGCGCATCCTGTTCGATCTGAAGGCCGAGGGACTGATCGAGGAGATCCGGCGGCCGGCGCCCTATGTCGGCGGTCCCACCGGCCTCGTGTCGTTCGACAGCACGGTCCGCATTGCGGCGTTCGAAGTGACGGGTCACCGGCTCAGTGTCGGCGTCGGCGGGCTGAACGGTGAATTGCATTACGCTGAACGGCTGTCGCTGCCGAAATCGCCGACCGTGGCGTCCGTCGGCCGGCTGTTTGGCGACGCGCTAGGATCGCTTGCCGACTGGACGCGGCGACAGCGCGTCCAACTGGCGCAGATCGGCGTGACCGTGCCCGGGCTCGGCCAGTTCGCCAATCCGATCGTGCCCTGCGACCCGGCGATGATCCGCGCCATAATCGGCGAGTGCTTCGCCGGCGTTCCGGTCGAGTTCACAAACTCGGTGATCGCGCACGCGATGTTTCATCGCACCCGCACTGCCGAATATCCCTTCACCGGGCCGCATCTGTTCGTCTTCGTCGGCCAGGGCGTAGCGGGCGCCTGGATGGAGGATCCGATCGAGGCTGATGCCGCGCCACCGGTCGAACTCGGTCACATGGTGTTCGACCAGGGCGGTCCGCGCTGCCGATGCGGCCATCATGGTTGTGTCGAGGCCTATACGTCGTTGCCGGCATTGGCCGGACTTCCCGGTGTGCCCGAGCCGGATTTGCTGCTGCATGGCGACGAGTGGGCGATGGCTTCGCTTCCCGCCCGCACGCGCAAGGAATTGCGCCGCCGGCTGTTCCGGCTGGGGTTGGCGATCGGCAATACGCTCAACGTCAAGCCGTGCCCCGGCGTCGCCATCAGCGGCTGGCCGTCGCTGCTGGACGAAGACGACCGCAACGCCCTGCTCGAAGGCATCGATGCGTGCCTGATGGGCGGGCGCGATCCCGGCCGGGTGGCGGTGGCGTTCGTGCCGCCGTCCAGCGGCAACGATCCGAATGCGGCGCTGGCCTTTGCCGCCTGCTGCCTGGCGCGCCGCGGCGGCATGCCGGCGGCGTCGGAGGAGGCTGCGTAAGATGCACTGAACGGCGCGCGCTGAACGCGTCGAATGTCTGTAACCCTGGAGGAAACAAGCTATGCCGATCATCACAAGGCGTCACCTGCTCGCTGGATCCGCTGCTACGCTCGCCATGCCGGCGCTCGGCCGGGCCCAGGGTGCCAAGCCGCGTCTGACCGCGATCTCGCAATGGTCGGCCGGCAGCGACGGGGCGGCGATCTCCGCGCTCGGCAAGCTGTTCGAGGAGAAAGGCGGCGTCTGGCAACACAATCCAGTGCCCGGCTTCACCACCGAAATGATGAACAAGCTGCGGGCGCAGATCATGGCCGGCGATCCGCCGGCGGTGTCGCAGCTCAAGGGGCCGGAAATCGCCGCGTGGTCGAAGATCGCGCCCACCGTCGATATCAGCCCGTGGGTGCAGGCGGCCGGCTACGCCGACCGCGCACCCGCGGAGCTCGCCAAAAGCTGCCAGCCCGCCGGCAAATGGATCGCGCTGCCGCTGCAGGTCTATCGGATCAACACGCTGTTCATGTCCACCAAGGGCATGGCCCGCGCCGGCATCACCAAGGCGCCGACGTCATGGGCGGAGTTCAACGACACCGCGGAGAAGATGAAGGCGGCCGGAATGACCCCGGTCGCCAATGGCGGCATCCGCTGGGATGACGGCATGAAGTTCGAAATCGCGCTGGCCGGCATCAATCCCGATATCTACCGCCGCGCCATCATGAAGCTCGAACCGGATGCGCTCAAAAGCAAGGAGGTGCTGGCCGCCTTCGAGCAGTTGCGCAAGATCGCCAACTGGATGAACCCGAACATCGCGGCGCAGAGCTGGCCGGTGAACCTGCCGGCCTTCGTCAAAGGCGACATGGGCATGGTGCTGATGGGCGGCTGGGCGCAAGGCAATCTGCT
>Ga0209758_1002972_pt1 | contig 16255 bp, 11 predicted proteins | sample AraplaMF_Col_mMF_FD_184258 | JGI IMG/M metagenome (GOLD analysis project Ga0209758, IMG submission 184258) | Arabidopsis root microbial communities from the University of North Carolina, USA - plate scrape MF_Col_mMF (SPAdes) (version 2) | ecosystem: Host-associated > Plants > Roots > Endosphere... | reverse complement strand
CCGAAGCGAGCAGGGCGGCAATGACGGAGCGCTGCAGGCCTGCCTTCTCGGCGATATCGAGCAGCACTTCGTGATCGCCGACATTGCGGCCTTCCTCGAAATTGGCCTTGAACAGCGCCGAGACGACGGCCTCCTGCATCTGCCGGTCCTCGACACCAGCCCAGTGGATCAGGCGGTGCGCATCGAGCGTATTCGGGCCGATTCTGATGGCCTCAAAATTGAAGTTAATGCCGACCTCGCGGCCGTAATTGGTCAGCATCTTGTGCGCCTCAGCCACGCGTTCGGCGCCACCGAGCTTCTGTTCCAGCATCTTCTTCTGGTCGACGCCTTCGGGCGGATAGTCCGGATTGAGGCGATAGGGGCGCCAATTGATATCGACGCCGACTTCATCCTGCACTTCGGCGATCGCCAGCTCCAGCCGCGCCTTGCCGAGATAGCACCAGGGGCAGACGACATCGGACACAACGTCGATGGTGATGCGTTCCATGATATTTCCTTATTCTTGTTCACTTCGCAGAGGCTGCGGTACCGCTGAGATATATAGCCCCTCGCAATGGAGGGGCCAGACAATGAATGGTGAACGCCTGACGTGCGGAGTTGGTTGAGGCCGGCGTTTCGAATGATGTTATTGGGCGCTCGTATCCCACCAGGTTTGCAGCTGATAGCCATAGAGCGGCACCGCATCGGGGTGCCCGATGCGCTTGTTGCGCGCCACCCATTGCTGGTCGATGTGGTAGAGCGGCAGCACATAATGGTTGGACAGCAGCAGCCGGTCGTAGGAGCGGACGGAAGCTGTAAAATCCTCTGTCGAGCGCGAGCGCAGCAGATGATCGATCAGCGTATCGAGATTGGGATCGTTGGCCCCGGCGAAACTGTCCGTTCCTTCACGCGTGCGAGCAGCGGACGACCAGCGGCCGAGTTGCTCGTTGCCCGGTGACAGTGATGAGGTGTAGGCCTTCATGATCATGTCATAGTCGAAACTGTTCGTGCGGCTCTGATACTGCGAATCGTCGACGGTGCGGATCGACGCGGCGACGCCGATCGTCTGCAGCGATCGCTGGTAGGCGACGGCCAGCTTCTCCTGGTCAGCATTCTGGGTCATGATCTCGAAGGCGAGCTGCTTGCCGCTCTGATCGGCCATCTTGCCGCCCTGGATCGTGTAGCCCCCTTGTTTCAGGAGGTCGACAGCTTGCTTCAGCACGTTGCGGTCGCGTCCCGAGCCATCGGTCACTGGCAGCTTGTAGCTGCCATCAAGTATGGCGGGATCGATCTGGTCCTTGATCGGTCCGAGCAGCGCCAGCTCACGCGCGTCCGCCGGTACTCCGAAACTCGAGAGATCGGAATTCTGCCAGAAGCTTTGCGTTCGCTTGTAAGCGCCCGAATAGAGGTTCTTGTTGGCCCATTCGAAATCGAAGACCAGCGACAGGCCCTCGCGCACCTTGATATCGCTAAAGATCGGCCGCCGCGTGTTGAAGACGAAGCCGAGCATTCCGCTCGGCAGTTTCGGCCTGAACACATCCTTCACAACCGCACCCGACGTTGCCGCCGGGAAATCGTAGGCATTGGCCCAGTGCCCCGGATTGCCCTCCAGATAGATATCGATGTCGCCCTTCTTGAAGGCCTCGAACAGCGTCGTGTCCTGCAGGAAATACTGCACGGTAAGCTGGTCGTAATTGTCCATGCCGACCTTGGCCGGAATGTCCTTACCCCAGTAATTCGGATCGCGCTCGTAGGTGATGCTTTCGCCTGGCTTCAGGCTCTTGATCTTATAAGGACCGGAGCCGATGGGCGGCGTGAGCGTGCTGCGATCGAAGCTATCAGGATCGATCGCATGTTTCGGCAGGATCGGAAACAGGCCGAAGATCATCGGCGTCTCACGATCGGCCTTCTCATTGAAGGTGAAGCGCACGCTGTGGTCGCCGACCTTCTCCATTTTGGATACGAGATTGAGGCGGCTGGAGAATGGCACACGGCCCTTGTCGCGCAGCAGCTCGAAGGAAAAGATCACGTCTTCAGGCGTAACGGATTGTCCGTCGGACCACTTGGCCTTCGGATTGAGATTGAACTGGATGAAGCTGCGGTCTTCATCCCATTCCACCGTTTCCGCCAGCAGCCCATAGAGCGTGAAGGGTTCGTCGCTCGACCGCTGCAGCATGGATTCGTAGATCAGATTGCCGAATTGCGGATCCCACATGCCGCGTGCCGTCGTGCGCATGCTCTTCAGGATGAAGGGATTGAGGCTGTCGAAGGTGCCGACCACGCCATAGGTGATTTTCCCGCCCTTTTTCACGTCGGGATTGACGTAAGGGAAGTTCTTGTAATCGGCGGGCAGCGCCGGTGCGCCATGCATGGCAATACCATGCACGGGTTCTGCGGCGGCAGCGCCGGCAACAAGCGTGAAAGCGGTGAGAAGGGCGATCCGGAGCATTGCTGAAATTCCTTGATGCGCGGCAATGGGCACGATTCGCCAGAAGGGTAGCATGAGAGCGCTCAATTCCAACCGCGGCCGCCGCTTTCTTTACCTATGTGCCAAAATGCCCGCGAAATTGCCAAAGAAATGCTGGATATCTTCAACAGCGCGATGTAACACGTGACCCGAAGTTTTCGGGGTCATGCATTTGCCTTAATGTTTTAAGAGGTGGAGTGCCGAACGACCCGGTGGTTGGGGCGGCCGAACGTCGCCCCGCAACGGATATCAGGAGACGGAATTCGTTATGATGTTCAAGTCTGAAAAGAAAATGCGGGCAGCACTGTCCGTTATGGCAGTGGTCTTCGGTGCTTCGGCTCCGGTCTCGTCCTTTGCACAGGATGCGGCGGCTCCGGCAGCGTCGGCTGACGCTCCCGCACAGGCCGCCGGCGCACCGCGCCTCGGCTGGTACAAGACCTGCAGCAAGCAGGAAGACAACGACATCTGCGTTGTTCAGAACCTTGTTCTCGCCAATGGCGGCCAGCTCGTTACGGCTGTCGGCCTGATCTCCGTTTCTGGCAAGATCAACCGCAAGATCCTTCAGGTTTCGGTTCCGGCTGCACGCCTGATCCCCCCGGGCATCGCCATGCAGATCGATGGCGGCAAGGGCCAGAAGCTCGACTACGCGGTCTGCCTGCCGGACAAGTGCACGGCTGAAATCCCGCTGACGGACGCCATGATCGCAAGCCTCAAGAAGGGCAGCGACGTGGTCTTCACCTCGATCAACTTCCGCCGCGCTCCGAACCCGATCAAGGTTTCGCTCGAAGGCTTCACCGGCGCATATGACGGCGAACCGGTTTCCGAATCGAAGCTCGCCGAAAGCCAGCGCAGCCTGCAGGACAGCATGCAGAAGAAGGCCGAAGAAGCCCGCAAGAAGCTGGAAGACGCCCAGAAGGCAGCAAAGGCCCAGTAATCGGGCTTTCAGGAATTCACGAAAACCCGGCTTCAGGCCGGGTTTTTTGTTGCCAAAGAAAAGGCCCCGACATGCGGGGCCTTGTCATCGAAGTCTTGCATTCCGACTTAATGGGCGAAGCTCATCTTGGGTTTGAACTGGCCTGTCGGGCTGCGGTCGAAAATCTGCTCAACCTGCGGATTGCGAAGCGGCGTATCGCTTTCGTCGCTCATCAGGTTCTGCTCGGAAACGTAGGCGACATATTCGCTGTCGTCGTTTTCCGCGAGCAGGTGGTAGAACGGCTGGTCTTTGCTGGGGCGGACTTCCGCGGGAATGGAATTCCACCATTCTTCCGTATTCGCGAACTCCGGATCAACGTCGAAGATGACGCCGCGAAACGGAAAAACCTTGTGCCGGACCACTTCGCCTATACTGAACTTTGCAACTCTTTCTTTCATGGTACGACTTCCTTTCTCACCTGATTTGGTGATCGGTCCCGCGCAAATCAAGATTTTTGCGGGATTTCGTCACATGACTGTCATCTCTGCCCATCGGTCTTCATGACCGCCGGATCGAAGAAAGCCCCGGCGAACCGGGGCTTTCATGTCTTGTCTTATGCCGAGTAGTACATGTCGTATTCGACCGGATGGGGCGTCATTTCGAAGCGCATCACTTCGGCCATCTTCAGTTCGATGAAGGCGTCGATCTGGTCGTCGTCGAAGACACCGCCTGCCGTCAGGAACTTGCGGTCCTTGTCGAGGCTTTCGAGCGCTTCGCGCAGGGAGCCGCAGACGGTCGGGATCTTCTTCAGTTCCTTCGGCGGCAGGTCGTAGAGGTCCTTGTCCATGGCCTTGCCGGGATGGATCTTGTTCTTGATGCCGTCGAGGCCGGCCATCAGCATGGCGGCAAAGGCGAGGTAGGGGTTGGCAGTCGGGTCCGGGAAGCGGACTTCGACGCGCTTGGCCTTCGGGTTGGAGCCGAACGGGATACGGCAGGAAGCCGAACGGTTGCGGGCGGAATAGGCCAGCAGAACCGGAGCTTCGTAGCCCGGGACGAGACGCTTGTAGGAGTTCGTCGACGGGTTGGTGAAGGCGTTGATCGCCTTGGCATGCTTGATGATGCCGCCGATATAGTAGAGGCAGGTTTCGGAGAGGCCCGCATATTCGTCGCCGGCAAAGGTCGGCTTGCCGCCCTTCCAGATCGACTGGTGTACGTGCATGCCAGAGCCGTTGTCGCCGAAGATCGGCTTCGGCATGAAGGTTGCCGTCTTGCCGTAGGCATTGGCGACCTGATGGACGACATATTTGTAGATCTGCATCTTGTCGGCGTTGCGAACGAGCGTGTCGAACTTGATGCCGAGCTCGTGCTGGGCGGCAGCCACCTCGTGGTGGTGCTTTTCGACGACGACGCCCATTTCTGAGAGAACCGTCAGCATTTCCGAACGCATGTCCTGGGCGCTGTCGACAGGCGGAACCGGGAAGTAGCCGCCCTTGACGCGCGGACGGTGGCCGAGGTTGCCGGTCTCATAGTCGGTGTCGTCGTTCGACGGCAGTTCGGTCGAGTCGAGCTTGAAGCCGGTATTGTAAGGGTCAGCCTTGTACTTGACGTCGTCGAAGACGAAGAATTCGGCTTCAGGGCCAACGAAAACCGTGTCGCCGATGCCCGATGCCTTCAGATAGGCTTCGGCCTTCTTGGCGGTGCCGCGCGGGTCGCGGTTATAGGCCTCGCCGGAAACCGGGTCGAGGATGTCGCAGACGATGACCATGGTCGACTGGGCGAAGAACGGGTCCATATGCACCGTTTCCGGGTCGGGCATCAGCACCATGTCGGACTCGTTGATGGCCTTCCAGCCGCCGATCGAGGAACCGTCGAACATGACGCCGTCGGCGAACATGTCTTCATCGACGCAGACGACGTCCATCGTTACGTGCTGCAGCTTGCCCTTGGGGTCGGTGAAGCGCAGGTCGACGAACTTGACGTCGTTGTCCTTGATCTGCTTCAGGATTTCGCTTGCACTCGCCATGAAATGTTTCCTCTGTTTTGTGATGACGTTACATTATGTGCGATGAGGATGGGTGGGCTTTGCCGAAAGGCAAAGCTGGTCAGATGGCATCGATACCGGTTTCACCGGTGCGGATGCGGATGACCTCTTCGACGTTGGAAACGAAAATCTTTCCGTCGCCGATGCGCCCCGTCTGCGCGGCCTTGCGGATCGCGTCGATGACGGCTTCCGCGTTTTCATCTGCGAGCACGACCTCAACCTTCACCTTCGGCAGGAAATCGACGACATATTCGGCGCCGCGGTAGAGTTCGGTATGACCCTTCTGGCGACCGAAGCCCTTCGCTTCCGTGACGGTGATACCCTGCAGGCCGACTTCCTGAAGGGCTTCCTTCACCTCGTCCAGCTTGAAAGGCTTTATGATCGCTTCGATCTTTTTCATGAGAAAATGTCTCTCCGCTTCTCCCGTTAAAGCAGGAACTTTCCCGCTCGCGGGATATGATGCAGATATCGTGCCAGTTTGAAATCCGTCTCACGCAAAAAATCGTGGAATTTTATGCGCGCGGCCCTGTTTGCCCGCGTTTCCGTGTCGTTTTGATGAAAAACGAGGCGAACAAGGCCGCGTTTTTAACGAAAATGACGTGAAATGCGAAAAAATCGTCCCGTAGTCGGTTTCGTGAGATGCGTTACGATTCGATTAAAAAATATGCAAATGCAAAAAGTATGTGCTTTTGTTTTTGCGATCATACGGTTGTTTTTTAGGCGCTTTTTGAATTGAATGAAATCATGAGCGAACGCCTTTCCGATCTTCTCCTGACACCTGCTGAAATGGCTGCGGCCGATAAGGCCGCAGCCGCATCTGGTATCGATTCCTACGGCCTGATGGAGAAAGCAGGTGCTGCTGTCGCTGCCGCGGCGTTGCGCCTTTATCCAGGCGCCTCACGCTTCGCCGTGTTCTGTGGTCCTGGCAACAACGGCGGCGACGGCTATGTCGTCGCCAGGCTTCTGCGGGAGAGCGGTGCGCCGGTGGAGGTCTTCCATCTTGGCGATCCGGACAAACTGAAGGGAGACGCGGCTCGAGCGAGGGCAGCTTGCACGCTGAAAGGACGGGATGTCGGCCATTATCTCCCGCAGCAGGATGATATCGTCATCGACGGCCTCTTCGGCGCCGGCCTTGCGCGTGATGTCCCGCCCGACGTGGCCGATCTGATCCGCAAAGTCGAAAAGGTCAATATTCCCGTCATCGCCATCGATCTGCCCTCCGGCCTCGACGGCCGCACTGGCGCCGTGCTCGGAGCTGCCTTCCGTGCGGCACATACGGTGACCTTCATGACCCGTAAGCCCGGCCATCTGCTGATGCCGGGCAGGGAGCTTTGCGGCGAATTGGAAGTCTTCGATATCGGCATTCCCGGCCGCATCATCAGGGCGCAGACGAGCGGCCTCGTGGCTGAGAACACGCCCGCCGCCTGGCGTGCCGCCATGCCGGCCGAGCAGGTGGAAACCCACAAATACAAGCGCGGCCATCTGGTCGTGTTTTCGGGAGAGGCAAGCAAGACGGGGGCGGCCCGCATGTCGGCGACGGCAGGCCTCAAGTCTGGGGCGGGGCTGGTCACCATCGCCGCGCCAGTGGACGCTCTCGCCGCCAACAGCGCCCATCTGACGGCCGTCATGCTGCGCGCCATCGACGATGCAGCCGCATTGGAGGACTGGCTGAAGGACGTACGCCTTCAGAGCTTCGTTCTCGGCCCCGGTTTCGGCATTGGAAAGAAGGCCCGCGATTTCGTGTCGCTGCTGCGCGAGCGCCATCTCGTTCTCGACGCGGACGGCATCAGCTCCTTCAAGGACGATCCGCAGGCGCTTTTCGAGTTGTTCAAGGGAGAGCCTCGGCTCGTCCTGACGCCGCATGACGGTGAATTCGCCCGCCTCTTTCCCGATATTGCTGCCGACAAGAAGGCAGGCAAGGTGGACAAGGCTCTCGCCGCTGCTAGTCGCGCCAACGCCGCTGTCATCTATAAGGGTGCCGATACGGTCATCGCCTCACCGGACGGCCGGGCGCTGATCAACGCCAATGCCCCGGTATGGCTCGCCACCGCCGGTTCCGGCGATGTGCTGGCTGGCATCATCGGCGGCCTGTTCGCCCAGGGCCTGCCGGCCTTCGAGGCGGCGGCTGCCGGCGTCTGGTTGCATGGAGAGGCGGGACATCGTGCCGGCAAGGGCCTGACGGCCGAAGACCTCGCCGCTCATGTGCTGCCCTTCTGAGCGATTATTGATCGATCCGCTTCTGCAGGGCGATTGCCCCATGCGGTGCATTGACCTTGCCTTCGTGGATCATGAAGGCGAAGACGTCGCGCGGCTCGTTCTTGACCTTCCTGTCTTTGTCGATCAGCGGCAGGTCGTCAGGCACCTTGCCCTCGGCCCAGGTCTGGAGCCGCTTGGTCCAGTCCTTCAGTTCTGGTTCCGGATAGCAGGTCGGAATATCGTCCGATCCTTTCTGCAGCCGCGTATAGACGAAGTCCGCCGTCACATCGGCAATCATCGGATAGTCGAAATGTTCGGCGCAGACAGGCGCCACGCCATATTTCTCGAGTAACGCGACGAATTCCGGCACCTTGAAGGAATCGTGCCGGACTTCCACGACATGGCGCAGCTTCAGCCCGTCCTGCTTTTCCGGCAGCAGCTTCAGGAAGGCTTCGAAATCATCAGGATCGAATTTCTTCGTCGGCGCGAACTGCCAGAGCAGGGGGCCGAGATGATCGCCAAGTTCGCTGATGCCGGACGAGAGAAATTTCTCCATCGATTCACCAGCCTCGGCAAGTACCCGTCGATTGGTCGTGAAGCGCGTCGCCTTCAGCGAAAAGATGAAGCCTTCAGGCACATCCGCCGCCCACTTTGCGAAAACCGCCGGCTTCTGCGTGCTGTAATAGGTGCCGTTGACCTCGATGACTTTCAGCTGGCGGCTGGCATAATGCAGCTCATCCTTCTGTTTGAGATCGGCGGGAAAGAAATGGCCGCGCCAAGGTTCGAACGTCCAGCCGCCGATACCCACGCGGATCGTGCCCGATTTGCTCATCTGCTCCTCCTCACTTGCGATCCCTCAGACCGCGCCGATCTTCTTCGCCATATCGACGATAGTCCATCCTGGCCGATAGGGATTGGGCCGGCGACCCGTTTCCTGAAAACCGAAGGCGGAATAGAGAGCGATGTTCCGCTCCATCCGCGCATTGGTGTAAAGCCGGATCTCCGGCACGGCCCATTCCCGCGCCCTGTCCTCCAGCCAGCGAAGCATAGCCATGCCATGTCCCGCACCTTGAAAGTCTGGCGATACCGCGATGCTGAAAAGCATCAGGTGATCGGTATGGCGCTCGACCACTGAGAGCCCCGCCACCGCGCCATCCGCCTCCCGCAGCCAGACTTCGCCTCGTTCGATCCGTGGCTCATAGTCTTCCGTCACCGGGATCGGCGGATAGTCGAAAAGATCGGTATAAGGCTGATAGGCGGCGGTCGTCAGCGCCACGACGGCAGGTAACTCCGCAATCGCGGCAAGCCGCATCGTCATTCCGCCGCCGCAACCGTCTTCTTGACCGGTCGCCGTTCCAGCAATTCCCTGAGGAACTGGCCTGTATAGGAGCGCTTCTCCTTCACGATCGCCTCCGGCGTGCCGACTGCCACGATCTCGCCGCCGCCATCGCCACCCTCGGGTCCGAAATCGAGGATCCAGTCGGCAGTCTTGATGACTTCGAGATTATGCTCGATGACAACGACCGAATTGCCCTGGTTCACCAGCTCATGCAGCATTTCCAGAAGTTTGGCGACGTCATGGAAATGTAGGCCGGTGGTCGGCTCGTCGAGAATATAGAGTGTGCGGCCCGTCGACCGCTTCGACAATTCCTTGGCGAGCTTGACGCGTTGGGCTTCACCGCCCGAAAGCGTATTGGCCTGCTGGCCGACTTTGATGTAACCGAGGCCGACATCGAAGAGCGATTGCAGCTTGTCACGCACGGCCGGGACCGCAGTGAAGAATTCGACGCCTTCTTCCACCGTCATATCCAGCACGTCGGAAATCGACTTGCCCTTGAAGGTGACATCGAGCGTTTCGCGATTGTAGCGCTTGCCGTGGCAGACGTCGCAGGTGACATAGACGTCGGGCAGGAAGTGCATCTCGATCTTGATGACGCCGTCGCCCTGGCACGCCTCGCAGCGGCCGCCCTTGACGTTGAAGGAGAAGCGGCCCGGCTGGTAGCCGCGCGCTTTGGCTTCCGGCAGGCCGGCAAACCAGTCGCGGATCGGCGTGAAGGCGCCGGTATAGGTGGCCGGGTTCGAACGCGGCGTGCGGCCGATCGGCGACTGGTCGATGTCGATGACCTTGTCGATATGCTCGAACCCGTCGATACGATCGTGATCGGCGGGGATCTCGCGCGCGCCCATGACGCGGCGTGCTGCCGACTTATAAAGCGTTTCGATCAGGAAGGTGGACTTGCCGCCGCCGGAGACACCCGTTACCGCCGTGAAGACGCCGAGCGGGATGGCCGCCGTGACATTCTTCAGATTGTTGCCGCGGGCACCGACGACCTTGATCTCCTTGCCCTTCTTCGGCTTGCGGCGTTCATCCGGCAGAGCCACGCCGAGTTCGCCGGAGAGATATTTGCCGGTCAGCGACTTCGGATTGGCCATGATTTCCTGCGGTGTGCCATGCGCCACCACCTGGCCGCCATGGACGCCGGCCGCGGGGCCGATATCGACCACGTCGTCAGCCGTCAGGATCGCATCCTCGTCGTGTTCGACCACGATGACCGTATTGCCGATGTCACGCAGATGCTTCAGCGTATCCAGCAGACGGGCATTGTCGCGCTGGTGCAGGCCGATCGACGGTTCGTCGAGCACGTAGAGAACGCCGGTCAGGCCAGAGCCGATCTGCGAGGCAAGGCGAATACGTTGGCTTTCGCCGCCGGACAGCGTGCCGGAATTGCGCGACAGGCTCAGATATTCCAGGCCGACGTCGTTGAGGAAGCGCAGGCGGTCACGGATTTCCTTGAGAATGCGCACGGCAATCTCGTTTTGTTTGGCATTGAAAGTCGCCGGCAGCGCTTCGAACCAGTCGCGTGCGATGCGGATCGACATTTGGGTGACTTCGCCGATATGCAGCCTGTCGATCTTCACGGCCAGGGCTTCCGGCTTCAGGCGAAAACCGTTGCAGGCCGGGCAGGGGGCGGCCGACATGAAGCGCTCGATATCCTCACGCGCCCATGCCGAATCCGTCTCCTTCCAGCGCCGTTCGAGATTGGGCACGATGCCTTCGAAATTCTTCGAGGTCGTGTAGGAGCGCGCGCCGTCGGCATAGTGGAATTCGATCTTCTCCTCAGTGCCGTTCAGGATGACATCCTTGGCCTTTTCAGGGAGGTCGTTCCAGCGGCTGCCGAGCTTGAAGCCGAAATGTTTGCCGAGCGCTTCGAGCGTCTGGTTGTAGTAAGGCGAGGTCGACTTGGCCCAGGGCGCAATCGCGCCGTCGCGCAGCGTCCGCTCGGGCTCGGGTACAATCAGATCGGGGTCGATCTTCTGCTGCGAGCCGAGACCGTCGCAGGTCGGGCAGGCGCCGAAGGGATTGTTGAACGAAAAGAGCCGCGGTTCGATCTCCGGAATGGTGAAGCCGGAAACCGGGCAGGCAAACTTTTCCGAAAACAGCACGCGCTCGTGCGTTTCGTTGAGCGACTTGTTGGCCGAGCCGCCGGCCGAGGTTTCCTCCGGCGGCAACGGCCTGTCGGCGAATTCGGCAACGGCAAGACCGTCGGCGAGCTTCAGCGCAGTCTCGAAACTGTCGGCGAGGCGCGATGCCATGTCCTGCCGCACGACGATACGGTCGATGACTACGTCGATATCATGCTTGTATTTCTTGTCGAGAACAGGCGCGTCGGCGATTTCGTAGAACTGCCCATCCACCTTGACGCGCTGGAAGCCCTTTTTCATGAGCTCCGCCAGCTCTTTCTTATATTCGCCCTTACGACCGCGGATCATCGGCGCCAATATATAGAGACGCGTGCCTTCCTCGAAGGCGAGCACCCGGTCGACCATCTGGCTCACGGTCTGGCTCTCGATCGGCAGGCCGGTCGCAGGCGAATAGGGGACGCCGACACGCGCAAAGAGCAGGCGCATATAGTCGTAGATTTCGGTGACGGTGCCGACCGTCGAGCGCGGGTTGCGCGAGGTCGTCTTCTGCTCGATCGAGATCGCCGGCGAAAGCCCGTCGATCTGGTCGACATCGGGCTTCTGCATCATTTCCAGGAACTGGCGCGCATAGGCCGAAAGGCTTTCGACATAGCGGCGCTGACCTTCGGCATAGATCGTGTCGAAGGCGAGGGAAGACTTGCCGGAACCGGAAAGGCCGGTCATGACGATCAGCTTGTTGCGTGGCAGATCGAGGTCTATGCCCTTCAGATTATGCTCGCGCGCGCCACGGATGGAGATCGTCTTCAGTTCGCTCATCGTCTCTGCTTCAAGTCGTTTGGGGAATAACAGCCCTTATTTAGTGATGCCAACGGGCGAGTCGAGGCTGAATGTCCGGAACAATAAAGGTTTTCGATTCTGTTGACAGGATCATAGCGAATAACTAGAACAAATAAAGAACAAAATTCCTTGTGGATTAAGAGGGCCTGGATGCGCATCGCCTGTCCTCTATGGTTTAAGGTGCGCCGATGATTTTTTGAACGCCGCCGGTCAGGGCGGCAGTAAGGTGAACAATATGGCTGGCAGTGTAAACAAGGTAATTCTGGTCGGGAACGTGGGCGCCGACCCCGAAATCCGCCGAACGCAGGATGGCCGGCCGATCGCCAATCTTCGCATCGCGACCTCGGAAACCTGGCGCGACCGCAATTCCGGCGAGCGCCGCGAGAAGACTGAATGGCACACCGTCGTGGTCTTCAGCGAAGGCCTCTGCAAGGTCGTCGAGCAATATGTGAAAAAGGGCGCCAAGCTCTATATCGAAGGTGCACTGCAGACCCGCAAGTGGCAGGACCAGAACGGCAACGACCGCTACTCGACGGAAATCGTGCTGCAGGGCTTCAATTCGACCCTGACCATGCTCGATGGCCGCGGTGAGGGTGGCGGTGCTGGCTCCAGCTTCGGCGGCGGTCGTGGCGGTGATGATTTCGGCGGCGACGACTACGGCTCCGGCCCGTCCTCCGGCGGTGGCCGCAGCAGTGGCGGCGGTAATCGTGGTGGCAGCAACAGCGGCGGTGGTGGCGGAAACTTCTCGCGCGATCTCGACGACGATATCCCATTCTGATCGACGCTATCCCGATGTTGTGATGACGGCGCCTTTCGGCGCCGTTTTCATGTCGGCGTGGCGCTGATCAGATTGAGCGCGGATTTGGCACCATCCACGACGAATTGAGCGGCAAGGGCTGCGAGGATAACGCCGAGCAGGCGAGTCAGGATCGCGCGGCCCGTGACGCCGAGGAAGCGGTCGAGCCGGTCGGCAAGGAAGAGCACCAGCAGGGTGATCAGCAGGCAGCCGGCGATGACGCCGATCAGCTGCGCGCGCTCGACCGTGGAGGGCAGGGTGCCTCCAAGCAGGATCGTCGCCGAGATCGCACCTGGCCCGGCAATCAGCGGCAGCGCCAGCGGGAAGACGGCGATATTCTCGATATGATCCTTGGTGATTGCGACTTCCGTAGTCTTTTCCTTGCGGTCCTGCCGCCGTTCGAAGACCATCTCGAAGGCGATCCAGAAAAGCAGCAGCCCGCCGGCCAGCCGGAAGGCGCCAATCGAGATGCCGAGCACACCGAGCACGCTGGAACCGAACAGCGCGAAAACGGCAAGGATGATGAAGGCGATCGTCGCGCCGCGCAGCGCCACCTGCTTTCGCTCCGGCCGGCTCATGCCGACAGTGAGGCCGAGAAAGAGCGGTGCAAGCCCCGGCGGATCGATGGTAACGAGCAGCGTCGTGAATGCGTTGATCAGTTGGTCGGCGCTTGCCATCGCTTCCTCAAAACCCCATATAGATGCTTGTTTTTGATGATTGTGCTGTGCGGCTTCCGATTTGGCAAATGCATGATCGCTGATTGTTTCCTACCCATGGGCAAATGCCGTGATTTGCCCTCTTTCGACCGCAAAAGCCTGTTCAAAACCCCTGGCCAAATTGGCGTGGGAACAGGCTTTCCGCTATAAATCTTCGAGTGATTCTAGAAGAGAACGTGAACCGTTTTGACTGAGCAAACACCCCCCGGCGGCGGGAAGCTCCCGCCAGGCATCGAGCCGATCTCCATTATGGAGGAAATGCAGCGGTCGTATCTCGATTACGCGATGAGCGTGATCGTGTCCCGCGCGCTTCCCGACGTGCGCGACGGCTTGAAGCCCGTGCACCGGCGCATCCTCTATGGCATGTCCGAGCTCGGCATCGACTGGAACAAGAAATACGTCAAATGCGCCCGTGTTACCGGGGACGTGATGGGTAAATACCATCCGCACGGCAATGCTGCGATTTACGACGCGCTCGCCCGCATGGCGCAGGACTGGTCGCTCCGCCTGCCGCTCATCGACGGTCAGGGCAATTTCGGCTCCGTCGATGGCGATCCGCCGGCGGCTGAACGTTACACCGAATGCCGCCTGCAGAAGGCCGCGCATTCGCTGCTCGACGACCTCGACAAGGAAACGGTCGACTTCCGCGACAACTATGACGGCACGCTGTCCGAGCCGGTTGTGGTTCCCGCCAAGTTCCCGAATCTTCTGGTCAACGGCGCAGGCGGCATTGCCGTCGGCATGGCGACCAACATTCCGCCGCATAACCTCTCCGAGGTGATCGACGGCTGTATTGCGCTTATTAACGATCCCGCGATCGAGCTGCCGGAACTGATGCAGATCATTCCGGGTCCGGATTTCCCGACTGGCGCCAAGATTCTCGGCCGCGCCGGCATCCGTTCGGCCTATGAAACCGGCCGCGGCTCTGTCGTCATGCGCGGCGTTGCCGCGATCGAGCCGATGCGCGGTGATCGCGAACAGATCATCATCACCGAAATTCCCTATCAGGTGAACAAGGCGACGATGATCGAGAAGATGGCCGAACTGGTGCGCGAGAAGCGCATCGAAGGCATCTCCGATCTGCGTGACGAATCCGACCGCCAGGGCTATCGCGTCGTCGTCGAGCTGAAGCGTGACGCAAACGCCGACGTTATCCTCAACCAGCTCTATCGTTACACACCGCTGCAGACCTCTTTCGGCTGCAACATGGTGGCGCTGAACGGCGGCAAGCCGGAACAGCTGACGCTGCTCGACATGCTTCGTGCCTTCGTCTCTTTCCGTGAGGAAGTCGTTAGCCGGAGAACGAAATTCCTGCTTCGCAAGGCGCGTGAACGTGCGCACGTCTTGGTCGGCCTGGCAATTGCGGTTGCCAATATCGATGAAGTCATCCGCGTCATCCGTCAGGCACCGGACCCGCAGTCCGCCCGCGAAGAACTGATGACCCGCCGCTGGCCGGCGGAAGATGTCGAAAGCCTCATCCGCCTTATCGATGATCCACGCCATCGCATCAACGAGGACCTTACTTATAACCTCTCGGAAGAGCAGGCTCGGGCGATCCTCGAGCTGCGCCTTGCCCGCCTGACGGCCCTCGGCCGCGACGAAATTGGCGATGAACTCAATAAGATAGGCGAGGAGATCAAGGATTACCTCGATATCCTGTCGTCGCGTGTCCGCATCCAGACGATCGTCAAGGACGAGCTGATTGCCGTTCGCGACGAGTTCGGCACACCGCGCCGCACCGAGATCATCGACGGCGGTCTCGAAATGGACGATGAGGATCTCATCGCCCGCGAGGACATGGTCGTCACCGTATCGCATCTCGGCTATATCAAGCGCGTACCGCTGACGACCTATCGTGCGCAGCGCCGCGGCGGCAAGGGCCGCTCGGGCATGACTACCCGCGACGAGGATTTCGTTAGCCGGCTATTCGTTGTCAATACCCATACGCCGGTTCTGTTTTTCTCATCGCGCGGCATCGTCTACAAGGAAAAAGTCTGGCGTCTGCCGATCGGCACCCCGACCTCGCGCGGCAAAGCGCTGATCAACATGCTGCCGCTGGAGTCAGGAGAACGCATCACCACCATCCTGCCGTTGCCGGAGGATGAGGACAGCTGGGATAACCTCGACGTCATGTTCTCGACGACGCGTGGCACGGTCCGCCGCAACAAGTTGTCGGACTTCGTCCAGGTGAACCGCAACGGCAAGATCGCCATGAAGCTGGACGAAGAGGGCGATGAAATCCTCTCCGTCGAGACCTGCACGGATCGGGACGACGTTCTGCTGACGACGGCGCTCGGCCAGTGCATCCGCTTCCCGGTCGATGACGTCCGCGTTTTTGCCGGCCGCAACTCGATCGGTGTGCGCGGCATCAATCTCGGCGATGGCGACCGCATCATTTCGATGACGATTGTCGGCCATGTCGATGCCGAGCCGTGGGAACGTGCTGCTTATCTCAAGCGTTCTGCCGCCGAACGTCGTGCGACGGGCGTGGACGAAGAGGATATCGCTCTGGTCGGCGAAGAAGTCACCGAAGAGGGACAGCTCTCCGATGAGCGTTATGAAGAGCTGAAGGCACGCGAGCAGTTCGTGCTGACGGTTTCGGAAAAGGGCTTCGGCAAGCGCTCGTCTTCCTACGATTTCCGCATCTCCGGCCGCGGCGGCAAGGGCATCCGCGCCACCGACACATCGAAGACAGGCGAAATCGGCGAGCTCGTCGCCGCCTTCCCGATCGACGACGGCGACCAGATCATGCTCGTCTCAGATGGCGGCCAGCTGATCCGCGTTCCGGTGGGCGGTATCCGCATCGCCAGCCGCGCGACCAAGGGCGTCACGATCTTCTCCACCGCCAAGGATGAGAAGGTCGTCTCGGTCGAGCGCATCAGCGAGC